>LFCJ01002950.1_pt1 | contig 12374 bp, 19 predicted proteins | sample 643141 | NCBI WGS metagenome assembly LFCJ01 (sample SAMN03766243, study PRJNA286221) | soda lake metagenome | biome: soda lake; feature: Kulunda steppe; material: water; isolation source: sample B1-Br-g2 brine of Lake Bitter-1 | place: Russia: Kulunda steppe | collected 2010-07 | reverse complement strand
CGTGTTTGTGTGCGTGTGTGTGCGTGTGTGTTTGTGTGTGTGTGTTTGTGTGTGCGGGTGTGCGTGTGTGTGCGCACGTGTGTGTGTGTGCGTGTGTGTGCGTGTGTGTGTGCGCGTGTTTGTGTGTTTGTGTGTGCGTGTGTGTTTGTGTGTGTGGGTGTGCGGGTGTGTGCGCGTGTGTGTAGAGAAGTGCCCAGCTGCAACGACCAGCCTGACATCTGGCAACCTGTGGGCGCAGGCTGCTTGGGCCTAGCCAGTGATTACGTTGAGTGGCGTTGTGAGAGTGTGGGTGTGGGTGCGAGCTTTGCCGCCCACTTGCGCGCATATGCTGACGGTGCTGGGACAAGGCGGCGCTGTGCGTGCGCAGGCTGCTCGGACCTTGCCGGTGTTTGTGTTGTGCCGTTGTGAGAGTGTGGGTGTGGATGCGAGCTTTGCGGCCAATTTGCACGCGCGCTGACAGTGCCGTGACGGGCCTGCGCGCGTGCAGGCTGCTCGGGCCAAGGCAGAGGCCGATGTCGAACTGGCGCGCATGGAGGCGGAGGCCGCTGAGGCCCGGGCAGAAGCAGGTGGGGCGCATGCGTGCGCACATGCATGCATGCTGCACGCAGCCATCAAGGGGCCTCCTCCTGCATAATGTGCCCCTGTACTTTCCTCCGTCGTGCTCAGGCAGCCTGCGCTGTTCCGCTGTGTGTGTGCGCATGCTTACGCATGCGAGCACACATACACCCATGCACACACTCAGCTCTGAGCCCAGCTTGGCTCCAAGCTCCTTTTGCACGTGCACATGCTCACGTGTAGCTTGAAGTGCACAAAGTGGGCCGCGCGCCGCTTTGAAGTTGCTGCTGCGTTTCGACGCGCCCCCAGCCTTCACCCTGCCTGTGCACGCGCTCGTATGAGTGTGCGGGTGAGGGTGTGCGCAGTGGGCGCAGGGCGAATGAGGAGGGGTGCCTCGGCGTCGCCGCACCTGCTGCAGGGCCTGAGGCGTGATGCGCATGCCCTCAAAAAAAGGCGTGTGGGTGCATCATGCGCCCGCGGGGTGTGTGCTTGTGCATCAATTTGGGCGTGCAGGCCATGGCCATGGAGTGCGCGTGCACCGTGCCCACAGGGCGTGTGCAGGTGCAGCAGAAGTCACACAACATCAGGTGCAGCAGAAGTCGCACATAAGTCTCCTCATTGCCCTCCCGGGTGTGTTGCAGAGGCGGCAGTGGCGCGCGCTGAAGCAGAGGCCGCTCGCGCGCGCTGCGAGCTGGAGGCGCGAAAGGAGGCCGAGGCGGCTCAGAAGCGGGCGGAGGAGGCGGCAGAGGCAGCCATGGCGCGTGCAGAGATGTGAGTTGTGCGCGCGCTGCGTGCGCGTGTTTGTCCCTGGTGGCCTGCGCTCGCGCATGTGGGGGCACGCGCTGGCCTCCTCTTCCAGAGCCATCTTCACTGTGTGAGTGTGCGCATGCACGGTGGTCAAAAGAGGATGCTGCGTAAGGCGAGAGGCTAAGATGGGGCGTGCTTTTGTGGCGCTGCTGGGCAATGTGCATGTGCCTGGCACCCATCTGTGTGTATGTTTGCATTCACACACGCGCGTGCACACACATGCGCGCGCACACACACATGCCCACACAGACACATGCACACACGCACATCCACACACAGGCTCATGCATGCGTGCACTCCTTGTGCAGGTGATATCAAGGCACACGAACACGCATTTATGTGCATACACCTGCACACACGCACACGCGCACACGCACACACGCACACGCACATGCACACACACAAACACACATGCACACACATGCACACACACACACACACATGCACAAGCATGCATGCATGCTCACGCACATGTATCACGTATGCACGAGCACACAGGCACATGCGCGAGCGCACACACACACGCACACGTTCACACGCGCGCGCCTCATGCAGGTGGCGCCAGGGTGCGCGATCAGGCGGGGAGGACCCGCAGGGTCGCTGGTGGTGGCTGCGGCTGTCAGAGCCGGCCCAAGCGGCCGTGCGCGAGGCCGAGGAAGCCAGGGAGCTGGTGCGTGCGTGCATGTGTGTGCATGTGTGTTTGAGCATGCATGTGCTTGACTCTGACACTCCATGCACAAGGCTGAGGAAGCCAGGGAGGTGGTGCGCGCGCATGCGTGTGTTTGTGATCACGTGGGACACGTGTGCATGCTTGGCTTGGGAAGGGAGCCACGGTCAGCCGGCCAGCTGGTCTGCCTGCTCTGCCTGCGCCTTAGCCTGGATTTTGGCAGCGGCGCGAACTTGCTACCTAGCTCACCCCATTTGTAGCATGCTTGCTCGCCTGCCCTCTGTTTTCTGCCCTTCCCTTTCATGCTTGCCTTGCTGCCCTAGTGCTGCACGCTTACTTGCTTGCCTGCCATGCCTGCCGCAGGCTGAGAAGGAGGTCAAGGACCTGCGCATGCGGCTGGAAAGCGCGGCCAAGTACGCGCAGGAGCAGCACGACGCAGCGCTGCAGGCGGCGAGCGCGTCGCGGCAGGCAAGCGGCTACTTTCCCTGCGAGCGTGGGCGTGCAGCCGAGTGGCACGGGCCACACCCACAGGACGTTTACCACTCGTCCTCCTGGTGCAGTGACTGCATTCCCGTGGTGCAGTAACCACGTCCTCCTGGTGCAGCAACCGCATCCTCCTGGTGCAGCAACCGCATCCTCCTGGTGCACAGTAACCACGTCCTCCTGGTGCAGCAACCGCATCCTCCTGGTGCAGCAACCGCATCCTCCTGGTGCAGTGACCGCGGCAACCGGGCCTTGCCCTTTGGGCTCAGTGAGCCTGGGCTTCTGAGCACAGGCTGCCAGCCCTTTGCCGACAGTCGCTGCCCCCTGTTGTCAGCACACGCCTCAGCTGGCTCTTGTGCACGCTCAGAGATGCACACATGTGCAAACATGCAGGCGCGTGCGTCAAGGCGCACGCTCACATGCCTGCACGCACATCAATTCACACAGACGCGTCATCACACACACACACACACGGGAGCGTGGGCGTGCTCACACACTTGCATGCACACGCAAATATGCTCACAAGCTTGTGCGGGTCTTGCACATGTTTCTTTTGTCCGCAGGCGCAGCAAGCTGCCCAGGCTGCCATCGAAGCACGTGCTGCAGAGGCTCTGGCCGCAGAGGAGGCGGCCAGGGCGCGCAGCGAGGAGACTGATGCAATCTTGGCTACCGCAGGGCGTAGGTGCGCCTTGCGGGCACGTGGCGTGCACATCTGTGTGTGTGTGTGTGTGTGTGTGTGTGTGTGCACGTGCGCGCGTGCGCAAATGTTTTGAGTGTGCCTGCTTTTCAGGAAGTGGCAGGGGAGTTTGCCAGGTGTGCATGCGCTTTGGAGGTAAGTACGTATGTTAATGTTAAGAGACGATATTGTAGTCTTCTTTAAGTTTCTTTTTGTGTATGGATGCCTGTTGGCCTCTGCCGCATGCTTGAGCTGAACGTTTGTCCAGCAGGCCTGTGCAGCAGGCCTCTGCTATCTTTCCCTGAATTTCGTGCCTGCCCTTGTAGCTGCCTGGCGCTGCGCTAGCCTGGCTTGGGCTCCTTGACCCGTGCACACTCACACATACACAAGCGCACACACAAGCGTACATGCATACGCACGCGCACTCATGCACACATGCACACAGACACACACAGACACAAGCGCACAGCTTGGCTTGGGCTTCCTCACCTGTGCGCACTCACACTGACACAAGTGCACACACGCACACACGCATGCGCTGACATGCACCAACATACGCACAGACGCACACATGCACACACATACATACACACAAACATACGCACACACATACATGTGCAAAGCTGCTCCTCCATAGTTTAGCCACGCGTACTCATTTACTTGCATACACACGCTTCAGACTTGTACACATGCACACACACATGCACACACACACACACACACGCAGGTGCGACGAGCTGCAAGTGGCCGCAGAGAGGGCCAACGTGCGCGCGCATGAAATGGAAGAGCGCGCGGCGCAAGCGGAACGCACACTGAAAGACACGCGCAAGGCGCTCATGCAGGAGGGCTTAGCCATCCGGCGCCAGATGGAGGAGCTGCGGGTGCGCGCGCGCAGGGTTGCCTGCGGGTGTGTCAGAGTGTGGGTTTGTGAATGTGCGTTGTGTGCTCATGGGTTTGTGCGCGTGCACGCCTGTGGGGAACAAGTGCATGCACGCCAACGACCTGGCATACGCGCATCTGCGAGCTCATCTGCAGGCCTCTTCAGCCAACCCACCCACGCAGCCCGCCATTTCCCAGGCCACTGTTTGTGCGAGCGTGTGTGTTTATGTGTGTGCTTGTGCACGCGTGTTTGTGCTTGTGTGTGTGCGCTTGTGTGTGTGCATTTGCCCAGGCCACAAGCTTTTAGCCCTGTCTACCAAAGCAAACAAGTGAACTGCTCACAGGGGCTGGCTGCCGCCCAGGAGGCACAGCAACAACAGACCGGACACATGCAAGCAGGACGCAGAAGCATGCACATGCACACACACACGCATGCACAGACGTGTACACGCACATGCATGTACGCACATGCACGCATGCATGCACATGCACACACATGCACGCGCCTGCACACGCGCACACATAATGCACACAAGACACGTGCACTCGTGTGTGCAGGAACAAACCGCGGAGCTGGCGGACACCGCCAATGCGGCCGCGGAGAAGGCAGCAGACGAGCTGTCAGCCGCACTGGCACGGTGTGGCGGCTTGGAGAGCGAGAACGCGTCGCTGCAGGAGCAGCTGCTGCAGCTGCTGGAGCTGCAGGTGTGTGGCCCTGTCTGCGAGTCCGTGTGTGTCCGCCACCAGTGCCTGCTTATTGTGCTGGTGCTTGTGTGGCTGTCCATTTTCAGCCATGTGCCTCCATCCTGCAAGTGCCCAGCGGCTCTTGTTTGTGTGCTCCAATGCAACAAGTGCACACATTGCACTGCAGCCAGGCAGGGTAGGAGCGCAGTGTGCGCGCTGCTGCTCGTCGCCATGGGCCGCTAGCTGCAGGGCGCAGCCAGCGGCTGCAGCAAGGCTCACCCGGAGAGTGTGCTTGGTGCTGGAACACCTGCGCTCATGCAGGGAATGAAGAGCCACCAGGACGAAGCGCAGCAGCAGTTGGAGCAGGACCTGGAGGTGCGGAGGATGTGTGCGTGTGTGTGTGTGCTTGTGTGCCATCCTTTAGTCCAGACTGTATGCCCAGTGAAGCTGTTGAGCTCTTTGTGCTGTTGAGTAGTCTTAATGGGCCCGGCTGTGCACGCCAGCCATGGGTTTGCTGCGCTATAGGCTGTAAACACAATGCGCCAGGTCAAGGGCTGCTGTGTTGGGCTGTGGGCCTGCTGTGTTGGGCTGTGAGCTTGCTGTGTTGGGCTGTGGGCTTGCTGTGTTGGGCTGTGGGCTTGCTGTTTTGGGCTACGAGCTTGCTGTGTTGGGATGTGGGCCTGCTGTGTTGGGGTGTGAGCCTGCTGTTAAGGGCTGCGAGCTTGCTGTGTTGGGATGTGGGCTTGCTGTCTTGGGCTGCAGGCTTGCTGTTTTGGGCTGTAAGCTGGCTGTGATGGGATGAGGGCCTGCTGTGTTGGGCTGCGAGCTTGCTATGTTGGGCTGTGGGCCTGCTGTGTTGGGCTGTGAGCTTGCTGTGTTGGGCTGTGGGCCCGCTGTATTAGGCTGAGTGCTCCCTGCATGCAGCTGTCAACCTGCTTTGTAGGGCTGCGGGCTTGCTGCCTTGGCGCAAACTCAGCAGCCCCTTCATGGCCCTTCCCTGCGTCCGGAACTTCCTCGAAGCAAATGTCATAGTGGAAAAGGCCGCATGCAGCCAGCTTTGCTCTCTGGCTGCCTACAACAGCAAAGCGCGGGCGCATGTGTACACATTCAAAGACACGCACACACATGCGCGCACACGCACACGCACACACACGCCTCACATGCCTGCATGCACGCAGCTGCTGCGCCAGGAAGTGGAGACGTATGGGGAGATCAAGCAGGAGCTGGCGGTGCTGGCAGAGGCCTTCCAGGTGCGCACAGGGACGGCGAGGCTGCTCTCGCTTCACGGCCTCCGCGGCTGCAAAAGGGACCTCCCCAAAAGATGCAAGGGTCCTCCCCAAAAGATGCTAAGACCCTACATAAGGATGCAAGGGTCCTCCCAAAAGGATGTGAGGACCAGCTCATGCGTCCTTGCCTTGGCTTAGTGCACACTGACAGAGAGCGCGGGCAGGAGGAGCCCGCTGTGGGCACATATTGAGAAGGCGAGGCTTCCAGGAGTTTGGGAAGGCAGCATGCGCCCTTGACAACATCGAACTGGGTGGGGGTGGCATATGCACGGGTCCAGCGGCAGAAAGGTGTGCGAAGGGCCAGCAGCGGTGGCGTGTGCGCGTTGGCAGCCGTCGCTCACGCCCAAGCTTGGCGGCGGTCGCTCACGCCCAAGCTTGGCGGCTTGTGCAGGCAGAAAGAGCACATGCACCTCCTCCAAGCTTCGGCATAAGGCACGCCATGCCTCTGTAGGTGTGTGCTGTGCTCATGGACTCAATCAAAGGTTGCAAGGGGACACCGTGAGGCGTGTGTCGTGTGTGTACATGTGTGTGCACACATGTGCGCTGGCAAAGGACGCGCACGCAACAGCCCGAGACGTGCAATATGCGTATGTGCGTGCCTGCATCCATGCGCGCAGGCAAAGGACGCGCAAGCAGCAGACCTTGCGGAGCAGCTTTCCGCGGCGCTGAGCTTGAAGGCGGACATGGAGGTGCAGCTGACGCAGTCGCAGGAGGCCTTGCAGGAGGCCAGCACCATGCTGCAGGTGAATGTTTGTTGGGAGGCGCAGCTGACGCAGTCGCAGGAGGCCTTGCAGGAGGCCAGCACCATGCTGCAGGTGAATGTTTGTTGGGAGGCGCAGCTGATGCAGTCGCAGGAGGCCTTGCAGGAGGCCAGCACCATGCTGCAGGTGAATGTTTGTTGAGAGGTGCAGCTGACGCGGGCGTAGGATGTGTTGCAGGGGGCGAGCACCGTGCTGCAGGTGAATGTTTGTTGAGAGGTGCAGCTGACGCGGGCGGAGGATGTGTTGCAGGGGGCGAGCACCGTGCTGCAGGTGAATGTTTGTTGGGAGGTGCAGCTGACGCGGGCGTAGGATGTGTTGCAGGGGGCGAGCACCATGCTGCAGGTGATTCTTTGCTGCGGTGCAGTCGCAGGATGCGGTGCAGTCGCAGGATGTGCTGCAGGTGATTCTTTGCTGAGGTGCAGTCGCAGGATGTGGTGCAGGAGGCGAGCACCATGCTGCAGGTGATAGGTGGCAGGAGGGTTGGAGGCAGGGGGGCAGGGATGTGGACACACATGCGCTCTGTATGTACGCGTGCGCGTGCGTGCATTTGAACATGTGCTCGTGCACACACATGTCCTCATGCACGCGCACACACACCACACACACACCCTTTGCAGAGCATGTAGCAGGTGAACATGGCACACATGTGCATACATGCGCGTGCACACACAATACACAGTCAACACATACACACGCGAACACACACCCCCTTTGCAGAGCATGCAGCGGGTGAACGCGGAGCTGTCCAGCAGGATGGAGGCGCTGCAGAGCGAGGTCGCCACCAAGGTGGGTGCAGGGTCACATGCGCGCGTGTCTAAACCTGGGCTTGCCAGCATGTGCGTGCGTCATCCGTACAATGTCTGCTTCCGTCTCCCAAGAAGCACGCAAAAACACACATGTCAACACGCAGAAAAATGCGTACACATACACGCGTTTCTCAATACACATCTCAAACAGCACACGCACACACACCCTGCCCACAACGCGCTGCGCCCACAGAGCCAGATAGTGGCCAGATTGGAGGGGCGCGTGACGTCTGCGGACACAACGCTAGCAGAGGCGCAGCGCTCTGTGGTGCAGCTCAGGAATGAGGCAGAGCAGAAGACGCAGGTGCGCGCGCCAAATGTGGGGTTGTGTGCGCACGCGCTCTGGCTACCGTTTTGTGCACGCCCGGGCGTCTCCAGCGAGTGTGTGTGTGTGCGTGTGCGCATGCGTGTGCGTGCGTGTGTACTTGTTTCACGAGGTCATGGATGGATCGCAGACTGCGCACACAGGGGGTTGTGTCACCCCACGCCTCGCCCGGCGCTTTTTCCACACCAGCCCATACCATCATGCTCGGCTCCACGCGCACGCACATGCACGCGCGCGTGCCTCAGCAGGCGCTGCAGGCTGCGGGCGCACGGCTGCGTGACTTGGAGGCGTCAGAGGCCGAGGCGCAGGAGCGCATCCAGGAGCTGATCCAGGAGATCAAGGCCGCGTCTGAGAGCGCGGCGCTGAGCCTGCAGGTGTGTGCCGTGCGCCCTGTAAGCTCTGCAGCTTGTGCACCAAGACACGCGTGCCATGTGCCCCCTTAGCTGCAGCTAGAGGGCGCAGTGTGCGCGTGCACGGCCGACGCCACCACTGTGCAGCTTCAACTATTAACCTGTGCAGTCCTAGCTGCATTCAAGGTCAAAGCTCTACACGCTGTGCCAAAGCAGCTCAGCGGCAAGTGGGCTCGCACACGCGTGTGCTGCGAATAATAAGCACAAGCTGTGCAACGGCCCCTGCTCAGCACGCACGAATGCAGCATGCAGCCACAAATGCAGCTGGCCCCCCAAAAGCCGTCAGATAAAAGCGCGCATGCCGCGCCGAGCGGCAGTGCATGTCCCAGACTCCTCTCCTGCTGACATTTGCCTTCCCTATTCCGCCTGCTGTGCTCACCGCTGCTTCCGCTGCTGCTGCTGCTGCCTCTGCTGCTGCTGCACCCGAGCGCGCGCAGACGCACGAGGCTGCGCAGTCAAGCATCCTCAGCCTGCAGGAGGAGCTGCAGAGTCTGCAGGGTGCAGATGCGGAGCTGGCCGCTGCGCGGAGGACTGCGGAGGACTTGCGCGCACAGGTGAGCGCAAGATTACAAGGAATGAGGGCAGGCTGGTTGTGGAGCTGCGGGGATGTGTGCGTGATGCGCCAAGTGGTCGCATCCTCGTGTGCACTGCGGCCGCACTGTGTCAGCTCCCTTGCTGCGCTGGACTGCAGGTGCCGCACAGCTGCGCCGTTGCCTCCCTGCGTGCTGCTTGCATTGCTGCCTGCATGCTGCTTGTTGTGTGCCACATGCATTGCTGCCTGCCTGCTGCCTGCTGCTTGCATCGCCGCCTGCACGCTGCGTGCATCACTGCCTGCATGCTGCCTGCATGCTTCGTGCATTGCTGCCCGCCTGTTGCCAGTACCCTGGCATCGGCCATATTCATCACCATCTTGGCTGCCTCAGACCATGTCTGCTGTGTGTGGCCTTGCGCGCGTGCATGCCAAGCAACGCGTGCACTCACAGATGGGGAGAATACGTCCACGCAAGCATGGATCTGGATGCATACAAGTGCAAGTGCGCAAATGAGCAGGCGTGCGGACTGATGTCCGGTCGTATGCAAAAACCCGCTTGGCACATGCGCGAGTACGCATGCAGTGCGTCTTCACACAGACCACAAAGCATGCACACTCAGCACAGGAGACCAGGGCCGCACACAGCTGCAGTGCGTCTTCACACAGACCACAAAGCATGCACACTCAGCACAGGAGGCCAGGGCCGCACACAGCTGCAGTGCGTCTTCACACAGACCACAAAGCATGCACACCTCAGCACAGGAGGCCAGGGCCGCACACTGTTTGCCCCTGGCTGCCTGTGTGCAGGTGCAGCTGCTGCAAGGCCGCACACTGTTTGCCCCTGGCTGCCTGTTTGCAGGTGCAGCTGCTGCAAGGCGGGGACGGCGACGCAGGGCAGAAGCTCCAGATGCTGCAGGGGCGCCTGCAGGAGGCCAGCCTGCGCGTTAAAGAGCTGGAGGTGCGTGCGTGCGCACGTGCGTGAGCGTGCGCGTGGAGCAGGCTTCTCGGGCAGCCTAAGGGCATGGATGCGCATGCCCGCTGTCATTTTTGCGCCCTCTCCTCGCATTGTCGTTAGGCCCCTTCCAAAGCGGCAGGGCGCCTCGGCAGCAGAGCTGCAAGCATCACCTCCCACCTTCCGCTCCTCCGTCTCATGCCTCCCCTGCCATTTGTGCGGGCCAGGCCTGCATCGCCGGTCCTATATGGTTGCCGGTCCTATATGGTTGCCGCGCCTGCCACGCTGGGCCCTTGGCTGGTGGCGGCGGTGCTTGAGGCCGCGCCAAAGCTGTCGAGCGCGAGGCAATCCCCGGCATCCATGCGCACCTGTGTCGCCTGTGCTGCCATGTGGCCCTGCGCAAGGCACTGTCTGCCCTGCACACGCGTATGTGCTGCCATGTGGCGCAGCGCAAGGAACTCTCTGCCGTCTGCACGCGCCTTGCCGCCACATGCTCGTGCGCATGCAGCCCTCCGCTGCGACAGCTGCTGCTGTGCGCAATCCTCGTCTATCGGTATGCGCGCGCTCCATGCCGCTGTGCGCACATATGCCTGCAAGTGACTCAGCTGTGTGTCTGCATGTGTGTGCTGTTGGTTGGTTGGCTGCTTCAGGAGGTGGAGGCCAAGCAGCAGCAAGAGCTTGCAGAGGCGAAGAAGGCATACACGGCAATGGAGAGCGAGCTGCAGAAGCTGAAGGCCGAGGTGCGTGTGCGCCTGTTGCGCCTGCTGCTGCTGCATGGTGGTGGTGATGGTGCTGCTGCTGCATGGTCGTGCTGCTGCATAGTGGTGGTGATGGTGGTGCTGCTGCTTGGCAGCCAGGCAGAGAATGAAGAGATGATGATGGTGATGATGGGTAATGATGATGATGGTGTATTGTGTTTCACATAGAGGGGGATGCGTCTCTTCGGGGGCCAGAACTTTCCAGCATGCGAGCAGCTGGCTGCGTTTTAGGGCTGGCCTTCTTAGGGTTCCGGAGGTGAGACCGCGCCTGACACCGCAGGCGTGCTGATGCGCAATTGCACGCACGCGCGCATGTTGCACGCCATGCTCCTGCAGCTGTGCAGCACCTGGGAAGTGCCCAAGTGCGCGCGGCTGTGCGTGTGTGACTGTGTGCGACAGCGTGTGTGTGTGTGTGTGTGTGTGTGTGTGACTACGTGTGTGTGACAGTGGGTGTGCACACTTGCGCACGTGCGCACAATCAGCCGCGCGTGCATGGTTGCCTCACAACTGTGGTATTGCAACTGTGCGTCAATGCTCAAATGTGCGTGTCTGTGTGTGGCTGTCTGCGTGTGTCAGGTGGCCTCCAAGGACAAAGAGCGTGCGGCAGAGTTGGAGCAGCAGCAGCAGCAGCAGCGTGCGCAGCAGCAGCGGGAGGAGGTGGAGGCGCAGAAGGCTAAGGCGGAGCTGCAGCAGCAGCAGCAGCAGGCACAGGAGGAGAAGCGTGCGCAGGAGCAGCAGCAGAAGGCGCAGCTGCAGGCGCAGGCGCAGCAGCAGAGAGCGCAAGTGCAAGTGCAGGAGCAGCAGCAGAAGGAGCTGCAGGCGCTCCAGGAACGGCAGCAGAAGGAGCTGCAGGCACAGGCGCAGCGGCAGAAAGAGCTGGAGGCGCGGGAGCAGGCGCTGGAGCAGAAGTTGAAAGACCAGGAGGAGCGGCGGAAGCAGGAGCAGGCGGCGCTGGCGCAGCGGCAGCAGGAGCTGGAGGCGCAGCGGCAGCAGGAACAGGCGGCGCTGGCGCAGCGAGAGCAGGAGCTGGACCAGAAGCGCAAGGAGCTGGAGGAGCTGCAGCGCGGGCAGGCGCAGCGCGAGAAGGAGCTGCAGGCACGGGCAGCGCAGGACACTGCGGTGGACACGGGCAAGAAGGGCGGCAGCGGTGGCAAGAAGGTGGAGGAGGAGGGCAAGAAGGGCGGCAGCGGTGGCAAGAAGGTGGAGGAGGAGGGCAAGAAGGGCGAGGGCAAGGACGGGCAGAAGCAGGGGGAGAAGCAGGAGGAAGCAGCGGCGGCTGCTGCGGGCCAGAACGGCAAGGGCAAGGTGTCCGAGGAGATGCTGGCGGCGGCGACGGCCAAGGGAGCGGAGCAGCAGCGGCAGCGGCAGCAGCAGGAGCTGGACAAGCAGCGCACGGCGCAAGCGGCAGAGCTGGCAGCGCTGCAGAAGCAGGCGGAGGAGGTAGAGGCAGCGCGGGCCGCGCAGGCGGCGGAGCTGGAGGCGCAGCTGCAGCGGCAGCGCGCGCAAGAGGCGGAGCTGGAGGCGTTGAACGCGGGCATGCTGCAGCTGGCCACGGAGCTGGAGGAGGCGCTGCTGGCCCAGGGCGCCCTGCAGGTGCGTGTGTGCGGGGGGGTGCGTGCTTGCAAGACTGGTCGTAGCAAACAGTAATCGTGGGCTGGCGACTACAAGGCTGCGTGCGGACTGTGTGCGTGCGCGTGTGTGCACGCCAAAGCACGGGGCCCTGGAGGAGGCGCTGCTGGCCAAGAGTGCCCTGGTAGGGGTGTGTGCGCACGCGCGCACCAGGCGTGAGGGGG
>LFCJ01002949.1_pt1 | contig 12374 bp, 12 predicted proteins | sample 643141 | NCBI WGS metagenome assembly LFCJ01 (sample SAMN03766243, study PRJNA286221) | soda lake metagenome | biome: soda lake; feature: Kulunda steppe; material: water; isolation source: sample B1-Br-g2 brine of Lake Bitter-1 | place: Russia: Kulunda steppe | collected 2010-07 | reverse complement strand
TGGCGATCGCTGACGTCGAGAGGACGATGATTGGGAGGACCAGTTGGTGGGCGTTCTCGAGTGAGAGGATATCGACATCGGTCGTGTAGTAGGTTGGAACCCAGCCGAGATAGACGCCAAAGACGAGGATGAGCATAATCGCAAACCAGAAGTTTGGGAGGCTGATGCCGCCAAAGGCAAACAGTGTTGCGGCGTAGTCGCCGGTGGTGTACTGGTGGGTTGCCGAGTAGAGACCGATTCCGAAGCCCAAAACCACTGAGAGTACCGTCGCCGGGAAGACGTATTGAAACGAGTAGAGCCAGGCGTTGGCGATGACGGTGGTTACCGGCTGGTTGTAGGTCGTCGAGAGCCCCCAATCCAGGGTGAGTAGCCCGATCATGAAGTCCGTGTAGCGCTCCCACATGGTGTCACCGTGCCCGAGTTGCTGTTGGTACAGCGCCTCCGCTTCCTCAACTTCGACGCCCTGTTGGACCTGTTGGTCGACGAACTCCGCTCCTGCGATGGGGATTGGCGCAAGGTCAACAAGCAGGAACGTGATGGTAAGAGTCACCCACGTCGCAACAACCGTCCAGGCGAGCCGTTTTGCGATGTACGCTTTCATGCGGTGTGCTGTGTTGCGCTACTGTTCGCGTTCGATCTCCCAGCGATTTTTGTCATAGCCCCACGAAATGCTTGGCTCCTCGGAGGGGGTTACGTGAGCGCGGTAGCCGTTGAGTATCTCGGGGAAGTAGAGGAAGTTCCACGGTTGTGATTCACTCAGCAATCCAAACACCTCCGTCAGCAGTTGTTGGCGTTCGTCTGCATCCTCCATCCGCCCAGCGCCAGCCAGTTTGTCGGCAATGCCATGGGGGTCGTCGTAGCCGTACCCGTTTGCGGAACCACCGGGTCGCCAGTAGAATTCTGTCGCCTCGGGTGCAAGTGGATACGCGTTGCGGCCAATACCAGTCATGAAATCCCATTCTCGCGCCTCGCCGGCCTCGCTGTTCAAGTAGTCGTTCAACATCGTGTTCCAGGGGACGGGGTCGAGTTCCACTTCGAGCCCGACAGCCTCTATTCCCGCCTGAATAAGGCGAGCAATCAGCTCACTTTCGTCGGACGTGTCCGCATAGACGAGCGTAAGGACAACCTCCTCATCGCCGTCGACGACGCGTCCATCCTCATAGCTGTAGGGCGTCGGAAGGGACGCCTCGAGTCGCTCCCGTGCCCCCCCTGGGTCATACTCCCATTCGACGACGGCAGCGTCATCGTAAAACTCGCTTTCTGCCGGTGATAGCGTGTGTGCCACCGACCCATAGCCATGCAGTACGTCGTCGACGATCGATTGTCGGTCGACGGCCATCGTGAGCGCTTGGCGAACACCTGGGACAGTCAGTGCCTCCCACCCGTCTTCGCGCATATTATAAAACATGCTTTGACAGTGTGGCGTCGGCGTCCCAATAATCTGGACGTCATCCATTGCCTCGAACTCCTCGGCCCGGCGGGGTGGAACGTCGGTCGCCGTTATTTCGCCTGTCTGGAGCGCGTTGAGCCGACTCGACTGCTCGCCCATTACCTGGTACGTCCACTCCTCGATATACGGGACGTCCGCATAGCCCTCGTAATTGCGCAGATAGTAGTCGTCGTTTCGGGTGGCTACCATCCGTGCTTCGGTCTCGAGTCGCTCGATGGCAAATCCGCCGAGGTTTCCGGTGTAACGCAGCCCCTGGATCTCCTCGTCTTCGTTCAGTCCGTCGCCGTCGCGGGTGTCGACGTACGGTTCGGCGAGGTCGATGGGAACCACGCCTTGAAACCCCCAGAGGATCGGTTCGGAAAGAAAAGCGGGGAACGGAGCGGGCATCTCGACAGTAAACTCGAACTCGCCGGTCTGTTCGACGCCGAACCACGCCTGTCTGCCGTCTTCGTCAGCGGCTTCGAACCCGTCGGGAACCGCCTCAACGGGCATTCGCCAGTTATCAGCACTCGAGACGGCGGCCCAGTTGTCCTCCCCCTGGATAATTTCGGTGATCGAGTAGACCCAGTCGGCGGCGGTCATCGCGCCGTACGGTTCCGACCACTCGCCGTGTTCAGTGATCGTAAACGTCCACTCGGTGTACTCATCGTTGACCGTATACGAACGGATCAGCCGTGGCACGAACTCGTCGTTCTCGTCGCGGACGAACGCCGGATCCATCACCCGACTCAGGCGGTCGATGGAAGTCGTGTCGGTCATCCGAAAGACGTTGTAGTTTGGCGCGTCACTCGATTGCGCACCGATCCAGTGTTTGGCCCCGCCGTTGCCGTCCGCTGCCGGCGGATCATCCCCGGCGCACCCTGCCAGCACGGCACCACCGCCGACGGCAATCGATTGTAACACCGCCCGACGAGAACGCCCCGAAGAGAGAGGAGAGAATTTCATACCGGGACATAGCAGAACAAAGATAAAACCGTTCGCATCTCTGTAATAGACGTCTCTGTTCGCTAGGGAAACGTACACTGATATGTCGAATACTACAACAATCACCGCACTTCAACGCGGGAACGAGCACTAAATTTCTGTGACTCCACCGAACCCACTACGCAATGGGGAGCACAATCATATGTCTGCGTTATTTACCTTTTTCATATCTCTGACCCGTCCTATGGGGAAAACCCGATTCCGGTTCGAAACTGCATAGTCGGGTCACACCCCCGGAATCGTCCGGCGTCCCCCTCACCTGACGCCGTTGGCACAGTTACGAGACAGTCGATTCCCACCAACGAATTTGTTTCACATGCAGGCGGTATTGGTGACCGTAACCTGAGATAGTTTCCGTTCCCGCTCTTATCGCGTCAACGGCCCGTTGAACCCACACTCGAGGTCCATCACTGCTTCCCACGTCAGTTCGCATTCACAGGAAACCTGCTCGAAGACGGTGGGATCCTGCCGGAGGTCGAAATCCTTGATTGCCTTCTGGACCAGGTCATCACACTCCCCGCAGTTGTGAGCCCCGCGTTCGGTGCCGTGGCCGACGGGATCGGAGATGACGATCGCGTCGATATCGGCCGTCTCCGCTAAGACGTGGGCGACCGACCAGAGCCACGGTGGGCGATACCCGCGGCGGAAATGCAGTTCGTCGACCATCGTATAGCGTTGGACGTTACAGGGGTTCATCGAAACCGTGTGACACCCCTCAACGCCTGCACACCGCTCGATGGAAGCGATCATGTCTTCGGCGGCCTCGGACTCAGAAAGAAACGGCGGTTTCATCAGCAGGTAGGCTTTGATGCCAGCCGCTACGTCCGGCCCGGCTTCTTCGCTTGCGGCAACGGCCTCCGCACACGCTGCCTCGAAGTCCACAAAGTCAAAATACTTGTTGACACAGTCGTGGCGAACCCGGTCGGTCGCCGTCTCGAGGCCGATGGCGATGTCCGTCTGCAAGCCATGGCTGGTAAAATCACCAATCTTCTCGCGGTCGACAAAATCGGGCAGCGACTCCAAGACGATCCGCTCGCGGTCACCGAACGTATCGGCGATTGCTCGGCGCGACTGGGCGCTTACTTCCCGTTCGTCAAGAAAGGAGCCGGAGGTGTAAATTTTGATGAGTGGGGCTGACTCCTCGGCGTTTTCCTGTTCGTGCTCGAGGCAGACCTCAATCTGGTCCATAAGCGCCTCGTGGCTGACGCTCCCGCCTTCGACGCTTTCGGCAACGTAGCCACACATCGTACAGCCACCGGCTCGAGCCCAGCGACAGCCGCCGGTGTTTAAGATGATGGTCAAACTGTTTTTGACGCCGTCTGGGGTGTTGTCCTCGTCGAGCCAGACCCGCGTCGGCTGATGGGGGTCGTAGCTGCGATCTTTCTTTGCGCGAATCTCGCGCATCACCTTGTTGTGGGCGTCCATGCCCTTGCCCTGTTCATAGACTTCGGGCGTGGGTTCACTCATTACCGGAGGTAGCGGAGGCGTGAGTAAAGGAATGTCGGAGTGCCCCGATCGAATGCCGAATAAGCTGTCCTACCGTGTGACCATCCGCCGCTACACGATCACATTATCCACCTCCAGCAACCACAACGTATTCTTTCCGGGGCCCCTATAGCCGCTATGACCGAATCGGAGACCGGGCGTGTACAATCGAATCGTTCGGCAGCTGCTGCTGCCCTCGAGTCGATGGTTGACCCCGTCGTCGCCGTCGATACCACAAACCGGCTGACTGCAATGAACGCGGCCGCTCGCAAGGCGTTTTCGATCACCGAGCCGTTCGAAGGGAAGCCCGCAGCGGCCGTCCTTGGGGCCCACTGGCCGCCACTCGAGTCGGCAATCGAGACGACGACCGTCGGCACCGTCCGGAGTGTCGAGTTGGCGGATGATCGGTTCGATGCCCGAGTCCACCGCGGTGATAACGGCGCGACGATCACGTTCGACGAAGCGGCCTCGCCCGCGGAGGACCGCCATGTCAAAGAGCGGGCGATCAACGAGGCTCCGGTGGGGATCACGATCTCCGACCCCGACCGGGAGGACAACCCGCTCGTCTACGTCAACGAGGCCTATGAACGACTCACCGGCTACGCCGCCGAGAACGTTCTCGGAACGAATTGCCGATTCCTCCAGGGAGAGGATTCAGATCCCGAAGCGATCGCCGCCATGCGCGAAGCGATTGCCGACGAGCGCCCGGTCACCGTCGAGATCAAAAACTATCGCAAAAACGGGACTCCATTTTGGAACGAAGTGACGGTTGCCCCTGTCAGAGATGACAGTGGCGAGGTAACCCACTACGTTGGCTTTCAGAACGAAACGACCGCCCGAAAGCGGGCTGAACTCGAGGCCAAACAGCGGGCCGAAGACCTCCACGATGAACGCGCTGAACTCGAGTGGGTTCTCGAGCGCGTTGAGGGGCTCGTCCAAGACGTGACGGCCGACGTCGCGGGGGCGGCTTCCCGCTCGGATTTAGAGGCGTCGGTCTGTGAGCGAATCGCCGCCGAAGGGGTGTATGACGGGGCCTGGATCGGCGAACGCGATCCGGCGACGAACGCGATTAAAGTTCGGGCGAGTGCAGATACCCAGCCACCGGAGCTGCGGGCTGACGATGACCATCCCGCCGCGGTCGCCATCCGCGAGCAACGGGTCGCAGCGGATTTCAAAGAGACTGAAGGGTGGGCTGCCTTCCCGCTTTCGTACAACGATGTCGACTACGGCGTGCTCGTGGTCTGTGCCTCCGATGAGAAGGCAGTCGACGAGCGCGAACAGGTTGTTCTTTCCGCGCTTGCGCGTGCCGTCGCCAGCGGAATCAACGCCCGCGAAACAAGCCGAATTCTGGCCACCGACGCCGTCGTTGCCGTCGAACTCGACCTCGTCGATGAGGGCTTTGCCCCCGCCCAACTCTCAAAACGTACCGGTGGCCACCTCGAGTATCGTCGGTCGGTCCACCGAACAGATGATGAGACGGCCTCGCTGTTTAGCGTCACTGGGACGACCGTTGAGGCACTCACCGAGGCAGCTGACGACCTCTCCGGCGTCACGCTCCATCCGATCGTCGAGCACGAATCGGGTTCGCTGATCGAACTGCGGACCGAGGAACCCGGCGTCGTCGAGTGGCTCTCCGACCGGGGCGCAGTTACCCAGTCGATTTCAGCCGAGGACGGCCACGCTCGGCTCACCCTCGAGATGCCGGAGTCGGCAAACGTCCGGTCGGTCGTTGAGGCCGTCGAAGAGCGCTATCCAGGTACCGACGTGGTCTCTTTCCGACACCGCGAGCGGACCGAAGAGACCAGACAGGAGTTTGCCGCTCGGATTGACGAGGAACTCACCGACCGCCAGCTTGCCGCTCTCCAGCGGGCGTACCTCGGTGGCTACTTCGAGTGGCCGCGACCGACGACCGGAGAGGAACTGGCGAGTTCGATGGACGTTTCCCGGCCCACGTTCCACGAGCATCTCCGGGCCGCCGAGGGGAAACTCTGTCAGGCGTTTTTCGAACGGGAATAGGGTGTTACCCGCTCGTAGTATCTGTTTACGCTCGCTCATCTGCATGTAGTCTCTCCTTAGAACCGTGAACCGTGATGGACGGTCAACCGCGTTTATGTCACTGTCTCACGTCAACTGCCTATGGATTTCACAACGGCACTGGTGCCGCTGCAACTCGGCGGTGGGGGCTTTCTCACGTGGGCAATCGTGTTCTTTGTCCTCGCAATCGTCGCCGCTGCATTGGGTGCCCGTGGAGTTGCTGGTATTTCGATGGAGATTGCACGAATTTTTGTGGTAATATTCGTGATTCTCGCCATCGTCGCATTGTTGCTCTGATGGGTGCCAAGCCTTGCTCTGACGGGGACAACCATTCCAAACGGTGAAAATAAAACGGTTAGGCGAATACCACACGTAACCATTTCTGGTTTCTCCCCGATGCAAACGACTAACAGGCCCGCCCTCGAAGTAATATACAGGAATTACCATGACAGATATCGGCGGATTCCACGACAGAATCGCCCGCATCGACCTCACTAACGGCTCGGTCGCCTACGAAGGGATCGACCCCGAGGACGCAAAAAAGTATATCGGGGCTCGAGGGCTCGGCGTCAAGTACGTCTTCGAGCAGGGGCCTGACGTCGATCCACTTGGGCCTGACAACGTACTCGCGATTATGAACGGGCCGCTGACAGGGACACAGGTACCGATGAGCGGCCGGATCGCCATCTGTACGAAATCCCCACTAACCGGCACCGTGACCGACTCCCACCACGGCGGCTGGTCCGGCGCTCGGCTGAAATGGGCCGGCTTTGATGGCCTGCTTCTTGAGGGCCAATCTGAGGAGCCGATGTACGCACTGGTCGAAGACGGAGAGGTTGAACTCCGGGACGCCTCCCATCTCTGGGGGAAGACTGTCCACGAAACGCGAGAGACACTCGAGGAAGAAGTTGAGGGTTCTTATGGCAAGAATCTCTCGATGATGGCGATCGGTCCCGGCGGCGAAAACGGGGTTCGCTACGCCTGCATTATGAACGAAGACGACCGGGCCTCCGGTCGGGGTGGCACCGGCTGTGTCATGGGCAATAAGGGGCTGAAAGCGGTCGTGATCCGGTCGACGACGAAGATGCCAAAGCCCGCCGATCCAGAGACCTTCCGCGAGGGCCACCAGCAGGCGATGAAAGCGATTACCGAATCCGATGTCACCGCACCCAACGAGGGTGGCCTCTCGCTGTACGGAACGAATGTCCTGATGAACCTGACTGAGGAAATGGACGGCCATCCGACGAAAAACGGCCGATACACCTCCGGTAACGCGTACAACGCAAACGAGCCGAACCGACCGAAAGACCTCGATGCCGAACTGATCTCCGGAGAGAACGTCCGGGAGAACATCCTCGTCGATGAGCCGACCTGTCACTCCTGTCCCGTCGCCTGCAAAAAGGAAGTCGAAGTCGACATCATGCACAAAGGCGAGGAGATGAACGTCCGCATGGAGTCCTTCGAGTACGAATCGGCGTGGGCACTTGGCACGAACTCGGCGAACGACGACCGCGACCGCATCGCGGTCATGATCGACCGCTGTAACGCGATGGGAATTGACACCATCGAGGCCGGCAATATGCTTGCAATGGCGATGGAGATGACAGATGAGGGCTATCTCGAGGAAGGCGAGGGAATCGAATGGGGCGACGCCGAGGAGATGATCGAGATGCTCGAGAAAATCGGCTACCGCGAGGGACTCGGCGACCTCTTGGCCAAAGGAGCCCGCCGAATCGCCGAGGAAACCGGTGCACAGGAGTGCCGACTTGATGTCAAAGGCGAGACTATTCCGGCCTACGATCCCCGCTGTATGAAGGGCATGGGTATCGCCTATGCGACCTCGAACCGCGGGGCTTGCCACCTGCGAGCCTACACCCCTGCCGCCGAGATTCTCGGCATTCCAGAAAAGGTCGATCCCTACGAGTGGGAGGGGAAAGGCGAGTTGACCGCCATCTTCCAGGACCTCCACGCCGTCTCCGACTCCTTCGATATCTGTAAGTTCAACGCCTTTGCCGAAGGAATCGAGGAGTATGTCCTCCAGTACAACGGGATGACCGGCTTCGACGTCACCGAAGACGACCTGATGAAAGCCGGCGAGCGCGTCTACAACTTAGAGCGCTACTACAACAACCTCGTCGGCTTCGACGGCGAAGACGACTCCCTCCCAACACGCTTCCTCGAGGAAGGCGAAACACCTGGACAGGGTGCCAGCGAAGGCGAGTACTGCGAACTCGAGGAAATGAAAGCGGAGTACTACGAGGTTCGTGGCTGGGTCGACGGTGTCGTCCCCGACGAGAAACTCGCGGAGTTAGAGATCGACATCGGACCCGGAACGGGTGTCTCTTCCGGCAGTGGGGCGGCTCCGGCTGACGATTAGCTCAGTTAGGTTACTCGGGCGAATTTAATTTTTACATCGGTGGAGCAGTTGAGACGGTTTTTAGTAAATTCCGGAAAATTTATTATTTCAACGGTCTGTCTAAAATTATGAGTGTATACACGCTATCGACCGCTATACTAGGATCTAGCGATCAACAAATCGAGATAGTTTTGTCGATAATTATTACGTTGGTTTTCCTTGGCATTACTTTCAGATCGTTGCTCTCTGCCTTTCACGAATATAATACAGGCCGTGCAATCCGGGAGAATGAGCCAATACCAATCGCCGACCTTACTGCAGCTAGTTCTCCCCTTGAATTCGAAGGTGTCGCCCAGCCAACTGCAGAGAACCCACCGTTTTCGGCTCCCCTCTCAGGAATCGATTCGTTGTTGTGTAAGGTTCGTTTCCAAGTAGAGGAGATGAGATCTAACCGTCACGGGTACAAAACCAAGAACGTGGAGTTGAACACCCAACCGTTTCTTGTCACAGACGAACGCAGGCAGGTCGTGGTTGATCCGGCAGATGCAGCGGTCCATCTGGGTGGCTATCAGACCACAGAGAAAGAAGGGATGGTACGAAAAAAACGCAAACAAGAAAAACGACTTGAACCCGGTGACACTGTCCACGTGTATGGGGCAACAATAACGGACGAGGCAACCGAGTTCGGCAGTGAGACCGTCGGCACGGTTGGTGCCTGTGAGGAGACAATCGAATACCAAATTACGAAGGGAAGTGAAGAAAACGCAGTCAGCTCCCAAAACACTCAGCTGTTAGTATCGCTATTCGTCGCCACGGTAACTGGAGCAGCGACGCTGTATTTACTATACGGGTTGCTATTGGACTTGGAACTTGTCACTAGCATTCTGTGAATCTCTAAAAATCGAACCTGCCCGACGAAGAGGTTTTGTACACCGATTTGCTTTCTACGAACACATGATGGCGACGACGCACATATTGGCAGGGATAACCCTGGCTGCCGGCGTCGCCCTTCTTGCTCCCGAGTTCGCCCTCGTGGCCGTCGTTGCTGGCGCAATCGGCGGGCTGGTTCCGGACTTCGACGTGGTCGCCAGCCACCGTCGGACGCTCCACTTTCCGATATACTACTCGAGTGCGTTTGTCGTTACAACCGGCTTCGCACTGTTTCTCTCTACGCCGCTGACTGTCGCGCTCGCCTGTTTTTTCCTCGCTGCGGCCTGTCACTCGGTCGCTGATGCCTTCGGCGGTGGCTTGGCGCTTCGGCCGTGGGAAGATGGCTCCAATCGGGCGGTCTACAGTCACTATCACGGCCGGTGGATCTCGCCCCGTCGCTGGATTGGGTATGACGGTTCCCCCGCTGATCTCGCCCTGGCTGCCGGACTGGCGCTCGTCTGTTTGTTTGTGTTTGCCGGCAGCCGACCACTCGAGGCGCTGATTGTCGGATTATTAGTCGTCTCAATTGCCTATACTGTCTGTCGAAAACTGATTGGTGATCGACTCGAGACGGTGTCGTGGGCTCCCGACTGGGTGGAGGTCGATACCGAGAGTCAGCGCCGCGGAGGGGAGTGATATGACACGTCACATACCGTTTTAGGCACCCGCGTCCAAGAGGGTGATATGAGCGCCCAGCAACCGATTTCGACGGTGCGTGACGCCCAGTGGGACCACGACCAGATCATCGTCAACGACGTTCGACTGCACTATGTCGAAGCGGGGCCCGAAGACGGACCGACGGTGATCCTTCTCCATGGCTTCCCGGAGTTTTGGTACTCGTGGCGTCACCAAATCCCCGGCCTCGCTGCGGCCGGCTATCACGTCATCGCACCCGACATGCGCGGCTACAACCGGTCGGAGAAACCGCATGGGACCGAAGCCTACCATATCGACCATCTGACGGCAGACATCGCTGGCCTCGTTGAGCACGTCAGCGACGGCTCTGCTCATATCGTCGGCCACGACTGGGGTGGTGCCGTCGCGTGGGCCACCGCGATGGACCACCCCTCCGTCGTCGACCGTCTCGTCATCCTCAACGCCCCACATCCTGCTAAATTCGCTCGCGAACTCTCCCTCGAGCAGGCCAAACGGTCCTGGTACATCTACCTCTTTCAACTGCCCCGGTTGCCCGAATGGCTGTTTTCGATGCGGGAGTACCGAACACTCGAGGAGATGTTCACCGAAACCGCCACCGATGGGGCGTTCACCGATGAGGATATCGCGCGATACAAAACGGCCTTTCGTCAACCGGGCTCGCTTACGTCGGCGGTCAACTATTACCGAAACCTCCTTTCCCCCGAGCAAGCGACTGATATCCTCGCGAACATTCCGCTCATCGGTGATCGGCTGGCTGGTCCGGTCCCACAGATTTCTGCCCCGACGCTTGTCCTCTGGGGAGAAGACGATACCGCACTGACCGTCGAACAGAGTGAGGGCCTCGAGCGGTACGTGACGGACGTTCGCGTTGAACGGTTCCCCGAGGCGACTCACTGGATTCAGTTAGATATTCCCGAGCAGGTTCTCGAGGAACTAACCGCCTTTCTCGGTCCCGATAATTAACGGTTCACGGATCTCGAGGGCCATCTCGAACTCCTCGAGACGGTCTTTTCGACGACCGATCCGAAGGAGTTGGGCGCGATGGGCGCGGAAGACGGCATCGGTTTCCGCATCGCTGAACGCCAGTTGGTCACCAACCTCCTCCCAGTGTCCAGATTCGACGAAGAAAATGTCGTACTCCGTGTCTGTTAACACGCGCTCGTATTCACGACGGTACTGCCCAAGTTGCTCCGTGAGATGGCTCTGTGCGTCGTCGATCAATGACGGAATCCGGCTCGGCCCGACGCTTGCTTTTGCGGCAACCAACTGCATAATCTGGCCTTCGATCGGATCACCTTTCATACTATTCAGCCACCGGCTCGCATCGCTTTCTGGGCGAAGCTGTCAATTAACGGTTTAAGTGTTTCCTGCTCACCCTCGAAGACGACGGTGACCTCATTGAGGGTGAGCGATTGCCCGATCGCGACTTTTTCGGCCGAAAGGGTTGCCTGCCATCCCTCTCCTTTGACCGTCGATTCCTCACCATTGGCCGGCTTGCCCCCAAGATTTGTTAGATATCGTCGGGCAAGGCGTTCGGAGATGCCCCGGAAACTCCGTTCGATTCGCATACCTGTTGTTCGGGCCGTCGACGCATAAGCGCTGTCGCTCCCTCCGTTACTATCACTGAATTGAGTAATTTGTGGATGGACAAACGAGCCGTCGAAACATGTGCCAAGCGGATGAGCCAGCCTGGCCCTACCCACCGGCAACCGGCGGAAATACCGAGAGCAAATCGCCCGCCTCGAGATCGGTCTCACTGCCCGCCATATGGATGACGTTCCGACCGTTTTTCAGGACGTTGAGCTGCTCGCGAACCTGCCCATCTTCGAGCAACTCACCGTCGAGTCCCTCGAACTCGGTTTCGAGGTCAAGAAGCACGTCCCCGACAGTCGAGTCGTCGGCAACCTCCCACTCGAGATCCCGCTGGCCGACGGCTTCTCGGAACGTGGCGAAAAACCGGAGGTCGATTTGCATATTCACTCCTTGTCGCGTGTTCACATAAGTGCCGCTAACGCCGGCTGCTCGTTCAGGTTGGAGAACCCGTCGCCTTCGCCGAGGCGGCGTTCGTGTAGGTTATTGACTCGAGGTCGGTGTCAGCGAGGGCGCTCTCGATTGCAGCCGTCCCCTGTGTCTTGGCTGCCCCTTCATCATCGGCATCGACGGCGACGCTGACAGCAAAGTTGACGGCGATCGTATACGGATCGAAAGGGGCTGCCGGCCCTTCGAAGACATCGGCACCGACAACAGTCCACTCGGCGATGGCCCCTTGGTCGGCAAATCGGGCCTCGAGTTCGGCAGCGGCTGCCCGACAGGCGGTCGTGTCGGTTCCCTCATGAAGCGTGATGAGAGTCGTTCCCTCACGCGAAACGGTATAGGTCACGTCTGAGCATCGAACGGCGCGGAAATAAAGACTCGGTCCAGGACCGCTTACAGGTTGCTGAGACGAATCCCGTCTTCGACGAGTCTGACGTTGCGTTC
>LFCJ01002948.1_pt1 | contig 12375 bp, 16 predicted proteins | sample 643141 | NCBI WGS metagenome assembly LFCJ01 (sample SAMN03766243, study PRJNA286221) | soda lake metagenome | biome: soda lake; feature: Kulunda steppe; material: water; isolation source: sample B1-Br-g2 brine of Lake Bitter-1 | place: Russia: Kulunda steppe | collected 2010-07 | reverse complement strand
TTACTCCTTACAGACAGAGCACAACCACTGGCACAACCACTTGCACAGCAGTCCTCCCGCATCAGTGGCCAACAAGGCCAATGCTACAGCCAGGCCATGCACATGCCACGTCGCATTATGCTGCCTTCCTACACAAGTTTCTTGAGATGGGCCCATTTTTGCCGCCACCTGCCGCAAATGCGCGTATGCGTGACATGCACACGCGAGCGCGCAAAACGTACGTATGCATGACATGCACACGCACGCACGTGAGACGAGGATGCATGACATGCGCACGTGTGCACGTGATCCTCCCTCCCCTGCCAGCGTTGTTCTGCCTGTTTGTGAGGGGCAGGCTAAGCTGCTCCATATGCTTGCCGCAGGCCTGCCGCAAAAGCAGGGTGTGACCTGCAGGGTGTGACCTTGCCTGCCGCAGAAGCAGGGTGTGACCTGCAGGGTGTGACCTGCAGGGTGTGACCTGGGCACGCGCTCACAGCCGTCGAGCACCTGCGGCGCAGTGAGAGCTGTCCACACATCACATCTTCGCTGCCCGGCCTCTACCGTGGCACGCCGGCACCAGCAGCCCTCTGCCAGCGCATCGCTTCGGTCGCCTGCAGCGCCTCCAGGGGACCTCTCATGTCTCCCCTGCCTCCCTCCGTCTTCACCGCCCTGCAGGTTGCAGGTGGCCAGGAGGCAGCAGCACAAAGCACGCAGTGTGACAGCAGCACGTAGCACGCAGTGTGACTCCTCATATCGTTCTGAGAGCCACCGACCCTGCACCAGCTTGCGCTCCCGGAAGCTCCTGCCAACCTGCAACCCTGCAAGAGCCTGCCCGGTTGCGCCCTCGTGCTTGAAGCACCTGTGGAGGCCTGACGGGCTAGAGCAGGAGGCAGGAATGCATGGATCATCGGGCTCATCCAAACCGATCAATTCTCTCTTTTCCTTGGGGTTGGTGAAGAGGGGAACTTTTACCAACAAGGTCGCTCTCCCAGGCCCCATTATTTTGCAGAGGCTGTGTGCCCATTCAAAGGCATGCCTGTGGGCAGCCATGGCGCCGCGCCATAAACACCATAAAGGTGCGCGCCGCGCCCTGCAGCTGATTCTGAGTATGCACGCGGACATGCGCTGATGCCCGCTCAATGCCGCCCCACCTGCTCATGCGCGCTCGGCGCCCTCGGAGCTGCCCAGGGCGCTGCTTCCCTGGAGGGGGTCCTGCTGTGCTGCAGGCGCTACGTCATTGCTGCCGCCGCCGCCGCCACCGCCGTCCCCAAGGACCCCCGTGCAGGCCTGGCATGCTGGCAGCACCACATCACAAACCGTGCTGGCGTCCGAGTACGCTTGTTGCAGCAGCTGCGCGAACAGGAGGCCGGCACGCCAGGGGCAGCCCTCACCCTTGCCCCCAGCCCCCTCCCCCTCCCCATCGCCCTCGCAGCCGCCGTCGTCGCTAACGCACACACTCCTTGCAGGCTCGCCGTCGGCAGCGGCGCTCACAGCACGTGCACCCACAGAGCCTCCTCCTGCCAGGCAGTCCCAGGGGGAGGGGCCCAGGCTGCCCCTGGGGCTGGCATGCACATGCGCAGGCTGGCCCGCCTCCTGGAGCGGCACAGTGAAGCGCACAGACCTTTGACGGCCCATGCTTCCAAGGCTGCCTCTGACGCCCACAGCACCCTCTGGGCTGCTTCCATCCCATGCACCCTTGACAGCCTGGCCGCTGGCCCCTCCCTGCTCCAGCCACCTACCACCACCGGCTGGCAGGGCCGTGCCACCACACGCCCCATCCCCGCCTACGCCCATGCTGCTGCTGCCGCCAGCCTGGCCGCCGCCCCCGCCGTGTGCGCTCGCGTCCCTGCTCGCCCCGCAGCTGCTGCAGACGGCGCTGCACGCGGCGTCCGTGTCGCCCACGCAGCTGCTGCCCACCCCTGCAGCAGGCGCTTGCCAGGTGCTCAGCATGCTCGGGGGTGCCTCCTGCTCCAATTCGCTGCTGCACAGCAGGCTGCTGCCCTGCAGGCTTCCCAGGCTGGCGCTGCCGGGCGCGTCCCTCCACTCCTGCTCCAGCGCCCCCGCGCACACACCTCTGGCGGCGCCGCCGCAGTCGCTCTCCGCTGTTGCCGCGGCCATGCCATGCAGGTTGGTGGGCACCGAGGCGGCTCGTGCGCGGGTGCTGGCTGCAGCAGCACTCGGCTGCTGGGGCTGGGCAGGTGGGGGGGCCCTGCAGCTGCCTGCTGCCGCTGCGCCTGCGGCTGCGGCTGTGCCTGTGCAAAGTGGGGGGGGGATGGTGCTGAGGTCCTGGGCACTGGGAGAAGGACTGAGGAGCGGCAAATTCGCGGATCCGACATCGCTGGCTCTGTGGGGGGGAAGGGTGGGTGCACGGGGCGTGATGCCTGCGCGCGGGCCCATGCGAAGGCAGGCACTAGGGATGGGGTGGGGAGGCCTGTGTAAGCGCATTAGGAGCTGACACCACGCGGGCGTGCACCCACGGCAGGGCAGCAGATGAATTTGGCACTCCGTGACCAACTCACAGGCTGCACCCCACACCGGCGCTGCCCACCCACAGCACCATGAGCACCCATTCGTGCATCAGAAGAAAGGGCAGCGTGCTCACGATTTGGCGGGCTTGCGGCCACGTGCCAAAGCAAGTCTTGCACACACTTGTCAATGCGCGCTTCCACTTGCACGCAAACGTACACACACAATACACGCACAACACAAACATGCGCAACGTGCACACGCACACGCACACGCACGCGCATTCACACAAAGCCAGCACCACCCCGCCGCATGTGCCGCGTGCTCAGCTGGTGCAAGCGTGCTCAGCTGGTGCAAGCGTGCTTACCTGGTGCAAGCAGCTTTGGGCTCAGCATAAGCAGTTCTGCCAGAGACACGCGGCCCGCGCCTGTGTGGCCAGGGGGAGACGCTGCTGCGGCAAGGGCTGCAGGCAAAGGATGCAGGCGGCGCGAAACATTGAAAGGGATGGTAACGCATTGATGAGGGGGGAACAGAAGGCAGTGACAGAGCGCGCGCCTGTCGCTCACCCACACACTTGTGCGTGAGGCTACTTGAGCAGTGATTTGCGCGTGAGGATACTCGAGCAGTGATTTGCGCGTGAGGACACTCGAGCAGTGATTTGCATGTGGGGCGCCAGCTTTTCAGTGTGCCGGCTCATTTCATAAGCCCGCCTAGCGTGCAGCTTGTGCAAGTCGTGGCCCATGGCAGCTACATCACACATATACACACACATACACACATATACACACACATGCACACATATACACACATATACAAACAGGCTACATCACACACATACACACATATACACACACATACACACATATACATACAGGCTACATCACACATACACACATACACACACATGTCCAGCTGGGGAGGAGAGGGAGGGGCGGGGGGGGCTTGCGCACCCCTCATACTTTTGTACGAGCTTATCTACATGAGCACCGTGAACCGGCGTGTATTGTGCCTGTTTAACACGCGCAGAGGGTGGAGAGAATGACGGGCAAGACTCGCCACGGCGCCCTAGGCAGTATTTGGCGGTTTGGAGTGGGGTATGGGAATGGCATTTTGGCATTTGGGATTGAGACTTGGGGACGAGAAAGTGGACGTTGCACCTGTTTCCCACTCATGGACTCCAGCTGCCGCAGCACCAAATAGTGACTGGCCAGGCGGCCACACGTGCCTGCTGCCTCTGAGCCGCAGACGCCTGCCTGAGCTACAGACGCCCATAGCGCAGTTGCGTGCCCGAGGGTGCTGTGCGCATGATCATGGTATGATGATATCATGTATACATGATACCATGATCAATGGTGCCACGAGTGGCGGGGAAGGCAGTGGCGGTGATGGCACTGATCTGGTGCGCCGCAGCTCAGGAGACCCCTCGCAGCTCAGGAGACCCCTCGCAGCTCAGGAGACCCCTCGCAGCCCAGGAGACCCCTCGCAACCCAGGAGACCCCTCGCAGCCATTCAGATCCTGTGCGGCTGCGAGAGACGCAGGGGAGTGAAACGCGCACGAGCATGCGCGCCCTTGGCAGATCCGCCCCTCCTCCTTTTGTGCGGTGCGCGAGACGCAGGGGAGTGAAACGCGCACGAGCATGCGCGCCCTTGGCAGATCCCCCCCTCCTCCTTTTGTGCGGTGCGCGAGACGCAGGGGAGCGAAGCGCGCGCGAGCATGCGCGCCCTTGCCAGATCCCCCCCTCCTCCTGTTGTGCGGTGCGCGAGACGCAGGGGAGTGAAGCGCGCGCGAGCATATGCGCGCCCTTGCCAGATCCCCCCCTCCTCCTTATGTGCGGTGTGCGTGCTCCCCTCTGCTTCCTGCTTGCTCTGTGGCGAGCTTCAATGTGAGGCAGATCCCCTCCACCTTTTGTGCGGTGCGCGTGCTCCCCTCTGCTTCCTGCTTGCTCTGTGGCGAGCTTCAATGCGAGGCAGAGTACCGCCTCACACCTGCAGGAGCTCACCTGCACGGCCGTGCGCCCTGGGGTGCTGCTTGCGCACGCGTGCGTGGCGCTGGAAGGCAAGCAGGTCTTGCTGCAGTCCCAGCTGCTTCTGGAGCCTGCGCGCATTTACTTGTGTGCATACAGGCGCTGCGGGCATTCAGACATGCCTGTGGGTGTCTTTTGCAGCGATGGGCTCAGCCCAGACCCATCAAGTGCTGGAGGGTCCCCAGTTCCCTCAGAGAGCTGCCAAAGCACAGCCCTGCATGTCCAACACAGCTCTGCAGGCCAGGTTAAGCAGTGGGGAGCAGGGCAGCCACGTAATGCAGCATATGCCCATAACCGCTGATTGCAAGAGAAGGCAAGCCGGGGGGAGCCAAGCGCGGGGAGGCCGGCCCCAGAGATGTGTCCGATGGTGCACGCACATAAGTCCACACAGCGCCTGGCAGACCACACCCGTGCACGCCTGCTCCTGCACAGCCGCGCACCTCTCCCCGACCTGCCAGCCCAACTCATCACACCCACGCAAGCCCATGCACTCCTGCACACCTCTCTGCAGCCTGCCGCGCTGCGTCCTTCCATCCTGCTGGCAGTGCCACAGGGCTGTCGCTCTGCACAGCACCATCACAGCAGAAGGGCAGCGCTATAGTGCAGTGCAAAGGCAGCGCGTGCTGGCAGCAGGGCAGGCCTCATGACAGCAGGGTAGGCTTCATGACAGCGAGACTGGCCTCATGCCAGCAAGGCTGGCGTCATGACAGCAAAACAGGCCTCGTGGCTGCAAGCCTGGCGTCATGACAGCAAGGCTGGCGTCGGGGCAACACGGCACACAGCACACTTGCAGGGGGGTTGCATTGCGATGGAGGCGGCCGCAGCACTACGAGACCCTCAGGGCCCTATGACAAGGTTGACAGCGCTGCCACACAGGCAGATGCATCCCGGAGTGGAGAGGGCTACATCGCCTTGTTCAGGGTCTATAGCACGCCGCAGAGGGTCTCATATTGAGTTCGAGATCTACTGCACCTCCACTAAGGTCACAAAACCATGGCGAGGTCTACCACCCCTGACAAAGACACGGTTTTATGACGGGGTCTGCAGCCCATCAGCCAGGGCCACGGCACCTCCACGAGATGCTCCGCAGCAGAGGGGCATGGCAGCAGCATCTGCCCCCCTCCATCCATCCTCTTTCCTAAGGGAATGCGCATGCGCCGGATAGCTGATGCGGCCATAGCCGGTGTGCTGCCCAGCCTGGCACGCACCTTGAGAACGAGCTTCTCCTTCCTACACACGTACACATAGAAGTTGTCTGGCGTGGCTGCCAGGTCTTTCAGCCCAACTGCACAAAAGGGGGCAGGGGGCGAGAGGGGGGGGCTTGTGAGGGCGTGAGTGAGGCAGGGGGCGAAGGGCTTGTGAGGGGTTGTGAGGGATTGTGAGCTTGAGGGGGCTTGAGAGGGGTTGTGAGGGCCTGTGGGGCTTAGGGGGCTTGCGAGGGCTTGTGGGAACTTGTGAGTGCCCAACCTTGCCTCCCACAAAGCAGAATATGCGCGGCCCTCCACGCCCTGTGCACTTGCCTGCCTGCATGGAGCAGCAGGAAAAACCCTAGCGCTCTTGCAGTCTGTCATCTTGACATGATCACCAACACAACCATAATCGCTGCCACCACCACCATCATCATCACCATCATTATTATCATGATCATCGTCACCAACACCATCGTCCCTCACACTTTTTATCAGCATCGCCACCAGCACTAAGATCTCCAAATCATCACCATCACCACCACCATCATCATCATCATCACCATCATCATCATCATTATCAACAGCAGCAGCAGCAGCACAGCCCAATCGCATCCCCATGGGCCCCACCAAGTGTCATGTCGTCACCACCACCACCACCACCACCACCACCACCATCAGCAGCAGCAGCAGCACGACCCCACCCGCATCCCCATGGGCCCCACCAAGCGTCATGGTCTTCACATCCACAGGGTATGGGCCAGCAAACTTCACAGGGTGCAGGGTGTCGTTGGTGGGCAGCGTCCTGCGCACAGCATGCACAGAATCCAGGGCGCATGCGGTTGCTTCCTCTGCGCGCCACTGGTGGGCAGCGCCCTGCACAGCAGGTGAGAGTACCGAGGCACCTGCGTGGATGCTAGCAATGCTGGCCCCTGCAGCCTCGTCCGCGCAGAGGCGCCACACACTGAGGAGTGAATTTGCACTTCAGATAATACCCCTATGGCACGGTCTGTTGGACGCGTCATCTTCTGTTGACTGCAACCGCAGGCACGCCCTGCGGATTGGGCGCCCTGCACACACGCGCGCACTGCGCGTCCAATTTCCTCACAGCCCTTACGCCTTCTGTGCATCATCACCAGCAGCATGCATAGCTTCCGACACGCCATGACTTGCAGACGTACACAAGCGAAATGGCGCTCACACAGGCACGCAAGCACACAGTGCAAACACGGCCTTGCATCACACCACACCACGTAACAGGCATGTGGAGCACCAAAAAGGAATGAACACGCTTACACCAGCACACACACCACCTAAACACAACTGCACACACACATGCACGCAGACGTGAACATGTACACTTGAGCCTGCACTTCCAATCACACCGCACGCACACACGCACGCACGCACGCATGCACGCACGCATGCTCGTGCGCTTGCAGCCCCGTGTTGCCACCGCTCACCTGCCCGGCTGCTTCACCATGCGCTGCTTCACCATGCACCACCACCATGCGCTGCTTCACCATGTGCTGCTTCACCATGCACCACCACCATGCGCTGCTTCACCATGCGCTGCTTCACCATGTGCTGCTTCACCATGTGCTGCTTCACCATGCACCACCACCGCTCACCTGCCTGGCTGCTTCACCATGCGCTCACCTGCCCGGCTGCTTCACCATGTGCTGCAGGTCCGCGCGGGGGAGCAGGCACACAGACACGTCCCACTTGAGCTCAGGCCGGCACAGCAGGGCAAGGCGCTGGGTGGGGTCTGCCAGGGAGATCTCCAGGAACACAGCCCCCGGTTGCAGCACCCTGCACGCACGCACGCACACACACACACACACACACACACACACACGTGTGCACGCACGCATGCAGCACTTGCGCCTGTGCACACCAGGCGCAACAATGGCTGCGTGCATGCGCTCCATGCATGCTGGTTGGTGACAAGCCAGGACGTACATCGCGCATGTCTGCTTGCACACGCACGCTCTCAGGGTTGAGTGCGATTGCACTTGAGAGCCGTGCATTCAACTCAGTTCGTGCATGCGGCTGCAACTGTGTGCTGCTTGCCATGCGTCACTGCAGTTGCGCTCTGCTTGCCATGCACACCATTGCAGCTGCATGTAGCACGGTGCATGCCCGTATCACTGAGCGTCTCGCGCCCGTGGAGCTGCCGGTAGATCAAGCTGCGTGCAGCACCCGCCCAAGCTGCAACTGTGGTTTCAGTTCCACGAGCCAGGCACTGCTCACATTCGCAAAGCCCTGCTCATCGGGTTGTGCTGCGCCTGGGAAACCACACAGATCAAACTCCTTGCCCTGTGTGATAAAAAAATGCGCTGTTGCTGCCTGGGATATACACACGCACGCACGAACAGCCTCTGAGCCACTTAAACGTCTCACACAGGTCCCCGCCAAACCTGGAGATCTCACGCAGCAACCCCACCACACTTGGGGACCTCACACAGCACCCGCCCCACCTGGAGACCTCGCACAGCATGCGCCGCACATTGTCCAAGCCGTCCTGGGAGCACAGCAGCGCGTCCAGCGTGCCTGCGTGCACAGCACAGCACAGCACTGAGGCGGCGTAGTCCATGGGCCTGCTGAGTGCGCCGTGGGGGTCTTTACTCCTCCAGCACCGGCAGAGAGCAAGGGTGCTGGGCGAGCACGCGCTGCTGCACCTGCGCACTGTGCGCGCCTGCTCAGCTGTGGATGGGCTGGGGCGCCCTGGAGCGCTCTGACCAAAAATGCCTCTAGGCGCTGCATGATCCTGATGCAACTCCTGCGCGGGGCAGGTGTGCGTGCTGGGCCAGTAGGGGGCCCAGCATCCAAGGAGGACAAGGCGGGGGAGGGTATAGGGTCCTCACAGGCTCTGCCGCGCCTCAGGGCCATGAGCACAAGGTGCAACATCAAGCTGCTCTCCAACGAGGGCGGGGGGGACAGAGGGCGCTGGGGTGGCTGCCGCACACGCCCCCGTCTCTGCCTCTGACCATGCGCGCCAACATGGGGCAGCACAACCAGGTACACGCTGGTTGTGAAGGCACCACACTTGCCAGCACAATGCAGGATGATGATGGCCCCCTGCCAGCGCGCGCAGCTGCACTTGTCCCCACCCCCTCTTCTTTCCCCAGGCCCACGCCGCGTCTGGGCACCTTTGTCCAAGGCCGAAGAGAAGCTGCAGTCCCTAAAGCAGGGCATGTCCCGGCAGTCGGCGCACACGTACTCCATGTTGGGGAAGCCGCTGTGCTTCAGCTGCATCTGGGCCACAACGACCTGGCTGATGTCCACCTGCCCAGCATGTGAGCACACGCGCACAGGCACATCAGTGCTTTGGCACATCAGGGCAGGTGGACAGCGCATACAGGCGCGCACGCCAGTACATCTGCACAAAGGCACACTAGGCAAGTCCAGCCGCTGTGTGGTGTCCTCCTCTTGCCACCTCGTCCCCCTCTCATCCCCGCCAACATCCCGCCAAGGGTGGGGGCGCGCATGCCTTGCACATGTCACACAGCCCGTGCCCTAGTCTGGACCTCTCGAGAACCCTAAGCACAGGACAAGCTCATGCGCAGGTAAGGAGGGGAGCACGGCAAGAGGTGCCGCCCATAAGGCTGGCGTGGGTGTGGGTTTGCCTATTCTTGCTGCAACTGGCTGGAGCCTGGGCTTGCAAGCTAAAAGCAGGTCGTGCGCAGTGGGAGCACATGTTTTGTACTTAACTATGATTTAAGCCTTGTGTCAGAGCCAATTTGCTTGTTTGAGGCGCTTGTCTTCCATGTTGCCCATGCGGGACACTAGAATTGCGTGTGCGCTTGCATGTGTGCGCGCGCACACTGCCTCCCCTTGACCACGCCCTCACCCGCCAGCGGACACCGACGAGGAGCCCTGACACCCACTAGGAGCCCTGACTACACTCCTGAGTTCTGAGCTCCTGAGTCCTGAGCTGCCAAGCACTGCCAGCGCCACTGCCCCGCCCCCTCCCCCGCACACTATTGTTGGTATTGATGCCTGTTGCACGCAATGCGGGGGGTACGCTGTGCTGGGAGGAGCGCTTTGCAGAAAGGGGGGGGCGCACCATTTGCTTCTGACACATGGCCTAAACAGGCCATACAGTACAAAACAAATGCTTGCACCCATGCAGCCCATGCTGATTCGCAGCTGTCACAGCATCGCTCATGCCTGCACGCACACCTTACCCCTGCAGCATCCAACCTGACGGCAGGCTCACATATGCACTGCAGTGTCACATTTGAGAGGCAGTGCCACTCACATTTGTAACTTGGTAGCCAGAGCGCCCCATGCCACTCTGGATGTTGGAGTTGCCGCATCCCACGTGCAGGCAGGGCTTTTGTTTGGGAATGAACTCCTTTACTAGCTTCTGCACCGCTGACCAGCCATAAAACCTGTGACCATATGATGTTGATGTGCACTGTGTGGATTGCCTGTACAAAGCACCGTCAACACGCATTCAGGTACTGAAAGTTAGTGTACGTTTGCAAAGTTGCTAATTGGGTACTCTGGCCAGAAAGTGGAGGCTCCTTCTCTATTTGATGTTCATCAGTTTAAGAGCAAGAGGAGAGGTGTGATCCTCTCTTTGCGTTGCAGCGCTGAGTGCCCCTCCCTCATGACAGGATCAATGCAGTGGCCTGAACCAAGACGCAGCGCTGATGAGACCATGATAGGTCCACCAAGTTCAGAAAAACTTACCAGTCAAACTCTGCTGGCTGGAAGTTGTAACGCGCATCCCTGCAAAGGAAAGGAGGGAGGGTTTGGAATTCACGGTTTGCTTGCTGCTGAAGTCTGCTGCTTGAAGCTGAGCCTGCAAAAATCTTACCAGTACTTCACATCCGCATAGGATGGGGGTCTGCCTTGCCTGGGAGCCCCAATTGGGACTGCCCTTCTCTCGGCCTCACCCGCCATGGATACGCACGGATTCAAACTGACACCAGATTTCGATGCTCCATCATTTTTAATTACTCTGTCGTCATCGTGCAGGTCCTTTTTAGAAACGGACCCAGACGTAAGAGTTAAATGCTAAATGTCAGAAACCGTAGACAAGCGGCTTGTTAGTGAGCCACACCTGCTAGATGTTATCGATGATGCATGGCTGAAAGAAACCCTCCCTGATGACTGTGAGTGGAGGACAGATGCACACAAATACATGCGAGCATGATGGTGCAGAAATGCGCACTCGACAATGCCCATGATAACACTTTCGCACACGCACGAGCGTGCATACCAGTGCGAGCTTACACGTGCACAAGCGTGGGCATTCGGCACAGGCACGTGGGCAGGCACACTTGCATGAAAATGCGTGTGTGTATGGTTAAGCCCTGTAAGAAAGTTGACGCACTTACGAGTCATGAGAACAATGCACAGAGGGAGGAACAGCACGTACTCTCTTGCTGCATGCAAGCATGCTCACAAACTTGCCTTGTTTCTGTTAAGATGTCAAGGGCACTTCAAGGTTTGACCTGCCTTAGCAACACGTGACAAGGCATGAACACACGAAAAGATGATTGATGCCTGAGTTTGTTAAGCATGCCATGCACAGCCAAGGCAGGTTATGTGATGTCCCCACCAATTGGACTTAGTAGGCCACACATTTTTACCATGGCATTTTTACAGTCTATTTTCCACAAAGGAAAATTTTTAAGTTCTTGCAGGCCCATCCACATATTTTGCATAACAAGCTTTGCGATGCTATGTTTGAGAGTTAGGGGCCCCTTGGCTGACAACGGTGACTCGGACAACATGCCCTATTGCAGTGGTACCCCTCCCTGAAGGCCAAGAAGCCCTTCCCGAAGGACTGGAGGATGACAAGCAGCAGAACAAGGCTGGACAGGGAAGAGATAAGCTAGCAGAGAGGTGGCATGAGTCTGGACTGTAGCAATGTATTCTCCATTAGTGCTCCAGTGCCATTTACTGGCAGTGTCTCTTAGAGCAAGTGACGAGTTGGGTATGAGTAGGGCCTTTAGAAAGTTAGACACTGTCAGATTACGGTCTCTTGTTAAGTATGTGTCCTCGCAGGTGTGCTTCTTGCTTGCTGACGGCTGGTTCATGTTTTAATAGACATTATTTTCTTTGACGGACAGATACTGGGTCAAACAAAATTATCGGCCAGAAATGCTCTTATGATTTGCACTTATGTTTGCGTACACATGTACATAATGGATAACTGTTCCTCCCACAAGCTCATCGGGTGGTGGTTACATGCTTTTGACTAGAAGCCTTGGATTGAAGTCCAGTCTCTAAAACTGCTGGCCACCTTGTTTAACCTTGCACCTTTCCCACCCTGAATAATTTACAACTCTTATAAATCAGACATTCGTTTCTAATTTTCAAAATAGTCGGTAAATCATAAACCAGGGAGGAAAGGAAGGAGGACTACACCCTCAGGGTTCCCTGACGACATGGATTTGAGTGTGCGTACGCCCATGCGTCTGCATGCATGCAAGCATTCATATGCTAGTGTGTGTGACCTTAAGTCTTGTGCAAGAATGGGTGTGTACGTGTGCGCATGTGCATATATGTATATACATGTCACATATATACATATATTTTTATACATGTATATATGTCACATACAGTGTGCGTGTAAGTGAGTATGTGTTTGTGTATGTGTGTGCGTGCGTGTGTTTTCGTGCGTGCATGCATGCATGCGTGTGTGTGCGTGTATTTTCGTGCGTGCATGCATGCGTGTGTGTGTGTGTGTGTGTGTGTGT
>LFCJ01002945.1_pt1 | contig 12378 bp, 11 predicted proteins | sample 643141 | NCBI WGS metagenome assembly LFCJ01 (sample SAMN03766243, study PRJNA286221) | soda lake metagenome | biome: soda lake; feature: Kulunda steppe; material: water; isolation source: sample B1-Br-g2 brine of Lake Bitter-1 | place: Russia: Kulunda steppe | collected 2010-07 | reverse complement strand
CTGTATCCCCTTCCTGCTCGCGCCGAAGACGCTCGCTGAGGATAGTGCGGGACCGAAGGTCCCGCTGACCATGCGAACGGCGAAGCCGTGAGCAGAAGGGGGCTTAGCGCCCTCTCTTTCAGCTAAAGTTTTTATACGTTAATATGAGAAAGGAAATCTATGCTTACGCAAGAGCGAGCACAGATTGACCGACGGCGGCGGCAGTTCCTTACCCTCTGTAGCACGTCACTGCTCGTCGGCGTCACAGGCTGTCTTGGCGATAGCGACTCCTCCGGAGAGCGTGGCGACGAGAGCGTCGGACCACCGCTCGAGGAGGCAACCACCTCCGAGGGGTCATTTGCGATGACCGGATCGTTCGAAGAGAGCGGCCTCGAGATGGATCTCGAAAGCCGACACGACAATGGCGATACGTATTGGGAGGTCACCCAGCAGGGAATGCAATTTGAGCTGTACGTCATCAACGGAGAGAGCTATCAGCGGGTCGGTGGCGAGTGTGTCCCAACGGCGGAGGCGGATGATATCGATGCCGAAAGCGAGCCCTCAGTTGTCGACCCCGACATAGTCGGAAACGACCCCGAAAGCGGCGAACGGTATCCAGTTGGGAAAGAGACGGTCAACGACACCGACGTCTTCGTCTATGAGGTCCCCATCGATACCGGCAGTGCCGAGACGGGCACCGTCTACGTGGAATCGGATACCGGGTATCTCCGCCGACTCGAGTACGAACAGGGCTCCCTCGAGTTTCACTCATGGGGGGAGGTCGAATCGGTCGAGTTGCCGGCGGAATGTCAGTCCGTGTGATCGGGAGGTGGTTACGTTTCGGCGGCCGTTCCCCGTGGCACCTCGCGGCCACCGCTGTAGGCTATGTAGCCTGCGAGAATCGCAATGAGGAGGCCGGCAATTGCGTTGCTCGAGAACAACCCTTGACCGGCGACGGTGAGCGCCTCAAAAGAGAACGCTCCGGCGATGGCCCATTCGAAGAGCGACGACAGTCCACAACCCAAGTAGTGCGACGAGCGACATCACGCCCGTACTGGTCGGTTCGCCGGCTGTGTGACGATAGTAGCCGGCAAGCAGGAACACCGCCGCACCGATGAGGACGTTGTTCCAGAGCAGGCTTTCGGCGACTGCACTAGTGCTTTGGCAAGCCTGAACTGATGGGTGAAACCGAGTGCGGCGATCCGGTTTCACTCAGCAGTCGACGCTTGGCGGAGTACTAGCCGCCGGTGAGGCGGCAATCCACAGCCCAATCAGCGAGACGAACCCGCTGAGCCATTTCTCGCCTGCGTCGTCTCGAGCCGTCCGGTCATCTGTCGATGGTGAGTCGCTCATGCACTCGAGGATGCTATCGACCGTCGATTAAACGCCGACGATGGTTTTAATTGGTCGGCTGCGGGCGACGGCTGGTAACGGGCGACCACCCCGTTCCAATCGCCGCTTTGGTGACTCCAACAGACGCGTTCGGTCGGGGGTAATAGCGTATTACGCGACGCTTCGAACCGACGTGTCAGGACTCAAAACGAGCGTCAGTCGAAGACTGGGAGGCCGACTGAATACTCCCCCGGTCGAGACCGATCAACTCGGCGTTCCACTCTACCTCGATGAGATTTGTCGGGGTGCCACGGACGCCGTCCCGGGTGACAACCTCGAGCGTCCGATTTCGGACATCGGGCGTAAAGGGAGCGGTCGCCATCAGTTGTGCAACGTCGGCCCGGGAAATCGAGCCGGAAACCGAGTCACCGCCCTCACCAACGAGAACGTCCCCCCGCGGTGGGCCGTCCGTGAGCCGCCCCGGTCGGATAATCGTGTAGCCAAGCCCCGACCGGCGGAGGGCCGTCTCGGCGTCCCGTTTCGCTCGCAGACTGCCATGGAGCAGGAGTCGACCGGGCAGGGGCATCCCGGCTTTCGAACGCCCGACGCCGATTGCACTCTGGAGGACAACGTGATCGACCTCGAAGGCGATTCCTGCCGTAATGAGGTTCATCACCCCGGTCCGGTCGACAAGTTTCCCACCAATCGTGTGCCGGATCGACGGCGGCGTCCCGACGGCACAGTAAACGATATCACAGCCATCGACGGCTCGAACGGCATCCGCAGAATCAAAGAGGTCACCAACAATGACCTCATCAGCCCCAAGGCGCTCGAGAGCGTCTACGGCCGCGTATGACCGCGTCATCGCTCTGATCGTCATCTCTGTCGGTCGTAACACCGAAAGTAGTTCTTTGCCGGTTTCGCCGCTCGCCCCGGCGATAAGAACCCGTCGCTCAGTTTGTGACATCGAACGTCGTACGCCGCCACCGACTATAAGGGTCCCCAGCGGTCAACAGAGAAGAGAGTCCGTTGAGGTGACAGACTATCAACCGGATTGCAACCGCTCTATCGTCTCGACAAGCGGATGGCAGGCATAATCAACGACCTCGATATCCGATAGCGAACGAAGGTTCTCCCGCTCGGCAGTGCGGGCCATTCCGAGGTCTATCTCCTCGTCGATGACGATCACGTAGGCATCCATCTCCGCAATGCCCAACCGGTCGGCCGCAAGCACTCGATGGTGACCGTCGGCGAGATACAACTTTCCTGCGTTGTCGATGACGACCAGCGGCTCGGCCAACCCGTGTTCGAGTTCGTACTTTCGACCCTCGAGTTCGTCGGCATACACCCGTCCTTGTGTCGGTGTCAACTCCTCGAGGGAGACGGTGCGACGTTCCTCGAATAGCGGGATTTCGTGAATGTTCTCGAGGGTTCTGACCAGTTTACCGACCTTTTGTGGGGTCGCTCGCTCAATCTGGCTGCGGATGACATCGGCGTTCGAGATGATTCCAACGAGATTTCCGGCGTCGTCAACGACCGGAAGCTTCTGGATCCCCGAGCGGAGGATGACCCGGGCGGCGTCGGTAACTTTCATCTCCGGATGGGCCACGATCAGGTCAGTTGTCATGACCCGAAAGATCGGCTCGTCCTCACCAGCCAGCAGGAGGTCCCGAGCGCTGACAAAGCCCTCAACGCGGCGACGTTCACACACCGGAAAGCCGCTGTGATCGTCGCTTTCGGCAATTCGCTCGGCGACCGACCCAACCCTTTCGTCGGGTGATACCGTTGCCACATCGCGAGTCATGTACTCTTTGACCCGTGGTTTTGGGACACCCGATACTCCATCCATAGTTATCAGTTGGGTCACCATCGTCAAAAGCTCTCCCTTATATTTACATCGACAGTTCTCGCTACGAGCCTTCGTCCTCGTCCGGACTAAACAGCCACTCGCTGGTTCGGCTGTAGGCCCCAACCGAGGTCCCCGGGCGGGTCTGGATCGCCTCGAAGAACCGATCGGTAATCACCTCCTCGACAACGCTCAGCAACGAATCGGCCCGTTCGTCATCAGTCCCAGCAAGAATACCGACCTCGAGTTGTGCACCGGCCATATCTGCGTGGCCGCCAGCACTCCCGATCTGATCGTATGCATCACGGAGCGTCTCTCCGAGATCAATCGCACTGGCTCGTGACCGCGCTGAGACGAACACCTGCCCGTCGAGAAGACCAAACACCAACACCGTGTCGACGCCTTCGATTGCCAGCAGTTGGTCTGCCGCCTGTGGCAGGGCATCCCGATCTGTGATCCGGCCCGCACTCGCAGCCACAACCGACCCCCGGCGGGTTCGGTTCTTGATCGCTCGAGCAACCGTATCGAGGGTCTCACCACCAACGGTCGGCGCTTCAATCTGGCGCAGTCGGTCGGTGTCAACGTATGGCAGCAAAATCGCCGCGGCCGTAAAGTCCATTGCTGACACTTCCCTCGTAAAATCCTTCGTATCGACACGAATCCCATAAAACAACGCCGTCGCTGTCTGTGGATCAATATCGACCCCAAACCGCTCGAGATACTCCGCGAGGACCGTACTGGTCGCGCCGACATTTGCATGGATGTCGACGAACGTCCCTGGCACCGGCCCACGGGGCGGATGATGGTCAATCACAATATCGATCGCCAACTCCTCGGGTAACTGGTCGTTCACACCGGGACGGGAGTGGTCTACTAACGCGAACGCATCGTACTCCTCGAGTGAGTCCTCGTGGGTAAGCTGTCGTAACGTAAGTTCCAGCAGATTGACCATCGCCCGATTTTCCTGGTGAGAAATCTCACCGAAGTAGCAGGCTTCGGCGTCGACACCGACATGGTTGGCAATATCGACGAGTGCGACCGCACTCGCAATCGCATCCGGATCCGGGTTATCGTGGGCAACAACGGCAAGGCGGCCATCGACCTGGGCCAGTTGCTGGCGCAATCCGAGTGCGTTCTGGGCAGTCGGACTCACCGCTCGGTCAACGATTTCTGCGGCAGTTGCCGTCGTCGGATCGATAACGTAGTCACCCAACGCATCGATGAGTCGCCGGTTTTCGCCTGTTGGATTTCCACCAGCGTAGACGACCAACGAAGCGCCAGGAAACCGGTTGGCCGCGTGCTCGAGGGCGAGTCGGTTTCGATCCGTTCGGTCCCCAGCAATGAGGACGACGGTTGGTTCGGTGACCGCATTCAGTACTTCCGGATCGGTCGGATCGCCCTGTTCGGCCCGAATATCGCTCTCACGAAGTGCCTCAACGGTTCCAGCGTCGTCATCGATAACGAGTAGATCGTCGGTTCGTGGCAGGCGCTCGACGATTCGGTGGCCGATGGTCCCGCACCCAAGGACGAGCCGGGAGCGCATACTCGCCTCTTTCGTTGTGAACGGTAAAAACTACCTTTTTCTCACGAGCGGCGATGGATCGTCGCTACTCGAATGCTACCCGAGCAGCGTCGCCGCCGCCTCGATAGCGATGTCGGCGATTGGGCCGAAACCGGGCAGGATGACGACGGTCATCACGGCTGCGACGACGACGGCCGCGTAGAGCCCGATCGGTTGACTGAGTGCCTCCCGATCGAGTACCGGATCTTCGATCCAGACGGCTTTGACAAGCCGCGTGTAGTAGTACAACGAGAGCGCGCTGTTGACCACAAGTGCAGCGGCGACGGAGAGCAAGCCAGCCTCGAGTGCGCCGGTAAAGAGGAAGTACTTACTCCAGAAGCCACCCAATGGCGGAATCCCGGCGAGGCTGAACATGAAGACTGCGAGGGCAGCACAGGCGATTGGAGCCTGCTTTGAGAGCCCGTTATAGTCTTCGAACGTTCGGCCGACACCCCAGTACTCGGCCATGGCGACGAACAGGAACGCACCCGTGTTCATAAAGCCATAGACGAGGAGATGCATCATTGCCGCACCAAGGACGAGTTCGCCACCGTCGACGGTGAGTGCTGCTAAGCCAATTAACGCATAGCCGGCGTGGCCCACCGAGGAGTAGGCAAGCATTCGCTTGACGTTCGATTGCGTTGCGGCCGCGAAGTTCCCGACGGTCATCGTCACGATTGCGAGTGCGATAAACGCGAGCGTCCAGTCGATGCCAAGCCCCTGCATCGCCTCGAGTGGGAAGGCGGTTGTAAAGACGCGGAAGGCGATGACGAAGCCGGCGGCCTTCGAGGCCGACGAGAGGAACGCACTGATCGGTGCGGGTGCCCCCTCGTAGGCTTCGGGTGCCCAGAAGTGGAACGGAACGCTTGCCGTTTTAAATGCAAAGCCACCGATCAACATCAGGACGCCGAGTCCGAGCAGGCCGTTGAACTCGCTGGCACCGCCAAGTCCATCGGCGATGGCATTGAGCTGCAACGCACCCGTTGCGCCGTAGACGAGACTGATCCCGTAAACGAAGATCGCCGAGGAAAGCGCGCCGATCAGGAAGTACTTCAGGCCGGCTTCAACGCTACCCTTGTTGGATTTCAGAATCGAGACCAGTGCGTAGGATGGCAGACTCGCCAACTCGAGGGCGATGAAGATCGTCACGAGGCTGTTCGAGACGGCCATCGTCGACATCCCCGTTGCCGCAAGCAGCACAAGCGAGTAGTACTCAGCTTGGTAGCTGTGGCCCTCCATGTAATCGTAGCTGGCGATCGTCACCAGCGAGGTGACGACGGCGACGATGATCATGAAGAACAGCGCCATCTGGTCGACGATTAGCTGGCCGCCAAAGAGATCAATGACGCCGCCACGGGCAGGGTCACCGACGCCGGCAACAATGAACCAGACGGCGACACCGAGTGAGAGCAGCGAACCGACGGTGGCGATACCGGCAAGCACCCGTCGGTTGGTCGACCGCGGATTGATACTATCGAAGACGAACAGCGCAAGCGCCGTCACCGCGAGGATCAGTGCGGGTGCCAGTGCCGTCCACGGCATCAATTCGTACATTAGGCCTCACCTCCGAGTTCGATGATCGGATCAACGGCGTCAGTAATCATATCGAATATCAACTCCGGTGCGACACCGAGGGCGATGATCAGTCCAAGCAGGACGAACATCGGGGCGATATCGTGCAACGGAGCCCGCGTAATTTCGTAGTCGGTCTCGAGTCTGAACGGCCCGAACAGCGTCCGCTGCATCGCAAACAACAGGTAGCCGGCGACGATGACGATACCGAACATCGCGGCGGCGGTAAACAGCGGTGCGTAGGCGAGTACTTGCGAGCCGAATGCTCCATAGAAGATGAAGTACTCGGCAGCGAAGCCAGACATAAGCGGCAGCCCCATGTAGCCAAAGGCCCCCGCAATCAGGATGCCGACAGCGACGGGCATCTTATCGGCCATCCCGGACATGTCAGTGACCATCCGGGTGTGGGTGGCGTTGTAGATCACGCCGACGGCCATGAACATCAGCCCCGAAATGAGGCCGTGTGAGACCATCTGGAACGTTGCGCCGCCGACACCGAACTGGGTGTAGGCGATTAGTCCGAGGATCACATAGCCCATCGAGGAGACCGATGAGTAGGCGACGATCCGTTTTAAGTCCGTCTGGGCAAGTGCCAACATCGCGCCGTAGATGACGCTGATGACAGCAATTGCCGCAATCGGGATTGCAAATGCAGCAGCCTGCTCGGGAAACATCGTGAAGTTGAATCGGAGCAGGGCGTACGTTCCCATCTTCAGGAGGACGCCAGCCAGTAAGACGGAGGCGGGCGTCGGCGCTTCAACGTGGGCGTCAGGTAGCCAGGTGTGGAACGGAACGATCGGCACCTTGACTGCAAAGCCAAGGAACATGGCGACAAACACCGCGGAAGCTATCGTCGAGCCGGCGATGCCGGCGTAGCTCCCTGGGCCGTCTGCGAGCATCGCCGCTGCGATTTCGGGCAGGGCAAAGCTCGAGACGCTGTCACCGAGGCTGAAGACGAGTGTGATGAACGCACCGAACATCACCAGCGAGGCGACGTTCGTGTAGATGAAGAACTTGATCGCGGCGTATTTGCGGCGTGGGCCGCCCCAGATACCGATCAGCAGGTACATTGGGATCAACACCGCCTCCCAGAAGATGAACCAGGCAAAGAAGTCCAGTGCAGCGAAGACGCCGATCAGGCTCGCCTCAATAAAGAGGACGAGTCCGTAGAACTGGGACTCCCGTTCGTCGATTGGCGTCCAAGAGCTGACGATAGCAAGCGAGATGAGGATCGTCGTCAGGACGACCAGCGGCAGGCTGATACCATCAAGACCGACGAACCACGTAATCGAATAGTTGCCTAATTGAATCCACTCGACTTGGTTTTCAAAGGCGAGGGTGCCATCAAGCAGCGCGTTCCCGCTGCCGTTGAACACGGTAAACATCCAGAGGCTGAGCGCCGCCGGAATCAGACTGATCGCAAAGGCAAGCTTGCCAGCAATGCGATTCGGTGCGAGGAACGTCACCAGCGCACCGACCAACGCGACTCCGATTAACGCTTCAATCATCATAGGAACCACCCTCCGTAAATGCCGAACGCGCCAAGCAGCGCGATGAATCCGAGGATAATCAACGCTGCGTAGTTCGTCACGATACCCGTCTGCAGCCGCGTCATCCAGCTACTGCCAAACAGGCTTACACTCGAGACGCCGTTGACGACGCCGTCGATTACGCCCTGGTCAAATCGGTCTGCGGTTTTTGCCAGTGGCAGGGTGAGCCCCGTTGCGAGCCAGACTTGATACTCGTCTTGGTAGTAGTTGCTACGAAGCACCTCGCGTGCCTGCCCCAGTTTCTCGGTGTGAGCGACTGGGTCCGGACCCCGGTACAAGAAGTACGCCGAGCCAGCCCCACCGACAGCGAGGCCGACTGAGAGCACGATACCGAGAATCAGGGTGAGCGTTTCAGTGCCGATGAAGCCTGTCTCGAAGGCGACGACATCCGTGTAGGCGCTGTAGGTCAGCCCCTCAACGAAGCCGTACTCGCCGTCAAGCCAGTACTCTAAGAACATGATGTCGGCACCGGCGAGTTTGCCAACCGGTGCAAGGTTTGCGACACCTGCGACGAGCGCGAGCGTCCCGAGGACGACCAGCGGAATCTTCACCGGAAGCCCCACACCGTGTGGGTCCCGTGCGGCGTCCGACCGGGCTTCACCGTGGAAAGTCAACATGACCATCCGGAAGGTGTAGAAGCCGGTGAAGAAGACGGCGACGAGCGCCATCGCATACGCAAGCAGGAAGATCGGCTGCTCGAGGCCGACGATAAGCGCGTCGTAGAGAATCTCGTCTTTGGACCAGAAGCCCGAAAACGGCACGATGCCCGCGAGTGCGAGTGCGCCCGCGAGGAACGTGTAGTAGACGACGGGGGCTTTGTTTTTCAGCCCACCCATCTTCCACATGTCCTGTTCGTGGTGCATGAGGATGATGACTGCGCCGGCTCCAAGGAACAAGAGCGCCTTAAAGAAGGCGTGGTTCATCAGGTGGAAGACGCCAGCGACGTAGCCGCCAACGCCCAGCCCGAGCATCATGTAGCCGTACTGGCTGATCGTCGAGTACGCGAGCACCTGTTTGATGTCGTCTTTGACGACGCCCATCGTCGCCGCAAACAGGGCCGTAAAGGCACCGACAAAGGCGATGATGCCAAGTGCCGTTGGGCTCAGCGCGTAGTAGCCAAACATCCGTGCGACGAGGTAGACACCGGCAGCGACCATCGTCGCGGCGTGGATCAGCGCCGACACTGTCGTCGGGCCTTCCATCGCATCTGGCAGCCAGGTGTGCAGTGGGAACTGTGCGGATTTCCCGATTACACCACCAAGCACGAGCAGACCGGTGATCGTCACCCACGTCTCAGCACCGACGCCAAACAGGGTCTCACCGTTGTCAATCGCCGTTGCGGCTGCGTCGACGAACGAGGCGTCCCCAGCGAAACTTAAGGTACCGAAGGTGGCACCGATGGCGACGACTCCGAGTAGGAAGAAGTAGTCACCGAAGCGGGTGACCAGAAACGCCTTTTTCGCCGCCGATGGAGCCGATTCCGTCCGGAACCAAAAGCCGATCAGCAGGTACGAACAGAGGCCCACGAGCTCGAAGAACATAAACGCCATCAGCAGGTTGTCCGCAAAGACAAAGGCGAGCATGCTGAACGTAAAGAGCCCGAGTTCGGCGTAGTAGCGTGGCAGCCCCGTCTCACCTTCAGCGTTCATGTAGCCAATGCTGAAGATGTGGACGAGTAAGGCCACAAGCGAGACGATCACCAGCATCAGGGCCGAAAGCGGATCGATCAGGATTCCAAAGTGGAACGCGATCTCCTCGCCGACAGCCCAGTTGTACAACTCCTGATTATACACGGTGCCGCCTGCGACTGCCGCCGCCATCGCCAGCGAGAGCACCAACGAACCGGCGGTCGCCGCAATACCGACGTACGCCCCTTTCTTCGGCAGGTGATCGCCGAGCGTCAACGCGACGACGAACGCCATAAGCGGGAGCAACGCAATAACCGGCTCAAATTCCAGTATCCCTTCCATCTTACCACCTCATTGCCGACGGAACCGTCACATCTATGTCGCGGAAGTTGCGGTACAGTACGAGGATGATGCCTAACCCGACGGCGACCTCAGCCGCAGCAAGCGCCATCGTAAACAGCGCAAACACCTGTCCGGTGAGGTTGCCGTGATAGAACGCAAAGGCGATCAGGTTGATGTTCGCTGCGTTCAACATGAGTTCGACTGACATCAGGAACATCAGCGCGTTCTTCCGGGTCAACACGCCAAAGAGTCCGATACAGAAGACGGCTGCTGAAAGCAGCAGATAATACTCGACTGGGACCGTCACCGGCTGTCACCTCCGGACGTCTCTCGGCTATCGGTGTGGTCAGCCGCCGGCTCCGCCGTTCCACCATCGGTGGCGGCGACAGCGCCCGCACCATCAGGCGCGTCCGACGCACTCGAGAGTGCCGTCACCGTCTCACCACCCTCCTCACGTTTTGCGAGGACGAGCGAGGCGTCAAGTGCGGCGTCGAGGACGATTGCGGCCAGAATAAAGGAGACTAAGAACGGTTCGCTATCGATCTCCTGTAACGCCGTCATATCGAACATGGCATAGCCGATGTTCGAGGTAATTCCAGCGGCAGTATCGAACCCGGCGGGCTCCCCAAACGGCGTGTTGATGACGATCAGCGCGATCATCAAGAACAACACGACGGCTAGAATCCCGGGTGCCAGCGTTTTGCTTATCTGTGGGCCGTTTGTCATGCCTGTACCACCTTCTCGTCTGTCTCTTCGGTTTGCGTCAACATTACGGCGAACGTGATGAGGACGAGGACCCCGCCTACGTAGACGAGAACCTGCATCATAGCGACGAATTCCGCCGCCAGCATCACGTAATGAACCGCAACGGTGAGCAGCGCCACCCCTAGCATCAACGCGGAATGCCACGGATTCTGCAAGAGGACGACGCCGATCGCACTGGCTAGCAACACGAATGCGAACAGTGCGAACGCAATCAACTCGAGTGTCATTGGTTGTCTGTCGGTTGGTATGCCCTTTGTAGATTTCGAGACGGGACGGGCAGCCCGTGTTTGTTACTGGTCTGGTACTGGTAGTGGTTGGTATACTGCTACTGATAGTCGACTTCGCCCTCACCCTCGCCAATCCACGCACCACGGTCGGGTTCGCGTGACTCGAGTGGGTCGATGTCTTTGTACCACGGGACGGCTTTCAGCTGCTCTTTGTTGTACACCAGGTCGTGTTTGGTGTCGCCCGTGAACTCGAAGTTCTGGGTGAGCAAGATGGCGTCAACGGGACAGACCTCCTCACAGAGCCGGCAGTAGATACACTGGCCGATGTGGAGGTTGTACTGTTCACCGTTTCGCTGTTCGTCTGTTACGATCTGGATCGTGTCGTTCGGGCAGACGTTCTCACACTGTCGACACCAGATACAGCGCTCTTGGCTGAATTTGTGGACACCGCGGAATCGGGGGGACACGTCGGGTGTCGCCTCGGGGTATTCTACGGTGAAGGTGTTGCCGTCCAGTGCGTGTTTCATCGTCGTCGCCATCGATTTGAGCATTCCAATCATACGATCATCCCCACAATGAGTGCGGTGAGCACGAGGTTGGCGAAAGAGAGTACGAGCATTCCCTTCCACCCGATTTCGATCATCTGGTCGATACGAACGCGCGGTAGGGCCGAGCGGAACCACTGGGTCAGGAAGAACACCGCCCAGATTTTGACGATGAACCAGACGATACCGATCGACTCCGGACCGGGTCCGGCTGGGCCACCGAGGAAGATCGTTGCGATAATCGCCCCACCGAGGAAGATGTGTAGAAACTCTCCAAGGTAGATCAGGACGAAGTACACAGAGGAGTACTCAGTCTGGTAACCGGCAACAATCTCGGTTGGCGCTTCGGCCATATCGAACGGGTTCCGGCCGACTTCGGCCAAGTTCGCCGCCATAAACAGGACGAACGCGAACGGGTTGACGATCGCGAACCAGGCGGGAATCGCCACGCCAGCGACCGTAAATAACGGTTCGGCCTGAATCGCGACGATCTCACTCATTCGGAGCGAACCCGCATAGATGACGACCGACATCCCGGTGACGACGAGCGGAATCTCGTAGGCGATGTTCATCGCCACCGCCCGCAGTCCACCGATCATCGAGTATTTGTTCGAGGAGGCGTAGCCGGCCATCACGAGTCCGATGCTTGCGATCCCGGCGACCGCAAACACATAGACGAGACCGACTTCAGGATCGGCAAGGTGAATGCCACTCCCCATCGGGATGACGGCGAATCCAAGCATCGCCGAGCCGGCAACGACGAGCGGCGCGAGGTCCCACGCCGGTCGGTCGACGCCTTCCGGAACGATCAGCTCTTTTGAGAGCAGCCGGACGGCGTCAGCCGGAATAATGAGTAGGCCAAAGGGCCCGACCCGGTTGACTGCAATCCGGTCGGTAAAGGCGGCGGTGATTTTTCGTTTGGCCCACGGACCGGCAACGCCGGTCATCGCAAGCATCAGATTGCCAACAATGAACGCGCCGATAAACGCCGCAAGCAACTCGCCTGCCGCGCCGAACTCCCCGAGTCCGGT
>LFCJ01002943.1_pt1 | contig 12380 bp, 16 predicted proteins | sample 643141 | NCBI WGS metagenome assembly LFCJ01 (sample SAMN03766243, study PRJNA286221) | soda lake metagenome | biome: soda lake; feature: Kulunda steppe; material: water; isolation source: sample B1-Br-g2 brine of Lake Bitter-1 | place: Russia: Kulunda steppe | collected 2010-07 | reverse complement strand
GGGGGGGTGGGGGGAGCAGGTATGCACGCCTGCTTGTGCAATGGTATGTGCAAGCTTGGTGAAGAGTGCGCGGGGCCAAGCGTGGAAAAGTGCTGGCAAGCACGCTTGGGTGGCAGGGGCTGCTCAAGGATGCACTCATTACCCTGGCAACACAAGCAGTCTGTGTGTGCAAGCAGTATGTTTGCAAGCAGTCATTGTGTGCAAGCAGTCTGTGTGTGCAAGCAGTCTATGTTTGCAAGCAGTCTTTGTGTGCAAGCAGTCTGTGTGTGCAGTTTGTGTGTATGCAAGCAGTCTTTAAAGCAGCCTGTGAATGCAAGCAGTCTGTGTATGCATGCAGTCTGTGAATACAGCCTGTGGATGCAAGCAGTCTGTGACAAAGGCACAATGCAGCAAGCGTGCGCGCATGGTTGTCCGCAGTCACATGCGTGCTTACCTGCACGCTGCGTCATGTTGCCCCCCTGGATGTGCTTATCATTTGAGCAAGCAAAGTGGTTTTCAAGTGTTGGCTCGAGCTCAAAGCTTGGCAGGTTTACTCTAAGAAGTGCCCTTCTTCTGAAAGGTGCTGCTTTTGGAAGGCCTGCCCTGTCAAATGCCCTCTCCTTTTTAGAGACATACACAGGATGTGATATTGAGGGACGTGGACAGGTAACCCTCCAAGCATCCCTGCAATTCTTCATCAATGCAACGGGCATGTGCCCGCAAAGCAACGCGCTTATCCATCCTACAATGCGAGCACATGCTAAGTGCATGGTGTGCAACTCTCCTGCCACATGCAAAGTGCATGGTCCGCAACTCTCCTGCCACATGCAAGGTGCATGGTCCGCAACTCTCCTGCCACATGCAAGGTGCATGGTCCGCAACTGTCCTTCAAGGAAGCAAGGGCCGTCCAAAGTCAGTTGTGTGCATGCACAGTTGTGTGCATGCACAGTTGTGTGCACCTCTGAGCAGGGTGCCCCCGGCCTGCAGGTGCCGCGCTGTGCCTCATCCCGCGCCCTGCGCGTGCGATCTGGTGCCTGGTTTGTTTGTGGTTGTGTCTTGGTGACAGAAGTGGGCGCAGGAGGGGGCTGGCGTGGTGTTCCCATGCTTGCTTGCTTGGAGTATTTGTCCATCTGTCACGCCCGTGCGCACCCCCCCTGGTCGCACCACACGCACCGTGTTGCGTGCGACAGGCATCAACATCAATAATGGTGTGTAGGGGAGGGGGCGGGGCAACGGCGCTGGTGGGTGAGGGTGCGGTCAAGGAGCTGTGGGCGTATGCAAGCACGCTGACGCCCAGCAATGTGCATCTCAGAGGGGGTGCGTGCCCCTCTCCCTTCTCCCTTCCCCCTCCCCTGGCGCGCGCCTGACTCGTTTTGTTTTTGGCCCGGCGCACGCCCGCCTTGCTGCCTACCCCTCTGCCTCTCCCCCTCTGCCTTTCATCCTCAGCCTCTCCCTCTGTCTCCCCCTCAACCTCCCTCTCATTCACTTTGTGTTGATGAGGTGCAACAAGGAACCCCCAACCAAGCATGCCTGGCTGGTGCTTATTGACAGCTGGCATGTTGCAGCAGGAGGGCCTTAGCCCAGCACTGTCGTGCTGTATGCTGTGGTAGCTGGCGGCCACAAAGCCTTAGCTCAACCTTGTCCCTCCGTTTGCTACACAGGTGGCAGTGGGGATCCACAAGGCAGGGGCAGCATTGGGGTTGATGCGAGCTGGGCAATCGGGGGTGGGAGCAAGCACACACTTTCCCATCTGGGCTCGAGAGTGGCGCACCTCAAGGTGGGATGCTGGGCAGGGACATCTGCAGCTTTTGGGTGACCCTGCCACCCAGTTTAGTGTACCATTGGACCCATAGCTGATCAAGGCCCGTGGAAGTGTTCCATCATTCATCGGCGAGGCGCTGCCAGGCCCCTGACTGCTTGCGGCCCATGGCTGTGTTCTGTCATGCATCAGCAAAGCCCCTGACTGTTTACGGCCCATGGCTGTGTTCTATCATTCATCAGCAAGGCCCCTGACTGTTTACGGCCCATGGCAGTGCTCTGTCATTCTCCGACAAGGCTCCAGCAGAGGCTCGTGGCTGCTCAAGGGTGTTGGGTGAGCTGCGTATGCATATGATGTTCTTAAGCCTGAGAGGCACAGAGGCCAGAGGCTGACCAGGCCTGCTTGAGCCCATTGCCCTTTTGCAGAAGTCTTTGCCGGTGTGTGGTGGCCGTGGGCTGCTGCCTGCTGCCCAGGTTTCTTTGAGCGCACCGGAATCCCACCGGGCGTACGCTAGCCATGCTGTAAGCAAAAGAAAGCAGCAATCGTGCATTCCAGCACCGCCGCCAAACGCATCCCAGCACCACTACCCATATCCACCACCACGCAGTCCTCGTGCAGGCACATGCCTACGCAGTGGCTTGAGTGTGTGCCTCAAATGTGTGGCTCAATTGTGTAGGGCTTGCAGGGCACGCAGCCACGCGCCCAGGGCATGCAGGGAATGAACCCAAAAGGCATCCACTGCATGCCCTGCTTTGGACAAGAGAGCACGTGCATTAACGCGGCACACCTCACACGTGCATTAACGCGGCACACCTCACACGTTGCATATCCTGTGCCCCATGCGGATTATATGCACCCCCTCCTCCGCCCAGGGGGCGTGAACATTTGGTACACCTTGCAATGGCAATCGGTAGCGTTGCAATGGCAATTGGTACACATTGCAATGGCAATTTGGTTCCCCGTGCAACGGCATTTGATTCAACATGCAATGGCAATCGGTACACATTGCAATGGCAATTGGTGGCAATTGGTACACATTGCAATGGCAATTGGTACACCTTGCAATGGCAATCGGTACACATTGCAATGGCAATCGGTGCACCTTGCAATGGCAATTGGTACACATTGCAATGGCAATTTGGTTCCCCGTGCAACGGCATTTGATTCAACATGCAATGGCAATCGGTACACATTGCAATGGCAATCGGTGCACCTTGCAAACGCATGTCAATCACCATATGTAATGGCATTTGATTCAACATGCAATGGCAATCGGTACACCTTGCAATGGCAATTGGTACACCTTGCAATGGCAATCAGTACACCTTGCAATGGCAATCGGTGCACCTTGCAAACGCATGTCGATCACCATATATGTAATGGCATCTGATTCACCATATGTAATGGCATCTAATTCACCATGCGATGGCACTCCTTTGCGGATCATGCACCTCCCACCCTCCGGGTGGAGCGCGCGCAGCCAGCACCAGCACCTCCGCGCGAGCAAGCCACCACCCCGGCGCACTGTGGCATTCACGATCACACCCCCTCTCCCCCTGTCTGCTGTCTGCAGGCCATGGTGCTGAGCAATCTGGGTGGCCTGCTTGGGTCGCAGGGGCGCTACTACGAAGCAGTGGTGCGCACTAGGTGTCTGCCAGAAAGGGGGTCTCTGCCGCGCATGGCTCTGCCCGATGTCCTCGATATGATGCCCTCGATATGATGCCCTCGATATGAGCCTGGCGGTCGCGAGCAAAAGGGTTGTGTACAGCCCTGGCCACGACCAGTTCGCTGGCAGCCGGTCATGGCATGCTTTGACGACCATTTGATCAGATGCCGCCTCCAGCAATTTATGAGTTGCACGCTGCTTGCATCACTGGTAGCTGGTCCCTGGGCCTGCCTTCGCCATCTCAGCCTGCACTGCTGTGCGACATCACCGCACTGCCGTGTGATCATGGCATGTTCATGTGGTCAGCTGCGTACGTAAAGACGCCGCCAGCTCTATGACGTCGCAGTGCAGCTTCACCTGTGTCCAGGCCAGGCAGTCGCTGGCAATGCCGCCAGGTCTGGTAGCACGTGCAGGTGCCACACAACGAGGTGTGCGTGCAGGTGCCATGCACGTTGCATGACGCAACCCATCTGTTTGGCCGCAGACTCCACCCAAGGAGATGCTAGATGCAGGTGCCATGCTGCCCCTGCTTGGCTGCAGATGACGTTCAAAGAGGCATTGGACCTGAGCGACAGGATCAATCGTCCCGTGGACACAATGATCATTGCTATGAACCTCATCAACATCTACAGGTGTGTGCTTCACATGTGTTCTGTGTGTTCTTCGGGTGTGTTGACTGCCACTACGGCAATCCTCAAAGCTTGACAAACGTGGACAGTGCCTTGTGCACGTGCATGCTGCATACCACAGCACGCATGCCGTGAAGCCTCTGAATCGTATCCGTGCTTGTGCATGTGCAACGTCTTCCAATCGCACAAGACTTTTGGAGACGCGCTATGGTATGCGTGCGCTTGCGCGTTTATCCTACCGGGGCGCGTTGTAGCGCCCTTGGGTCGTAGCTGTGGAGAATGCACAAACACATGCAGAAGCTGATTCACACCCGCAGCACATGGTACTTCAGCTTCACCTTTGCCCAGCCGAAGAGGCGCCAGAGCCTTGCCTTTGCTACGCGGCTTAGGTGCCAGGCTCATCTTTGCCCTGTGGCTGAGGAGCCAGACTTGTCCTTGTGCACAGCAGAGTCTTACGTGCTCCTCACTTGCGAGCCCTTGGCCGTAAATTTGGGCCACCATTGTGCGGTAACCAGAGACTGTGTGCTGCTGGCACCATTCAAAAGGGCCCGCACTCGTGCTGTAAGTGGCACACAACTTGGCATGTGCACGTGCAAACCCAGGCCCGTGCACATGGCTGCAGGCACGCAGGGCATGCAGAGTGTAACAAAAAGGCATCCAAATGCCACCTGACACGCCTGCTAATTAGAGGGTTGTAAAATGTTTTTCTTGCACAGAGGCAAGGATTCATGGCAAAGCAGGCTCGCCTGCGTCTACAGGCAGGCACATGCACAAACACACAAACACACACACACAGCAAGGACACACACTCACGCATGTGCGCACGCGCGCATGCACAATTGCATGCACTCATTGCGTGAAAAAGCCCGGACAAAGTCTTCACATGGCTGAGCCTTGACACGTTCAGGCCCTGACCTATAGCCCGGGCCTTGACACATGCATGCACACCCCGTGCACGCGCCCGCAGGCGCCTGAACCTCCCTTACCCCGCCCTGCAGCTTGCGCGCGCGTGCGTGGAGCCCATCCTGGGTGTCACCTTCGGCTGGAATAGCCGCCGCACGCACATGCAGCCCGCGGACGCGCAGGCAACAGGGAACACACCCCACGTGCAGCTGGGGTACGACCCCACCAATCCGCTCAACCACCCGTTTGGCAAAGGCTACAAGCCCCCAGAGGACGGCGCTAGCTTTCAGAACGGCGCAGCTGGGTTTGTGGGCGGGAGCACAAGCAGGGGGCAACCGGGGGGCCCTAAGAACCCCTTGGCCGACTACAAGGTGCAGGTGGGTGTAGAGGGCAGAGGGCAATCACGAGTGGGACAACCACGAGAGGGTGCAGGCGGCAGGGAGCGTGATGCATGGCATGAGCGATTGATCACCCAAGGTCCCTTTTGCCTTGCGGCTGGGCGGCCCCCACAGGCACAGCCAACTCTGCTTGTTTTCCTAGGGTCAAGGCTAGTTCCTGGAGTCCCACTGCTCTGGCGCGCTAGGAGTGTGCAGGCCCGACCCCGGTGCGCGCGCGCACTCTGTGCCGGCGCTGCTATGAGCAACAGGGCGCATGCTGAAACTCCCATATGACGCTGTTTCTTTTAGGGCGCATGCTGAAACTCTTTTCTTTTAGGGCGCATGCTCTCTTTTCTTTTAGGGCGCATGCTGAAACTCCCATATGACGCTGTTTCTTTTAGGGCGCATGCTGAAACTCTTTTCTTTTAGGGCGCATGCTCTCTTTTCTTTTAGGGCGCATGCTGAAACTCTTTTCTTTTAGGGCGCATGCTGAAACTCTTTTCTTTTAGGGCGCATGCTCTCTTTTCTTTGAGGGCGCATGCTGAAAGTCCCATGACGCTGTTTCTTTTGGGATCATGAAGCAGCCAGGGTGGTGTCAGGGGCAGGGTGGTGTCAGGGGCAGGGTGGCCTCTCCCGTGGACTGAGAGCTGTGCTGCGCTTTGGGCTGCTAACCGCACACGCCGCTGTGGTTGCACTTGGACCGCTGTGGTCCGTATCCCCCTTGGGTGCCTGTGGTTTATGGCATGCTGGTTCACATGCCTGTGGTTTATGGCATGCTGGTTCACATGATGACGCTGTGGTGCACGTCGCTGTGGTTGCCCTTGGGTTGCTGTGGCACCTGAAGATGCGCACACACGCACATACACACACCCACACGCATGAACCCACACACACGCGCGCACACACGCACACGCACATACACGCATACATACACACATACATTCGCACACACGCAAACGCACACGCATGCACACACATACAGAGAAACCTCTGGACAACTGTCCTTGAGGCTGAGGCTCCGGCTGCCCTCCAAACCAAACTGAGATGCCTCTTGTGTCATCCCCGTCACAGCTCCTTCCAGCGCTGCGCCTCCTTCCTGCGCTGCGCCTCTTACTCATGCTGTGACTCCTTCCTGCTCTCGTGCTGCGACTCCTCCCTGCACTTTATTCCCCACGGCTCCTTTCAGCACTATGACTCCTAACTGCTCTTCTTCCCTCCTGTCTTCCCCCCACGGCCCGTGCCGTAGCTCTGCAGGCACCCGGTGGGCATGCGCACCTGCTGCGGCAACCCCACTTGCGTGGTCTGTATGGCATGCTTTCGATGGCGTGGTTCCATGTGTTGCTGACTGCATGCTTTGCATGCTGCTGCTCTTAAAGCCGGCACAGCACCCTGGTCATTTGACTGTGCTTGCCAATTTTGCTGCAGGTCCTGCATGGCAAGATCAAAATTGTGGCCAGTGTCTTGAGCTGGCATGGCGAATTGTACACCATGCAAAAGCCATCCATTGACAACAAATGCCCTTGCATGCGTGTGCTGCTGCAGCTGCTGCATGGCCTGGCCGCACGCCTGTGCATGCCTGTACTGCTGCATGGCCCGGCCACACGCCTGTGCACGTCCTTGCATGCTTGTGCTGCTGCAGCTGTTGCATGGCTTGGCCACACGCGTAGCGGACGACGGCGCCGCATCCCTCTACTACTGGGCTGCGCAGCAGCTTGCACAGCAGCAGCGTGCGCAGGCAGATGCGCACGCTGCAAAGCAGGCGCAGCCGCAGCCACCGGCCTCTCACCCCCACCAGCCTCCCTCGTTAGAGATCCCAGGCACAAATGAGGAGAGGCTGCGGCTCCCAGAGACCCTGTTCCTGCTACAGGTGGGCTAGCAAGGGCACAGGCACCTTTTTGTGCTGCAGGTACAGCTGGTTTATACTTCTGGTTTAAGTGTGAAAACTTGGTAGACAGTTCATATTGCTGGCGGTTTGACCGCCAGAGGGGGGTGGGGGGGCCATTTAAAATTACATGCACTACACACTTATATGCAAAAAAGTATCTGCAATATTCAAGTTTGTTATCTCTGCAAGCAAATGGCCTCCTGTGTGCTTGATTGTGTGCACACAAGTGAATACACATGCGCACAACCGCGCGCACATACACGCACACGCACACACGCACACACACATACACAGCCTGCTTGCAAATTTAAACCAATGCCTGCTATTGCATGTTAAAAGCACTTGCTTCAGTGCAGCTGTGTGTGTGTGTGCACATGCGTGCATGTGCGTGTATTCTTGTAGGAGGAAAACATGGCAGGGTCTCTGGTTATGTTTTCCCCCTCTACCAAGGCTTCCGGCTTGTGAATGTGGCAGAAGGCTCAGCTGGATCAGAAGCTGGCTGTTGCATCATGCGTCCCAAGTTTGGATGCCAATTTCATCCCCATGCTGCGTTCCGTGCTAGCCCCCTCCTCCCAGGCAGTCTCGCGCTTCTGTGTGTAACTTAGCCGGATTTGCATTTTTTATGTGTAACATGCCGTGTATGAGCCGGGCGCTCCGTCTGACCAGTGCACGCGCATGCCTGAACCTTAATATGCACACAGAATGCACAGATGCTTTCATGTGCTTGTATGGCACGCAAAAGCAGGGCGTTTCCATCAGGCAGTGCACGCGCCTTCACATTATGCCTCCATGTTATGAGCGCACATGGTGCGTGCACGCTTTCCTGCTTGTATGGCACGCAGGTGCTGGGCGCGCACCCTGGGGTTGCGCACTTGTGTGCTTGCATGCCTCAACCATCACAAACACACTGCGCGCGTGTGCCCGTGCTGCGCAGGTGCCGGGCGTGCACCTGCAGTGCATCCACATGCTGCGCTGGTTGCTGGTGCTGCCTGCCGAGGAGACGGGTGGCTGTGTAAGCCCTGACGCCACGTCTGGGCTGCTGAGCGCGCCCATCCAGGCACCGCAGCCCATGCACTGGTGGGTGGTCAAGCCATTGCAGCCCCCTGCATGTGGGTTGCACGGCCGCCGCTACACACCCCTGCACTGCGGATAGATCAGGTCTCCGCTTAAAACCCTGCTCTGCCCTGATGGTGTGTGGTCAAGCGACCGCTGCCCGCCTCGCAGAAGTAGGGGGCCTTGTCACGAGTGGGTGGTCAGTGGTCAACCCTGCCCTCCCAGCACCCTCCTAGCAGGGGTAGGGGATATTGTCACAGGTGGGTGGTCTGTCGCTAACCCTGCACTCCCAGCGCTTCGCAATAGCAGGAGAAGGGGGTTATGTCACAGGTGGGCCGGTTGTCAGTCACCACTGACCCTTCCATCCATAGGACCCCTACTGACAGCGCTTTATGTTCATCCCTGCTGATGCCCGCGCATCAGCGCTTTGTCTTCGTCCCTGCTGATGCCCACGCATTAGCCCTCCATCTTCATCCCTGCTGATGCCCACGCATCAGCGCTTTGTCTTTGTCCCTGCTGGTGCCCACGCATCAGCCCTCCATCTTCATCCCTCTGCTGACGCCCACGCATCGGCGCTTTGTCTTCGTCCCTGCCAATGCCTGCGCGGTAGCAGGCTGCCAATCAGAAGCCCCCCCTTGAGTGCTGCCCGTTCCAGCCAGGGCTGAAGCCCCTCCCCCCTTGGGGCCTCCATTTAAGGACAGCTGGTGCCATCCGCTGCTGTTGCAACATGAGCTGCCTCTGGCTGTCCTTGGATGTCGCCCTTTCGCACGCACGAGACGGATCGCGTGGGAGCTCGCCGTGACTGTAGCCATCCCATTCACGCACTCGCCTCCTCTTTCCGTCCGCCCTTGTCCCCCATCCTCTCTTTGTTTCTGGTTGTGCTGCTATCAGCGCTCTCCCACCCCTTACAGCCGCACCTCTCTCTGTCGGTGCTCATGGTCAGCCTTGCGCCGGGAACCCCCCCAACCCATAAGCACACCTCGCTCTGCTATATCCCTGATCCTTGCCCCTGCCATGTCCCTGATCCTTGCCCCTGCCATGTCCCTGATCCTTGCCCCTGCTGTGTCCCTGGTCCTTGCCCCTGCTATGTCCCTGATCCTTGCCCCTGCTGTGTCCCTGGTCCTTGCCCCTGCTATGTCCCTGGTCCTTGCCCCTGCTGTGTCCCTAGCTCTGCTGTGTCCCTGGTCCGCCTTGCTCTGGGCGCTGCTTCAACAGCTTGCACAGCCGCGCCTTGACCACCTGTGCTTCACCTCCGCCCTGCAGGCCTGAGGCAGAGGCCTCCAGCCCCCTCCAGCGCCCCTCTTTACTTGACCAGCTGTCCAGCATAGGCCCGCGCACAAGCGCCCCCCACACGCTGCTTAGCCGCGGCTACTGAGACGCGTGGCAGCAACTGGAGCCACATGCAAGGGCAGGGGTTGTTGGCAATGAATGAATACAACTATGGCGACCGCTCCTCTTGGTATGCAGCCGCAAGGACGAGGAGAGCTGCACCCTTCTGCCTGCATATGAGTGCAGTGCTGGAAGGCCTTCCACCTCACCTCACCTAGGCAGACGTGGGAGGGAGAAGAGTTCTTGGGCAGGAGGAAGTGCAGAGTCCCCAGCAGGATGAACAAGCACCGGCAAGGGAGTAAAAAATGCAATGGCGAAGGCCAGGGCAGGGCGGGTTGGGTTGCCAGCTGGAAGTGTGTTTGCCACCTAAGTAGTATGACCACCATGCGCCGCGTGGCTGTTTGTCTGAGGCACATGCCGCGGACGTGCGGTCGTGAACTATCATCCAAAACCATCTGTGTGACCTGGACGATGTTAATTTCCTTCAGGACTTGGCCATTGAATATAGGCATACTGTGCATGGCTTTTTTTTGTTACAAAGTGGCCATCATGGCATCTCAATGATTGGAAAGAAAAGACAAACTAAGCAAGCAGAAGAAGTACTCCCCACAACAAGTAAGGAAAAGAGGGCACCTAGGGCCTAGGCACTGTACGCCTGGGGTGCCAGCACAAGGTGCCCAGTGACTGGGCGTCTTGTGCATTTTTTCTTTTGGTAGGTATTTCTGTGTCTAGGACAGTGTCTGGACGACTAGCAGAAGGTCTCTGTTCAGTAGGGAAGCGGCGATGAAAATGCCATTTGAGATTGCTTTTGTTGGTAGATCCTTCAGGGTTCTAAAGGTGCTGTTTTGCCGAGCGGTCTTTGCTGCCAATATCCATTTGGACAAAACAGCCCCCTTGGGAGCCTGCTTCAATAGCTTTCATGATAAGTCTACGAGCGATGTTGCGGCGCTCAGTAATCGTACCGGAGATGGTCTGGTGTGGACAGCCTGATTGAATGTGTAAGGCACTGACTGAATGAAGAAAACAAAGGGGGCATTGACGACCGGTCAAGGTCTTTCAGCAGACAGCGTGTTCTGACTACAAAGGGTATCTGTGCAGTAGTGACTTTTCTTCATCTAGGCAAGCCATGTCATGTCATGAAAAGGGTTGCTTCCAATGCCATCCCTGTGCCTGTATGGCTCATATCAACTTGTATTGCCTGATACTTGGCTACAGCATCTGCGCACTCTTTACCAGCAATGCCAGCGTGGGATTTGACTTTAAAGAGGTGCACAGGGGTTGGTGAGTTCCGAACAAGTTTGCACAAGCTTCAGGATATCCCCTTGTACCCACTCCTTCCAGTCGGGCACCTTGTTGACTAAGTGTGGAGTGGATTGTGTAGGGAAAAAGTGCTTTTTAATTGTGGTCAAAAGTGTGTGTGTGTGACGGCAATCAAGAGGTACAAGAATTACTACGTACTACGTACTTCTTGAACTTTTAAAACCAGTCTTAACTCTTGGGTGTCGGGCACATCAGAAATGGGTCATTACCAATTTTTTTGTGCTTGCTTAGGAATGTCACAAGCCAGGTCCATGATCAAGGTGGGAATGTGGTGGGATTGCATTGTTTGGACGTAGGCATGCTGCTGTGTTCAAAACAACAACTCTGTACATATTTGAACCCTGGAAAGGGAGCAAGGTTCCTCAATTTCTTTTTGTGCCTGCCAAGCTGGGGCCGCACCTTTTTTGTTGTGCAAACGTCCAAAACTCACCAGTGTCTTGTGTCATGTGTATCTGCAATACCCAGTCAGCCAAATTTGCTCGCTCCTACGTCCGATTTGAGTGCCTGGCACCTGGCTGTTTGGGCGCACAAGGGGTGCCTTGCAAGCGCAAGCGCAGGCCCAACCCTGCTGCGTGCACGCGCTCCACCCGCGCTGTCGTGTGTGCAAGAGAGCGCGCCTGAAACTCTTATGACGCTGATTCGGAGCATGAATAAAGGAGGACAAAGAACTGAGGCAATGCCTGAGCTCAGCTGCAGCAGAGCGCGCTGAGGCTGACTAGACCTAGAGCCCCAAGTCAGCTAGAGGAGCACAGACACTGCAATCTCAGAGCGTCAGGTGCAAGTCTGCAGTCCAGCTGGCTCGAGCCTTAGAGAGCTCATCATGATCAGGAGTTCCTTACATGGTCCTCGCTCTAGCTTGGGTTTGCGTTGCTACGGCCAGCTGCATGGACGTGTAGGTGGGCACGCAGCTGGCATGATGGATCCGGAGGCCTGAGGTGAGATCCAGCCCTGGGGTGCCAGTGCAGGAGGCCATGGCACGAGGAGGCGCAAGGGGAGGAGACACGGCAGCACGCCGTCTGCAATCCATGCGGTGGTGGTGGGTATGGTGAGGGAGCTCCTCCTGCCTTGCCCTGATCACCGGCTAGCGCCCCGCAGGCACTTGAGTGTCCATGTCCGAGCATGTGAGCCTATGTCCTGTACAGGACTCCGAGGGAAGGGGTCCAGCCTGGAGTTGACTGAGCTTGGATCCATGGATCGCTTGCTCTGGCTAGCTTGATAAAGCTGGAGAAAGGATGGGCATGCCAAGCTGCTGCTGCCATATACAGATTATGTACCTTTTTGTTTGAGGCATGGGCGTCCCCCACATTTCTGCAAGGGTTTCCCACGTCTGTGAGCTCAGGACGTGGGAAAGCCCAAGAGAAATGAGGGGGGGGCCCAAATGCAAAGGCTGGCACACAGTTAGGCCTGACCATAAGATGTCGTCCAGAGAGGGCTACGTTAGTGGATGGCAGAGGGCTATATTCCTGAATCTTGCGTGGTT
>LFCJ01002942.1_pt1 | contig 12383 bp, 15 predicted proteins | sample 643141 | NCBI WGS metagenome assembly LFCJ01 (sample SAMN03766243, study PRJNA286221) | soda lake metagenome | biome: soda lake; feature: Kulunda steppe; material: water; isolation source: sample B1-Br-g2 brine of Lake Bitter-1 | place: Russia: Kulunda steppe | collected 2010-07 | reverse complement strand
TCGTAGAGGACGACGTGTTCGGCGGGGACGCGCTCGCCGATCGCGTGGTGGTCGATCAGCGGATCGCGAAGCGAACAGAAGACGACCGCGTCGTGGTCGATCGTCAGCAGTTCCCGCTGGGCGTGGCGGGTTTCGCGGACGAACGCGGGCGAGACCCACCGCGGAAGGGTCGCGAGCTGGTGGTCGGTCGCCAGCCGACCGAGGACGTCCTCGTCCCACTTTCCGACGGGAAGGAACGGGAAACTCGAGGGAACTTTCGCGGCGACCTCGAGGGCCGCGTCCGGATAGTGGTCGCCATACCCCCACCACGGGCTGAGATAGACGTGGTTGTCGGCGCCGTCTAGGGCCTGGCCGATGAGCGCGCCCGCGCTGTGGCCGAGCAACTGGTAGCCCTCGAGATCGAGGACGTACTCGGCGATCGGCTCGAGCCAGTCGGCTTTGAAGTCCTCGATGTTCGTGGGGAGTTCGAAGGCGTGGACTCGGTAGTCGGCGTCGGTCAGCTTCCCGATCAGCCAGCTGACGTTCTCGTGGGTCCAGCGATTGCCCCAGCCCATGACGAAGACGAGTTCCTCGCTGCCGTCCTCGTTGAAGACTCTGTGTCTCATACGGATACCTTCACCCTCGTCCGACAAAAACCTGCGCGACTGACACAACGAGAGACAGGCGACAGCCCGGGCGTCGGCTCAAAGGCAAACTGCCGGCCACGCACCTGACGTTTGCCAATGGCTTTCACTGTGTCCGCTCGAGAGAGGACATGCTCGATGCGTTGCGATCTCGACTCTACCGGCTCGGCTTCAACTTGTTTCCGGCGTACCGGCGGACGGGCGGTCGCGTCACGCACATCGCGCCAGACTGGAGCGAAGTCTGCGTAAAGCTCCCCCACTCGTGGTTGACGCGTAACTACGTCGGGACGACCTTCGGCGGCAGCATGTACGCGGCGCTCGATCCGTTTCACATGATGATGCTGCTGAAACGGCTGGGCGACGACTACGTCGTCTGGGACAGGGAAGCCGAGATTCGATTCAAAAAGGCCGGTCGCGAGACGCTGTACGCCCGCTTTACGATGCCCGACGCGGAAATAGCGGCGGTCAAAGCCGACCTCGAGGCGACGGATACCGACGCGGTCGACCGTCACTACACCGTCGACCTGATCGACGCCGACGGAACGGTCCACGCGACCGTCCGCAAGACCGTCTACGTGACGACCGATACAGCGAAAGCGCCCTGAGGGCCGGATCGGCTCGGCGAGAAACCGTTTTGAGCATTGGGGCCTGATACGCCGACGATGAGTGATTTCAGTCGCCGAGACGCGGTCGACCGCCTCGAGCAACTCGTCGACACCGTCGAGGACGAACGGATGCCGGTTCCCGTCCGCGAGATCTGGGCGTTCGGCGACGTCGCACTCGGGGTCGATCCCGTCGACCGACTCGACGTCTACCTCACGAAAGACATTCTGATGCGCGACGACAGCGGTGGGCCCGTGAACTCGAGCGACGAACTGGACCCCGCCGAGCGATTCCAGGACTCACACGGCATCGAGGGCGTCGGCAAATCGGTCCGCGCCGACTGGGCTCTCGAGTATCCCGATTACCTGCGGGCGAACGCGAACGGCCACGCCGCGCCCGAGAAGTGTCTCGCCGCCCACTTGCTCGAGGCCGACGAGCCGATCCACCTCGAGGTCTGTAACGCCTCCTTCGAGGACAACGTCGGCCAGCGCCTGCGCGGGGCGAAACGCCGCGAGGATTATACGCAGTTGCTCGACCCCCGAGGAGTCTGTCTCTGGGTCGACGGGACCAGAAGCGAGGAGGCGTTCCGAAAACTCCGCGAGAGCGAACTCGCCCTCCCGACGCTCTCGGCGGCCCTCGAGATGCTCGGTCTGGACGACGAGGAGGCGACGACTGCCGCACAGGAACTGCACGCCTGGCGAGCGGACCAGGACGGCGTCACGATCCGCGGCGACGTCGTTTAATCGGCCTCCGGACGTCCCCAGCAGCGACGGTGGATCTCCCGAACGCTCCCCCGGATCCCGTACACTCTGGCGTTTAAGCGGTCGTCGAAATACGGTCCACCCGGACGTCGACACGTCGTAAGACGTGCGAGCCCTGATGAGTATCAAGAGTTTTGCTTCCCCCGTTGGTTTCCCTCCGTATGGGACCGTCTCTCCTCGAGCGACTCCAGTCGCCCCGGGCGGCGGTGCTCGCGAACGTCGCACTCGTGATGGCCGGGTCGACGCTCGCGCTGGCGTCGCTCGTCGATCCGGTCACCGGCGCGATCATCGTCGCAATCGGCCTCGTCGGCGTCTTCGTCTCCTTGCTCGGCTACCGTGACGACGGTGAGGACTGACCTGCGACCCAGTTTCGGGGCCGCTGACCGTCAGGGAACCCGCCCGACGGTGACGAAAAACGGGACGGCTTCCGCTCGTTCGTACGCGCGGGCTTCCATCTGCTCGACGACGTCCCGGCCCATCTCGCGCCAGGCGCGCCGAAGCGCGTCGTACTCGGCTTCGGTCATCGATCCGGCGAGCATCGTCTCCTGGTCGTCGGCGAGCCCGGTGCCGGTGGCCTTCCGGGCGGCCGCAGCGAGCGCCGCTTCTGAATACGGTGGCTCGACCGTCCGAACGTGGTCGTACCGCCGGGTTTCGAGCACCTCGAGCCTCGCCGCTTCGAACGCCTCGCGGGCGTCTGCCCCCAGCGCCACGTCCGTATCGACGCCGTCGATGTAGGCCCGCCGGGCGCGGCGCTCGAGTCCGGCCTCGGCGGCGACGCTCGAGTCGACCTCGACGGCGGCGTTGTCCGGTTCGACGGCGGCGACGAGGTCGCTCGAGACGCGAGCGAACTCCGAGAGCGCGGCCGCCGGCTCGGGGAGGTTGATCAACAGCGCCTGACAGACCACGAGGTCGAACGCGTCGTCGGGAAACGGTAGCCGGCTGGCGTCGCCCGCGACGGCCGGGACGTGGCCGTTCGCAGCCGCGAGCAACGCGGGGTCGGCGTCACAGCCAACCACTTCGCCCGGACACTCGGCGGCGAGGACGCGGCTCAACTCGCCGGTGCCACAGCCGACGTCGAGGATACGCTCGCGCGAGTTGAGTGCCAGCGGCTCGAGAGCTTCCCGGGAATCCTCCCACATGCCCTGGCGAGTGCGCTCGAGGTAGGCTTCGGAGAACTTCCGCACGCGAAGGCGTTCGTCCGTCCCGAGTAAAAGCGGGTCGATTCGGGTCGACGGGTCTACCGGTGAGCAGTCCCAGCCCCCTCAGCCGAGCAGATCGCGACCGGCGGCAGCCACCAGGACGAGTCCGATGATGATCATCGACCCCTGTGCGACGGCGGCGACGGTCGAGTCGACGGCCCCGCCCGTCAGGAGCGCGATCACGTCGGGCACACCCCGGGCGGAGCCGAGTACACCGAGCAGGGCGAGAACGCCGATCCCGAGGACCGCAAGCTTTCGTCGCTCGGTCCGACGGGCCGCGACGCCGAGTCCGGCGATAACGATGCCGAAGACGGCCGGCACGAGCGCCGTCAGGCTCGCGAACGACGAGAGCACGTACGCACCGATTCCGATGACGACGAGGACTGTTCCGAGGGCGATACCGAGGACGGGGGTCGTTCGAGCGGTCGTCACTGTCGAGACTCTCTCAGTCCGACAACGTAGGGCTTCCGTTCGACCGTGGTCGCTCGCCGCTCGAGGACGTAACAGGAGCGTCTATCGACGCGGCTATCGATGTCGTCTCGTCCTGAGAAGAGTCTACTCTACGGCCGGATCAGGCCTCCTCGCGCAGTTCCTTGACCTTCTGGATGTTCCAGGCGAAGCCGCGACCGTCCTCGGTCGGCGTCTCGAGTGCGAACGGCAGGTCCCGCAGGTCGGGGTGGTTGACGATCGCCTTCATGCCGTCCTCGCCGATGTAGCCCTCGCCGATGTGGGCGTGTTCGTCCTTGTGCGTGCCGACGTCGTGTTTCGAATCGTTGAGGTGGATGTACTCGAGATACTCGAGGCCGACCTCGTCGTCGAAGCGGCCGACGGTCTCGTCGACGGCCTCGGGCGTCGTCAGGTCGTTGCCCGCGACGAGCGTGTGGGCGGTATCGATGCAGATGCCGATGTCGGTCTCGGTGCGGTCGATGATCCCTGCGAGGTGGGAAAACTCGCCGCCGAGTTTCGTGCCGCTGCCCGCGTCGGATTCGATGAGGATCTGGACGCCGTCGGGTACCTCGAGGTCGTCGATGACGCCCGCGGCGTTGTCGAGCCCCCCTTCGACGCCGGCGCCGGTGTGGGCCCCGAGGTGGACGTTGACGTACGGAACGCCGAGCGTTGCAGCGGCGTCGAGTTCCGCCTGCATGCTCTCTTTTGACTTGCGCCGGAGGTCTTCCTTGGGCGTACAGAGGTTGACCAGATACGCCGAGTGGATCACCCACGGCCCCTCGAGGTGCTCGTCGCTTTCCTCGCGAAAGCCGTCGGCAGCCTCGTCGCTGAGCTCGGGCTGGGCCCAGACCTGTGGCGAGGTCGTGAAGATCTGTCCGCAGTTGCCGCCGAAGGCGAGCTGGCGGTGGACGGCGTTCCGTACGTCGTCATACGGCGGGGTTTCTTCGTCTGATGAGACGCGCGAGCCGGAGATCGAAACGTGTGCGCCGACGTTCATGGACGCTCGTCAGTACCGGTTCGTGATAGGTACTTCGGACCGACGTTCACGGGTCATCGATCACAGTGCCTCGAGACAGCTCTCGAGAGCGGTTGCCGATCACTGCTCGCTCGCTTCGAGGACCTCACGATTCCGAATCCAGGCGTCGGCGCCGAACTTGCGCTCGGCGAGGTCGGCCGCGGCCTCGAGTTCGGCCTCGCGCCACGTTCCCTCGTCGGCGTCACACCACTCGCCGAGCGCCGTCGCCAGGGTCTCGAGGGCCTCCTCTCGGTCGATCCCTGCCTGCTCGCGGATGCTCGTCACGCGGTCTGTAAAGGTTCCCGCACCGACGTCGGTCTCGAAGACGCCGAGGTGTCGGTCGGGCTCTGCGTCGTAGCTGATCGAGCCGTGCTGGATGACGACGTCGCGCTGGCGGTACTGGGCGTTGCCGCTGATCTTCTGGGCCGTCTCGTCCGCGCTCGAGGGGGCGACGACGTCGTGGGCCGGGTTGATGTCGCGGAGATAACACGAGGGGTAGTAGATCGACTCCTGTTCGGCCGCCGCGAAGTCGGCGTCGACGCCCATCCGCTGGAGTCCCTCGAGCACCGGTTCACAGAACAGTTCGTAGCAGTCCATCAGGTTCCCGGGGACCTCGTCGGCGGGCGCGACGATCGTATACGAGATGTCGGCGTGCCGGTCTTGGTAGATGCCGCCGCCGCCGGTCTGGCGCCGGGTGACGTCGATCCCCGCACGCTCACAGAACTCCCAGTCGACCGTCTCGGCGTCCTGTCGATACCCCAGCGAGAGCGTACTCGGCTCCCAGGAGTAGACCCGAACCGTCCGCAGGCCGTCCTCGAGGGCGGTTTCGGCGGCGATCTCCTCGAGTGCCATCTGGGTGGCGCCGTCACGGGGCTCGTCCCGGATCAGCCGCCACTCCCGGTCGGCAAGTGCCGTCATGCTCGAGGCCACGCGTTGGGGGAGGAAAGCGATTCCGACCGCGACGATCGATGCGAACTGTCGGCGCAGTCGACGACAGCCGATCGATCGGTCGCCGGCGGTCTCTGACCTCGGATTGGACGAACTCGTCGCGGACTCAGGCCGGGACGGTTTCTGGTCGCCCCGGCACCGAACACAACTTCGTCGAACTCACAACCCTCGTAGAAGCGGCTCAGTTGGTCTGTGCGTCCTTCATGGCGGTAGGCCGGGAGAAAATTCCCGATGGCATTTGATATCGCATAATATGATTTATCGAGCCTACCCGGCTGGAGAACAGGCCGCGCTCGCCGCTCGTCACGTCGTTTTTACGTTCTCACCGGTTACCCCGTCGTATGGTTCGAAACGTCGCCGGAACGCTCCCGGAACTCGAGGACGAGGACTTCTACCTGCTCTCGGGGATCGAACAGGGAATGCGCTTTTCGGAGTGGGTCCAGCGCGGGAAGCTCCCGAAGTTCACCGGTCTCACCGAGGAGGAAGTCGACTACCGGCTCGAGCGCTGTCTCAAACGCGGCCTGGTCGAGAAGAAAACCATCCAGTACGAAGGCTACACGCTCCAGTTCGAGGGCTACGATCTCCTCGCGTTACGCGCACTCGTCGAGCGCGACACCATCTCGGAGTTCGGCTCGCCGCTCGGGGTCGGCAAGGAGAGCGACGTCTACGAGGTCAAATCCTACAAACCGCTGGCCCTGAAGTACCACCGCGAAGGCTACACCAACTTCCGGGAGGTCCACAAGGAACGCGACTACACCTCCGACAACCGCCACGTCTCCTGGATGTACACCGCCCGGAAGGCGGCCGAACGCGAACACGAGATTCTCGAGACGCTGTTTCCGGACGTCTCGGTTCCGCGGCCGATCGACCAGAACCGCCACGCCATCGTCATGGAAAAGATGGACGGCGTGGAACTCTCGCGGACCAAGCTCACGGACGGACAGGTACTGGGCGTACTCGACCTGTTGTGCTCCGAACTCACGCGTGCTCACGACGCGGGATACGTCCACGCGGACATGAGCGAGTACAACGTCTTCGTCGGCGAGGACGGCGTGACGATCTTCGACTGGCCACAGGCCGTCCCGACCGACCACGAGAACGCCGCGGAGTTCCTGGCTCGCGACGTCGAGAACCTCCTCGGCTACTTCCGTCGGAAGTATCCACGGAAAGTCCCGGAGGACGTCTCGAGTGGGGACCTCGCGACGTCGATCGCCGACGGGTCGTTCGAGAGTGTGGCGAACGTCGTCTAGTGCACTCTTTTGTGAGCCTCGGTTCGGAGATCCTTGGTCGGCTCGTCGGTGAGCACCGAGAAGGTGGTAGTCTCGCCGATGACCCGCTGAGACGGTGGTAGTCTCGCGAATCGTGGACCTCGAATACATGGGTCGGAGCTCACGAACGACTTCCGACCTTGTTGCGGTGCAAAAAGACAGTTGTCGAGTCGACCTTCCCGGGTTGCTGACTGGAAAGAGGTGGTTCCTATGCCGATTCGATCTCGTCGACCAGGTCGATCACACGTCGTTGGATCTCGTCGCGAATTCGACCGACGTCGGCCGCCGATTTCCCGTCCGGGTCCTCGAGGTTCCAGTCCCGGTTCTCGCCGGCCCAGCCCGCCGGACAGACGTCGTCGGCTGAACAGCCCATGGTGAGGACGTAGTCGCTCTCCTGGATTCCTTCGAACGTGATTTGACGGGGTATCTGCCCCGAGAGATCGACGTCGACTGCGGCCATCGCCTCGACGACCTCCTCGTGAACGTGGTCGGCCGGGCGCGTTCCCCCGGTCACGACGTCGATCTCGTCCGACAGCCCGCGTTTCGCCAGTTCACGCTGGGCGAAGGCGTACGCCATCTGTGACCGGCCCGCGTTCTGGACGCAGACGAAGGCGATGCGAACTCGGGTCTGCGATTCGGTCACGTGTCCTCGCTTCTGTCAGCGTCTTCCGGCCGGTCGCTCGTGTCGCCACGGCTCGTCAGGACGGGGACCGGTGCCGTCCGGACGACCTCGTCGGTTACACTGCCGAGGAGCAGGCGCTCGAAGCCGCCACGACCTGTCGTCCCCATCGCAATCAGGTCGATTTCCTCGGATTCTACGTAGTCAGTGATCCCGTCGGCAGGAGTCCCCTCCGTGACCGTCGTCTCGACGTCGAGGCCGCGTTCCCGTGCATCCGCAGCGAGTGTATCCAACGCCTCGCGTGGATCCGCACGGAGCGATTCGTCGGATGTGTCTTCACCGTCGGTCAACGCCGATAGCCACGCTGGGCGATCCTCCCCGACGACCGAAAGCAGTTGGACGGTCGCAGCGAGTTCCTCGGCGAAATCGAAGCCGACACGGCCTGCTGCTGCCGCGATTTCACTCCCATCCGTCGGGACGAGAACCGAGTCGACGGACCCGGGCGTCGTCGCTTTCGGGTTAACTGTTATCACCGGAACCGGTGCAGTTCGGACGACCTTGTCGGCGACGCTACCAACGATCGCACGCCCGACGCTCCCACGTCCGGCCGTTCCGATCACGATCGCATCGACATCCTGTTCCGTAGCGTATGTGATGATCTCCTTGGCTGGTATCCCTTCGCGGACCGCCGCAGTCGCCGCTATTCCCTGTTCGACCGCGCTGTCACGCAGGGACGCCGCCCGGTTACTCGACAGCTCTCGAAGTCGGGTGCGGATCGACGGCGAATCGCCCGCGTAGCCCGCCCCAGTAGCGATACTGCTGTCCGCGACCGAGAGGAGATGGACGTCCGCGTCACACTGTGTTGCGAGGTCGAACCCGCGTCGCGCGGCGGCTTCGGCCGGCTCGCTGCCGTCGGTCGGGATCAGGAGCGTCTCGAACGTCGTGGTGTGTGTGTCAGTCATCGTCCGTTTTTGTTGGCGTCACGTCTTCGTCCGTCGGTTTCGTGCTCTCGAGCTGTCCGGTCTCGTAGCCAGCCCAGTCGAACTTCTCCTGGAAGTAGATGGCGACGTAGACCAATGCGAGCAGCACCGGCACCTCGATCAGCGGCCCGATGACGGTCGCGAACGCGACCCCGGAGCCGACGCCGAAGACGGCGACGGCGACCGCGATCGCGAGTTCGAAGTTGTTCGAGGCGGCGGTGAAGCCGATGGCGGTCGTCGTCGAATAATCTGCGCCGATGCCACGGCCCATGCCGAAGCTGACGAGGAACATCACGACGAAGTAGATCGTCAGCGGGACCGCGAGCCAGACGACGTCGAGTGGCTGTACGAGGATTCGGTCGCCCTGCGTGGCGAACATCACGATCACGGTAAACAGCAGCGCGATCAGCGTGACGGGGCTGATCTTCGGGACGAACCGCTCTTCATACCACTCTTCGCCTTTCGCGCGAACCCCACCGAGCCGAGTCAGGATACCGCCGGCGAACGGGATGCCGAGGAAGATTGCGATCGCCCAGAACACCTGCTCGATCGTGACGTCGAACGTGCCGATGCCGGCGACGAGCGCGTCCATGCCCAACACCGGGGGCAGAAACAGCGCGAAAAACCAGATGTAGACCCCGTAGGTAAGGATCTGAAAGACGCTGTTGAACGCCACCAGGCCGGCTGCGTACTCGCTCGAGCCGTCGGCGAGGTCGTTCCAGACGAGCACCATCGCGATACAGCGGGCCATCCCGATGAAGATCAGGCCCAGGAAGTACTCGGGGTGGGCCGGGAACGGCGGGACCAGTCCGCTGAAGAAGATCACCGCGAGAATGAACATCAGCGTCGGGCCGATCAACCAGTTCTGCAGCAGGCTCAGGCTGAGCACGCGCCACTGGCTGAACACGCGGGGCAGCTGGCGGTAGTTGACCTTCGCCAGCGGCGGGTACATCATCGCGATCAGCCCGATCTCGACGAGGTGGAACCGCTGGATCGGTTCTACGACACCGGGGGCGACGTAGCCGAGTCCGACACCGATCCCCATCGCGAGGAAGATCCAGACGGTCAGATACTTATCGAGGAAATCCATCGACCGTGGGTCGCCACAGTCCGGACAGTCACAGTCGGCCCCGTGGTCGTGGTCGAGGTCACTCATCGACGCTCACGCTCCCCTCGAGAACCGTGACGAGCGCGACAGCCCGGTTGGTCGCCCGATACTTCTTCCAGCGGCCGTCCTTTCGTCCCTCGACGAGTCCCGCCTCGACGAGCGACGAGAGGGCGTGACTGAGGCCGCTTTCGGTCACGTCGACGACGGCGTTCAGTTCACAAACGCAGAGTTCTTCTTCGGCCGCGACGAGGACGCGGACGAGGGTATACCGCGTCTCGTTGGACAGCGCCGACAGGACGTCGAGTTCGGCCTCGGCTCGTTCCATCCCGAGTCCGGCCTCTAACGTGGTGAGTTCCTCGAGTCGGCGCTCGACGTCCTCGCTGCGACACTCCTCGAGTTCGTCGTCGAGATACCGCTGCAATCGGTCGGTCGCTTGTGCCATCACCAGTCACTTGAGTGCTCTTTCAATTAACTGTTGCGACATGCTCTCAGGCGTAGTGCAGTTAAATGCGCTATCGGGCCGAAAGTGGCTAAAAATTGTGTATGGCTGAATCGGTCCTATGGGTGAATAACTGAGTAGCGCTTCAATTGACTTGCGGATGAATTGGAGGCGATGGGTTGTGACCACGATTCGACTGCCAGCCGGATCGGTAGCCGAGGAACCCACAGCCGATGGACGTCCGCCGTGGGACCGAGGCACTCGGCGAATTCCACGGTCGTCCACCCGCGACCGTTACGAACCCTGTGTGGGACGACTCTCACTCCCGCGGGTGTCCTCGAGCAGCTCTCCCGGGGAGTCTACCTCTCGAGGGGGAGCGATCTCACCCCCACTCTCGGGCCCAGATAAACGCTTATTCGCTATACAAAATGGTGGCTGGTCGCACGGGTCCGGCGGGTGAGCTCATACGCACCGATCCACCAACTCGAGGGCGTTCGCGCGCTCTCCGCTGGAACTCGAGCGTATCGCGGCTTGCCAGCCGCGTTTTGGCCGGGGGCTATACCTGTAACAGCCCGCGCGGGCGCGTCGAATACACGTAACGGATAGCCACAACCGAACTGTCGACTACTGTAGTGACAATGGCTCACAGTACGAGGATGTGCGACAGTCCGGACGGTGACCGAACGAGTATGCGGATCGTCGACGCGGTAGCAATGCACCGGAAGGTCCAGCCCACCGACCTCGACGCTCCCCTGTATGCTGCGATCGATCCCGAAGCACTCGACCGGCTCGTCGACTCGCAAGTCGGCGGTGCCCTCAACGTTACGTTCGAGTACGCAGGCCACTCGGTCCGCGTCGACGGCGAGGGGCGTGTCACGGTCGACGGCGCCGTCCACGATTCGACGCTCGAGTCCACTCGCGAGGGGTGATGAGCCGGACAAATCGGCCTCGAGCGGAGGAGCCATCGATCGACGCGACCTACGACGAGTACCGGATCGACTCGACGACGTTCGTGATCATCGGCCACCCGACGAACGACGACGCCTGGATCCTCTCGGATTATACGGTCCCGATCGAGCGGTGACGGCCGTGGTCCCGATCGCCGGCGGCTGTGAAACCGTCGCAGGCGGGCGCGGGTTCGAGGCGACGATCGATTCCGCCGCTTCGAAGCGCTTATAGGCGAACGCTGGATACGTCCTGTCAGACTCGCTGGGCACGCGGACGCCAGCGGGCACCTGTCCGGCTCACGCCCACAGGTCGGGATGTGATCTCGCGACGCGGGATTGAACCAGGAAACGTCCGCGGGTGAAACATATGGCAAAGAGCTTCTACTCACACATCAAGGACGCCTGGAAGGACCCCGACGACGGCAAGCTCGGGGAGCTCCAGTGGCAGCGCAAACAGAAGTGGCGAAAGCAGGGCGCGATCGAGCGCATCGAGCGACCGACGCGTCTCGACAAGGCCCGCGAACTCGGCTACAAGGCCAAGCAGGGCATCATCGTCACTCGCGTCTCCGTTCGCAAGGGGACCGCCCGCAAGCAGCGCTTTACGGCCGGTCGCCGGTCCAAGCGCCAGGGCGTCAACCGCATCGGTCGACGCAAGAACATCCAGCGCATCGGTGAAGAGCGCGTCTCCCGCAAGTACCCCAACCTGCGCGTACTCAACAGCTACTGGGTCGGCGAAGACGGCAGCCAGAAGTGGTTCGAAGTGATCCTCGTGGATCCGAACCACCCGGCGATCCAGAACGACGACGACCTGAACTGGATCTGTGACGACGCCCACACGAACCGCGCGTTCCGCGGGCTGACGAACGCAGGCAAGGCCAACCGTGGCCTCCACACCCGCGGCAAGGGTGCCGAGAAGGTCCGTCCGTCCAACAACGGCGGCCAAGGCCGCGCGAAGTAACGCCGGTTCCGACACTCGATTTTTCGGTGCGATCGATCGAACCACTTGGAGTTAACTCGCTGGTCGTCGTACCGATCGGTATGACCGATCACGTTCTCGTCCCCGTCGACGACACCGTCAAGTCGACCGACGCCCTCGAGTTCGCCTGCACCGAGTACCCGGACGCGTCGATCACCGCGCTCCACGTCGTCGATCCCGGCGACTTCTACGCGGCGACGGGGGTCGAAGGCGGCGCGATGGCGAACTACGAGCAGATCAAAAACCACCACGAAAAGTACGCCGAGGAGATCCTCGAGTCGGCTCGCGAGCGGGCGGCCGAGCTCGGTCGTGAGATCGAGACCGACCAGGTCGTCGGCGCCGTCTCCAGATCGATCGTCGACTACGCGGCCGACCACGACGTCGACCACATCGCGATCGGGAGCCACGGTCGGACCGGCGCGAGTCGCATTCTCCTGGGGAGCGTCGCCG
>LFCJ01002941.1_pt1 | contig 12384 bp, 9 predicted proteins | sample 643141 | NCBI WGS metagenome assembly LFCJ01 (sample SAMN03766243, study PRJNA286221) | soda lake metagenome | biome: soda lake; feature: Kulunda steppe; material: water; isolation source: sample B1-Br-g2 brine of Lake Bitter-1 | place: Russia: Kulunda steppe | collected 2010-07 | reverse complement strand
TTTCCAGTTACCGTTATCGACGAATTTGGTCGCAAGCGTTTCGAAGTTGGGGGCTTCAATCGACGTACTCGAGAGCGAGTTTCGAGAGATTGTGCTCGGCTGGAGTAAACGCAGCGAAGTCGGCGTCGTTGGTTAAGACCGTCGGTTCCCGATCTCGATGCTCGAATGCCAGAACGACGATCGGGATATCTTTCGGCTGAACGCCGGTAATTCTGGCGAGGAGTTGGGTGTGAACGTTCGCTCGTCGTTCGTCGAGTAAGGAGTCAGCGAAGTCGCGACTCGAGGGGGCTTCGATGAGTCCGGTCATTCGGGTAAGCCGAGTCAGGAATAGCGTCTTCAGCTCGTCTCGTTCTCTCGCTGTTAGCCCGGTTGTCCGATCAAACGCATTGAGTGCCTCCTGGACCATGTACGCGTTGATCGCCGACACCGTCTCACCTCGTTCGATGTCGTCGAGGAGACGTTCCGCTCGATCGTTCGTTCCAAGCGTTCCGAAAACCCAGAGGTTCGTGTCGAGGATCTTCACGCGTGATCGGCGTACTCGTCGGCTGTCTCTTCGCGAGCGGCTGCAACCGCGTCTGCGACCTCCTCTTCGTCGACGCGCTGACGAAGCTCGTCGAGTCGGCCGTGCAGTTCGTCGTCACTCACTGGCTCCTGCTCGGCGCGAGCGAGTAACTGCTCGACGCGGAGCGCCGCGATCGCCGGCTCGTTGTTCAGTTCGATCAGGTGGCGGCGGACCGACTCCTTGATGAACTCGCTCTTGTTCGTGTAGACGCCTGTCTCTTCGAGGAACTGCTCGAGTTCCCGATCGAGTTCTTCAGGGAATTTGACACTGACGTTGGCGTACTTCATGGTAATACTATGGTAGCACAAGGTCATAAAGGTGGGGTCAACCATCTCAGTCGGCCGAGAGTACTACGAACGGTTTTGCTGTGTCGAGCGTACGCTTTACAATTCAGATCTCGGAATCGGTTAGCTGAGGTGGCTTTTGTGAGATACTGGGAGTCAGTTCGAACGCTCACCACTCACATTACAGATAGATAGAATAGCTAGGTTAATTACTGATACGGCATTGGACACTACCAATCAATGTCGAAACGGGCTGATAACGAGACAGCTTCATTCTTGAGCAGATTCTCTGGACTGATCTCTCGATTTAGATGGGCATCAGACACGGCAAAAGATGGTGAAATAATCAACAGAAAGGAACCAGTCTCAACGCTCTATCCGTCGTCGACAGTGCTTCTCGCGACGCTCACGACGTTCGTGATCGCCTTTCCGATCTGGGTTGGTTTACTTATTGTCGATGGAGTTTTATTCCCCGAACTATCGCCATTGCTCGCGGTATCTCTGATTGAGTTGTTTGTCTTCCCCGTGTACGGAAACCTCGTGATTGGGCTCGCGGTCGGGAGCGGTGTCGCCACCGCACTGTGGTACGTTCACTTTGCCCCAGACGATGTCTCGACACACCTGTCGTCCGGTCCACTCGGGATGTTCCTGTGGACATCCCTCCTTGGCGTCTTCTTTTATGGACTACTTGTACTAGGTGGGTGGCTGGCAAACATAGTAGTTCTCCTCGGACTAATCGTCGTTCTCCTCACACTGTTCGCGGGTGGTGGTGGGCTATTCCTCTACGCGCTTGCGATGCGAAGTTCGCGGTTAGTCGCATATAGTATCGGTGCGATCGTTGCGGGGCTGCTCATCATGGCCGGCACAGTGGTTTACGAAACGGTCGTACCCCGGGGGCTTCCAATCGACTTCTACGTGTACCTCGCTACGTACCCCCTCGCTCTAGTCGGTATTGTGTACTGGCCGCGAATGATTGTCGGTTATAGCCTCAGAGAGTACCGTTCGAAGCGGGCGACGGTCTCGCAAACGACACAGCAACTGACGGAGCGACGGGAGATGCTCGAGGAACGTGCACCAACGGGGTACCCGATCGATTTTGATTGCGATCAATATATGCCCGAACAGTTCGACTCGGAGGAAGAGGCACAAACCACACTCGAGGACGAGCTGAATCGTCTCGAGGCCTACGAGACGCACGTGTCCCACTGGAAAGAAGTACAGACAGGAACCGGGATTGCGTCATCGGATCGGGAGTTCGGACGGCTGGCGGGGACGGTCTTGCATCCCCAAAAATGTCGTAACGGAGAAATTGCGCTCGATGCGGCCGGCGTATTGGACGACCTTCGAAGACAGCAGAGCCGGTACGTCCCGAGCAACGACCTGCCCAAGTACGACGCGACAACGCTGTATCAAACACTCGAGGAACTCGACTCGAAAACAACGATCGTAGACCACGACATCAGGCGACTCCGGAAGGGGGTCGATGCTATCGACAGGTGGATTGACACCTACAATGAATACCAGCGACTGGAACGACGCGTAAAGACGCTGCAGTCGACCTTTTACCAGACGCTCGGCGTTAGGGGTGAGGACATGCCGATCGACATCGAGTCGTACAAACCGTCGCAGGACGGGACAACACAGTCCTCGCTGGCCAAACTGGATCGGAAACTAGAACGGTACGAAGCACTGGTACCCCTTGCAGAGCGTGTAGACGAACTAGCCGATCAGTATCCTACTGCATCACTCCCCGAGGCGCTTCGAGCGTTGATCAGAGCGCAGGCGACAGGGAGCCGGCGTTCGACACCAGTCCCCAATGCGTTCGTGGACAAGTGCGAACACGCGCTTGAGTTGGCGTCCGAGTATCCAGCGTATCAGTTCGAGAACGTCACTGAAACGCTCGAGACGATGTGTGAAAACTGGTCGACGGCGGATCACGGAACGGTCGATACGGTAGTCGAACTTCTGGATTCGGCGGAGCAAATACTCCGGTTCCTCGAGACGGTCGATCACGCACACCCGTCGGTTGAAGCGCAGTTATGGACTGACGCGATTGAAACAGCATTGGCGAATCAGTATCCAAAGGAGCTCCGGCCAATTGTCGCACAGATCGAGGGGATGGAACACGGGCTCTGGGACATTGACGATCTGTTCAAGTACGACTGGCAAGCGTTCGAGCAATTGGTTGGACACCTGTTCGAAGCAAAAGGATACGAGGTTGAGGTCACACAGGGGACAAACGACGCAGGGGTTGACGTGTGGGCAAGAGGCAAGGGTGAGGCAGTTGCGATCCAAGTCAAACAGAATGGCATCGAAAATACGGTCGGGCGCCGCGTTCTCCAGCAGATCGTGAGCACGATCGCGAAGGGTGACGCCGACCGAGCAGTCGTTGTGACGAGTTCGAGCTTCGCGAACACGGCTATCGAGTACGCACACGAGTTCGGCACAGGGTTAACCCTGATCGACGGGGAAACGTTCGCCCACGAGCTATCCGAATCCAACGTCCCGCCGCCGAACTAGTGACGGTTGAGTGGTGGCCCGGCGAGATACGGACAAATCGCGAACGATAGAAAACATAACTCACGTCAGGAAACGAACCTCAAACGATAGCCGCTATCTGTACTCTCTCGTTCGTTCGCCAGCTAAACACAACACTCTTGTTACGTATTTCCACACATATGGTATGAAAAGACGCACATTGATCGGTTCTTTCTGTTGTGGAACGATATCGATGCTGGCAGGCTGTGCGACTGTTCTTGAGGCAGTTGACAACCTTGATACGCCGGAAGTTGACAACCTTGACACGTCGGAGGAAGAGGCCGTTTTCAATCGGTTCGAGGAATACAACGCGAACAATGATAGCGCCCATGTCGCCACTATCGAACACGATGAGTTAGTCGAAAACGTTCGTGAGTACGAGGGGACCTACGTCTACTACGATGAAGTCCGAATCAACGACGTTTCAGGAGCGGCTGGGGGTCACCAGGAGTTGATTCTCTCGCTACCGGCGTCCGAATTCGGCGATGGGGCGGTTTTCTACGGTGTGTGGGACGGAGACCCGTTTTCAAGAGGGAATACCATCGAGTTGTTAGGAATCGTTACCGGGATGAGGACGTACATGTCAGTGACAGGAACCCAAACGATCCCCGAAATCGAAATTGTTGGAATAAATCGTTTAGCGTCGAGCGAACTCGAGGGCGTTGTCGACTAGTCAACAGTAAAGTCCACGCAGCAGACTCAGTACCACATATCCTCACAAGACTTCCTCTCCTAACTCGAGTTAAAATCGCAGTTCTGTCTTAATCGGTAGCGATCGGGAGAAGTTCTGACTAAAGATTGAATAGAGCTACGACTGTCATCGATGGTTGACCGCGGTCGCGACAGTTGCAAATATTTTGCCACCTCCACCGACTTTCAATCGACGTTTGATATCGGAGTTCGATCACTGACGTATTGAACTGCTGGATCGTCGTGGGATCGAGCTCACTCCTCTCAGCATCTAGGTTTTCTCGAGATTCGATGAGGTGCGTTAATGTCGCGTCGATAACGTCCGAGTTCGGTGGATCATCGTACTGACCGTCGACTATGATCTCCTTGGCCTCGTCGAGAAGCCGCTGTCGTTCGTCGCTCAATTGGAGTGTCGTTCGCTTCGTCGAACCCATATAAATTGATGTATGCACCGGTGGTCCTAGAGTGTTTCTCTGGAGTCACTGGCCGAGTCTTGTTTAAATGGGCTCCAAACTGATGTCGAGAATCACCGTTCGCTCGTCGTCGGCTGGGAGAAATATATGCACACCGTCCGCCACGAGCAAGTTGGGTCGTGCATACATCGAGGTTGGCGAATACATCTCTGTCGAACCCCTGGGGGGCGGACTTCGATCGTCACATCTCGACTGCTCAAAAGCGTCAATTCCGTTCCCTCGGCTGATCATTGATTCTCTATTCCGGCAGGTCTACGATTTTCTGGAGCGACTGGACGAGCTTCACAGCGTTGTCGTAGCTCGTGACGACTCGGTACCCATCTTCACCTTGCACGGCAACACCGATACTCGGGTGGCTGAGAAGTTGGAGAGCCTCTTTCACGTCGGTTTCAGTCGGATGCTCGTTGGAACTCTCCATACCCACGACGATCCAGCGAACGTCTGCCGCCGTCTCTACAGGTCCGTCTGCTTTCTCGAGTGCCCGTATCACCGCTAGCAAGGTCTCGCCAGCGTCGATCCGATTCTGTATATTTTCGTCCAGAAGGTCGAGCCGGTCATCTTGGAACGCACCAGGACGGGTAAGTAACTCGAGGATCTGCTCAGGTGGAATCGCGTACTGCTCTCTGCGGTCCAGTAGCTCGATCAGGTCGTCCACGGCGATCGTCGTCAGCTCATTCGTCTTCGCGTTCTCGATTACCTTCGGGGTGAACCCGGGTGCGACGACGATCGCGTGGTCAGCCCCGCGCTGGCGTCGATGTTTGTCGACGTTGGTGGCCTCGAGCGAATTGAGCTTTCCACTGCCTCGAGTTTTGGCCTCGACGACGATGTGGCGCGGCGCTTCAATCTCGACATCCGTGTCGCCGCCGCCTTCGATCCAGTTGGTCGTACACCCCAGTCGAGTGAACGCCTTCGCGACGAGTTTCTCGAACTCATCGGGATCGTCCCCGTTAGTACTGGCCGCCTCAAGGCGGCCGGCAAGATCAGTCGTTTGCTCGTCGTCGCTGTCGTCGACGTGGTGGACTTTCTCACCGGCTTCAGTGAGTTCGGCCAGTGCCGTCTCGACTGACTCATACTCGTCTCTGAGCCGAGCGAGTCGGCTGTCGGAGACTCTCGTGAATCCTTGGGGTCGGTAAGTTTCGTCGTAGCCGACGAGGTCGTTAAACTCCTCGATGTCGACCTCGATCTCCTCGAGGTCGGTGAGGAACGTGAGGTACTTCCACGGCTTGTCTGCATCCCAGCGATCGTGATCGACGCCATCCTTCCAGAGGTACTCGGCTAATTCGTGGTTCTCACTCAAAAGGAGAACACGGCCACGAGAGACGAATTCTCCCTTGCGGTACACGAATCCGATGTCGCCCGACTCGACGTTCTGCCACTTCCCTGCAACGGAGCTCCCCCAGAGATGTGCTCGTCCGTCTTCCGAAGTCGCATCGAGGTCCTCCAGTTCCTCATCAGACAGGTACGGCTGGAGATCCTCGAGAGGATGTCCCCGTTTGAGTGACCGCTTGTAGTCGGCATAGGCGTCTTGGCGGCTAGCAGGAAAAATCACGATCCCAGTCATTTCACGTGCGCTACGATTCACAGTGGAAGGACAAATACCTGGTTAGAAGCTGAGGCCGGGCCACCCTTCGATAAAAGGTGGAAGATAGCAGCGACCTAGATGAAGTAAAGACTATACATCTCCGATGAGTTTCGCGGCCCATACGCGATGACACGGAAACAGATCGGGCGTAATTCCGGGAACTCCGGACGGATCAACGTATCCGGGGACGAACTGGAGAAACTCGGCGTGGATATCGGTGACTCGGTCGACGTCGAGGTCGTCGACGCTAAGGCGATCGCCCGAGCTGTGATCGAGAGTAAGGACGCAGAGGAATTTCTCATCGTTACGCCAGCCTAATCCATGCAGCAAGCACTCACCTACCGGACGAACCGCGACCTGTTTTCGAACTACTACCTCGACGAGCATCTTCCCGAGACCGAAGAATGGGACGAGGTCAGCGACGAGGAACTCGAGGATGCCTACGACGACATTATGGACCTCTGGGAGCGCGAGAAGAGCACGGCTCCCAAGCGAAACGAATCCCAGCTCGAGGAGAAGTTCATCCGGCCAATGTTCCGAAAGCTGGGGATTCCCTTCGAGGTCGAAGAGAGCACGAGCCGGACACAGCGCCGACCGGACTACGGTTTCTTCGGTAGTGAAGATGCCGCGCGAGACGCCTTCGAGCGCCGTGAGGAAGGCGGTGACTTCTACGAGAACGCAGTGGCCGTCGCCGACGCTAAACGGTGGGGTCGCCCGCTCGACACACGCGGAAGCGGTGAGCACGAGCGCGACTTCGAGAACCCGAGCTACCAGATCCACGTCTATCTACAGGAGACGCCCGCACGCTGGGCCGTCCTGACTGACGGGAAGAAGTGGCGGCTCTACTATGGCCCGACCAGCCACCGACTCGACTCCTACTACGAGGTCAATCTGCCGACGATCCTCGAGAGCGGTGACCTTGAGGACTTCAAATATTTCTACCTCTTCTTCCGGCACAAAGCGTTTCTTGAGGACGCCGGTGGCGACTGTTTTCTCGACGATGTCTACGACGAGTCTAACGTCTTCGCCCAGGAGTTGGGTGAGGATCTGCAGGACAACATCTACGAGGCGATCAAGGTGCTCTCGGAGGGATTTCTACAGTATCCCGAGAACGATCTCGAGGAGGACGATCTCGAGCTGATCCACGACTCGTCGCTCATCTATCTGTATCGGCTCATCTTCGTCCTGTACGCCGAGGCAGAGGGTCGCGACCTTCTTAACACAGATAACGAGATCTACGAGCAGTCCTACAGCCTGAACTCGCTCAAACAGGAAATCGCCGAGGAACTCGACAGCGGAGACCCAACGTATCGCGACTGGCAGAATAATCTGTGGGATCGACTTGACGAGCTATTCAAGCTCATTGACCAGGGGAGCAAGTCTCGAGGTATTCCGGAAGACGATCTCTTCATCCCAGCGTACAACGGGGGACTATTCCGGACGGATCCGGATACCGACGATAGCCCCGAAGCGCAGTTCCTCGCCGACCACAAGGCCGGCGACGCCTATCTCGCGAAGGTCATCGACCTCCTAGCGCGAAGCGCGAACGGCAACGGTGGCGGAAAAATCTTCGTTGATTATTCCTCTCTCGACGTGCGTCACCTCGGGAGCATCTACGAGGGTCTGCTCGAGTACCAGCTCAACGTCGCCGGCGAGCCGCTGGCGCTCGAGGACGGAGAGTACGTGATTCCCGACGAAGGTGACGAAATCGTCGTCGAGGAGGGTGAGGTGTACCTGACAACCGACAGCGGTGAGCGGAAGGCCACAGGGTCGTACTACACACCGGAGTACGTCGTCGAGTACATCGTCGAGGAGACGCTAGAGCCGCTTGTCGAAGATATCCGGATGGATCTCGCCGGCCAAAGTGCCTATGACGAAGGCGGATTCGCCGCGGAGTTTGCCGATCGCGTATTCGATCTGAAGATCCTTGACCCCGCGATGGGGAGCGGGCACTTCCTCACGAGCGCAATTGACTATCTCGCGCGCGAGATCATCGACGCACAAGAGCGACAGGCCGCTCAGATGGGTATCGAGACGGTGGATGAAGACCACGACATTAACTGGGCACGTCGGAAGGTTGCCCAGCGTTGTATCTACGGTGTTGACCTAAACCCGCTCGCCGTCGAGCTAGCGAAGGTTTCTCTCTGGCTGCGTACTCTTGCCGCTGAGCAGCCGCTCGCCTTCCTTGATCACCACCTCAAGACCGGTAATTCACTCGTCGGAAGCGATATCGAAGACGTTCTCAGCCAGAACGACGACGCGACAGAGAGCGGGCAGCTCACGCTCCAGCAGTCGTTCACGCATACCCGCCAGCAGGCTCTCGAACACGTCATGGATCGTTTTTCCGATCTTCTCTCTGTAGACAACGAAACGCTCGCGGATATCAAGCGGATGGAGGATGCCTACGACGACGTCCGTGAGGACGACCTTTATCAGCACCTGCTGGCGATGGCGAATACCCATACCGCCGAAGAGTTTGGGCTGGACATTCCTGACGACGCTTACGAGCGGATGGCCGAAGCGCTCCGCACCGAATCATGGGAGGACATCGAAGGCCAGGATTGGTTCCGTGCCGCTCAGACGATGGCTGATAGTAAGGACTTTTTCCACTGGGAACTGGAGTTCCCGGTAGCATTTTACGATGGGAATGGAAATCGGCAAGATGATTCTGGTTTTGACGCCGTAATCGGCAATCCACCATATCTCGCCGGCCGAGAATGGGGTGATGAGCTCCGGGAAGCAAGGTCGTTTTTCCAGAAAAGGTACAGCTGTATGTCTGACCAGTATGATCTATTTGCACTTTTCATTCAACTTGGTGTAGACATCACTGATCAGCATGGTCGATTCGGGTTTATCACTCCAAACACATGGCTTAACAACAGCCATTACGAAGAACTTCGAGAATGGCTCTTAGATCGAATTGAGGTACGGGGAGTTGGAGATCTTCGATCGGTAAATGTTTTTCCTGAAGCGACAGTATTACCCATAGTTTTTACCGCGGAACGGACACACTCTCCAGAAGCGAGTGAGTTCCCGATTGATCGATTCACATCACCAATAGAAAGAAATAGGGAATGGTCAACAACTGAAGCCTGGAATCTCTTTGATGGGACGGTATTCAGCCTCTCAGTCCGGACAAATGATTTCGAAATACTAGAGAAAATTGGTGATAATAGCCAGGAGGTTAGTGACCACTGTATTAGTCGATTCGGAGTGAAAGTCTATCAAAAAGGTAAGGGAGAACCACCACAATCTGGTGAGGAGGCCGAACAGGATCTTTTCCGTTCAGCGGAGAGAGAGAACGACAACTATTATCCCTATGTCCGGGGTCGAGACGTAAGTGCATGGCACGTTGATTCGGGCGACCGCTGGCTAAAGTACGGATCCCATCTGGCTGAGCCGAGAAGTCTTGAGCTGTTTGATGGTGAGCGGATTTTTGTCCGACGAATCGTCGGACCTCGATTAATCCTGAGCCCAGTCTCCGAGACGGTTATCGCAGACCAGTTACTACACACCGTGAAACCAACTAGCTCTGAAGCTAATAATTCGGTCATTGCAGCACTTCTCCGAAGTCGTCTCACAGCGTATTATTTCAAGAAACGCTTCAATCGAGACGAAGAAACGTTTCCTGAGATCCGCGTCAGCGAACTTGATTCCCTCCCGATAAAGGTGGTTAACAAAGGAGGGGCCGATTCTTCGGAGTTAGTTGAGTCGTATCAACGGGGATTGGCGGAAGGGGATGTAACGACGGATATCTACGAGAGCCTGGTTGAAAAAGGATTACAGGTACATGAGGAGTCTTCGAATCTTACCGGGTTCCTTGAGGAAATCGTCGACAGTATGGTAGATATGAGTGAATCCAGACACTCTCTGAACCTTTCTCTCTTGGATTATCTCGGTAATTACACTGAGTCCGAGAAACTCCCTGATGTCGGTCTCTTCCAGCCGACATCGTCGAACATTCTTGACGCTACCACCGAAGAGTACGACAAGTTGCGCGTCGGCGACGCGAAGATTGAGCGGAACCAACGACGCGTCACACTTTATGCGACGGCACGGTACAAGCCCGAAGATGAGGACGAGTTCGAGACCGACCAGTGGGGATACACAGAGACGGAATACAAGGAAGCGTTCACGCTCGCGGACCTCACCGAGAAAGAAGCTGCACTTGTTGAAGCGTTCGTACCCGTTGCTGTCAAGAAAGGTGACGGTTTCGCAGGCTTTCGAGATAACGCTACGAAGACAAATTCCCCTATCGACCGGCTGAAGGCCATTATGCTCCCCGATCCCGGCGATGTCGCTGACGATCTCCGGCGGTATACGGAGGCGAAAGAGCGAGCCAAGGAACTGGACGAGAAAATCAAGAAGACCGACCAGCTCATCGACGAAATCGTCTACGACCTATACAACCTTACAGAAGAAGAGATCGAGATAGTCGAATCGGCTGTGCAGGATGACTGAGTTCCAAATTGGCGACCACATCAAGTTCGCCGGAGGACAGGGCGAGATTACGAAAATCGAAGACCGTCCGAATGGAGGCCACCTTCTTCACGTCTACACTATGGAGGGTCAACTCCGCAAACTCCCGAGTGGTTTGCCCCACATCGAGCGGATCGACACGATCGTCGACCGACTCGATGCCAGACAGATCGATTCGCCCATTCACCATGACCTCCGGGAACGGGCAACTCGGCTCGACCTCGCCTACCGGTACAATCGCTTCCTGTCGCTAACAAACAATCGCATCGAGATCGAGCCTTACCAGGTCAAGGCGGCCTACGAGATCCTGAAATCCTACGATCACCGGTATCTCATTGGCGACGAGGTCGGGCTCGGGAAGACCATCGAGGCTGGGATTGTCATCGAGGAACTCATCGCTCGAGGCCGTGCCGATCGGGTCCTTATCGTCGCGCCTGCGCCGCTGACTGTCCAGTGGCAAGAGGAGATGCGCGAGAAGTTCGACCGAAACTTCGTCATCTATGACCGCGAGACCGTCGAGACGTACCGCCAGTCCCACCCCAACCAGAACGTCTGGGCACAGGAGGACCTCATCATTACCTCGATCGACTTCGCGAAGCAGACGACCGACAATCCCGACGACGACAGGGTCTCCGTGCTCGATGCACTCGAGAACCTCGAGCCGGAGTGGGACGTTGCTGTCTTCGACGAGGCCCACCACTTGACAGCGCGGCGCTCGAGTGACGATTCCATCGAACGAACGCAGCGATATCTGGTGGGCGAGGCGGTTGCCGACAACTCCGATTCACTCCTGTTGCTCACCGGAACGCCCCACAAGGGCAAGTCCGACCAGTTTTACTTCCTCGTGAGCCTGCTCGATCCCTACCGGTTCAGCCACGAGTCCCAGATTCATCCCGACGGTCTTGAGGACCTGATGATCCGTCGGCTGAAAGACGAGATGTACGACACCGACGGAACACGAATGTTCCCTGAGAAGAATATCGAGGCCCTAGGCGTCGAGATGTCCGATGCGGAGAAACAGCTCTACAACGATGTTACTGAGTACATCCGCGAATACTATAACCTAGCTCAGCAGGAGGAGAACCAAGCCGCCGGTTTCACGATGGTTATCTACCAAAAGCGGCTGGTCTCGAGCGTCCACGCGATTAGAAAGTCCTTGGAGAACCGTATGCGGGCGATTCAAAACGATGCCGTAGCCGAGGATCTCCCTGACGATGTCCAAGAACTCATTCCCCGCTACAGCACCGAGCCGGAGACGCTAACCGAAGACGAACGGACTCAGGTCGAGGAGGCCCTCGAGACGGTCACGGTTACGCTGAACCGTTCGCAGATGCAAGCTGAGCTCGACCGTGTCAAACAGCTCTGGCAGCAGGCAAAAGACATCGAGACCGACTCCAAGGCCCAACTGCTTCGCCAGTTCGTCGATCGGATCCTGCAAGAGGATCCAGACGAGAAGATCCTCATTTTCACTGAGTATACGGACACGCTCGAATACCTTCGCGATCAGGTGTTCCCTGAACACGACATTGCACAGGTATACGGCGACTTAGACCAGGAGCGACGCCGGCGGGAGATGGAGAAGTTCGAGGAAGAGGCAAACCTGATGCTCGCGACCGACGCAGCTCAGGAGGGGCTCAATCTCCAGTTCGCCCACATCATGGTGAACTACGATCTCCCTTGGAATCCAATTCGTATCGACCAGCGTATGGGTCGGCTCCACCGCTACGGGCAAGAACACACGGTCGAGATCCGTAATCTCTTCTTCAAAGACACTCG
>LFCJ01002940.1_pt1 | contig 12385 bp, 22 predicted proteins | sample 643141 | NCBI WGS metagenome assembly LFCJ01 (sample SAMN03766243, study PRJNA286221) | soda lake metagenome | biome: soda lake; feature: Kulunda steppe; material: water; isolation source: sample B1-Br-g2 brine of Lake Bitter-1 | place: Russia: Kulunda steppe | collected 2010-07 | reverse complement strand
TGTGTGTGTGTGTGTGTGTGTGTGTGTGTGTGTGTGTGTGTGTGTGTGTGCATGCGCACGCATGAATGCATGCATACGCGACTGCCCATGATTACATGATCAAATGCATGCGTGCTCTCAAAACAGCACATCATCAAAGCAACTGGCCCACTGACTTCCCCTAACAAAAATGTGCATGTAATACTTCTAACCGTGTAAAGGGCAAGCTGCCTTGCATTGACGATGTGCTTCTCTGCAAAATTAGACATCTTCTATCAAGAGACCTGGTCAATATGCGTGGCTATTCAATACAGTACTTCAATATACTTCAAATTTCTCAAATCCAGGACAAGAGCAGTTGCAGCTTTGCATAGCAACGGAGCCCTGAATTTACGTAAACTATTCAATCAACTCAAAGTCTACCTAACCTGCCCGATCCCCTCCTTGCCCCGTGGATCTTATCCACCAAAAAGCTTTTCCCTTCTACGTGCGAATGTTTAGGTAATTAGCCGCAAAAATGATTAACTCAGGATGTCTGCTTACAGGAAAGCGTTCCCCCGTACTGGCAGAACACTCATAGGTGATGATGACCTGCAGTTGATACATATATATAGAATATATATTTTACAACAAGTATTGATACTGCTTTCATGCACTCGGCCTAATTCAACTCAGCCCACTGCATGCGCCCTAACTACGGCAAATGCTAGCTGTCTGACTCATCAATATCCTTCAATTTTGTGTCGTGGAACCAAGGCTATCATTGCACGCATCACAACTCTTGAGTTAGAGGTCAAAAAGGAAGACGTGAGGCCTATGACCATGAAAAATTTTGATAGCAAGAAAGAATCCTGTTAGAATTCTACTTTGTGGACTGCAACAGGGAATTCAAGCGGCTGTGCAAGTGAACACACGATCTGCGCAGATCTGATGGCCCATCATCCGGGCATGCCCCTGGAGAAAATATTTTGCATTAATGCAGGATATTGGCAGGGATATTAGAATTCAGGTAAGTTGCACCATACTTATGTAAGATCTTCTAGAACCATACATATGTCAGATCTGATGGTATGCCCCTGGAGAAAATATATTGCATTAATGCAGGATATTAGAATTCAGGTAAGATGCACCATACATATGTAAGAAGGGGCGTTAGTATTCGATGTTTCATTCCAAATCACAAACAACTAGGAAGTTGAATCAAAACTGTTATCAAGAAAATATATCAAGAAAATATAAGATTCGTCCAAGACACCAAATCAACTTACAAGTACTGGCACAAATTTGAACAGGATTACATAACATTGTGGCAATAGTATGAAAGAGAGGCTGCAAACACTGGCGAACCTTCTAAGAGGGCCAAATTAAACATGAATAGGGTTGCTGAATGTCACAGATATACCTTGTCTATTTTCTAACATGTGGAACATCTTGGCACGCCAGATTTATGCAGTGCCAGATTTATGCTGCATTGTGACCCAGAGGTTGGTTGAGTCAGTTGGAGGAGTATTTGATCCCGTGGTCAGTTCAGCTATAGCTGTATTTGAGCACGTCAAAGACAAACTTGCAGAAATACCTTGTTTGCTCCTAGCAACCTTGTAACATGTACGCCAGGGAGTAGACCACTCTAGCCCTTGGGGGGCACACAGGCGTGGCAGCGCCCAGTCCAGTCCAGTCCAGTTCAGTCCACCGTCCAGTGTGAGTGCATCCAACAGCAGCTGCATGCAGCGCAGACTTTGCCTATTTGCAGGCTGAAACGAGAGAGAGAGAAGGAGTGTAGGGAAGGATAAGGGTATCAGAGGCTCCTCAGTCTCATCGCGGGCAACCTGTTGTCTGCTTGGTGTTCACTGTCGCTGTCAGCAGCCAGTCCACACACCGCATTTGCTCAGATACGTAATGGCCATGCCACGAGTCTAGTTTGGATGCAGCAGTCTCTCGGCGTGACAATCTAATGAATTTGCACATGTATGTACTGCACAAATAGACTGTCCTCAGCAACATTTAACATAAGCACCAGGAATGTGCATTAACAACAATCCTCAGGAATCCTGATGGAGCACAAACTTGTGGTCAAGGGAGAACGCTCTGAAGTAAGAAGGAAGCACCCTTATGGAAGCATACTGGTTGTGCTTTTGAGGCAGATTTTGAACAATTGTCATGGTGGCTCACGGCATGGCAAAGGCCCAGCTTCTTTTACTTGCAAACTAGGCCAAAGATGAAGGCTGCACACCCACCCAAGCCCAAAGGGCCATAATTTTTAATTTAAACTTTTCAAGTGCGTAGTAGTGTTGGGGATGCTGTATTCAAAGAGAAAGCACCTGACTTTTGGCTTAGCTGCTGCCCCCCTGGTGCTGTGTCCTGAAATTTCCTTAGTGATTGCAGGGGCTTCAGGGCTGCAGTGGCATCTCATGCTTTGTGCTCTGTACCTTGTTTCCCCGCCTACTAGATATTGAGGATGGAAAGGATGTAAGTAGTGTGCTGAGGCTTGCTAATAGCACCTTCCGTAGTCTTTTTGTGAAAATTTGTCTGCCTCTCATTTGCTTGCGAGATCTGGAAATCATGACATGCAGCCTTGAGGGCAGCCCTATCCCAGACATCTTCGCAAACTATTGCACTTTTTACATTGGTGAAGTGGGAGCATGGCTTGAAATGTTTCAGTGGAATGAGTGCACACGTTGGCCTGGACTGAGGCTTGATTTGGCCTTGGAATGGATGTTTTCCTGGAGAATTTTCAAGTGAAGGAAATGAATTCAGGGTATGACCAAGACAATGGATTGGATTAAAGTTGAGGTTTTGGCCTGCATAGCATGGTGCTGTCTTCGGAAACCTTCCAATAATACATCTGGCAGGCAGGATTGATCAAATGCTGTTTGCTTTGCAAGCTTGCATACCCAAGCTGGAAAATTTGTGCTTCACGGCCTAATGTAAGATTCCATGTAAGAAGAGGTTCTGCAAAACATTCACTTTTAACCCAGCGCCGCATTTTGGTCGAAGGGGTCTATTGCCTGTCTTTACCGCACCACGCCTCTTTTCTTGCAGGTTTACCTACACCCCTTACGTGACTACTGCAGGACGGTCCACTGAATTGCAGGGTGTTACCCAAGATGCCTGGCAGCCATTAGTGCTGCTTTCCCATCCTTGCATTGGCTTAGATTTGACAGAAAGAAATGCTTGTTTGTGGGCAATGTCTCATTGCCAGCAATACAAAATCTACCCTTTTTGAAAAATGTGTAATTTGAGTGCTGCAAGAATGAATTTGCAAAGGTTACGCAAAAGAGCACATGCACATCCCTTGCCACACCCTCCTCGCTCTTGAATGCCCACTTCCATGAAGAAGAGTCGCCACCTAACAATCATTCAACATTTGTTCAGCTTCACTGAAGTAGCCTGGGAATGGTGCAGCAGTAACAGGAGCATGGAGTGCACCCATATACCAATATTGTGGAGAGGCACTGCATTCATCCATGTTCAACAAGTTGTGCACTGCGGTCAATGCAGGAAACTAAAAGGAAGACCTCGTAAGCTTCATGAAATGGACTCAAATGGTCGGTTCAAGCATGAATCATAAGAAATCCCAAAAGGGATTGTTTGAACCACAATTTTCCAACGGTGAGCATGCAATCTAAGGACAGTCTAGCGGATCCTGTGTGAATCAAGGCCAACCTCTTTAAGGTGATGCTTAGTGTCTGACTTAAAGCTTGGAGGTATGGATTGAACCTTTGTCAGACTAGATAAGTGCAGTACCAGATTTATGCTGCATTGTGACCCAGAGGTTGGTTGAGTCAGTTGGTGGAGTTTTTTATCCTGTTGTAAGTTCGAGGAAAAAAGAAAACAATTACTTAGGCAGGTAGTACACTCCGAGGAGTTCCTACATCAATTAAGGGGGCACCTAAGGTCAATGCACTGTATGACCCCTCCACCAGCTAAGCTTGCAGCAGCTCATTGCATACGAACAAATGAACACTCTTACCACAATCATAGACAAGATTTATCTTTCTGCTTAATTCACAATTCACAACTGATGTGATATGTAATGGTTACAAATCATCGAGAATTACCCATAACAGCGTGATAAAGGAATAAAAGAATGTGTATTTGGATGCTATGTTTTACATGTTTTTTATTCACTTGTTATTATATTCTCATATAATATTATTTTGGCAAAACAAGACACATTTAATATATTACAGTGATGGCACTTGAAATTTTTACAACGTTTTGACAGAATTACTCTTGTTTATCAAAATATTATGACTATAATGGTATGTTATGGGTACAAATCATAGGTCGTCCCCATCACTGGGTCACCCCTTTCTTAGGCAAACGTGGACAAAAAGGCCTCTCAAGGCATAACTTTGTATCCACCGCACCGTTTCCTTACCTGAGCACACCATTGGATAGCTTATATTTTTATGGTTTTGAAGGTGCTCTTGGGGTCGAAATTGGTGCGGTGAGTGGAAGGCAATCTTGGAAAAAATGTATGTGATGTTGGAAGAGTGCGTGCTGTTTCCCACTCCCAGCCCCAAACTCCGAGCTTGAGATGACTACAGATGTGTAAAATTGGCCCGCACATCCTGTGTGGATTTTGGCGTGGGAAGCTCTCCCGTTGAGCTGTGCACTCAAAAGAGGCAAATGTGATGCAACGTTTTGGCCCGCCGCTTCCCACCCACGCCCTCCATTGGCTCCATTTTCAATTTCCTAGATTTGATTTGATTGCCTGCAACCCTCAGACTTGGTCTGGCTTTAAAGCATGCATGTGTTGCAGAGATATCGCATTTCCTTTGTTTGAACCCTTATCCGGTCGCGACAGGGTCACCCACGGAACACACCTTCCTGACTGTCTCCCCCTAATCCAACTTTGGAATCATCATGCAAGAGCAGCTAAAGTTCTGGAAAGCGGCAGGATTGGAGCAAGTTTGGGGATACACCATTTGCCTGCCAAAAGGGTGCAAAATGGCAAAAATGCTGCCAGAATGGCCAAAGGCGCACATGCCGCGCCCCCACCTCACATTTTCTTACACAGCCTGACTTCTTATGACATATGTACATGTTGTGCATGGTTGGGTCTGGAAATGGGGCCAGCAAGTGGGCGGAAGTGCTAATTGGCCATGTTTGGGGGGGTCCAGTGGTGGGGACGGCCCATAGGATACTGACCTTCCTTTTTTATCATGGTTTTGAAAAACAATTTACAATGTTGTCAAATTTATCATGTATTTGGTTGCGAATTGATCATATATATGTATCATACATATATGATACATGTATATATATATTAGGCGGAAAATGAAACCATCTCAATAAGTGTTTTCCTTTTTGATGAAGAAGAAGACTCTTTTTTCATTTCATTGGATTTCATCGGATGAAATGAATGCTAATAATACCAGATCTCATCCTATTGTGAAAGTATTGTGCACTTACCAAGAAGATATAGTGAAATACAGAGAGATTGTGGTGAATATATAGTGAAATTATGGCGAATAATTGTAATGGTTACGAAATTGTGGTGAAAGCATTGTGAAAATGGGGTGAAGATTCTGTTAAGATATGGTGAAGTTGTAGTGTCATAGCAGTAAGAATATTTTGGCAATAAAAATAATCAAGTGAAGATAAGATATGAAATGCTCAATTGAAGAAAAAAGACAATCTAGTGAACATAAACTTTATGTTCATATCATAGGGTTGAACCCTATGATTTCTGTTTAGTGGAAAGCAAGTTTCTTCAAAAAAATCAGTGAAATACCGTGAGGATACGTTCTCACAATCTCCATTTTTACAAGTCGGTGAAGACTCAAGAGAATCGCTATCAACAAATGGGGTGTTCCAGTGAAAACGAACAACCAATCAGACACCAAATGAGTAGCTGTGTGTGGGTGCTTGGATTGCTGTGCCTGAGGTTTTAGACCACAATCTTGCTTCTTTATCCCTCGTTAAGTTTCAACTTTCAATGCTCGTTTCAGTTGCAGGTCTGATAGGTTTCAGCTAAGCTGCCCTCGTTTGGCAGGTACAGCTATGTTACCCTTACCTTACCTTGCAACCTTGAAGATGCTAACTTACCTGTACAAATTGCCTTTCAAGATTTAGGTCCAGGTTGCAGGCCTGATAGGCTTCACCTTAACAGCCATCGTTCGGTATTTCAACCAGAAAAAAAAATAGTCATGGTATGGCAGAGTAAGTAATACTCTAAAAACACATGCCACAGCAGGAACATCCCTGTGCGGAGTGCGCGGTTTCAGCGCGAGCGCATGCCCTAGCACACATGTGACAAGGGGCGCATTGCAGGCAGGTCACCCAATCACATGGCCCGGTCATGCTTGGTCTCCAGCACCGCTGCTTCAGCCTTTGTCTGGGCAAAGGACCGCTGAGCAAACATGAGCTGGACAGCACAGAACAAGGCAATGAGCACTGGAAGAGCTGTCTGGGCCTGGCCAAAGACTTCAAACAGCAGGGGGGGCAGGCCCTCCAGGCCTACAACGAACCCCACCAAGTTGACGCACATCAGAGCAATGATGTTGAGGGTAGCAGCCACAGCTGCCAGGTGTCGGAAAGCACTGCTGTGCGCAAAGCAAAGCGCCCACGGCGCCCGCCCAAGGGCCTTCACTGCCTGTGGACAAACAAGGACGCAATCACAGGTAAGCAGTAAGCACCCATTGCTCAGCAATCAGAGCTGAGCAGTGAGCACCCATTGCTCAACAACTCAGCCATATTATGTTTGCTGTTTCCCGTGATGAGCCTGTCTGTGCCAATGAAAGCAGATACTGGTGTGTACAAGGCAGGGCAAAAGCAAGCCAGGCGTACTAAACCAGAGATATTCAGATGCGTCTGGCAGGATCTTGTTAGTTACAAAAAACATGCATTGCTTGTGTTGTACCTTGCACAAAAAAGAATGGGCTGGCCACCTAGGAAACATGCGTACAGATATGAGTCATATCATATGACGGATAAGGATGACCGCAGCTTGCGGCCAATCTAGGTCGTACAAATTAAGCTCAATGTCATCTTAATTCCAAGGGCCGTTGCAATGTCATGTGGAAGCTTGCACTGCTGCATGGCACAGCGCTGCACGGGACAGGGCATCCTGCCCTGGCTCCCGGAAACGGTGACACCAGCGGTAGCAGAAGCGGCAGCATCAACGGCGGTGATGGCACCAGCAGGGACGGCAGCAGCAAAGCGCCACGGGTGCAAGCGTGCCAGGCTTATTGAACAACAGCAACGCGCCACGTGCTCATGGAACAGCAGCAATGCGCCACGGGCTTATGGAACAGCAGCAGCGTGCCACGGGTGCAAACGCGCCAGGCTTATGGAGCACTGCGCATTCACAGCTACTCTCCAAACAGACTTGGCATACAGAAGGAATTGGCGGCACAGGCCCAAAGGGAGAGCGGGAGCAGCCGCAACGCCAGCCACTCATGGCACCCAGCCACTCATGGCACCCATGGCACTCATGGCACCCATGGCACCCATGGCACTCATGGCACTCATGGCACCCAGGCTGCGCAGCCCGCACCTCCTAGCACCGCCCTCCATTTCAAGGACCAAGGCCATGCAGCCTCCGGTTCCTGGCAACGCCGACCACTCTTTCCATGCCGGCCACTCTTTCTACGCCATCCACACCCTGCATGTCGGCCACTCTTTCCATGCCAGCCACTCTTTCTACGCCATCCACATCTGCACGCCGGCCACACTTAGCACGCAGGCTGCACAGCTGGTCCGCCCAATTGGCACCACCTACCATTTCCGGCACCAAGGCCGCGGGCATAATGAGGCCCCAGTGCATGAGGCGGGGCTCCAGGTCATGCCAGGCCGCCACGAACAGGAACACTAGCCAGATGTTCAGCACTCGCAGCCTGCGCACAGAGGCAGCCACCATCAGGGACGCCAGCCCACCTTCATCTGCACCTGCAGCTTCAGGTAACCGGCTCCAAGGAAGCTGTGCGCATGTGTGGCAGCAGGTGCAGGCGGCAAGCTAGCTGGTGTGCAGTTGCCACACACACTCCTTGTGTGCACACAGTTTGCAAGGAGCAGCTCATGCTCCTTTGTGTCTGTGTCGTGAGTGCTCCAGATATTGAGCAGGGGCAGCAGCGGAGCCTGCATTTCAATGCAACATTTGCGCGGCAAAAGTGCTGTGCATGCTTGGGAAGGACCAGGTCAGCGCATGTGGCCACCAGCCGAGACAGTGTTGGAGCAGCCACCAGGGAAGGCCAAATAGCCATGCTCCCCAAAGCCGTGTTGGAGCAGTCACCGGGGATGGCCAAAAAGCCATGCTCCCCAAAGCCGAGCTGGAGCAGCCTCCAGGGAAGGCAAATAGCCATGCTCCCCCAAAGCCGTGTGCAGTGTGTAGGCCATAAAGCCTTATCTAAAAGGGCTGTATTGCCACGTGTAGGCCAGGAAGCCTTGCCCCCAATAGCTGCGCTGCAAAGCGCAGGCCAAAGAGTTACGTCCCATGATGCTGCGTCCCTATGTGCAGGCCAAGAAGCTGCGTCCCTCAATGCTGTGTCCCAATGCTCGGGCCAAGTAGCTGTGTCCAGAAAAGCTGCGCTGCAACACTCGAGCCAAGTAGCTGCGTCCCTCAAAGCTGCGATGCAAAGCGCAGGCCAAGTAGCTGCGCCCCTTGAAGCTGCGCCGCAACGCACAAGCCACGTAGCCGCGTCCCTCAAAGCTGCGCCAGAAAGCGCAGGCCAAGTAGCTGCGTCCAGCAAAGCTGCGCCGCAATGCGCAGAAGCCAAGTAGCCGGGCTGGGCAGGGCCTCACCTGTTTCCGCCGAGAGGCACGTACACGTAGCGCACGAGCCAGCGGTTGTAGGAGGCGTGCCAGCTGCGCCAGAATCCCTGCAGCGCGTGGTGTGCAGCCCCGGGTGTGGGGCTCTGGCGCGCCGGCGTGTATGTCATGATGTATGGTGTATGTATGGTGTATGTATGGTGTATGTATGGTGTATGTATGGTGTATGTCACGGGTCATACCATGCCCTCGAGCCTCATCCATGCTTGGTAATGTTTTCAGCTAGCTGTCCTGGGGGGGGGCACCAAAGTTTTGCTTGCAGACGCTGGCTGGCTGCGCACGCTCACAGCACTGAACAAGGGAACAAGGGAGCAGTCCCAAGGACTTGAGGTTGCACTTATCAAAGGTGCCATCAACGCAGACAGGTGCAAGTTGCACACGCACACGCACGTGCGCACACACACACACACACACACTCGTACGTGCACGCACACCCACTACAGCATGTAAGCAAGCAAGGCCACAGATGGGCCCCGCTTGTGCACAGCCCCCTATGTCGTTGTTCACACAGGCACGGACCTCAATGTCGTAGTTGTTGCACACACAGCGGCCCATGTTCTCCGGGGGCACAACACCATCCGCCAACGCGGCTGTCCGGAAGAATCGCCATATGACCAGGAACTGCAAAGGCGTGCAAACCATGCAGGTCTGCCTGGCGCATCCAGACTCTCTCGCGCATGCCTGGGTCATACGTGCACAGGTGAGCTGCATGCAGGAGCAGATGCAGGCGCACCAAGCGCTGCGCTGAGCAAACAGGGCCTGGCAGCACCAGCTGTTGCAGGCCTCTGGCTTCTTGGCACTTGAAAACAGCATCACCATCACCACCACCACCACCACCACCATCACCACCATCATCGCCAGCAGCGGCGGCAGCAGCAGCAGCGGCGGCACCAGCAGCAGAAGCAGCAAGCAGGGCGCTCAAGCGCGCCCGCACCAGTGCTGCCCCCGCCTCCCCGCACCTTCAGCCACATGTAGATGAGCACCCAGAAGCCAGTGAGGGCAAAGTGGTAGGGCCTGACCTCCAGCCCCATCCTGGCCAGCACCCCGTGCGTCAGCAGGCCATGCTTGGCGATGGCATTGAAGTACAGCGTGCGGCTCATCAGCTCCAGCAGCAACGCCGCGCCCAGCCAGCGCGCCGCGTACACCAGCACCTGCACGCGCCCAGTGCGCGACGGCAGGCGGCGTGCACCCCGGATGATGTTCACAAGCCCATTACTGCCTGTGCGTGTACACCAGCACCTGATCCGGGCACTGGCGGGAGCAGAGCGGCAGTGCCCTTGGCATGCCGAGATGGGATCATACGCATCTGGGCCACATGGCAGCTGCAGCAGCAGCAGCGGCAGCAGCAAGATGCAAAAGCATCACCTTTGTAAGCCATATGCAGGCATGTGCAACTGAATTTGGCCTAGGCACGCACGCGCGCATGCCCTTGCGCGCACGCAAAACACGTACTGGCACATTAGAGGGAGCAGGCAAGCGCACCTCTGTGACCTTCTGCCGGATAGGGACCGCTAGCTGGGAGGCAAAATCGTTGAAGGTGATGATAGGCCCAGCAATGTACAGGGGAGGGTAGAAGCAGTACACAAAGTGCTGCAGGAAGTTGTAGGAGCTCAGAGGCAGGGAAGCCAGGCGTGCCTGCGACACAGGAAGAATAAGTCAGAAGAATAAGTCAGAAGAGCGACACAGGAAGAATAAGTCAGCCACTACGCAACAGCTATAGGAGTGCACGTATCAGGTAAACGCACGCCAAGCAACAATGCATGAGACCGTGTGCACATGGCCCCGTGTCGGAGGTTGCGCGCATGCAGACATGTGCAGCTAGCCACTCGTGCACACTCAGAGGTTTGCAGAGGAGTGCAGCGCCACGCACGCATCACGCTCATCGCCCAACGCTTGCACGCCCAGAGGTGCTTCGGGGGTGCACAGCACAGCACTGCACAGCACAGCAAGATGCACCCATGCCATCCCCACCCAGTCTTGGCAGCGTGCAGCACCCAGCCTCAGGCCCCCCTGGCAGCTTACTCTGCACAAGAAGATGCCCATCGGCTTTGAGCTGTAAAGGCACACTGGTGGGCACATGCCTGCCAAAGCATTAATAGCAGCAGAGCTCACCTTTGGGCTGTTGCTTCTAATGCTGTTCATCCAGGTCAGCAGCTGCAGCTGCTCTGGGCCCGCACCATCCTGCCTTCCCAGCTTCTGCTGCTGCTGCTGCTGCTCTTGCTTGCGAGCCCAGTGCAGGTCCATGGCAAAGGACAGCAGGCGCAGGAGGAGGAAGTTGTAGTGGATATGCCACCGCAGCATGCTTGAGTGGCCGTCCAAGAACCGGAGGCTGGGGCTGCGCAAGTGGGAGGAGAAGGAAGAGGGGGAGCAGCTGTGCCAGTGCGGTGAGCAGAAGAGAGCAGGAAGAGGAGGAGGAGGAGCTGTGGGAGGAGGCAGGGTTGCGCAGGTGCGGTGAGGCAGCGGAGAGGAGCAGAAGGAGGAGGCTGGGGCTGTGCAGGTGGGACTTGAAGGAGGAAGAGGGGTACACAGGCATGGCACACATGGTCATGCGTGAAGTGGAGTGGCATGCATGGGTGTGGCGCGTCATCATGCACACGCCAGGTCTGTGCACGGCAGTGTGCAGGCCCAAAGTGAGGCATGCACACGTTTTGCACTGGTGCCTTGTGGGAACCATTTGGGGCACATACGATGGGGCTTTGCATGGATGCAATCGCAGTGGCAGGCGAGGGGCATGCACATGCAGGTGCACGCACATTCCAACACGCCTGTGACTTGTACTGGGCACATGCAGTGCGCACGTTCCAACAGACTTGTGACTAAAATTGGGCTCGAGCGTTTGGGCAGTGAGGGGGTCCTCAGTTCCAAAGCTGCCAGGCAGCCCTGCCAAGCACGCACCTCAAGCTCCCGAACTTCAGCCCGTCATTCCAGCGGATGAACAGGAATGAGGCGCAGTGCCAAGCCCAGATGAGGGGGGGCCTGTGGACAGAGCATGCAGGGCGCTTTGGTTGACGCGCAAATTGGATGCGGATACCCAGCGCCAGAGCCCACAGGGGGGCCGGGGTAGGCCTCCAGAAATGCGGCAGGCATTGCGTGCGTGCGGCCCAGGGACAGACGCCCCAAGGGAGTCCAAGTCCGAGCAAAGCTGCTGCAACACAGCACACCGCCCGGCACAGTGCCACCGGCTGTGGGATGAGACAAGCTGTGTGGCATGAGGTCAGCTGTGCCATGAGACCTGCTGTGTGGCATGAGGCCAGCTGTGGCCGTAAGACCAGCTGTGGGATGAGACCGGCTGCGGCCGTGCTCTTCCTTGACAGAGGCTCTGCCCGCGCGCGCATGCAAAACCCGTGCACACCTGTCGCCCGACACAGGCTCTGCAGGCCCCAGCCAAGCTGCAGGCTGGGCAGCTGTATCCTGCAGGCACTTGGCACTGCCTTGGCAGGCACATGGCACTGCTATGCAGCCCGGACCCTGACCCTCACTCTGAGCAACGTAGCCCGCTCCCTCACCCATCACTATGCACCCTCACCCTCACCAAACACTGTGCACCCCTCACCCTCACCAAACACTTTGCAGCCCGCATCCTCACCAAACACTGTGCACCCCTCACCCTCACCAAACACTTTGCAGCCCG
>LFCJ01002939.1_pt1 | contig 12386 bp, 11 predicted proteins | sample 643141 | NCBI WGS metagenome assembly LFCJ01 (sample SAMN03766243, study PRJNA286221) | soda lake metagenome | biome: soda lake; feature: Kulunda steppe; material: water; isolation source: sample B1-Br-g2 brine of Lake Bitter-1 | place: Russia: Kulunda steppe | collected 2010-07 | reverse complement strand
AATAAATCTTTTTCTTTTTTAGCATATTTAATTGTATTTTTTATAAAATCATTATATCTCTGTTCTAAATTCTTTTTAGCTAAAGAAATCTTACTTTCAATTAGACTTTCATCTACTCTTCTTCCTTCAGCTATTAAGCTATTATTTGATAAAATCATTTTATTTCTCACAGTTATTTTAGCACCATCGCTTATCTTTTCAAAAATTTCTCTTCCAATTAAATCAATGACTAGCAAATTATTTTCTATTAGTTTTTTTGGGCCAAAGTTAGGGTAAGTACCAGTTATAGAATCTGCTACATTTAAAACTACTTTTATTTCAGTAGCCAAAATTTCATCTGCTACCACTCCATCTAAATCTTCATGTTGAGTTAAGATGATTCTCTCTCCATTTAAGCTTTTTAATATTTCTTTTGTCTTTTTTCCTAATTTAACTTTATCACTAAATTCCATATTAACCTAGCTGGTAATTATTTTATGCTAGGCTTTTACACCTCCCTTTTAGCTTTATTATTCCATACTTTCACTCATATCATTCCAAAAAAAAAACAGATGACATAATGTCATCTGTTTTCACCTAACTATCTAGTTTTCATTTCAATCCTTAACTTATCAGCTATTTTAGCTATGAACTGAGAATTTGTTGGCTTCCCACTCTTAGTTGTAACAGAATGTCCAAAAATATCATTAATTGCTCTCGTATTACCACGTTCCCACGCCACTTCAATAGCATGTCTAATAGCTCTCTCTACTCTACTAGCAGTTGTATTATACTCCTCAGCTACTAGCGGATAGAGCTCTTTAGTAACAGCACCTAATAATTCTATCTCATCTATAACACATTGAATAGCTGTTCTTAAGTACATATAACCTTTAATATGAGCCGGAATACCAATCTCATGCATTATGTCTGTTATTCGTTCCTCAGTATTCTTCTTTTTCGGTTTTATCTGTTGTCCAACTGCTGAATATTCTCTACTCTCTTTTTTAACTGGATACATCATTTGGCGAATTCTTGCAGCCAATTTATCCAGATCAAAGGGTTTTAAAATATAATAATCTGCACCAAGATTAACTACCCTCTGAGTCAAATCCTCTTGTCCAAAGGCAGTTAACATAATAATTTTAATCTCATCAGATATCCCTAGCTTCTGAAGCTCTTCTAAAACACCTATACCATCTAAATGAGGCATAATAATATCTAATACTAATAGATCAAACTCTAACTCCTCTTCTTTAATCAATTCCAAAACCTTCATACCATCATTTGCTGTTCCTACCACCTCTAAGTCATCCTGCTGGTCTAAATATTCCTCTAATAAATTGCAAAAATCTTGATTATCATCAGCCAACATAACTTTTGTTACAAATTCTTCTCCCATCTAAATTTCTCCTCCTTTTTATATTTTATACTTCCTTTATATAATCTATTTCAAGACTAAACTCGAAATTCCTTCCTAAAATTAAAAAAAATACCAGAGAATTTATGCTGCAGGTTCTCTGGCATTATCTAACTTGTCCAAAATCTCTGTTTGCAAGATCATCCATTGAGCAAAAGTTCCATACCCTAAAGCTGAATTATTAACAAAAACATGAGTGATTGCACCTACTAATTTACCATTTTGAACTATAGGACTACCACTCATCCCTTGTACTATTCCACCGGTCTTTTTTAAAATATTTGGATCATTAACTCGTATTACTAAGCCTTTTTTTTGTGGAGTATACTGCTGATTAACTTTTTTGATTTCTACCTCAAATTCTTTTATTTCCGAACCACTAATTACTGTATAAGCTTTAGCTTTACCCTCTTCTACTTCCATTGGAGTTGCTACAGGTATTTCTTCCTTAAAGTAAGGATTAGATGGTTCTATACTTAATTCGCCAAACACACCAAAATCATTATTCTTTTCTATATTACCTAATAGATTATGATTCTTAAAAAAGCTACCTAATTTTTCTCCTGGAATTCCTTCTTCACTACGCTTAATTCCTGAAATATTGGCTTCATAAATCTCTCCTCGACCTATATTAATCCCAAGTTGAGTATTAGTTTCTGTTATCATATGACCTAAGGCTCCATAGTGACCTGTCTTCTGATCATAAAAAGAAATAGTACCTACCCCAGTAGTACTATCATTCACATATAATCCAATCATATAATAGCCTTTATTACTTTTTATTGTTTGAATACTCTTAGTTATTTTTTGCCCCGGTTCTCTTTTTATCAGCAATTCTACTACACCATCATTTTTACCATAATAATCAATCAATTGAGCTAATTCATGCTTATCACCTAATGACTGACCATTCAGCTTTAAAATAATATCTCCAGCTTTAATACCAGCCTCTTTAGCCGGATAGAATTTTTCTTCCGCTTCATTCTCAACATATGAACTCTGAATAACCATAATCCCTTCTGATTGTAAGGCTACACCTATTGAATGTCCACCAGGCATAACCTTTGCCCGAGGAATTACATCTACAGACATTCTTCTAATAGGAATTAGACCAAAAAGCTTAAAATCTAACTCATATTCTCCTGTTGTAGCAGCCTGCAATGAAAATTGATCACTTAAGTCAACTTTAAAACCTTGTTCAGTTGGTCTTTCACCATTTATTTCTAATTTTTCCTGACATGTATCTACTTCAGCCCAAAATAATAGATTAGGTTCTAATAACTCTTCTCTACCTTCAATTATTTGAAAATTACTAGGCAAGCCAAACAAAGTTAATATATCAAAAGTAGGAAATAAGAAAAAAAATAACCCACAAATGACTAAAATCCCTATTTGCTTCTTAAATTTCATCTATCACACTCCTACACGGTTTCCCCACCTGTGTAGCAAATAAAAAAGCACCTTTACTTATAAAGATGCCCCTTTAAAAAGTGATTTATTCAGTTAGTTTTTGTTAAAGAGTCTCTTTTTGTTTAACACCTAATCTTATTAATTTCTCGGCATGACCTAAAGTAGTTTGATCTAAACTTCCATCTAACATTCTTGCTAATTCCCGAATCCTATCTTTTCTATCTAAAGATTTCAATTCAGTACTAGTTACACCATTATTTACTTTCTTTCTAATTAGATTATGTCCATCAGCTAAAGCGGCTATTTGTGGCAAATGAGTAATACATAACAACTGGTAGTTTTTAGCTAATAAAGCAAGTTTATTAGCTACTAATTTAGCTGTCCTACCACCTATACCACTATCAACTTCATCAAAAACAAGAGTAGAAGTTTGCTCAACATCAGAGGTTATTATTTTTAAAGCCAACATAATCCTAGATAATTCTCCACCAGAAGCAATCTTTTGTAATGGTCTTAGAGCTGAACCTGGATTAGGAGAAATTAAAAATTCTATATTATCAATTCCAGTAATGGCATAATTACTAACTCTATCAAAACTAACTTTGAATCTAATATCATCCATTGCTAAATCATTTAACTCAGCCATAGCTTCTCTTTCTAATTTTTGAGCAATCTCTTTTCTCAATTCAGATAATTTATTAGCCTGCTGCAAATATTTCTTTTCTAATTGACTAACCTCTTTCTCTAATTGCTGATTATTATCATCTGCTTCTTGTAAAGATTTAAGTTCTTGTTGCTTATCTTTATAATAATTTAAAATTTCTTCTATACTATTACCATATTTTCTTTTCAATTTATTAATCAAATCTAGCCTTTGCCCAATCTCTTTTAGCCTTTGTGGATTAAACTCTATCTTATCAACATAATCACTCATTCGCATAGCCACATCTTCAATCTGATAAATAAGAGTTTCTAATGTCTCTTGTATTTCTTTGAGCTCATCATCAAAATCAATTATAGGAGAAAATTCTTTCTTTATTTCTCCTAATTTATCCATAATAGCTTCTTGATGCATATCACTTTCATAAATAGTAGTATACCCTTTAGCAACAGTTTCATTAATTTTTTCAGCATTATTTAAACGCTTTTTTTCTGATAATAGCTCCTCATTTTCTCCGACTTCTAACTCTGCAGCCTTAATCTCATCAATTTGAAACTCTAATAAATCAATTCTTTTTTTTCTCTCTTCTGCATTTTTTTCTATATTATTTAATTTATTTCTTTTTCGCTTTAATCTTTGATAAGTATTTTTTACTTCTTTTTTAATCTCTCCTAATTTTTCCTCCCCATATTCATCTAAAAGTTTAAGGTGATTCTGAGAATCAAGTAATGATTGATGTTCATGCTGACCATAAATATCAATTAAATATTGACTAATTTCTCTTGTCATATCTAAAGTAACAATCCGTCCATTAATTCGCGACTTATTATTAGCAGATCTATTTAATTCTCGAGTTAAAATCATCTTATCTTTACTAGTTTCAAAACCTAGATCCATAAGAGCATCTTTTACTGCTTGATTATCTTTAATAAGAAAACTAGCTTCAATTACAGCCTTCTTTTTACCATCTCTAATATAATCATTAGATGCTCTTCCGCCTAATAACATATCTAAAGCATCAATAATCATCGACTTTCCAGCACCAGTCTCACCAGTCAAGATATTTAACCCATTACTTAAATTAAATTCTAATTCTTCAATTAAAGCAAAATTTTTGATAGTCAGGTGCAATAACAATTTGACTACCTCCTTCTTTATTCAGATAACTTATTTAATTCCTCTAACACATCTTCTACTGCATCTTTAGGCTTAACAATAAGTAAAATAGTATCATCACCAGCTATACTTCCAATAATATTATCCCAATCACTATTATCAATTAAAGCTGCAATCCCTTGTGCAGTTCCTGGTAAAGTATTTATAACTACTAAATTCTCACTATAATCTATATTAACCACTGAATCTTGAAACATTCTTCTCATCCGACTTATAATATTCACCTTTTCTTTATGCTTAGGAGGCAATGAATATTTATAGTCTTCTCCTCCAGCCATTGGAATTTTAATTAGACCTAGCTGCTTAATATCTCTTGATACGGTAGCTTGAGTGACTTCAATCCCTTTATCCTTTAATTGCTTAGCTAACTCATCTTGTGTCCTAATATCTTCTTCTTTCACCAATTCCATAATTTGCAAGTGCCTCTTGCTCTTCATTTCTTTTATGCCCCCCCTCCTTGAAATTGATCATTATTTAAGCGATTTCTTAAGATTTGATAAAAGCTATAACCCTCAAGTTTAATTAGTTTTACTACTAAATCTGATTTATTAACCTTTACTATATCATTATCTGTTAAAGAGAAGAATTCTTGCCCATCTACTGTTAGCATTATATCATCATGATCAGCTGAAACTTTCACTTTTATCTCTTGGTCATCTTTGGCAACAATTGAACGTGAATGTAATCTATGCGGACAAATAGGAGTAATAATTAAAGCATCTAACTCTGGATTAACTATTGGCCCTCCAGCGGATAAAGAATAAGCAGTAGACCCTGTTGGACAAGCAATAATCAAACCATCACCTGGATATGTACCTAAATACTCATCATTAATATGGGCCTCTAAATTTATTATTCGCGAAAATGATCCCTTGTTAATTACAAGATCATTGATAGCTATAGTATTTTTTACCACTTTACCTTTTCTTATCACTTCACCTTTTAAGATCATCCTCTCTTCAATCTTATAATTTTTATTAATTAATTTTTTCAGACTACTTTCTAATTCATTTAACATTATATCAGTTAGAAATCCTAAACTACCCAGGTTAACTCCTAAAATAGGGATATCTTCATTAGCAAAATCTCTAGCAGTCTTTAAAAAAGTCCCATCACCACCAAAAACAATTATTAAATCAGCGTATTCTATTAATTCTTCATGAGTTTTACCAGGATTAGAATCATCTAATATTTTAGCACTATCTTGGTCAAAAATATAAGAAACTTGATGCTCATTTAACCAATTACAAACAGTATTAACTGCTTCAGCAGATTTATTCTTCTTTCGATTAACTATCAAAGCAACTTGCATAATAGCACCTCCAAATTAAACTAATCAAAGCATTATCTTCTAAAAATAATTTAATCAAATCATTTTCAATCTATAACTCTAAATTAATTTATTACTTATCATAATGTTTCTTATGAGCTTGCTTAATTACTAAATCAATTTTTTTAGCAATATCTGTTACCCGCTTCTCCCGACTTGCAAAACAGGCTAAGTACTCAATATTACTCTTTTTACCACCAGTAATAGGTGAAAAACTTAAGCCTGTTAAATTAAATCCTAATTCTTTTGAGAAATCAATAACTTTTAAAATAACTTCTTTATGTATTTTAGGGTCTTTAACAACTCCTCCTGAACCTACTTTATCTGGGCCAGCTTCAAATTGTGGCTTAATTAAAGTAATCAACTTAGCATCTGATTTTAAAAAATCCTTTAAGGCAGGGATAATCTTAGTTAAAGAAATAAAAGATACATCAATTGTAACCAGAGAAAATTCTTCTTCAATATCTGTTTGTTCCAAATAACGGGCATTAGTCTTTTCCTTAACTACTACCCTATTATCACTTCTTAACTTCCAGGCTAATTGATTATAACCTACATCTACTGCATAAACTTTACTAGCTCCATTCTGTAAAGCACAGTCAGTAAATCCACCAGTAGAAGCACCAATATCTAATACAGTCTTATCACTAAAATCAAGCTTAAACTCTTTGATTGCTTTAGCAAGTTTAAGCCCACCCCGACCTACATAAGGATGAACTTTTCCTTTAACTTTAATTTTAGCGTCAACTTTTACTTTAGTACCAGCCTTATCAACTAATTGTTGATTAACATAAATTTTACCCGCCATAATAGCCCTTTTAGCCTTAGAACGACTAGGGAATAATTCTTTCTCAACTAATAATTTATCAATTCTTTCTTTTGCCACCAAAATCACTCCTGAAAAAAGCTTTTAATCTGTTCTCTAATTCCTATCTCATCTAGTTTATATCGTTGTAGTAGCTCTTTTTGCGAACCATGTTCAATAAATTTATCTGGTAATCCTATCATCCTTACATCCGTTTTTAACCTAGTACTGACTAAAAACTCAACTACAGCACTTCCAAATCCACCTTGTAATACATGTTCCTCTACTGTAATCAAACAATCATGTTTCTCAGCTAATGACTTAATCATTTCTTCATCTAATGGTTTAACAAATCTTGCGTTTACAACTGTTAGATCAATTCCCGCTTCGGCTAATTTCTCAGCGGCCTTTAATGTAGGATGAACCATAGAACCAATGGCTAATACTGCTCCATCATTACCACTTCTTATTTTTTCTGCCTTGCCAATTTCTAATTCAGGAATTCCTCCTAAAGGTGAAAAATCTGCTTCAACTCCTGCTACTGCTCCTCTTGGATATCTAAAAGCTATTGGACTATAATAATTAGCAGCAGTAATTACCATCTGCTGCAATTCAGCCTCATTAGCTGGAGCCATAACTACCATATTAGGTACTGTACGCAAAAAAGCAAAATCAAAGACTCCTTGGTGGGTATCACCATCTCTTCCTACTAAACCAGCTCTATCAATAGCAAACTTTAAAGGAGCATCCTGCAGACAAGCATCATGTATCACTTGATCATAAGCCCGTTGCAAAAAGCTAGAATATAAACTGACAAAAGGCTTAGCACCATTAAGGGCCAACCCTGCTGCTAAAGTAACAGCATGTTGCTCAGCAATACCTACATCAAAAAAGCGATCAGCAAATTCTTCTTTGAACTTAGATAAACCAGTCCCTGATGGCATAGCTGCAGTAATAGCAACTACATCCGAATCTTTTTCAGCCAACTCAATCAAAGTCTGACTATAACAGTCACTATAAGAAATAGTGCTTTTCTTACTCTTAGCTTTACCAGTAGCAATATCAAAAGGGGAAACCCCGTGAAAATTTGCTGGATCATTTTCAGCCGGTTTATATCCTTTGCCTTTAGTAGTTATCGTGTGTAATAAGACAGGACCATCAATCTCTTGAGCATGCTTAATATGATTTCTAATACTCTCTAAATCATGACCATTAATTGGCCCTAAATAAGTAAAACCAAATTCTTCGAATAAAATGCCTGAAACTAATAAATATTTAAGACTATTTTTTACTTTCTTTGCAGTATTTAAAATTTTACTTTCAAAAAAAGGAATCAAATTAAGCATATTATTTAATAACTCTTCTATATCATCATGAGCTTTATGCAATTTAGGATTGGCCCTTAATTCATTTAAATAATTAGATACTGCACCCACATTTTCTGCAATTGACATCTCATTATCATTTAAAATCACCGTAAAATCTTTTTTAAGGGCCCCAGCATGATTTAAAGCTTCAAAAGCCATCCCAGCTGTCAAAGAACCATCACCTATTACAGCTACAATCTCTTCTTCAGTCCCCTTTAAATCACGAGCACAAGCCATCCCCAAAGCAGCCGAAATAGAAGTACTACTATGACCTACATTTAAGGCATCATGCTCACTCTCTTCTCGTCTAGGAAAACCACTTAAGCCATCAAGCTGACGCAGAGTATTCATTTTCTCTTTACGTCCAGTTAAAATCTTATGAGCATAAGCCTGATGACCTACATCCCAAATTATTTTATCTTGAGGAGTTTCTAAGATTGAATGTAAAGCAATAGCAATCTCTGTTGCACCTAAAGATGAGGCTAGATGACCACCAGTCTGAGCTACACTTAAAATTATCTCTTCTCTTACCTCTTTAGTTAACTCTTCTAATTTATCTAGGCTTAAATTATTTAAATCATCTGGTAAATTAAGTTCTTCTAATAATCCCATAATAAATCACCCTTTATAGATTAATTGTCAATTGACAATTGACGATTGAATTCAAAATAATAATTATAACACTGTCTATAATAATTATTAATAGCTTCTCTCAACTATATAATCTGCTAATTCAGCCAATAAATCAGCTTTATCATTACTAAATATCTCTAAAGCTTCTTTCGCTTTTTCCTGTTTTTGCTTAGCTAGTTTTTTAGCCTCTTCTAATCCATACAAAGCTGGAAAAGTAGCTTTATCACTTGCTAGATCACTTCCAGCAGTTTTGCCAAGTTTCTCACTATCTCCCTCAATATCAAGAATATCATCTACTATTTGAAAAGCAAGTCCAATTTCTTCAGCATATTCAGTTAAAGCTTTAATCTCGGCTTGATTTGCTCCGGCTAAAATAGCCCCAATCTTAACTGAAGCTTTTAATAAAGCTCCTGTCTTATGTCGATGAATATAATCTAATTCTTCTTTAGTTATCGCTTTACCTTCGGCTAAAATATCAGCTACTTGACCACCAACCATACCTTGATTTCCAGCTGCTACTGCTAATTCATTACTTGCTTGCAAAATATAATCTTTTTTAAAACCCTCAAGTCCTGACATAATCTCAAAAGCATAAGTTAATAATGCATCACCAGCTAAAATAGCAATTCCATTACCAAAAACTAAATGATTTGTTGGCTTACCACGTCTGATTTCATCATCATCCATACTAGGTAAATCATCATGAATTAAAGAATAGCTATGGATTAATTCAATTGCACAAGCTGCCGGCAGAACTTCTTCCCCTCTGTCAGCAATTAAATCTGCTGTAGTAATAGTTAGCACCGGTCTTAATCTTTTACCACCTGCTAAAAGACTATAGCGCATTGACTTATGTAGTTTAGCTGGCTTTTCATCTTCGCTTGGTAATATATCTTTTAACTCTTGATTAATTACTTCAGCTTTTCTTTTTAAATAATTTTTAATACTCATTATTATACTCCTTTTTCTATTTCATAATTTTCAAGCTGTATTTCGCCTGCTTCTTCTTTTATGATTTCTATCTTCTCTTCAGCCTTTTCTAATCTATTAGAACATAATCTAGTTAGTTTAACTCCAGTTTCATACCTGTGCAATGATTCAGCTAAAGATAAATCACCATTTTCTAATTCAGAAACTATTTTTTCTAATTTTTCTATTGCATCTTCAAATGATAATTCACTTTCTTTACCCATAATATCTCAACTCCTAAAATATAATTTAAAGCAAGCTACTATTAATTATTTTCTGGCCCAAACTTAAATAACCTGCAAAATAATTCTTTCAGTCAATTAACTAACATTTATATTATATCCATATTCTACAACTATATAACTTAATTTAAAGAATCATAAGATCAATTTTTAGCTTTTAAAACTGACTTTGCCGATATTTCTTTTACCTTAGCAAGTAATTTACCATCTTGTAATACTAACTCTAAGTCATCATTTTTTTCAACTTGAGTTATCGAATTAAGCTCTGAGCCATCAACTTTGCGAGCAATATTATAACCTCTAGCTAAAGTATTTAAAGGAGATAGAGAATTCAGTTGTGCTGCTAAAGACTCTAGCTTATCCTGCTTTCTTTTAGCAGACTCTGTTAAACTATCTTCTAAACGACGACTACACTCATCTAATTGTTGTAATTGTTCAGTTATATTCTCACTAACTAACTTAAAGGCCCTTCGCTCAGTTAGATATGATAGCTTATCACTAGCTCTTTCCAATCTTTTAGTCATTGCTTGCTCTAAATTGTTCTCTAAGCGTTTTAAATAACGCTCTAGCTCTTCTCGATTAGAGATTACTAATTCTGCTGCTGCTGAAGGAGTAGGCGCTCTTAAATCAGCAACAAAATCAGCAATTGTAAAATCAGTCTCATGACCTACTGCAGAAATAACTGGAGTTTTAGAATTAAAAATAGCCCGGGCCAACCTCTCTTTATTAAAGGCCCATAAATCTTCAATTGAACCTCCACCACGACCAATAATTATCACATCAACATCTAATTGATTTAATAATTTCAATCCTTTCAACAAAGTTGGCTCAGCATTATCACCCTGTACAGTTGCTGGTGCAATCAATAACGAAACATTGGCAAACCTTCTTTTGACTACACTAATAATATCTCGAATTGCTGCTCCAGTTGGAGAAGTAATTACTCCAATCTTAGCTGGAATCTCAGGTATGGCTCGTTTATGCTGTTCAGCAAATAAACCTTCTTTTTTTAACTTTTCCTTCAACTGTTCATAGGCTAAATGTAAAGCTCCAACTCCCTCAGGTTCTAAGCGTGAAATATAAATTTGATATTCCCCGCGGGCTGGATAAACTCCGATTCTCCCTTGGACTAATACCTTCATCCCGTCTTCAGGTTTAAAGTCCAAACTTTGATTAGCTCGATTAAACATCACTGCCTTTAATTGTGTCTGCTCATCTTTTAATGTGAAATACATATGGCCTGAAGCAGAATGCTGATAAAAATTAGAGATTTCAGCAGTTAAAGCAACCTCCTGTAATTCAGCTCTATTAGCAATCAGCTCTTTAATATAATTATTTAATTCTGTTACACTCCAAATATCCTCCATTGTTTATCCTCTTCTCTTACGACAAGTCTCTAAAGTATTCTTTAGTAAAGAAGCAATAGTCATCGGGCCAACACCACCAGGTACAGGAGTAATTGCTTTAACCTTATCTTTTACAGCTTCAAATTCTACATCTCCTACTAAACCATCCTCTTGGCGGTTAATTCCTACATCAATTACTATTGCATCCTCTTTTACCATATCAGCAGTAATAAAGTTGGCCCTGCCTACTGCTGCTACTAAAATATCGGCTTGGCTTGTCTTAGCTTTTAAATCTTTAGTTCTACTATGACAAACAGTAACAGTCACATTCTCTTGTAATAATAAATGAGCCATCGGCTTTCCTACTATATTGCTACGTCCAACTATCACACCATCTTTTCCTTCTAAGTCAAAATTATATCTAGCTAATAACTCCATAATCCCAGCTGGAGTACAAGGAGTAACACCATCACCAGATGTTACTAAATCTCCTACATTGACTGGATGAAATCCATCAACATCCTTAAGCGGACTAATTGCTTTAATAACCTTTTTTTCATCAATTTGATCTGGTAGAGGAAGTTGTACTAAAATACCATCTACTTGATTATCATTATTTAATCTATCTACCTCTTTTAATAACTCCTCTTCAGTGATATCCCCTGCTAAATTAATCACTTCAGAATTAATCCCTACTCTTTTACAAGCTTTCTCTTTATAAGAAACATAAACCTCAGAAGCTGGATCATCTCCAACTAAAATAACGCTTAAACCTGGTATTATATCATCCTCTTTTAAACTTTCAACTTCAGACTTTAACTCAGTTTCAATCTCTTTAGCTACTTTTTTCCCATCAATAATTTTATCTTTTAGCATAATTTAATCTCTCCTTTTTTTATTATGTAGAAATATTGTTGCATTTTTAAAATTTTTTTAGTAATTATTTAAGAACAGAGATCAAAAGCAGGGGACACAGATGAACGCAGATAAATACAAAAGCACACAGATTAAAAGCATTTAAAATAAAAAATATTAAAAAAGTTATTTT
>LFCJ01002938.1_pt1 | contig 12389 bp, 13 predicted proteins | sample 643141 | NCBI WGS metagenome assembly LFCJ01 (sample SAMN03766243, study PRJNA286221) | soda lake metagenome | biome: soda lake; feature: Kulunda steppe; material: water; isolation source: sample B1-Br-g2 brine of Lake Bitter-1 | place: Russia: Kulunda steppe | collected 2010-07 | reverse complement strand
AGCACTCACCAGTGGCAGTCAAGCACTCACCAGTGGCAGTCAAGCACTCACCAGTGGCAGAGTGATGCCCACAAGCATGACGTGCTGGACCTGCAGCCACCAGCAGCAGCGCCCAAGCAACAGCACATGGGCAGAGGTCATTCACGGCGCTGGCAGGGGCAAGCTTTTGGCCCACACAAGCACATGCTTGCAAGCTTGCCACAGCGGCAGAGGGCACCACAGAGCACAGGAGGCAGAGAGGAACAAGGAAGCAGAGGACGGCGCAGGCGCTGCTGGGGGCGTCCTCTAGGCTGGATGCAAGCGCAGGCTGGGGCGTGCGTGAACCACGGTTTGGCAGAGGGAGCCAAGCAAGACATTGCGGGATCGGGGGCCTGTTCCTCTCCCCCGGCTCTGCATGTCACGATGCGGAGCGTGCAGCGTGGTTGCAGATAACCGCACTCTATAGATGCGCTCATGGCTGAGGCTGTGCAGAGGCATCAGGCACCGTAGCCTGGCAGCGTGCATGCATGCAAGCAGGGCCGCCAGGTGAGGGTGGGCTGCTCTGATGGCTGCTAAGCTCTCAGGCAGGGCCTCTGCTGGCCAGGGGTCAGGTGGCGGGAGACACTGGAATGGGGCAGGAGGCTACATGGTTGGGGACACGGGAAAGGAACTCTGCGCGGTGGCCAATGGCACAGCCATGACAATCAGCAAGGTCTGCTGACCATGTCGATGGTGGCGGAGGCAGCCAGAGAGCTCACAGGGCTACGTTAAAAATAAGGCGTATGGCAGGGCCTGCTGACCAGGTTGATGGTGAAGGAGAGTCAACTTGGTGAAGGGCTCAGTTGGCGGCCGGTCCTTAATTTGTCACCTTCTAGCTTAACACGGCCTGCTGGCTGTAGGGTCTGTACGAAAAAGTAGCTCAATTTGGTGGCGGTGTTAAAAAGAAAGCGCTCACTTGGGACGACAGGTCGATGGCGGAGGGTTTTGAAAGCTTAGCTAAGCTTGCTCACCAGGTAAGTGGCAAAGAAGCTCAGTATGGGCCATGCACGGCCGTACTGCTTGGCGAGGTCGGAGTAGCGCCAGTCCTCACGCGCGCCAAACTGCCATTCCTCCCTGCGGACGCGTGAGCAGTTCATGCCGCGATGCTCTGCGCAGAAATATAAGCTGTGGGCGGTGGGCATGCTCCGGAAGGGGGCAAGGGCGCCTTTTTCACAAGCGAGGTGTGCACTAGCCCCTCTCACACCTTAATCAGCATTCAACCCGGTTGGTTGGCTACGGGTCAGTTGGCATTTAACCCAGTAGGATGATTACGGATCAGCGGATGGCTACAGATCAGCTGGCTGTAAACCCAACAGATCAGCCAATCGACACAGTAAGTCGATTAGGAGGCTGCGAACCAGCCGACCTCCTGTGGCCCTCCCAAGTCCCCACGCCAACCACGCATCCCAGCGCACTTCCGCCTTGCTGTCATGTCAGCCGTGTCCCTCGCTGTCTGGCCTGATCAGACAACTGGCAGCGTGTGCTAAGGACAAGACAGTGCTGACAGCCGTGTCCATAGCTGTCTGGCCTGATCAGACAACTGGCAGCGTGTGCTAAGGACAGGACAGTGCTGACAGAGCTGACAGTGGGGATAGTGCTGCCTACCAGCCACACCTGCGCAGGTAAGAGATGGTGAGCCGCGCAGACCACAGCCGCAGGAGGAGGCATGCGGACAGGCCACGCCACACATCAGACTGGGCCAGGGGGTGGTACCTGCGCGGGTAGGGGCGCCAGCAAATTGTTTCCTGCAGCAACCGCACAGCTCCATGCGTACTACGTGCGGCAGGGAGCTCTCTGGCCGTTACTGGCGTTGTATGAAATTGCCGGGCAGGGGAGCGGGACGCGGCGACCAGCCCAGGGCCGGCCTGCCAGCACAACACACAGCAGCAGGCTGCCATGGACGCGCCCAGCCGCGTATGCCCTCGGCGCACGCTGGATACCAAAGGGGTGTATGATGCATCATGCATGCCTCATGATCTGGGGACCAGAGGGGCGTTTGATGCATCATGCATGCCTCATGATGTGTGCAGGCGCCGCCAGCACCGAGGCCTCGCTGCATCAGCTTTGAAGCAGGGCAGCAAGGCGTGTGGCATGCACAGCGTGCTACCTAGCTTCTGGGGGGTGAGTGTGCGGGCAAGGCTTTTAGTTTTGGATGATCCCCCTCATGTGCATTGCCTGTACCTGTACGCAAAGCAAGAGAGCCCCAGGGTGAGAAATAGGCATTGACAGCGCCTATTCCAGACATCAGGCGCTCTGCTTTGCCACATGGGAACAGCCGGGGCGAGCGATACCTGCCACCAGGCCCTGTGGAACACACACACGTAGCTCCCCCCAACACAGGCCTGATCACCCCTGGCGATCAGGGAACATCCTCTGATGTCAGGCGCATGCCCTGGAACAGTCATATGCCAGCCAGGCGCAGTGGTAGCGACTGCGTGGTGCCACCCTGTCAGCGCAAGAAACCTCTGCCCATCTCCTGGGTTCGCTGACTCCCATCCAACGCCAACGCCTTATACTCCAATGGGCTGAACACAGATCACCACTCAAATTCTTTGCCAACCAGATAACTAGCAGCGTGTATTAAGGATTGGTCCACTAGCTCAGGGCGAATCACTCACTGGTAAAAGAATTGGATCAAGAGGGGAATCAGCGTCCTGCGCCGCAGGGATTGCGATGGATAAGGTGTGAGCAAAGTGAATTGAGATGGAGGAAAGCTATGATGCGAGGGGAAATGGTGAGAGGCATACAACTAAGATGGTTCCGTATGCAGGTCTGGCATGCGAGCTGTGAGGAAGCATATGATTCAGCGCCCTGCCTGGATCAGGCTGCCTTACTTCAGCAACTCTGCCACGGCGATGCAGCACTGATTTTGGCGGCTTTTCGCTACAAAGTCCCTTGTGTGAAGAGGCAAGAGATTGGCAATGGCCAGCCCGAGCGAGTCTCACCAGTACGGATCTATGAGCCATGTTGTGCCTTGGATCTGGGCCACAAGCCAGAAGAGGACATCCATGTTGAAGAAGGCCAGCAAGTTCACAAAAAGGAGCGGATGCCAAAAGCCCAGCTGCTTCCACCAAGCCAGGGAAGCAAGGTTAGCCTGTGAGCACATGTGCAGCCACAGTTGCATGAGCATCTGGAGCGAACAGGCCAAGCCTGTTCAGCTTGCCAATAAAACCCGCCTTATCCATGCTTATTTTGCAAGCTGATGTTGCCTGTCCAAGCACGGGTCTTTTTCCATTTTTTAGATCTTCTTGCTTTTTCCTTGTTGAGGCGGCCAGCCACAAGCCAACAAGCTGAAGTTGGGCAATAACTTTTCATCAATGTCTTGCAATCTGTCTGCACCTTTGTCTCTAAGAAACACCAGGCATTCTCGACCTAGCAGTGTTAAAAGATCCTCTTTTACAAACAGCAGTAATGACAATGCAAGGCATTGTTTGAGGAGGCGTCCAGAGCCGACTATTCTGCATAAAAATAGGCATGTAGTTACTTCGCTTTTAAGGACACAAGCCTGACAGGAACTATAGCGAAGTGCTTCCTGAGTGCATGCCACGAGAAATACAACCTGACATCCCGAAATGCTGTATAACTCATTAGTACATTGCAACTTTTAGTGACCCTCCATCTTAGTTTACCAGGAGTGAAAAGGAGCCCTAATAGAAATTAACTCACCCAGTCCATCTGCAGCTTCGGCTCGGGGGGTGGTGAGGAAGGCAGTTGAGAGCACACATCGTAGCCTATCTTAATTGCAGGAATAGCCACACCGATCAGAATGCATAGGTTGATCAGATTGGCCCCCACGCTTATCCTGCAGGTGTGTGCATGTGTTACACTGTCTAAAACAAGGTCAGCGAAGGTTGAACAACGTCCTCCAAGCACACACCTAGGCACTTGGGTGACCTGAACCTTTGTGGCCTCATTTTGCCTTTGACTCATGACTGCCTTTAGACTCGCTTTTAAACTAGCGGTCAATCGTATGGAATAAACATGTTCATTATATGCTGCAAGTGCGCATTCACTTCAGTCTCTGGTCATCAATCGTCAACGACGATGTGCAACCGTCATTCTTTATGCTAACTAAATCAACATGGAAAATTTTAATATTATTATGGATTGGATGTGTAAGTGTGCGCGTCAAGTGCCATGGATGTGCGCGCACGCACGCGCGCACACACACACACACACACACACACACACACATGCACGCAGGTACACACACACATGCATGCACAGATGCAAGCAGATGCACACATGCATGCTCTCTACCACATGCTCCAACTGAGCACGCTCTAGCATGGAAGTGCGTACCTTGGCACAACAGTCACCCCGCTATTGGCACTGCCCGTGAAGCTAACTCGCTTCAAGGATGGCGTGCGTGGGGCCATGCCTTTCTTGAGCGCCGACTGCAAAATGGGGGTTGCAGGTAGTGAGTTACCAGAGCTGCGCCGCCTGCGGCCCATGTGGGAGGGGGCTGGGGGGGAGGCCAGCCCTTGCATGTCGTAATGTGGGGGAGTGCCTGCCATTACTGCTTGCTCTGCAGCTCCTGCCTCCTTGTTTGCCTCCCCTTGGTCCACCTTTCCTGCTGCAGCTAGCAAAGAGGCCTTTGCAGCGCTAGCCCTAGCCTTGAGGGTGCTCTTGGGAGCTGTTGCAGAGGGGGGGGGAGGCAGACCATCCTCCTCCCCCTTCTCCACCAGGGGCTGCTGTTTAGGTGTCTTGCGGACAGAGGTGGGTGCAGTTGATTTCCGTCGGCTGGCTGGGGCTGCAGAGCGGGGCGGGCTGAGGATGGGCTGAATGTTTGCCACTGCATCTATACCAATGTCTGCCAGCCAGCTTTCTGAGAAGTTGTCCACAGGGATCATCCGTCTGCATGTTCAAATAACAGAGCAATGCGAAAGGGGCTGGGAGATGCATTGATGTCTGTGTGTGCTAATGCAGATGCAGGTGATGGTATGCTACCATGTGTACTTACTGCTTGCTTACACCCTGATGATCAGAGTGCTTAAAAGGTTGTGGATGAGCGAGCAAGAAACACCCCTGAAGCATCAAGCCTTGAGGCAGTTAAATCACTTTCTGTGTTTTTGGTTTGCTTCAATGCCGTCATCTGCCAAGGACTCACTTGCTCCCATCTTGAAGTCCAATCTCAATCCTGCCATTGGGATACCTGCTTGCAACGGTGGCAACTTCTTATTGTAATACATCTTTTCACAAGCTGCTGAGTCACCCAGAACTGCAAGGCACGCATTGGGCCCGTTGGGTACAGGCATGCAGAAACATGTAATATGAACCCACCAGCGAGTCCCGCGTGTAGTGCGGAGGACTGTGCCCAACACGAAATGTTCATCTGGCATATCCTGAGCACAAAGAAGCATACAAGTGTTTGTGTTTGTGTGTGTGCAGCATACAAGCAATTACACAAGAAGCATTGAAGCACGCGCACACAAGGAGATGACTCGCTGCATGTGCAGTAAAAACTCGAGATGTGCCAGATGTCAAGCACCTGCAAATCCAGAATAAGTTACGGCTCCATCAGACTTCGTGTACGAACATTCTTACCAGTTCTGTGCCTGGCACGCGGACATGCCTGTCTATGTACTGAGCCATGGAGCCAGTTGTTGCTGTCCCCCTTATTCAGTCCACCAGTGTATTTTATGGTTGATATATGGCACTGGGTGTAGTTACATTGACCGTGGCCCCCGATAATTCCTGCACAAGAAAAGACAAGTGCACAGACTGTTTACCAATATTGACCAAGCCAGGCATTGACCGTGCATTGATAGGTGCTGCTGCAGCAGCAGCAGCTACATGCTGATACATAAAATTTAGGTTCTGATGTGGGTCCTGGAAGGCACAGCTCCCAAACTTTGTGTCAGTCAAAGATGGGTCGAGTCGGACTGAAGCGGTACTCACAAGTTTGAATCACTCATAAATTAACGTGGAAATTTAAGTGTTTAACTCTTTCACGCTTTGTTCCATGGGGGTGCGCGGGAAAAAATATCTAGCTGCAGCATTGCCATGACCTTTTAAAAAAGTCATGTTGGCATCAAAATCTCTACGGTCAATCGGCGCCACTCAGCGCCGCCCATCATTGGGGAGGTGTGTGACCTGGACAACACAGTTGCCTCTTACCTGTTGTTTCGTCAGGGTGATGAAGTTCACATGATGACAGTCTCCTTGCTCCTCCACTCCAGCCTGCATGCGCACACCATGGCTTTAGCCATCCAGCTCATCCAGCTCACTTCGTCTTGTCCCTTGCAGGGCCTCTCCCTCTGGGCGCAGCCGCATGCACCATGTGATTGTGTGCAAGGCCCATAAGATCTGTGTACTGCCTGGAGATGGAATTGGCCCAGAGATTATGTCAGTAGCCACCAAGGCCCTGACTGCTGCAGGCCAGAAGGAAGGAGAGGAGTTTGAGTACACCTACGAGCTGATTGGTGGGGCTGCCATTGATGCCACTGGCTCTCCTCTTCCTGATAAGACGCTGGTCACTGCAAAGGCCAGCGATGCCGTCCTGCTGGCTGCCATTGGCGGGTGAGCGGGCATGTGACCTGGAAATTGTCCAGCCACTTCGTCTTCTATGCTTCCATTGATTGGACATACTGGCTTGAGATGTTGAGGTAGATGCAATGCAAGCTTCTGGTCATCTATTTTCGTTTTTAAACTGTGGTCTGCATTCTTGTCTGAGACAACTCGAGAGATGATTGGCAGGCTCACAGATTCAGGCGCACAGATGCTTGGTGTTGAGCGAGCATCTGGCACTGAAGCAGGAAAACATAAACCACGCCCATCCATGAGCACCAATGCACCACCATTGTAGCTACAAGTGGGATACGCTACCCAATGCCATTCGGCCTGAGAAGGGCCTGCTGAAGATCCGATCAGAGCTGAATGCCTTTGCCAACCTGAGGCCTGCGATCGTGCCCAAGCAGGTGAGCTTGCTCCCTCCAGTGATCACCCCACCAATGATATTGTGTAAAGACATACCTGCGTGGTTAACCATTCAATTGAGTGCGGCAGGAATGCAATGACAGCAAGCCCCCTCTGCGGAGTGCTACAGATCTGCTCGCAGAGTCGGCTTCACCACGCATTCCTGACATTGGCTTGTCACTCACTCAGCCTTCAGAAAGCATACAGAAGAGTGACAGCCCAATGTTTGACTCAGCAGCGCGGACAGCTCCCCACCCCGTGACCTCATGGACGCCCGTCTCCCTTCCTTGCATCGTCATGACGTCTGCCTTTTCTTTCCTCAACTGTGAGACCTGGCTCACCTATCCGTATCTGTCTGCGGCCCTTGACTCGCTGCCCCTGCATCATCATTACTGAATACAGCTCGCGGACTCCTCTCCCCTGAAGCGTGAGCTCGTGGAGGGGGTCGACATTCTAATCGTCCGAGAATTGGTGAGCAAGAAAACCTATGTGGATGTGGAGAGTGGAGTCTGCTTGATTTTGTTTGCATTGGCATTCTGATCGTCCAGGAACTTGTGTGCAAAGATGCCTCTGTTAAGGTGGAGCCTGCTTGCTTTTGCGAGCTGCCTTTGTCACGTCAGGGGCTTGCCGTTCGCATGCGCGAACAGATGTCTGAAACGGGCACAGAGCAGCTTGTTTAGTCGCCCTTGTACAAATGGGACCACCACTCATGTACTCTGGCCTGGGAGTTCCATTCCTTCCTTGTGTGCGCCTCACTGTGGTGAGGATCATGAGTTTTGGCAGGGCAGAGAGACCAGGTTTAGACCCTTGCCAGCTCACTCAGCAGCCTTGCCCCTTTTACCCTGCTCCCCCAAAACGTCAATCAATCTGACTGGCTGGCGCCCTGGTGTTCCCTGAGCTGATGCACGTGTGTGACAATGCTGGCTGAGCACATGCTATGACGATGCTCAATTTGCTGGGCGCATGTTGTGAGGCTGCATAAGCTTTTGCTCGGCACATGTGGTGACAGTGTGCGAGCTCCCTGCACTCCACCTACTCTTCTTCTTTGGGCACTCTATCGTGCAGGTGGGCGGTATGTATTTTGGCCAGCCCAGGGGCTTTAACACAAACGAAAAGGGCGAACGCACGGGCTACAACACCATGGTGTACTCCGAAAGTGAGGTGCGCATGGCCTGGGTGCCTGTTCGCAAGTATTGCCCTTGCTTCGCGTGCGCATGCGTGCATGTGTGGGTGTGGCTGTTGGTGTGGATGTGTGGGTATGGGTGGGAGTGTGTGGTCATGAGAGCCCACACCTGCTTGTGCCTTCATGTCTATACATGCCTGACACAAGCTGGCCCAATCGCCATCAGAAAGGCAATCAGAACAGAGGATGCAAATGCAGTCATGGCCGCACGAGCGACTCATCCTCCCCCCACTAACTTGTGCATTCAAGACGTGCCTTCGGGCCGCGCATCACACTTGTTTGTAGTCCATAATCCTTGCACTTGGAGCTTAGTATACAGCGTGAAGTGTTCTCACTGCAGGCGCACACGTTGGCCGTGCTTGCCTTCGTACTCCTGCAGATTGAGCGGATTGCGCGCGTGGCCTTTGAGGCTGCTCGCAAGCGCAACAAGCGCTTGTGCAGCGTGGAGAAGAGCAACGTGCTTGAGGTGTCGCAATTGTGGAAGGAGGTTGTGACCAAGGTGCGTGACCAAGGTTGTGACCGAGGTTGTGACCAAGGTGCGTGCCTGGCCTTGCGGGGTATTCAGGCAGCACAGTGCCGGAGCAGTGGGATGGCTGTGTGGCCAGAGGGAAACACTGTGCCCGCTGAGGAGATCATGGATAATTGGTCAAGATCCAGACTGCAGATCAAGGTCCAAGCATCTGGCTTGCTCATCTGAGAGCTAGCCATAGCAGGCAAGAGATCATTTGACCTATGGTCTGGCATCAACGCGTCCGCTTGGCGCCTGACCCCTGCAGTTGGGCAAAGACTACCCTGATGTGGAGCTGACCCACATGTATGTAGACAATGCGGCCATGCAGCTTGTGCGCAACCCCAAGTACTTCGACGTGATTGTCACCGGTACGCAGCCGCTACGCTGGTAGATTGGTGCCCACTGCTTGTGGGCAGCAAGGAGTTGCGTGCCTTCATGTTCCAGCCATGCAGTGCCTGCCTGATGCGGCAGGTGGCCTGTGCAGAGGGCCTGTCTGCCTTGCTGCATGCCTTGCAGCGTGCCCGGTGTGGCACGTGGCCTGCGTTGAGCGCCTGTTCGCCTCGTTCAATCCCTTGCCATCTTCGGGCCCCCTGGTGTGTGGCACTCATGGCGTGCGCAGAGAACCTGTTTGGCGACATCTTGTCGGACGAGGCCTCCATGCTAGCGGGCTCCCTGGGCATGCTGCCCTCCGCGTCCATCAGCGGGGCAGGGCCAGGCATCTACGAGCCGGTGCACGGCTCTGCGCCCGACATTGCAGGCCAGGACATTGCTAACCCGCTGGCCATGGTCATGTCAGCGGCCATGATGTGCAAGTACGACCTCAACTGCCCCAAGGTGAGCGCGGCCTTGGCTGCTAGGATGCGAGCAGAGCGCGCATGGGGCCCGTTTGGGGGGGCTGTTGGTGGGAGCAGATGAAATGCTTGCATGTGATGCATGCAACCCCTGTGGATGCCTTCATCCCCCATGCGTGCACCACTTGTGCCATGGGTGCAGGTGGCCGCTTGCAGGTGCAGGGCAACTTGTGGACACGGCAGGCAAACGCAGGGCAAACTGCTCCCTAGTGACATGTTCTTGCCAAGCGTCACCCTGATTCTTATGATGTCTTCATCATATCAATGAGCAGGGCAGCTCGCTCCCCGAGCAGGAGCTCTTGCAAACCGTGGACAGATGCATGATGCGCTGAGGCTCAGTGCAATCCCTGTGCTGTGAGAACGAGACGGGCAGGCGGATGTGCTGCTGATCTGCAACTTTATGGCCTTACACCCGGCTTGTATTTGAGCATGCACAAGCATGCCAGGACAGCTGGCCTGCAAGCTTGTCTTGCTCAAGCACCTGCCTGCAGCACAAAAAGACAGCTATCATTGTGGAACCATGACACCCTTACCCTGCCCAAACTTGCACACATGCCGCGGATGTGTGCTTGAACTTGCACGCAGATCTCTGACCGCCTTGAGGCAGCTGTGAGCCAGGTTTTAGACGATGGCCTTCGCACGGGCGACATCTTCAAGGAGGGCACCCCCAACACACGTAAAGTCAAGTGCTCGGAGGTCGGCGACCACCTGTTGCAAATCATCAGCGCATGAGCAGGTTGATGGCCACCTGCTGGGCCTGCACAAGCAGCCAAGGCCCCCCACCCATGCACCATCTGCACTTCGCTGTCCTGACTAAGCACTCCTCTCCTTGTGACTTCCTTGTGGTTGACTTACCTCCTCTTAGGTGTCCTAGCTTGCCAAGAGCTCCTATCCTTGTGTTAGGAGTGTGATTGTTTTTTTCCATGGAAGGTGCTAGATAGATACCTGGTTGCGTGTTTTCATCCACCATCCGGCCCTCCTCTCCACCTTCTGTGAAAGAGGGGAAAAAACCCTCTTACCCACACCTTCCACACCTGCGCCTTGTTTTTTGTCATCTTTTCTAATTGGACGAGCCCTTTTCCTTTGTTATGTGTTAGGAGGATATGTCTGTTTCGGATTTTCGGTACATGAATGATTCAGTTTGAAGCAATGCGGTGATTAATTCAGACTTACATTTGCCTGAGCTTTGGAGAGAAAGGGGAGAGGGGGAGGCATATTCTGACACCACTAACCCTCAATTCCCCTCCCCACCCCCTGATTCCACGTTCGCAAAAGCGCAATTTGCAGGTCTAGGGGGCTGATGTGGGGTCACGTTAATTTGCTGTATGGAGCAAGATATGTGCTAACCGAGGCCCATTTAAAGGAGGGCCTTTTAATTTCGCGACACGTTGTCAGTCAGGTGAATAATTTATTTCAATTCATATGCACTGCCTTATGTAGTGCATGTGGTGTGATGCAATGCACTTGCCCACACTGTGGCAGCTAGCGACTGTAAACAAACGACATGCACACGAGCACAAAAAAACTCAACCCTGAAGTTAGTTAGTCACAATGGGTTTAGACCTTCAGCCAGATGGATTGACTGCTGGGCTTGCTGGACATTGCCAGCCCGACAAAAAATATCCATAGTCTCAGAGAGAAAAAGGAATGATTTGTATGTCTGCTTCAAGAGGAACAATTTCACGTCCTCAGCTCCGATGTTGTCAAAATGAAAAGCGCCTGTGTCTCCAATGTAAGTCCTACCAGCAAAATCAGCAAATTGTTCTTCGAATCTCCTTCTTAAATAGCACATTCTTAAATAGCCAAGCAAGGGCACAAAAAAAGGACATGCTTTTCGTCCTGGACATCATGCAAGTCACATTTGTCACAGATCCTATTGTGGCTTTGCCAACGACCGGTTTCAACTCTTAGGGTATGAGCTCTCAAACGAAAACAAGCAATGTTCCGAAGCACATGCCTACTTAGTTCCAGCTCCAGGTACCTAGGCAACACATGGGGAGGGCCTCATACATTGCTTGGTTTGAGAGACAAGACCATCCATGTATGACTCATCATCATCATTATCGGATAAGTAGCCAGTTTTTGAGAGTGTGTCCTAGGATCTGCACCATCCAGCTCCCTCCATACCGCACGCAAGCGCTCACCAAGTCCACCACAAAGTCTTGTAGGGGAAGAGGAGTTGCAGCCTTAATGCAATTTGCATTCGTATCTGCTGCACGTAGACCCACACACGCTTCTATTAACTCTGCAGTCCAACACTTTCTGTAAGAAAAAAAGAAAAGAAAAGACTACGCTAACAAGGTAACCCCTGTTTGCGTGAATTAAGGAAGAAGTTTACATCTGGTGCAAGCACCAGGCAAACCTCCACCATCAAACGAGGATGAAGGTCATTAGTGGGGTCGGGAGGGTTCTGAAAAGAGCGCGCAATATTTTGGCATGTGTTTTGTCTATAAGGGCTAGCTCGCTCTTTATAAATGTATGTAGCACCTAGAGCAATATCATATTGCGGATGATCCGCATGCACAATCTTTTTTAGCAAGCTGCTATTCCCGCTAAGCATAGAGTTGAAAAACTTGGCAGCAGCGCGGAACCAATAGAACTGCAGAGGCTCCTGGCCACACTCTCGCAAGACTGCCCAGCTAGGCACGGACCTTTTTACACCAAGCACACCTTTGAAAAAGCACAGATGCGCAGTTTGAAGAGGGCTGTCAAACTCACTGGCCTGCTTCATGAACCATGTTCCCCAGATCTGGCAAGCATACATACTGGTGGGGATAGCGTAGCATTTAGCCAACCAAAGGAGAGCATGCGGCCTGTCATTCAAATAATGCTCTCTCGCAAATTGCCTGATTCTGTGACAGCCAGCCATGAAAGGACCAAGCATATGTTCAGCGGATTTGGCAATGTT
>LFCJ01002937.1_pt1 | contig 12390 bp, 17 predicted proteins | sample 643141 | NCBI WGS metagenome assembly LFCJ01 (sample SAMN03766243, study PRJNA286221) | soda lake metagenome | biome: soda lake; feature: Kulunda steppe; material: water; isolation source: sample B1-Br-g2 brine of Lake Bitter-1 | place: Russia: Kulunda steppe | collected 2010-07 | reverse complement strand
CCCTGCATGGCTCGAGCCAGCTGCTGCTGCCGCACCAGCACCAGCAGCTGCAGCAGCAGCTGCAGGAGCTGCGGCAGCAGTATGAGCAGCAAAGGCGCCAGCACGCGCCGCCGCTGCCGCCGCAGCCCCTTCCCTACAGCTCAGCCCCGCAGCCCCCTTTCCAGCCATTCCCCCTGCCTGGGCTCCAGCTGCCCCAGTACACAGGCATGCTGCAGTACCCCCAGGCCTACCCCCCCCAGCCCCAACTGTTCGGGACTGGTGCGCATGCGCCCGCGTATGCCTGCAGCATGCCTGAGGGCCGCGCCCTGCACCTTCCCCCCGCAGCCCCCCTGCAGCCCACGGTGCTGCACACCAGCCAGGCGTCACCCTGGATGGGCAGCGTAGGGAGCGGCGGCAACAGCAGTACAGCAGCAGCCCAGGTAGCCTGCGCTGAGTCCAGGGACTGCAGCTCCACTGCCAGGCCAGGCATGGTGGATGCCAAGCCACTCGCCCGGCCCATCGTGCCACACCCTCCGCCTGCGCCTGCTGCCCTTGTCCACGACAGGCAGGCCCTGCCCGGCCAAGCCCACCCCCTAGGCACGGCGCAGCAGGCGCGTGCCGTGCGGCAGGCCAGCGCGCCGGAGCCTGAGGTCATCGTGATAGACGACGATTCGGACTGAGCGCATGGTCGCGGCAGCGCCCTGTGCGGGCAGCGCTGCTTTGGGGACGGAGAGACTGTGATGGCCGTGCTAGGAATAAGCTGCCGTACAGTGTGGCAAGGAAGTAGATCACAGCCGCAGGGCCCTGCTGCTGGTTGCATAGCTAGCTTTGCACTGTACAAGTATTGCAGGAAGCGTGATTCTTTTTTGGTTTGGGGCACTACCTTGCTTCACCTAAAGCAATGGAGATATTTGTAGATCTTTTCTTACAGGCCAATCAGGTCAGCCATTTGCCACGTGATGAAGGAAGAGGAGAGTGCGTGTTTGCAGGTAATGTTGGTGGCATAAATTTAGGGGTGTTGCAAGCGCATTTAGTCCTCCGTAATCTAGAGAGGTAAGGTAAGCAGGTAAGAATAGCATGTTCCAGCAAATTGGATTTGCCGTGGATTCACCCTTTCGATTGCGTGCACCTCGCTCGAACTTTACTAGGATAAGACCATCAAGTACTACTTGATACTAGTAGTGTGACTGCTAGCCTGCTTGAAAGGTAAGGTAAGGTTTCAAGGCTGTATCCGCTGAACGAGGGCAGCTTAGCCGGTTGTGGCCTCCAGTGAGGTTCGAACCCCGCACCCACAGGGTTGCGAGGGTGGATAATCGACTTCCCATCTCAGATGCCCCGCCGCCTGCTCGACTATCCGGAGCTAGCCTGCTTGAAAGGAAATCAGTTTAGTGAAGGTCATCGCGTTCCTGATTCAAAAAAGCAGACACATCTGATGGAGGGCTTTTATTGAAAGGAGACTGCGGCACTGTGGGCCAATAAATCTCCTATCCCTTTATTGATGCAGGGAGCATATAGCTACTTGCGTGGTTTGCCTTAGGTTAGATTAGGTTACAAAGCTGTACCTGCCGAACGAGGGCAGCTTAGCTGTAGCCAAACGGGCCTGCAACCAAAACCAACAAAAGGCAGGCAAGGTTGTGATCTGAAATCTAGGCACAACATTCAAGGCACTCATCATGATCTATGACATGATATACAAACAAGGCCAGGCCTTTGGTGTCTGCTTCAAGCAGCCAAGTTGGCTTGTACAGTCTCCTAGCCTATTTGAGCTACCAGGGGGGGAGCGGAAGAGTTGGTGGTGTTTGACCCGCAAGTTTGCCAAGTCAGCACTTGGGCAATCTAAGAGGACATGCTCTTCATCTTGCACACAGTGCCAGTTGCATTTAGTGCAGATTCTAAGCTCATAGGGAACTCTGTGTACTCCCTCTGATTTTACTGTTGCTGATATAATTCATATTGCAGACAATGTAGCTTTTTATTGTGACAACGTGTGCTGAGGATGTGAAATTGTTTCTCTTGAAGCAGACGAACAAGTCACTCTATCTCTGAGATGTTACTCCAGATAAGTGCTGCAGCCAGAAGTGTGCTGCACTGCGTGTTCAGTCGGTTGGAGTTGGTTGGCTGAGTACTTGACCGGTTGGCAATACAGCTATCACTGTATTTGGAGTATGTAGTGGTTATGTCTTGAGGCTATTCTGCATGCATCAGACTCTCGGCCTGACAGAGACTATGTATCTCTTTTGTCTGGCTGGCAGTGCCCAGCGAGCCCAGCAGTCAATACATCTGGCAGAATGTCTAACTAAACTCATAATTTGTTTTTTCACAATGATCATTATTGTAACTCAACTTACAATGATTGTAACTTTGCTATTAGGGAGTACCTAACAACATGTCTGAAATCTGCAGTGAGGATGCACAAGCACCCACTGGCAGTCTGGATGTCCGTTGGCAGTAGTAGCCTCAGGTCCCATGTAAGCCAGTCAGATGAATCCATGGTGCAAAACACACAAAAAGGAAGATGATTGATAAACTGCACCAAATGGAGGGTTGGATTACATAGCTGTATCCACCAAACAATGGCAGCTGAGCTGAAACCTAAAAAGCCTGCAACCTGAACCAAATCTAAACAGGCACTCATATCAGAAGCAAGGTAGTGTCTGAAGGCCAGAGGATTTGGTGTAAAGCAAAACTCAAGAGACACCAAAGAGAACCAGGAGGCGTGCAAATGGGAAAATTCAGGGCGAGTCTACAAGCTCGCGAAGGCAAGTTCAGGACAAAGGAAGAGACCTTCGTAGAGATCACTCATAGCCAGGCTTGCTATCTATCTCATTCAACCAACCAGCTGCCAGAGCACTTGCACGTTTGCGTTCCGGCCCACATGCCCGTCATCTGCACCAACTGGAATTAGTATACTTCCCAAGCACTGTCATATTAGCAAAACAAGTGAAGGGTCATATGGCTGTACCTGCCATCGGTAGCATTTATTAGCAAAATAACATCCACCTGAGCACTCCTTCCTATAGATATTCAGCATCCGATAATAGAAAGCAAACTTAAGAAAACATTGAGCGATGTGATGAATAAGGGGGTCAGCCCCAGCTCTGCCATCAAGAGAGAGGCAAAAAGTCTTAAAGCATATTGCAGCAGCGCTCAAAACTCAGCGGGAGATCCACCGGGGCCTTGCTGCAAAATTCTATTGCAAAAGCCAATCGGAAGTGCAGTCAAGCCAATAAAAGCCACTGAGGCATATGCTAGCCAAAGGAGGGCAGCACTATGTTGGAGCATATTATGTCAGCAGGTAACGTAGGTGAGGCCTGCACTGGCTCCAGGTAGCATGAGGCGTATGCTGTATGAAATCCACGCCAAAATGTCCAAAGCCAAGGGTTGGCCAACAACGGCAGTCAACATAATAATTTAGCTCATGGTCCTAGCTCATGTTGTGAGGCAGCTGTACCCCTGAAACAATATCTCATGGAACGTCCCGTGAATTTAGATGGAGCGCCTGGAATGTCTATCTGGATGAATGTATTGGCCTGCATGACATGACTTGTTGCCGTTGGCTGCCAGAGCACTTGGCAGCGTGATTGCAGCAATGGGTGACTCCCTTGCTAGAGCACTGCTGCAGGCAGAGCAGTACTGTCGGCTTATAGATTATCTACGGGTTCCTTAGTAACCTTGCTAGACAGGGTGGCCACCCCTGGCAGCCACTGTATGCACAGCTGAGGTATAGGCATGTGTGACTGACGCTGTGCACGAGAGTGCCTGAAGGTCGCCCGTGCTACCTACGACGTGCACGAGTGCGCCCAGACCTCACCCATGCCACCCAGCTGCCGCCGCCGCCATCGCTGTTGCTGCTACCACCGGAATGCCGCCGCGGTCGCCGGCCAGGGGCTCACACCCAGTTCTGCTGCTGCACCTTTGCATCATGCTCACCAACAAATGTATCCTGCGCGGCCCCCACTTGGTTGCGGCTCGGACCAAGGTCTGCTTTGTTCGATGACTCCATCGCAAGCTGCGCATGAGGAGTGCAGTCAAGTGCACTAACGTGCATGCATCATGGCCAGTGTGTATTGCTTAGGCTGAGGTCTGCTCCTTTTGTTCAATGATTCATTCCACCGCATGCTGCGCATTGTGCAGTCAAGCGCACCAACACAAACTCACAAGGGGCAGCGTGCGCAATGCAGTCTCTGCATAGTGCTAGGCCCAGGCAAGCACATTTGAGCAGGTGAATGGCGGTTGTGTGCCGGAGCAGCTAGCTTAGGAGCTGCAGGTCCATCCAGTAAGTCCAAGAATGCGTGGATGGCGCGCGCGGGCGTGCTGACATGCTCTCGCGTGCACACACACACGCATACACGTGTGTGTGTGTGTGTGTGTGTGTGTGTGTGTGCACGCGCGCGCACCCCACCTCGACATGGCCCCGCTTGCTGTCCATCATTGGCAGCACGTGGGTGGTGAGCACTGCGGGGCCGTGCCTGCTGCCGCGCTGCGAGGTCTGGTGCAAGGGCCCAGCGCCATCGGGCAGGGCCTCCACCTCTTGATGGAGCCACCTGCAGCGGGGGGTGGCCATTCAGCGTGAGCTATGCTGCGTGGGCAAGGGCCTGACGCCCTCAGTCAGAGCCTCCATTTCCTGACGGGGCCACCTGCAGCATATGGAGGTCGCTATGCTGCGTGGGTACGGGCCTAGCGCCCTCAGACAGGGCCTCCATTATTCGATGGTGCCACCTACAGCGTGGAGGTTGCTATGCACCGCGAGCAATGCAGCACAGGGAACTCCTGTCCACAAGTGGGTAAGGCCCACCACCACCTGATGGTGCTACCTGCACCAATGGCAGAGGTGCCTTGCAATCATGAGGGAGGGCCGATTAGATGAGCTCCTCAGGTAGGACAAGGGTGCATGGGAAGGCCACCGCATGGGGCAGCGGGGCGACACAGGAAGAGCAGCGGCCCAGGAAGAGCAGCGGCAGCGCTTGCATCCATGCTCGTGTTCCTGCTCCGCACAGTGGCGCACCTGGGCACCGCAGCTCCTGGTGCATACGTGCGTGTGCACCGCGATGCGGTGCCACGCACCCTCTGGTGCGGTGCACACGCATGTCTTGGTACCTGGACACACCAGCGGCTTGAGCAGTCCACCCGGTGTAGCCCAATTTTGCACGATGGCGCGACACGCATGAAAGTTGAGTGTCTGGCATTGGTTGCCTGGCGCGCCTCGTTGGTGCAACTGCCAGTGCAACTGCCGGTGCACATGCACACTGCCGGTGCAACTGCCAGTGCACACCCTTTTGCATAAAGTCGAGGAAGTCATGCCCAGAACATTGTGGCCCGAGCGCCGGTGCAACTGCCGGTGCACATGCACACTGCCGGTGCAACTGCCAGTGCACACCTTTTTGCATAAAGTCGAGGAAGTCATGCCCAGAACATTGTGGCCCGAGCTTTGCGTGTGCAGCACACCCTTACATAAAGTCGAGGAAGTCGAGCCCAACATTGTGGCATGAGCTTGATTGCGTGTGCAGCACCGTTTCAACAACTCTCAGCTAAGCCCAGGAGAATGTGAAGGCCTTAGCTTATTGCCCCCCTCCTCCCCCCTGTCCTGCCTGGCAGTGCCATCTTAACAGGCCTTGTTGCCCAGCCTGCTGCAGCCATCTTGCTGCGTCCCAGTTAAGGAACCCCACGCTGCGTGCACCCTTGTGCAAAGTCATGCACACACATGCATGCACAGAATTACACGTACACCACACACGCAATGCGCGCACCATGGCCCGTCATCAAAGCACTCGGCTGCAGACAGGTCCTCCTCCTGGAAGGGGTTGCAGTAGGTGATGATGGCGCCCACAATCACGCCCCACACAATGGCGATGCCCAGGCCCACGCAGACTCCGGCGATCTGTGGTGCATACATGCAGGAATGGGGTACGGTATACATGCAGGAATGGGGTACGGTATGCAATGAAGTCAGGCCACGCATGGGCCTGCTTGAGCTTGTGCGCGCGCGTGTGTTTGTGTGCGGAGTGTGCGCAAGTGGGTCAAGTCATGCGTGGGTCAGCTTGAGCTTGTTTGTGTTGTGTACATGGGCCACGCATGGGATAGCTTGAGCTTGAGATTGAGGTTGTGTGTGTGTGTGCGTGCGCGTGTGTGTGTGCGTGTGTGTGAATGTGTGTGTGTGCGGAGTGTGCGCATGTGCATCAAGTCATGCATGGGTCTACTTGAGCTTGTGTGTGTTGTGCACATGGGCCGCACATGGGTTAGCTTGAGCTTGAGATTGAGCTTGTGTGTGTGTGCGTGTGTGTGTGCGGAGTGTGCGCAAGTGGGTCAAGTCATGCGTGGGTCTGGTTGAGCTTGTGTGTGTTGTGTACATGGGCCACACATGGGTTAGCTTGAGCTTGAGCTTGCATCTGTCCACGTGCAGAAGTTACATCTGTCCACGTGCAGAAGTGGCGGCCCCTCAGGCTCTGGTATTCCTGCCACAGGTCGGGCTGAGCAGTGCAGGCTCTCCTGCTGCAGCACAGCCCGCCTCCCATGACCGCACGCTGCTGCCTCCCTTGACCGCACGCTGCTGGGCCCATGCACACGCGCCCCAGCCGGCTGCGCCACTCAACACGGCAGGCGGCCGCATGCCAAAACCACACTGTAGCCAGCCGCGCACCACAACCACGCAGGAGGCAGTTGCACTCCAGCTTTGCGCACCCCAGTGGGCAGTGCCCCATACCTGGTCGCCCAGCTGGTAGGCCCATATCACAGCCATGCAGGCGACAGTTGCACTGCAGCTTTGCGCACCCCAGCAGTCTCTGTGCCCCACCTGGTAGCCCAGCTGGTAGGCGCCGCACTGCCGGGGCGAGGATGTGGTGCAGTCCCTGTAGAAGAAGTCGTTGGTGGTCATGCCCAGGGAGGCTAGGCCGGCCACGACAGAGCCCAGGATGCCGGGCAGGCCTGCGTGCATGCATGCACACATTTGGCGGTGTGTGTCACTGCTATGCTCCTGCTTGTGGTGGTCATGCCCAGGGAGGCCAGGCCACAGCAGAGCCCAGAGTGCCCGGCACCTTCATACACGCACATGCATGCGCGCGAACAGAAGTGTGATCATGAGTGTCTGCGCACGCGTGTTCATGCATGCTTGCGTGCCCCGGCCTGCGCACCAGCAACATTTCCAACTCGCGACACCCCAGGCCGATGACGCAGCGGCACTACAGAGCCATGCATGCCTCTGCATGCAGAGCAGCGCCCCAGCACAGCAGTGCCATGCGCCACTGCCTACAAAAAAGCCCGCGCCCAGCTGCCCTGCCAGCCCCCCCCCCCTCGGCCCTGCCCCCGCGCCCACCGTGCAGGTTGTGGATGCCACATGTGTCGCGCAGGCCCAGCTTTGTATCCAGGATGGGCGTGAGGTACTTGAAACCCAGGGTGCTGAGCCCTCCCGCGGCAAGGCCGACCACAAGGGTGCCTCCGGGCGTGACCTGCAGGAGCAAACAAAAAAAGGAGAGCAAGCACACCATCACGCAAGGCCCCTGTGGCGCGGGGGGATGCCATCGTTCTGCGTGTGAGCCCAGTGGGAGCCTAAGGGGGTTGGGGGCCCTGAGGAATTGAGAGGGGGGGAGGGAAGCCTAACCGCTGGCACCTCTGCAACCAAATTGTTGGCAGAGGGACTGTGTGGCTTCAAGGCCGCGCCGCGCTGGCCTAGGTCCTTTTGCTGGGAGTGGGTCCACATGTCCAAATGGTTTCCTCGACGCATCCACCGCAGGCAGAGGCTGTGCCATGCACACACACTGCAGCAGGGCCAGCACCAATGGAAGCGGGTGTGGCGCAAGCAGTGCTGATGCAAGGAGAACGATGGCCGGGCTGCTGCGCATGCGTGTACATACACGCACACACACACACGCACGGGCCGCTGCGCATGCGCGTACATGCACACACGTACACACACACGCACACACGGGGGCCGCTGCGCATGCGTGTACACACACAAGGGCCGCTGCGCATGCGTAGCGTGGCGCAGCCAGCGGCACAGCTGATAAGGTGGGATGCACTGGTGCACGCATCATTCGGATCCAAAGGGACGCGCAGGCACATTCACCACACGGATCAATTTTGATATGCACGGATGAGCAGAAAGTGTGCTCCCTGAAGAGCTCATGGGGGGCCGAGCTTCCCTTATCCCGCAGGCCACGCAACCCTCGGCTCGCCGCACCCACAGGACATCCTGCGTGAAACCGGTGCGCAACCAGTGGCGCGACACGCACCGGCAGCGAGCAGGCTGCACCAATGGCGACGGCGCCGGACAGTGCGGCGTTCTGGACATGCTCAGGGTTGATGCGCCCATCCACTAGCACGCTGGTCATGACTGTGGTGATGGTGGCCCCACACAGCGCGATGACCTGCAGCAGGCGGGCGGCCAAGGAGGATGAGACCAGTGGCGTGCGCAGCGTGGACGCACGGCGCACTCACATGCGTGTGTGTGTGTGCGTGCGTGCGCGCACATGCGCAACTGCCTGCGGGCATGCTTGTGGACGGGGGCTTGGACAAGGGCATATGAGTTCAAACACCGTGCGTGAGCTTGTTGTGCATGCGCAAGGGCCGCAAGTCTGCGCTCATGTGCGCACACACGCGGTGGTGCAGTGTGCGCGCAAACGGGCATGCATGGCTGCGAGGGCGCGCGCGCACTCACGGTGTTGATCACGCACAGGTACTGCTCGGACGCGGCATGGCCGCCGACGGGCTCGGCGGAGGTCACCTGAGAGGACACCGACGCAAGTGCACCTGCATGCCATGCACAAGCGCAGTATTGTGTGTCACCTGAGAGGACACTGACGCAAGTGCACCTGCATGCCATGCACAAGCGCAGTATTGTGTGCTCTTGCTGTGAGCACAATCCCGGAGCCTGGAGGTCACCTGAGAGGACACTGACGCAAGTGCACCTGCATGCCATGCACAAGCGCAGTATTGTGTGCTCTTGCTGTGAGCACAACCCCGGAGCCTGGAGGTCACCTGAGAGGACACCGACGCAAGTGCACCTGCATGCCATGCACAAGCGCAGTATCGCGTGCCCTTGCTGTGAGCACAACCCCGGAGCCTGCAGCTCCCCCTCCCGCGCCACATGGGCACTGCCGCGCGCACAGCGGGCCATGCGCTGGTTCAGGGCTTTGCTCGGAAGGTGCTCAGGGTTAGCCAGTGAGCCACCCCAGTCCAGGGCATGCTACAGAGCCCCAATGTGGGTGTAAATCCACTGTAACCTAGCCTATGCAATGCGGGTCTTAATCCACTGTAATCTAGCCTATGCAATGCGGGTCTTAATCACTGTTACCTAGCCTAAGCAATGCGGGTCTTAATCCACTGTAACCTAGCCTATGCAATGCGGGTCTTAATCCACTGTAATCTAACCAATGTGGGTGTGCAGGTGCATGCATGCATGCCCAGCCCTTGGTTTTCCTACCAGCACCAGGCTCTGGCCTTCCTACCAGCACAAGCCTTTGATTCCTTTGGTTTTCCTACCAGCAGTTGGGGGCATTGTGGGTGCGCAGCTTAGATGCAGCAGCCGCGAGCCTGGGGGGCCAGGAGCTGGCATGCAGACCCCCGGCGTCTGCCCCAGCCGGCACTGGGGGCCACTGGCGGCAGCGCGCCGGCCCTGCTGTGTGCACGCAGGTGGGGGGGCCCACCTTTGCAGGCACCGTCAAAGCTGGGCCTGAGGTGCCAGGCCTGTGTGCAAGCGCTCCCAAGCCTGTGTTGAAGCTGTGCCTGAGGCACCAAGCCTGTGTTGAAGCTGTGCCTGAGGCGCCAAGCCTGTGTGCAAGCGCTCCCAAGTTGGGGGGCCTGTGCGCACGCACCGTTGAAGCTGGGCCAGAAGATCCACAGGAACAGCGTGCCAACCATGCTGAACATGTCGTTGAAGTAGGTGGCGCTCCGCTTAGGGTGCTCCATGCCGTGGGCGGGCTGCCGGCGAGACAGCACAAACGACACGGCCAGGCCGTAGTACGCGCCTGCGCGTGGGTATGGGGGCAGGACACAGCACACATGAACGACACTGACCCGTTGTGGCTTGGGTGTCAGCGATGGGAGGGGTGCACAGGGGAGAGAGAGGTGCACAGGGGATGGGAACGGTGCACAGGGGATGGGAGCGGTGCACAGGGGATGAGAGGGGTGCACAGGGGATGGGAGGGGTGCACAGGGGATGAGAGGGGAGGGAGTCTGGTGGCATGTGGCAGAATGACGGGCAAGGGCAGGGCAGGCGCGGGGGTGTCCTGCGCGTTCGATTATCTCCCTGCACGCAGCATTGGAGAAGCTGAGCACTTGCGCAATGAAGGGCACTGCCCCACCACCACAGGCAACGCGCTGATTGCGCCACATGTTGGTGGACCCCTGCCAGTTCCACAGTATTGTACATAGCGAGCCTGCAAGAGCATGGACTGGCGTGCGCAGTTGCAGGCGTGTTGCTGTGGGCGTCATCACATCTATTGCGGTCAACGCCAGACCCTCCCTTGCAGTCAAAGTCAGATCCTTCATTGCTATCAAGCACCCATACGACTTCCTGACCAGAAAGGCTCATTCATACGTTCACCTGCAGCCTTCTGCCATAGATCCTGCCTTGAGCATTCTGGGATTGCAATTGGAGCCTGCAAACTGGAGCCTACAGACTGGAGCCTTACCGCCCCCTTCCCTCCCCTCCTCCCCTTTTACACACTCCCACAAATGCATCAATCCCTTTGCACCTGCTTCATCATACCCCTGGGCAGCCCACCTTCCCCTCCAGCAGTTTTACTTGTGCGCTTTTGAGTCCAAGGAAGCTGGAGGAGAGACATGCTGCACTCTAGCCCAGAGATAAAAAATGTGCCACACTGCAGCCGCTCATACCTCCCATTCAACATGGAGTGGTAGCACCGTACTTGGTGAGCCAAAAGGGCTGTGTTCCCTGATGCCCATCGAATCCGCTTCCAGGAGACGAGCAAGCCGATATGCCAAGCAGCTGGCCTCTTGCAGGCCCTCCTAGCCAACTCACCAAACATGTGTATGACGTTGCTGCCGCCGAAGTCCAGGATTTTGAACTGCTCAATGCAGATGTACTGGTTTAGGGCGAAGGCTGGCACCTGCGTAGCGGTGGTGCATGGATGATCAAAATTGAGCATTTTGGGGTGCACGCACGCCCAGCCAACTGCACACAGGTTCAGCATAGGCCAACTGGCCCAGAGGCAAAGGCAGGCACCTGTGCGTCAAGCAATGGATCAAAGCACCAGGGTTCAATGCAGGCGCATACGTGTGTGCAAGACAGTGGAGCAGGCTCAAGCCAGCCTAGGGCTGCAGACCTTGCGGAACTGCACCGAGGGAAATCCTGGGGCTGCAGCCCCCGCGGAACTGCACCGAGGCAAATCCTGGGGCTGCAGACCTTGGGGAACTGCACCGAGGCAAATCCTGGGGCTGCAGACCCCGCGGCACTGCACAGACTGCGCCGCTGGGCCCCTGGGGCAGCGCGGCTCGCGCACCACGCACCAGCGCCACCATCATCCACATGAGCTGCGTGGGCGTGGCCTTGCCTATGACAGCGCCGTATGCGATCATGCCGGTGGCCGCGCAGTAGGAGCAGTCGATAAGGAGGTGCATGTTCAAGCGGATTGTCCCGTTGTCCTTGCCCAGCGTCTGTGAGGCAGGCAGGCACGCACAGGCTGTCAGGGAGAGGTGCCCCAAGGCACGGCGTGATTTGATTGCAGCGCCAGTGCGCGACCTGACACTTGGTGTATGCAGTGCGCGACCTGACACTTGGTGTATGCAGTGCGGGACCTGACACTTGGTGTATGCAGTGCGGGACCTGACACTTGGTGTATGCAGTGCGCGACCTGACACTTGGTGTATGCACGGAGACCCTGCCGAGCCATGCTGGAGGCACAAAGCAGATGATTGCCGGCCGGACAATCGGGGCTGGGGCCCATTGCACGTGAGCTCCTTGCCGGTGGTATGCGCGCATGTATGTGGGCATCCTCCCCCCTCACCCGACCACTTCACTTGGTGGGCAGCTCCTGGAATGAGGATGACCACCAGGGAGGGGAGCTGTGCCCCCTTGGTTGCATGTCCGGGCAATGCAGCGCATTCACACTTGGTGGGCAGCTCTGACATGCAGGATGGCCACCCACCTGGGCGCATGAGGCATGAGCCCTGACAAAGCTCAGCACATCGACGCGCATGACCTGCTGAGCCCACCTGGTGTGCAGCCCACCTGGTGTGGAGCCCTAGTGTGGTGCCCTAGTGTGCAGCCCAAGTGTGGTGCCCTGGTGTGCAGCCCACCTGGTGTGGAGCCCAAGTGTGGTGCCCTAGTGTGGTGCCCTAGTGTGGTGCCCTGGTGTGCAGCCCACCTGGTGTGGAGCCCAAGTGTGGTGCCCTAGTGTGGTGCCCTGGTGTGGTGCCCTGGTGTGGAGCCCACCTGGTGTGGAGCCCAAGTGTGGT
>LFCJ01002934.1_pt1 | contig 12395 bp, 10 predicted proteins | sample 643141 | NCBI WGS metagenome assembly LFCJ01 (sample SAMN03766243, study PRJNA286221) | soda lake metagenome | biome: soda lake; feature: Kulunda steppe; material: water; isolation source: sample B1-Br-g2 brine of Lake Bitter-1 | place: Russia: Kulunda steppe | collected 2010-07 | reverse complement strand
TCATCAAGAGAGTCGACTCCATCGGCGGTCATGGACACATTGTCGAGAGAAGGCGATTAAAAGATAGGCTACTTGGAGTCCATCGTTCCGGTATAGATGCCATGCTCACGTGATTCTAATCGAGTTAAGACATAGCTCGATTAGGATATCCGCCATACCAGTCGGTCGGTCAGTTTTCCCATTGTTTACCGCAAAGCACGATACGCTCCGCTGTAAATGAAGGGTAACGGAATAGTATGCCGCCCTCGAATAACAAAGACTCAATGAGGTATGATGAAGATACAGGACGGTTCCAATTCGGACCAGATCTGAAGGCTAATATCGAAGAAAAGCTCAGCGATCTCTCCGAAGAGGAGTATGATCGACTGTTAGATCTTGTCCGTCTTGAGCCCACCAGCAACTCTAAGCTGATGAATCAGTGGGACATGGCTTCGGGAAGTAAGGTCCACCACTATCTAGAATCAGAGCTGAACCCATTCTATTACAGGGACGACGACAGCTACATTCGTGTGACAAAAGAGGCGAAAGATTTTGTCCGTGAACATAGTGGTCTTACTCAGTACGTGACAAAAGAATCAGACGGCTCAGAGGATGTGTCTGAAAATATTCAAAACCGCGATCTTTTGATAGATATAGTGTCGGTAGCACAGAACCTCGGCCACCTTCCGGATGAGGAGGAGATTGAGAGGCATTCTGATTACTCTGTAGACCGGTTCCGTGAGGTGTTTGGTGGTCTGTTCGAGGCTTGCCACGAGGCAGGTATCGTTCCGGACTCAGTTACAAAGAATGATTATACGGCGGCAAAGGAAGCAAAAGAAGAGCAGGAATCAAAGACGGAAAATAAAGACGAATCGGAGCCTGACTCATCACTAAGTGGTCCGTCCGAAGCAGAGCTTCTTGAGGAACTACTATGGGTCGATGAGGAGGTCGAGGGGATTCCGTATCCAGCGGATATGAACGAGTCTGGTGCTTTCACTGCCCATGATTATCAAAAGGAGTTCGGTTCTTGGGACGATGCGCTTGATGCTGCAGGTATTGATAAAGAGGAGCAATTGTTGGAGGATATGGCACGAGTAGCGGACAAAGTTGGTAAGGATATGAGTGCTCCTGAAATGAACGAGTATGGGCGTTACAGCTCCACGATGGCGGCCAGGTACTTTGGAAGTTGGAGTGAAGCTAAGGAGCAGTTCCAAGAGTGGAGCGAGGAGAAGGAAGAAGAGGAAGCATCGTCTGAGGAGTTCGACAATATGGTGAACGACCGGCTGGACGATATTCTCGGATAACCCCGTTACTGGTCGACGAGAACGTCTTCTAACCGGTCTTCCCACTTCTGGTCAGCTTCGTCGATAAATGCGAGGAGGTCGAACTCATCCTTTAAGCTGATATCTTGATCGATTGCTTCTACGCCAGCATCAGCGTATTGCAGAGCCAGTTCCCAGAGTTCGCTGTCGTCCGTATCTTCGTCGCTGTGTTCGAGTTCGATGAGTTTGTAGATGAACTCTATTCCTTCCCGGTATTCGTTTTCAGAAGATCCACCGACTCTGTTTACCTGGATGAAGTCTTGAGAGTAACTACCTTCGGACTCAGTGCGGGGATTGTCTCGGAGATACCCGAGTACTAGACCCGCTGTGAACAGTTCGTAGTTAGTGTCGAAGGGATAGTCGTTCTCGTTGTTTATTTCGACGTTGTCGTCTTTACGGGCGGTCCGCAACACCATATTCCGGTAGATGTCGAAGCGGGCCGTTTTGAGCCGTCTGGAGGTGGTAGTACTCATTTAGCGAGCACCCGCTTAAGTTCGGTTGCTGATTCAATGGGGCTGACTTCTGAGGATTCAGGATCGTCTTCCCGCTGGTGAATCTCAAGGTGGCTGGCGATGTTATCTCCCATTTGCTCAATGTCTTCCTCATCAAGTTCACCGGGCTGGTAGAGAATGACCACTTGGTCACGGAAATTGGGGAAGTAGTCGATCAGGTTTTCTTTGTGTTCAGGGTCAAGCCTGCCGATTGGAGTGTCGATAACAACGGGTGCTTCCCGGGCGGTGAACTTGTTTAGTCCTGCGATGAAGGAGTAGGCGATGATTTGACGAGCGCCTTTGCTGGGATTCTGCTCTTCGATGTCTCGATCTCCGGAGATCGTCTTGACGTCGAGTTCGTAGTCTTTGCTGATGGTGAGACCTTCGTAGACATCGTTCTTGTTCGTGAGCTCTTCGAAAATCTTGGAGGCGTGTTTCTCGACGCTTTCACGCTGGGTCTCGACATACCTGTCTCGGATTTCTTCCCAGGCATCAGCACACTCATCGGAGAGCTTCATCAGTGTGCGGTAGCGCTGTTCCTCTTCGTCCGCGGCTTCCATCGAGTTGACTGTCTGCTCCAGTTCTCGTTTCTCTTCTTCGAGTTCGTCTATCTCTTCTTCCAGGTTATCAATTGTAGTCTTCAAGCCGCCGATTTCTTCGTCGAGAGTCTCTTTAGTGCCTTGTAGAGATTCGGCTTCTTCGGCGGTGACCGTGGCTTCCTCGATTTCTCCTTCCAGAGTCTCTTTTTCCTCTTCGAGGTCGCTGATGTCCTCTGCCAGACCCTCAATATCTTCTTGGATAGAGACGTACTCGCTCTTGGCTTGGCTGACGTTTAGGTTCTCAGGGTAGTCACCGGAAGTGAGGCATTCAAGATGGTCAGAGGCGAATCCTTGGAGTTCCGAGATGGTGCTCATCTCGTCGTTCTGCAGCTGCTCGAGGGTGTGTTCTAAGGTTTCCTCGGCGTCTTCGTCGATGTCAGCTCCGCAGAGGCAGTTATTTCGGTCAAGGAGGTACTCAATGGTGTCCTCCATTCCAGAGACGATGGACACGTCATAGTTTTCGATGGCGGCTTTTGCACCAATACCTATCATCAACGGACCGAGGCGGGAATGGAGTTCGCGGCGTTCGCTACCTTTATTGTCCAGCTTTTCCCGTAAACCCTTTTTTTGGTTGCTGCCTTGAATTTCTTTTTTGATTTCATTGACTCGATCCTGCTTGTCGGCTACACCAGAGGCTTCAGCCAACTCGTCTTCGATCTGTTTACGGCGCTTCTCTTTCTTTCGAAGTTCTGTCTTAGCCGAGTCTATCTCTGTCTTTTTGGCCTCAATATCACTTTGGACACTACTGATATCCTCTGAAAGGCCTTGGAGTTCCTCCACGTCCTCTGCTTTGTCTTTCCATTTGTTCTGGTAGTAGTCCTTTCCCTCGTCTCCGAGGTCGTGGATTGCGTTTTGGATTTCTCGAATCCCGAGGACAGTTTCAATTGCTTCTCGGACATCTGCCTCGGAGTCGTTGTAGGATCCAGCGTACCGGTCGAGTTCCTCGCCATCAAAAAAGAAGAAATCTGAGGCACTTTCTGGCAGGATACCATTGATGAATCGGTTATATTTCTTGGCCGGGTCTTCATTCGGTGCCTGATTGATTACGGTCTCTTTCCCTTCGCTGACACTGGGCTTTCTGACAGTGACGTAGCAGGATTTCCAGTCTCGATCATCTGGATCATCAACTTGATCAAACTCAATGACTCTCTCAATCTCGTAGACGTTCTGATTGTGGGTAAATTCGAGAGTAACGCTGGTTTCGCCCAGACCTTCCATGGCAGCTTTCCGATTGATTACTTTCCGGCGTTTCTTGGATTTCCCAGTATTGCCGCCTTCAAATCCGTATAGGCAGAAACGCATGGCGGTAAAAAACGCAGTTTTACCTCGGTCATTCTTTGCACCCATAAGAATTAGAGGAGCGTCACTACTTGTTTGGAGGTCGACAGAGACCTCCTTATAGAAAGGCATGAAGTTCTTGATGATCGCTTTTTTGACCTTCATGACGTTATTCCATGCTCCATCCGTTATCGACGTAGTTCTCAAGTATCTGTCTTAATTCCGATGGAAGTCCCGCCCTCCGGTCCATCGTCACCATTTCTTTTTCGAGGACATAGATCTCTTTCAATAAATCTTCTGGGATATTTTTCTCGTCAGCCTGTTCAGCGATTAGCTTCTCAATTTCCGGGTCGATTTCTTCGTCGTTTGTACTCATATTAATGCTAAGTGCCCCAGTCCGTACGGTTCAAGTTGTTCTCGAAGCTCCTGTCGGATTTCTTCTTGATTGTCGGCAGAGTCCATAAGAACCCGGCTTCGATGGAGTTCCTTTTTTACAAATTCCCTGGCCGTGTTGTTACCTTGCTCTGCGATGAGGCCAGGCAACGTGATCATGTCATAGACCGATGCCTTCGATTTATCTTCACTTTTTCGGAGAACACGCCCCCGCCGTTGAATGAACTGTCTCTCATTACTTGAACTGGCGATGATGATTGCTGTCGGGCAGTCGGGTACGTCAACCCCTTCATCCAGACAGTTAATTGCCAGCAAGTAGTCTACCATCCCGTTGTTGAACTGGTAGAAAGCACTGGCTTTCTTGTCTTCGTCCATATCAGAGACGAACACTGCGTAGGAGTCTTCTCCCTTCTTCCGGTTCAGCTGGTCTTTGATTTGGTCAACCTGCTGGTTGTCCTCACAAAAGATAATTGCAGGCGTAGGGTGGTAAGTTTCGAGGAAGCGCCCGAATCGGTAGGGCTTATTCTCTGCCTTCTTCAGAATCTTGGCTCTGTCTCGGGAGAGTCGTTCTTGTTTTTCTCTGAGTTTTTGAACTGACTTGCTTGGGTTGTCGCTGTTGAGTTCGCTTGTGACTTGGCCGATTCGCTGGCTATAGCTTTTATATTTCTCGTATTCTTTTTCGTTGAGATCGCAGATTATGGGGTAGTAGTCGTAGCTGGATAGGTAGTTGTTCTCGATGGCTTCGGCAGTTTCGAATCGGAAGATGATATCGTCGAAGTAGTTCATAATCTTCCGGTTACCGGTGTCGTCGAATCTGCGTTCAGGCGTTGCGGAGAGACCTATACGTCGTCCTGCATCTATTTCGAAGAGTTGGCTGAAGGTATCTGCCCCGTATCTGTGGACTTCGTCAGCGACTATCTGAAGCCGATTTGGAGGGATACCGCGGAGGAAGCTTCGGAATGCGTCCCCGACTGCTGTGTGGATTGTCGTCAAGATGAACTGCTTAGGTCGGTCGTGGATTACATCCGTGCTTTCGGTTCGATATGGATTAACTAAGCGTAGCATCTCCTGTCGCCAGTCTGTTTCCCCGCTGCAGACGAGGATTTCGGCATCTTCAATCAACTCTTCGATGTCCTCTTTCCATTGATTAAGTAGAGTGGTAGTAGGGACAACGACGAGAGTGACTCTATTGTCGGCATCAAGGTTGGCAGCTGCTATTGCAGCTCTGGTCTTCCCAGTGCCAGTGGCTAATGCGAAGATACCGTGATAGTCGTTTGCGATCCATTCGTCTATGGATTGTTCCTGGTGCTCCCACAGCGAGATTTCCTCCTCTTCGCTTTCCCCGGTGTCGTCCTTGTTGAACAGCTCAAGGTCTGGGCGGCCCTCGACGGTTTCTGGACTATGCTCTTTCAGCCCGGATTCTACTGCGTCAGGAAGTTCTTTGACGGTTACTCGGGATTCCTCGTTGTTCCAGAGTTTGTTAAAGGATTCTTGTTTCTCCGAGGTCCGAATATCAAGGCCCGGCCACCAGTTGGTGTAGACATCAAACGATTCGAAGTTATCTGTCCACGCTAACTCGGTCTCGTTAATGGAGCCGAAGAAGGCCATCTGGTTTCCGTAGTTGTCTGAGAAGACACCGAGTTTCTCGTGGTAGTGGCTGAACGGATTGAGATCATCCGCATTGGTCATATAGGCGATACGGATTTCCAGCATTTCTTCTTCTAACATCCAGGCGAGGCATTTGAAACGATCTCGCTTCAAGTAATCCTCGAATTGTTCGGCTGAAAGCCCTCGGTGGAGAGCGTTTTCTAGAACTTCTTCCTCGTTGAGATCGGTTTCTGGTTCGGATGCCTGCTCCAGTACTTTGATATCTTCAGGTTTGAGACGGGGGCTGACGATCAGCCGCATTTTACCGTCGTTCAGAATCAGTTTGGAGATTCCTTGGGCGGCGAGAACCAGTGATTTGCTGTCGAAGTAGCCAGCTGCCCGGTCGTACTGATTCGCGTTTTTGAGGCAGGGTATGTAGAAATCATTCAGGATGTCGTCATTACCTGACCGGTAACTGTTTTGGAGGGAGATATTTCTGAGACCTTGATATTCATCTTCAATGGTCTTTTCAGAGGTTGTTCCGTCAGCCATTCTTGGGTGTTTGGAGAATGTTTGTCAGCTTATTTGTAGCTTCCGCAGGCGGGAGACGCTCCGAATAACCTGATCTGTGGCGTCCACGATTTCTTCCCTAGTGTTGTCTTTCCCGAGTCCGAACCTGACTGCGGAGTGCCAGCGTTCATCACTGCCACCAAGCGCTTGGAGTACGTGGGACGCTTCGACCTTGCCGGTTGTACAGGCAGACCCGGCTGAAACTGCTATCTCTGGTTGCAGATTCTGAACTAGGGCTTTGTTTTCGACGCCGAGGAAGCTAACATTCAGATTGTTGGGGATCTGCTTCTCTGGGTGGCCATTGAGAACGACGTCGTCGAGTTCGCTATTAAAACGGTCCCACATGTAGGACGTGAGTTTCTCGACGTGCTGATGGCGTTCGTCCATCTCTTGCTCGGCTAATTGTACTGCTTTCCCGATTCCGACGATGGATGGTACGTTGAGTGTTCCAGAGCGCCAGCCTCGTTCGTGGCCGCCTCCGTGGATAAGCGGGTCGAGTTTGACTTTGGGATTTCGGCGGCGGACGTAGAGAGCCCCTATGCCTTTCGGCCCGTAGATTTTGTGGGCAGATATTGACATCAGGTCAATCCCCATTTCTTCGACATCGATGGGGACATAGCCGACTGCTTGGACTGCGTCGGTGTGGAAGAAAACCTCGTTGTCTTTGGCGATTTCTCCGATTTCTTTGAGAGGTGCTATGGTTCCGATCTCGTTGTTGGCGGCCATTATCGAGATCAGGAGTGTGTCGTCTCGGATGGCCTCTTCAACCAGATCGGAGTCGATCAGACCGTTCTCGTCGACGGGAAGGTAGGTTACGTCGAAGCCACGTTCCTCTAGTGCTTCACAGGCTTCGAGTACGGCTTCGTGCTCGGTTTCCACGGTGATGATGTGGCTACCCTTGTTATTCCTCTCGGCGTAGTCAGCGACACCCTTGACGGCTAAGTTGTCGGACTCTGTTGCGCCACTGGTGAAGATGATCTCTTCCTTACGGCAGTTCAGAACCTCAGAGATCTGCTCCCGTGCTTGTTCTACGCCTTCCTTGGCTTTGGCTCCGTAAAGATGGTCGTCGCTGGCCGGATTTCCGAAGTTTTTCGTGAAGTACGGAGTCATCTCCTCAGCTACCCGTTCGTCTACTGGTGTGGTGGCATGATGATCAAGATAGATGGCGTCCTCAAGGCTCGGAGTCATGGTAGACCACTACCTGGTTCCACGTCAGTATCTTGTTTTAATTTATTGGGGATCAGAGCTTGGAAGTCGCTGAGATCGCTGACGTTTCCGTGAACTCTGATCACTCCTCTGTTCAGGTGAGCAACGAACTCGTCGTAGAGATCCTCTTCTGGGTCTTTACCTTCCTGTATCAGACGCTCTTTCAGCAGGGCCATATAGAGAGCGTCATGTTCACCGAGCAAGGTGTACCGGTTGAACGTCTGGCCATCATTATCGTATTCCTCCGAGTTTGGCGGCCGCGGTTCATTCAGTGAATAGCAGAGGCCGATCCTGCAGAGATAGTTCGGTGTGAGTCCGGTTTTCCCTTTCAACATCCGCAGCCGGTTTGTTGCGTCTGTCCCGATTTGTATTCGGTTGAACTCTTTGCTCATTGTGTAACCTCCAGATCGATTTCGTCGCCTCGGTCAGGATTGGACCAGAAGTATCCTCGAGAGACTGAAGTGTAGCCTTCTTCCTGGTTATAGTCTAAGTGGTAGGCCTGAGTAACGTCGTCATCCAGCTGGTCGTAGTACTCGTCGTCGATTTCGGTGTCCGTGGAGAAGACCAGGACTTGGTGCGCTGCTTCCGGGAAGAAGTTCTCGACGAGGTTTTCTCGATGTGCTCTGTCGAGTCGTCCGAGAGGTGTGTCGACGATGAAGGGGAGAGGTCTACCGGAAATCTCCGCCAGTGCCCATAGTAGGGCGGTTGCGAAGATCTGGCGTTCGCCGGCAGAGAGTTCGGACTGAGGTTTGTAGTTCCCGTGTTTGGTTTTCACTTTAATGTTGAGAGCATCTTCGTCGACTTCGATTCCCTCGTAAAAGTCGCTCTTGTTCGATAGAGCGAGGTAGCGTTCTGTGAGTGCGTCTTCGAGGTTTCGGAGTTTCTCCTTCGCCAGCTCTTCCCGGTATTCACCCAGCAAATCTTGGACATCAGCGGCCAGATCTGCCCGCTCTGAGATATTTTCTTTATCTCCCTGTCGGTCGAGCTTGTTGTCGATCTGGTTTCCGAGTCGGGAGATCCGGGTGTCGAGTTTGCTTAGTTCTTCCTCGATATCCTTGAGGTCGCCCTTCAGAGACTCTTTCTCTTCGATCAGTTCGTTCAGTTCCTCAATGAGCGGAGAGATATCTTCCTCTTCAGGGGCACGTCCAAGCTGCTCTTCGATGTCCTGCAGCTCTCGGACCATTCTCTCCAGTTCGTTGGATTTGGAGCCGAGAGTTTCGGGTACTTCATCCAGTGCTTCGTCGACGACGCCATACATTTCACGGCGCTGTGCTTCGGAGAACTGGTGGAGTAGCTGTGTGTCTTCATCGTCGACTTGGAACCTGTTCTGGATCTCTGATTGAAGCCGGGTTTTGATTTCTTCTGCTTGGTCGTCTGGGACGCCCAGGTCGCTGAAAACATCGCCATTCAGTGCTTCGTCAAGTTCGCTATCAAGCCGTTCTCTGGCTGCAGCGGTTTCCTGTTTCTCGCTTTCTTCTTTCAGCCGGTCGACGACGCTTTGGCAGAGGTCGGGTGCAAGTGCGAAGGGATATGCGTCGGTGACTATTTTTTGGATATCTTCCTCGACGTTCTCGATTTTGACGTTTAGTTCTGCTCTCCGTTCTTTGAGGTCCTCGCGTTTGTCGGCGTAAGCACCGCCTTCTTGAGCGATATCTGCTTCCTTGTTGTCGATCTCTGTCTCGAGTTCAGCAAGCCGCTCTTCCTTATCCGCTTCTTCGTCTTTGAGTTCTTGTTCCCGGTTCTCCAGTTCTTCTTTCTCTTTCCGTAGTTCGTTGATTTCCTCGCTGATTCCATCGAGACCGCTTTCGTCGAGTTTTCTGGAGCGGTAGATGGATAGGTCCGCGTCAAGTCGGTCTACAAGATCGAGGCCGAGCAGTGAGAATAGGGAATCTTCGAAGCTTTCGTCGTCTTCGATTGCGGTGGCGAGTTCTTGGACTTTTTCTCCGTCGAAGAAGAAGAGCTGTGAGACTCCGGGAGGAATCAGCTCTTTTAAGAAGTCCTCCCACTGGTCTTTGTCTAGGTCGGAGGGGAGCTTCCCGTTCCTACGTACTTCGAGGTTCTCAACGATGCTTTTCCCACGGTCACGCCAGGATCTTTCAACGCTATAGTGGTCCACTTCACCCATATATGCGTATTCAAATTCGAGGCGGATTGAGGCCTTGTCAGCGGTGTTGTCTGGATACTCGTGGAGCTTTCCTCGGACGTGATCTTTGTAATCTGCTTCACTAACCCGTCGGCCCAATGCGCTTCGTCCGTGAAGACAGATTTGAATGCCTCGGAACAACGTGGTTTTTCCGGCTCCGTTTGACCCGCCGAACAGGATAATAGGCGAGTCTTGGGATGTAGATAGTATAAATTCGTTTCTACCGCGATATGGCCCGAAATCCTTTATGACCAGCTTTGTAAGTTTCATTGGTTAGAGGGGTGCGGAATTAGGTCTGCGACTCTGGCGTATACTGCCACTTTTCAACGTTCTCTTCGCCTTCGATATCAGCTACGATTTCTTCCATTGGACGCCAGTCCTCTCGCATGACCTTGTCAATCTTGTTGTAGATAGCGGCACGACGCTTCATTCCATGGTGCTGAAGCTCGGTATCGAGTAGGCGCTGAATAAGTATTGGAGAAACGTCATGCTTGTCTGCGATTTCCTTGAGCAGGTTGGCTTCCGTTTCTCCGAAGGCACCGTAGTCATCCTGCACCCAGCCGATGTCCTCCTCCATTACTTCTCTGTAGATATTAGGAACAGAGTCTTCCCAGTCGGCTCGTTCTTCCCGCCAGATGCGGCGGATTTCTCGTAGCTCTTCGTCTCGGATAAGATCCATTTCTTCATCGCCCGGAAGATCTTCGTTCACCTTCTGCTGGGTTTCCAGCAACTTTCTCAGAAGGTCCTTACAGAACTCGAACTTGTGAGCTCTGGGGATGATTCCGTTATCGCCGTTGGTCTTGGTCTTGACGTAACCGTGTTGGCGACCCTTGACCTGTCTGTATTTGGGTTTCTCTTCAGGGTCTTGAGTTGCTTTCAAGAAGTCACGAAACTCGAGAAGCGGCTCCATCCACTCATCGCCTTCGTCGATCATATTTTGCATCGCCTTGTCTTCGGAGACGACAGTGCAGGTCCAGCAGCCGAATCGGCTGTTACCGCAGGAAGGCGTTTTGGTGTCAATTACCATTGGGCACTCATCATCAGCTTCCTGGTACAGAGCTGCAAGGTCCCGATTTTCTTTGCCCCACGGACACTCAACTTGGAGAAGATAGGACCAGACATCGTCGACAAGCCAATCCTCAATCGGCGTGTAGACGAAAGCATTAGCGAACTTATTATGACGGGAGAGAATGCTACCTTCGATACTATGCAGATCCATTACTTGCTCTCGGGTAGCACTCTCTGCTTTTCGAACTCCGAGGATTACGATAACTTCGCCGTGTTCAGAGACCCTATCCTCGATGAATCGGTCAGCAGGATCGATTTTGAGACGTTCAGTGCACCATCGGAAGGTTTGGTTGGGTGCCGGATATCCTCTACCGATTAGATTGACCCAGAACGAGTCGTCAACTTTCGGAGTGACTTTGTGTGCTTCAAAAGGAAGATCTTCCTTGTCTGCATACTCATTTATATTTTCAAGAGTACTGGTAATATGGTTTACAATCTTAGGAGTCTCAACGAGAGTATCACTAGAAATAACATATATGGACTTTTTCTGCTTTTCATCTGGAAGTTCTCTAATAGCGTACCAAATGAGCTGGAGTGCAGTAGTAGAGTCTTTCCCACCACTGTATCCAATTACCCAAGGACGCTCATCGGCCAAGTAAGCTCCCTGTATTTCCTCGTAAATATCCCCAAGAGAGCGACTGTCAAATACGGATTCTCCGCTTTCTTGGCCCGTATCTGAGACTTCCAGATTGTCAGTACTCATGATATAGACTCTTATTTGTGATAGTGTTGTGGAAGATACTTGTATCTACCGTTGCTGACCCCGGTGGTTCCGCTATGATCCGTCGATTTTCCATTGTATATTCTCCGTGTGGATATCTATTTTTCAAGAAGGATGGTCTGTTCTCTATTTACGGACACACTAGACCGTAAGTTGTTATGTTTGGGCTTTGAACGTCTACTGACTAATAATTCAGCCAACCGTAGTAAAAGTGTAACCGGGGTACCTCGGCATGGTATTATTAATATAATAAAATTAGAACTGATTCCGGTAGTTAGAGTAGATCACTTATTAATCAGCATTACCACTTTAGCAGAGAGATTTATAGAGTTTTGTCTGAATTAGTATTTAATCGAAAATATAATAACGACATAGTCAAATATATTATATATGGATACAGACGAAGCAAAATTCCGTGAAGATCTACAATGGAACTCCTATTTTATTGATTCGGTATATGACAAGATATACGAAGAAGTCGAATTTGCGGCTGACCAGTTTAATGAAGAACACGAAACTGCAATTTCAGACGAAAAAATAGAAGACATAGTTGAAGATATAATGGATCATGGTCTTGAGTCACTTTCTGAAAGAAAGTGAGAAATAAACCATTTTTATCTAAAAATTTATCTTAAATTGAACTCCAGTATCGTTATTAATTGTACAAAGACTAATCACTTCTATGAAATCATTGACGCCTCGGATATTCTTTTCTCGAATCCATGATTGGCTGTTTCTTTTATAATCTGACAGAGCATAAAATGAACTACTGGACATCTTCAACAGGTATCAAGTCTCGGTGACGGAACGAAATTGGTAACTTCTCACCGTTTTTTATGTCCTCAACAGTATATGATAGCCTGTTGCACGACTACGAGATTAACTCAGACCTATCGAACAGTGGTCACTATCGATAGAATTAGTCAGTTTTTCTAGATAGGGGGTCGGATCAATGGTATGTCCAATACCCGATCCGACATCACCGAACAAACGGTTGAAGGTCATAAGAGTGCTGTTCGTGCGTTCCTCCGAACTCAC
>LFCJ01002931.1_pt1 | contig 12404 bp, 10 predicted proteins | sample 643141 | NCBI WGS metagenome assembly LFCJ01 (sample SAMN03766243, study PRJNA286221) | soda lake metagenome | biome: soda lake; feature: Kulunda steppe; material: water; isolation source: sample B1-Br-g2 brine of Lake Bitter-1 | place: Russia: Kulunda steppe | collected 2010-07 | reverse complement strand
GTGGGATCGTTGGATCGTCCACCATATGATGAACCGTACAGTCCAAACAAAAAAGACCGATGCTAGTTTCTCAGTAAGCGGTACTCCCTGGGGTCAGCCGTGAATAAAACCAACCAATGTTACAATACAACTCAGTTTTAACGTTGTTATACTGACATTATATGGCCCAAAAGAAGCACAAGAAGCGTTCTACACAAGGTTCACGAAACCACTCGAATAGGAGCGCAAACTCGTTGCCGATGGTGAAGCTGATATTCTCGTCGTTTGATCCGCTGCTGGAAATCTGAGAGTGAGCGACTGAAAACTCTCTTTCTTGTTCGAACACCGCCCCAGCCTCCACTTTCGCCCAATAAACTGTTAGAAAGCCAACGTCAAAGCCGAGAATACAGCATGATCCAACAACCGCTTCAGATTATCCTCCAACTCGGATGCTTGCATAATCTTGATCGTACTCTCATTTTGGGCTTCTAGATAGTGCCATCCAATATCTTCTGAAGAAATAAATACATCCAATATCTTTATGAAATATCATGAAATCAATAATAGTAAGCAACATCCCATTCTCAATGGTATCTCAAGTTGTTTCTCAATTAGAGAATCTCACTCTCCCAGGTTTTGTAGAGATAATCGCAGGACTTGGATCACTCGCACTATCGATTGGACTGTACATATTGTATCGGAAGCAGTATCAGTTAGATAGAGTCTTTCAAGAGCCTATTCTCAAGGTAGATCGAATTAGGGCTGTCCGGTGGAACCATGAGACGCAAGAAGTGATAGAGGATACCGATATTACCAGCCCTGAAATTACTGATAAGTTCGAAATCGTTCTTTCCAACATCGGTCAAGGATCTGCTCAAGATGTTCAGATTACGTTGATTCCTTCTGCGATATCAGGAGAGGGGTTTAATTCTTGGCCTCATCAAACAGGTCAGGTCACAATGGATATTGATCGCCGTCAAATTCTGGAGGATTCACACTGGTTGAGTATCAGGGAGACGAATATTGGATCAAACGAAATGGAGGTGTCATACCTTACTGAAGCTGGTCTGCAGATTTACGCTGATAGAGATCCATATGAATTCGAGGAGGTAGTCAACCAGTGTGCTGAGGAAGGCGTTAGTTATCTGCGACTCAAAGTATTCGTCAATTTCCGGGATGAATCAGGTTCTCCGCTGAACCGAAAACAAGTATTAGATTACGTATTATTTCTCAATGGAGTGGAAACACTTGGTGAAGCACTCAAACAAGGTGCTCCATACCGAGAATTCGATCGTGACCGAGATAGGTTTGTGTTTAAGGCTTTAAGATAATCTGACCACATGTTTATATAATCTGATCTCAAAATCGACATTATAGACTGATCGTGAATGGAAGAATTCAACCGATACACCAATTTGGACAGATTGGAACCAAATTCATACATAGTGCCTCTAATTTCAGGTCTACTAAATAATCGAGAACAAATATATGAGAATCAAGACTCATCACCGTACGTCACATCTCGTATTAAGTATACTTCTTCGTCGAAGGTAAGGCCAAAACCACGACCACTCTCTGAATTTGATGATTACTGTTCCGAACGAATTGAATGGATCGACAACATATTAGAATTAGAATATCTCGAATCACATCTGGAAGGCTGGCGATTGCTAGGTCATCAATGGGATCGAGCACAACAGACGAACCGAGATCAAGGATTAATATCAGAAGCACCGGAGGAAACAGGTAATACAACGGGTCTACTCGGGGGCATCTTGTACGAAACCGTTTGCCGGTCAGCGAACGCAGTTGTTGTTGTTCCACAATTGTCACAAATACCATCGATTCTAAACTGGTACTTAGAACCAATTGCAAAGATACGTGAGCAAGATCACAACGTTTCAATCGGTTCGTGGACCGGAAATACTCCCTACAAGTATGATATGGTTGGAAGCCAGCCCACATCCGAATTTGAAAAGATAGCGGACTGGGAGATCGAAGAGTGTAACTCACAAAATTCAGTATCACAAAATAATAGATATAAAATTACTAGTGAAGAAAATAAATTTGAACTACCACCCTCTGCCCTCCGTTTATCTAAAATGCAAATTCGGAAAAACCATCCAGATATCCTATTTACAACGCCAGAGTCATTGGGATTGGTAGCATTCAAACCCAACAGAGATATTCTCAAGGAATCAGATATCTTTGCCTTTCTAGAGTGCCAGGAATATACCGGTATTTACGGTTCACATGTAGCAAATCTAATCAGAAATTTACGTAGAGGCAAGTCTAACCCAGCCCTCTTTGCGGGTGTGACAACGCCTGTCGGGGATTTAGATACATTTTCAAATAATCTATTTGGGTTAGATGCAGAGCAATTCCAATCAGACAGCGGTGAACAGACGAAATCTGCAGATTTGATAACGTTGCAGCCGTCTTCATCTGATCTGGACCATAGATCAGTGGATCGCACTCACTATTATTTTTGTCAGACATCAAAAAACGGGGTAGGGGTCGCATCTCAGTACATTCACCAAGCAATGTTTCTTGGCCATACGATGCTGGCTAGAGAAGGCCATAGAGATAAAATTGTTACAGTATTCGACGATTTAGAGACCGGGAATCGGCTCACAACACAATTAAAGGATGCAGAACAGCATAAACTCTGGAAATATCATATCAACTCTGATCGTGACTCCGGGTGGAGGCTTATATCAGAACAGCTTGGAACAGAGTTTATTGACGAGTCTCTTACTGTTAAATCACCCACGAGACTACCTGCGGTACAAAGGGATACGCCCGATGGAAAGGTAAGTGCAGACATCTATCACGCATTAGAACATGAATTACCTCAGTTAACTGATGAGCCATCACGTTTCTTGACCAATTACCGTAGCCCGAGAAATATCAATTCTTTTTTGAACCGGAGTCGAGTTAGCGCTTCCAATCGTGGGGTAGATACGCACATGTTTATGTTCCTGTCATCATCAGGCCGTGATCTGGATTGGATGTATAGAGCAGATCGATTTATAGAGTCAGTATCTCCCACTCATCTTAATCCAGATAATTTTTGGGTGCAGTGGCTACACAATAAAATTGCCCGCTTTCTGGAAACCTGGGAATACACTGAGGAACTCTCTCCGGGAAGAAATGGACGAGAGTTCCTACGACAGTACTTCACCGAGACTCACTCCTGGACACCATTCTTTGAGTTTTTGATAGATTCATCATCAATACCAGAAGATCAACTTTCATTGGATACAAATTTTGGGTCAATTATTGCCAACTTAGACAGATTAGAGGAAATAAAGTCTCAAATTCACTTTCTCTCGAATCTACTAGAACCCAACGACAGTGTTGCAATTTGGCTTACTAACGCCCGTATTCAGAATGTATCGGCAGCCAGGGAACAGATTTGGTACCTATATAAAACAATTGACAGTATCCCTGATTTTGGTTACGGTCAAATTGATCAATTAACTGGAAGTGTTTATATGATCCGACAGTTGCTCCGATCATGCTATTACTTCAACCGATATTATGAAGCTGTGACTGGTGAGGAATTTGCGGATGATCTTATACAAATTCCAGAGTCTTTCCTTACGAATAATAAACAAATGACTGTTAATGATGGTTTTCTGAATGAAGGTGCTGAAAAGGTGGTCATCACTGAGCTACTGCGAGAATTTGCACCGTTTTGTGTTCAAATTGCTGAAAAAGATCACAGGGTGGAATTTTTCCAGCCTTATGTAGAGACTAACACTGACTCTGCTAATCCAGTGCTACAAGCGCATGATGTTATTGGGAAGGAGTATGATGGAATTATTGAACCAGAGTTTCTTCCACTCTCTTCGGTTGGTGATCTCTCTAAAAGACAAGAGCTAGGAATTGTCTATTGGGATTCAGATCGGTGTCGTATTGTATCTGAGGAAGAGGTGTTCACTGGTGAAAAAGAATCTACTTACCCAGCATTAGTTGAGTCGGCACCGACAATTCAAACGAATATCGAAATGATGAATTCAATTAGTGCTGAAAGGAACCTCAGTTTGGTTGATCTCACTGCGACAGTCCAGATCGACCAGGTTAGTGTTACTACACATCGGGCAAAACCTCAACAAAACAACTATTGTATTACAGAAGATAAACAAACACATACATTTGACATGGGGGTGCCAAAAGTGGGTTATAAGCTTCCCACGAAAGGACTATGTTGGGATGTAGAAGAGATTCTCTCAGATGTCAACTCGGTGGAGGAGGGATCCACTATCTTGTCAGATGAGATTCCTGCGGAACAAGAGAAACCATCAAGAGAGGCTGTGTTGACTACTGCAGCTCGGTTCTTATTGTGGACAGTAGCTGATCGTTGTGGCGTTTCTCCTGATAAACTCTTATACACAATTGATACAGAACGAAAACAAGTTATAGTGTTTGAACAGACGATAGGTGGTCGGGGAATCGTTGATCAATTTATCAATGAATATCGCTCTCAACCGGACGCTGTTCTTACCTCAATATTCAGGACAACACGTGACCCCAAAATTCTCGCAGAGCGAGTGTGGACTGCACTATCTGAACGGTCAGGATCTGACGAGGATCAACCGATTGTAGAACACCCTGGATTCCAGCCAAATGATACGAGTGATTCAGTTAGCCATGGAGAACGTCTGAACTCGCTGAAAGATCTGGTGAAGACGAGTATTGACATTGAACACAATGGAACCTTAGACAGAATTGCTTCAGAGTTGCTAATCACAATTGAGACACTAGAAAATCTGGCCGCCTCTACCGACATCTCTCTTGAACGATTGGTTGAAATGCGATGTAAACTTGCAGTGCAAAGTTTTGATGGTGAAAGACCGATAATAAATACCCAGATACGAGAAGCTTATTCTGATGTGTTGGATGAGATACCGGAATCTGAATTCACTGAATTTCTTGAGACCGAACCGGAATCATGCGAAAGACTCCTCAGACATCCGACTCGCGTAAAGACAGTAGGAGATGGATATACATCAAGATATCCAGTTTTGGAACAATTAGAACAAACTGTTCTCACTCGTGTCCCAATCGAAAAGGAAGACGACTACTATTTTGAGTCCGGACGCCTCAGTGCGGGTCGAACTAACACGGAAGCAATATTTGTGGAGTTTTAAGATGACTAGATCATTGCTCTCGGATGGTGGTTTCGAATGTCGAAAAAGACCAAGTGATTGCTTCGCTCGCGCTCTGAATATCATTCTTAAAGACACCGACGAACTATTCATCATCATTCCTGTATCGAAACAACTTCTCGCAAAGCGACCTGCCAATATCGAGGGAGGTGGCCTTTCAAACGGACTCGAAAATTATATTGAGAATTATTCTGATGTTAATGTTACTGTATGCATAAATCGTAATAGTTGGGCAAAGTATGAGATTGAGCCACTCCAGTCATTCTGTCAAGTCAAGTATATTTCTGGAGTAGAAGACGAACGTATAATCGGTGACAGTTTTATGTATCTGAAAAATGCGACTCTAAATGGAACAGAAATCAACTCTGCGCGCTCACATAATCTCTGCAAGCACCAATATACCGATGCCACGTCTTGCTACAGCCGTCTCTTTGCTGAATCTGAAACAGAAGAATTTTGAAAACGGAAGTTTTAATTTTTCACTTAGCCAGACAAATTAAAATTGACTCGTCAAATATCCCAACATCAATGATGAATACACAGATACTGATGCAGATGATGGTCGAACCTATACTGAGGTTCAATGGTTCCTAGTTCAATTGGGGAACTAACATAGTAACTTTTCTCGGTTGAAGAATAAAAAACACACAAATATCACAGTATTCAGTGTGACTTCGTCAAATGAATCAGGGGAAAATACTGATTAGTGACTGTTTAGATGTTATCGGAAATGATAAATTTAAGAAATATATCATTTCCAGAGAGTCTTGCAGGAATGTTTAATAGTGAACAATTAACGTGCTTAGGAACGCCCACGAAAACAACAAGTTGGCTCACGAAAGGGACAATTCAGGAAATCGGAAAATTTGTTCGGAGTGGGTTCTCGAAGTCGCACTTTCCTTTAGAGTTGATACAGAACGCCGACGGTGAAGGGGCTGAGACAATTTTGGTTGAGTGTAATAAAAAGACAGGCGGAGTCCAATATTTGACGACGGGGACGGTCTCGAGTTTTACACATAATAGCGAAATCATAATATGGTTTGGTCGGACTTTCAAGAATCTCGCTACATAATATGGGTTAGCAACTGTTTAAGATTTCCCTCCAGCTCAGATGCCTGCAGAATCTTGATCGCACTCTCCTCTTGATTGCTTAAGTCGACTGTCTCGTCTTGTAGATCCTGGATGACAAGCAATCCATTGGATCCATTTCCGAAGTACGATCCATCCGATTCATCATCAAACACGAATTGATCATCAACACGCAGGAATGCCAGATACTCCAAGGTCTCTTTGATCCCCTGGCGAATCGTATCCGTCCGAGTACTGTTCTTCACCTCCGTGATGAAGTACTCGCGCCCATCACCCTCGGCCGAGTTAATTTCCAATACAATCAGATCCGGTCGACCAGTGTGATTCGTGAACTTCTGGTCAGTGAAATACTGATTCGCGACACTCCGGGCGGTCGTCTGGACCTGTTCTGTCCGAGACAAATCATCCGCCTCTTCATCTGGATACGCCAAGAATGACAAGTCACGATCGGGCGCAGAGCTATCGTGGTACAGTACGATCTCTGTGTCACCTTCGATGCGAGCGACCTCCTGTCGACCGGACCGAATCGTACTGAATGTCGCATGCTGCTCACAGAGGTCCTCCAGTGTGGCCACAAACCGGAACAACACGAACAGCTCGAAGAGGGTATCTTCGTCATCCGGCGTGATGGCCGTTTGATCCAGGAGTCGACGGATTGCTTCGGGATGCCCGTCGTGCAGCCGCTGGTGTGTCTGAAGGATGGACGCCGCATCACGATACAAGGCCTGACGTGAGTGTGCGGCTTCGGTCACCATCCGATCAGTTGGTTCGTAGGCTTTTGGATCACGAATCCGGCGGACATGTACGTTCCGCTCAACAATCCGTTTGAGCTGGTCTACGAGCTGTTCGTTCCACGTCGATGCCACCCAGTCGTAGTTCTGCCGGAGAAACCCATCTGGAAAGTAGCCTCACTCTCAAATCATCGTACCGCAATAGAGACTTCTATAAGTTAGACTGTGATACAGCGATACAGGTGACTCTCTAATAGTGCGGTTCTATGTACCCGAATGGGATGACGCTGTAGATGCAGACTATAATTTTGAGCACGACGAGCTGTCAGACCCCCATCGACAAGAACGAGAATTGAACTATATATGGGACATTTTCAATAAAGACTCAAGACTTGGCGTATCCTACGTTTTATGAAAATTTTGGGCCAAAATCGGGTATATACGCTTGTAAGTTGTGTCGAGAGGAAACTGCGGAAAGAAGATTCATTCATAGATACCCACCTCCATTTTCACTGTCTTGAATCTCTTCTAAAACCTCCTGTCTCAGTTCTCGTTTTTCTTGCTCGTTACGCTCGTCGTAGTGCTTCTCAATAACTTTCTCGCTAACGTCACATCGGTCACCTATAACCTCAGCTGGCGCACCGTCGCGGAGTTTCGAAGTGATGTAGCCGTGACGAAGGGCGTATGGTGGTCGGCTTGACGGACACTTCGACGCAGCGTCATCTGAGTCTGCAGCATCACAGGACTCGATATCCCGATCATGCGGGCACTCGCCAGTTACGACGCAAGGTCGGCTGAATTTATAGACGTATCTCCGCATCGTTGTTTTGGAAATTCGTCCATGAGTTGTGGTCAGGAACGGTTCTCGACCGTTATCGGTGACAATATCAATTCGATTTTTGTTAATATAATCCTCGAAAATCTGGGCTACCTCTTCCGAGATGTAGATCTCAGTTTCTCCGGCGTCACCATTTTTTAATTCGGTCTCTCCCGAGCGGTGTCTCAATTCTATGTACGGATTTGTCTGGTCAAGATTGAGATCATTTAGGTCTAATGCGTAGAGACCTCCTGGGCGTCGACCGGTGTGGACATGGAAGGTCCAGACCACATGAGCACGACTTGCGTATTTGAACCTTTCGAGGTATTTGAGGATTTTATTGACTCGCTCGGGGTCGATGTCGATGTTTCGGACACCATCTTCTTTTCCGAGAGTAGGAATGCGAACTTTGTCACTGAGATCGGTTGGTACTGCTTCTATCTCTTCCAAGAACGAGATGAAATCCCGGAAGAGATACATATCGTCTCTCATTGTCTTGGTTGATAGCGGTTCATTTTGTGACGATGATTCGACACGTCGATAGTGACGGAAATCGTTTACTGTCCGTCCAGTCATATCATTCAGGTTGTCAATTCCCTGTTTTTCGCAGAACTGCCGGAAATGGTCTAATTTTCTGTCATACTCGGAAATCGTTTGTGTGCGAATTTCTTGCTGTTTGTATTCGAGGAATTGTTCAATGGCTTCCTCTGGCTCAATTGGTTCTAAGGAGTCAATGGCCGACTTCACCAATTCCTGCAGCTCAGAAGGCAGTTGGTCGAGAGATCCACTCATATGAATTTCACCTCTGACCGTCCGCATTGGTTTGTAATCGATACTTCAATTGCGCAGCGTTGCCACTCTTGATGAGTTTTTTGTATCATGTTTATTACTCAAATGGATTGATGAATTGTTACACGGTTCTAAGCGCTTGAGATGACAAACTCTCCATCTCTACCTCACAACTAACTCAACTGGCGCTCGCCCCCACCGCGCGATATAAACACAACTACAACGACAACCCAACCAACCAACGTTGATCTCTGTCGATCTCAAATGAAGTGTAATTAGATCTACACAACTGTTTGTGCTCAGAACACTTTCACGATACAAACTTCGATGTAACAGCTGACGTAACTGCCTCACAACCACCAAAATTTCAGCCTCACTTACGCTGTTGGTAATCGTTTGTACAATAAAATGTAACAACTTGACCGTTGCACTACCTAGTAACATCTCTACTCAAATCGGATGATAAAAACACTAGATTGCTTGGAAGTAATATAGTGATGACTCAAAAATAACGAGTTTATGCCGTACAGTGATTTTCAGGATTTATTTATATACTAGATCCAAAAGAATACGGTCGCCATCCACCCCCGTGCAATATTGTCGCGATTTTCTGCATTTCCCAGTTCTCAGAAGAGATTGCGTTGGTCGACTCGAGTGAGGGGATACTCTGACCGAGTCCGTGTATAAGTTGAGATCTATGATCTGGATCGTCCTGAACACTCACTACATCATGAACATCATGGGCATCCTTCTCAGCAATCGGACAGTTGTCAACGTGGGATCTCAATACAGGTTTGAATGCATCCTTGTTAATTCCATCCGACAGATAGAGCCCTAAAAAGACACGTGGGTAGCCATTGTATCCTGCTCCACCGATAGCTCGAACCGACCGCCATTGATCAACATCTCTTAATGTACGACTGAGTGCTTTTTGACGTGCTTGTTTTGAGGTGTGAAGTCTGTCTAGATATGTGACTGGAGGGATGAACGTCTCAGATTCCTTGTCAAGCCAATATGAGCCGCTGAAAGTGATCAAAGCGGTTGATTCAGCCCACCTACACGCCTTTTGATCGATCCGATAAAGTTCGCTCCACGCAGCATTAGCCCATCCGCTGGTGAAGGTCTCGAAATTAAGTGCCCGATACGTATCAATATCTTCCTTCTCGAGATAATCTACGAGTGACCTAAATCGGCGTGTTGCCTGATTCCAAGTCGGGATTTCTCCATTGATTCGTAGACGGTCAGGAACAAGATCCTCTTCGGAGGGTCCGACAAATCGTGGTGATCTTAATGCTTGTTCAGAGAGTATACGGCCCATATTTCGAGTTCTCAGTTCTATACTTATACTTGAAATTCGTCTATACCAGTATGATAGATCTATCCCACATTAAAATTGATATTGATATCAGTTTGTGCTCTCGATTACTAATCCAGCAGCTTTGAATAGTGGTACCTGTGAATTATTCTGCATTCCTGTATGTCACTTTGAGAAACCACTATGTCTACTATCGAACTCCGTTGTCGGAAGCCATAAGTCATTATCGTGCGAATGATTACTTAGAGTATGACCTTCTACAACCGAATCCAGGAGCTTGACGCACTCAATAGTGCCTTCGAATCTTCTGGCCACGATTTTGCCGTGGTATACGGGAGGCGACGGGTCGGAAAGACTGAGTTACTCAAAGAGTTCTGTGACAACCGACCGCATATTTACTTCTTGGCAGCACAAGAAGCCGAACACCGTCAGCGTGAGAAGTTTGTCGACCAGATTGCAAACTACTTCGACGACCGTGTCCCCCGAATCGAGGGATGGGACGAGGCCTTCGACTATCTCGGCGAGAAACTCGACACTGAAGATCTGGTGGTCGTTATCGATGAGTTCCCGTATCTGGTTGCTGAGAACGATTCGCTTCCCTCCTATGTTCAGGGATTCGTCGACGAGAAACTGCAGGAGACAGATTCGATGCTCGTTCTCTGTGGCTCAAGTGTGAGTACGATGGAGTCGGAGGTGCTTGGCCACGAGAGCCCACTGTACGGTCGACGCACCGCACAGTTCGACGTCACACCGTTCTCGTTCAAACAAGCACGAGAAGTCATCGGCTACGACCCAGCCGACTCGATTCGTTCCTACGCCATTACAGGTGGCACGCCGATGTATCTCACACTCTTCGACTACAATCGATCTCTCGCTACCAACGTGAAATCCCAGATACTGTCGCCCACGGCAGTGCTGTACAACGAGCCAGAGTTCTTACTCCGGACAGAACTCCGGAACCCAGCTCGATATATGAGTATCCTCGAAGCAGTCGCGCTGGGTCACACAACCCCAAACGAGATTGCAGGTGCGACGGGTATCGATGTTGGCCCACTATCGAAATATCTCCAGACCCTACGGCGTCTTCGTCTTGTCGACCGAGAGGTCCCTGTGACTGCTTCAGCAAAGAAATCGAAACGGTCGAGATACTACGTCGCTGATGAGTTCCTTCGGTTCTGGTTTCGGTACGTCGAACCCAACCGCTCGAGCATTGAGGAAGCTCCGGATGTCGTCTACGATGGAACGATTGCACCGGACCTCCCAGACCACGTGTCGACGACCTTCGAAGACGTATGCCAGGAAGTCGTCTGGGAGAGCATTCGAAACGGTGCATTTGAGTCGTACTCGGAAGTCGGTCGTTGGTGGTACGGTCAAGATGAGATCGATATCGTTGGGCTTGCACCGACTGATGATCGGATTTTGTTCGCCGAGTGCAAATGGACATCAGAACCAATCGGAAAGACACTCGTAGATAGCTTACAAGCAAAAGCCCCAAAGGTTCGGTGGGGACCTGATGATCGGACAGAAGAGTTTGCACTGTTCTCGAAAAGCGGCTTTGTCGACGGCCTCGAAGAGCGTCTGGCAGACAATTGGTCGCTACTCTCGCTCACTGATATCGACGACTGCTTGCCGACTGACTGATATCGTGTTCGCGAACAAGTATTGGTCGTTGAGACAATCCCGATAAGACAAATTGCTTGGAGAATCAGAACTCACTGTTCTTTTACGGATTACGAACCTCAGAGAGTCTCTCAATCCGGGTGAAGGTCTCGTAGATAGGCAGTTGCCGCGACACCGACATTGATTCCCCAGACGTACTCTTCGCTCCCGAAGGCAGCAGTGCCCGCCATTCGGTGGGTGTAGTTGTCGACAAGAACCAGATGGATGCAGTGTTCGACATCTTCTTCACCAAATTTGTCGACCGCATCTCTGATATACTGGTCAAAATGTTGATCGGGATGATCGGTCAGGCGCGGATCAGCACCTCGTTTCAACGCTAGGTCGACGACTTCATCAACTGATGGATGTACTGAATTCCCTGTATTTTCTCGAATCTGATACCCCTCGTACGACATATTCCTGTATTCAACTACGCTGTCCTAAAACCCCCGAGTAATCCCGGTCAAAATTAGCGTCTCAACAGGATCCTTCAGAACCACATTCGCTATTTTCTACGCCACGAAAGCGATTCGACGGTCGGGAACTGCTGTTTCGCTTTCTGTGGTGGGTTGTAGTATCGTGACTCGATATCGTGGTACCCAAATTCAACCGGAATACGGGCGCAAGTCTGAGCTAGACCCTTATTTGCCGTGTGAGTGATAACGCGAATTCGAGTATTTTGTTCGAATAATCGCACAGCCAATGCAACCACGGGAGTCATGATACACACCGAAAGATACAGTAATCTGTGTTCACATAGTTTTCTGTATGGCAACTATCACGGTCAACGTGGATGACGATCTCAAGGAGCGCATGGAGAAGCACCCCGAAATCAACTGGAGTGAGGTTAC
>LFCJ01002929.1_pt1 | contig 12408 bp, 12 predicted proteins | sample 643141 | NCBI WGS metagenome assembly LFCJ01 (sample SAMN03766243, study PRJNA286221) | soda lake metagenome | biome: soda lake; feature: Kulunda steppe; material: water; isolation source: sample B1-Br-g2 brine of Lake Bitter-1 | place: Russia: Kulunda steppe | collected 2010-07 | reverse complement strand
TCTGAGCCAAGCTCCAGGAGTAGTGGACCGAGTCCCTGCCCTCATGTTAGAGGCCTTGAAGGACTTTGCGGCCTGCCAAGGCCCACAGAGTTCTGTGGGTGATATAGGGTCAGGACATCCTTTCCTCAGAGCTAGGCCAGGGGGGGGCCTGGAGTGTGTTCTGCTCTAGCGCGCTGGTGCCTCTGTAGTTTCTAGTCTCGGTGCCCTTAGGAGGTCCCTTCTCTTTGCTTTCCTTGGTGCGAGCTCTTAGCTGTATTGGTAGCTGAGCCTGAGCCGGCCTGCCCGCGGGCCAACTGGTAGCCCAAGCCTGAGCTATCCTCGTAGCCTTGGGGGCGTCATCTTAGCTAGTTGGCTTTTCTGGCAGTTCTCCTTTTCCTAGCGTTTTTCAGCTCTTCTGCCTTGCCTGCCTTAAGGACATTGCTGTGTCCGCTCGCGTCCTGTAACAAACAAACAAACAAACAAACCAATTTTTCAGGCAGGATCCTTTGTCTCATTTTCTGATGGAAAGCCTACATGAATCAGATAGCATTTGAGCAGGCTAGTAGTCGCTCTTCTTGAAGGCCTCATCCTTGAAATTATCGTATGCCTGCTTTAGAGGTTTTATCTTTCCTGCTTCCTCCTGGTGCCATACTTGTCCATTATCTTCAGCTGGCTGGAGGTGACCATTTAGCTAGTAGGCCAAACGCTATCATGGTGGCTTTCGGCTAACCTTGATCTTGTAAATATATTACGCTTCAGCTGCCTTTATAAAGCACGTTTTCTGTTAGCTACAGTTGCACATCTTTGCATTCAATGCAAGTTGCATCACCAAAGTTTGCTGGGAAATGGCAGAAAGTAAGGTCTTTACCATTTCTTGATCTATCATCCAATATCATACCTAACCTATCACAGGGAAGGCTTACCTGTGCCTCACATAACTTCTTGCTGCACATTAAAGGGTAATGACCACAGAACAGGCCTGGAGATATCATGTTCATCTGGTATGTCTGTTTATTATCTTGTGTTGTGCAGGCCCATGTATCTTAATCGCAAATTTGCTGATTTTGGGTGTGAAGGACTGCAGCACGTAAGTGCCTTCAGTGAGCAAATGTAATTTTCTCTGTTTGCACAGCTATTTTTCAGCCATTTTGCAAAATACATCTATTTTTTGATTGATGTCTTACCTTACCTATTCAACTTTGAACCTCACTCTAGCCTGGCCAACTAGGTGCTCAGAGATCAACTCAAAAGAAGGATTGAATCTATTTAACCTTGCTATGACAGTTTCACAGCAAAGAGTCACAGACATGACAAAAAGCAGTAAGACAGAGCCATCCGTGGGCTGCTTGCAGCTTTTGCTCTTCCTTCTTTCCAAAAAGATTGAAACATGTCACAAGTTCCTGCCATGGAGCTCCTCTTACACTACTTTGTGGTTCATCAAACAACAGATGCTAGGGTTCCATTGTGCATACTGATAAGTCTCCACATTTAAATCAGTCAGACTTATCGGCAGAATGCATGGCTCTCACCTGGGGCCCCAGAACAACCAAATCCAGCAGACTAATCCGCAGGCTACAAGGAAGCTTGTTGAAAACATGCAGTCTAGTTTGCAGGTATCTCGTCTCCTACCATGAGTCCCAAACTGATGAAAATCTGGCATGAGTTCGTAACACTTATAGAGCAGCAGAGGGGCATCTTGGAATCAAAGCGTCAAGCTAGTGCAAAGCTACCATACAGCACCCTGATTGGCCGGAAAGCACGACATAGGCAAGACACGTGGTAGGTCATTCTGTTGAGCCATTCAGGCGGTGGCAAGCCATTAAGCCATTCAGGTCAGGATAAATTGCTCAAGAGGCCAATGGATAACAGGAATCTGGTCAAAGTGAGAGTGTCAAGTAAAGTCAAGAAATATCACCCAGATTTGATGCGTGAAAGGCAAAGTAGGGTGCATCAAGATGTGAATGCTTGACTCAGGACCCTGGGGTCAAAGGGCCCACCCTATCCAATCCTTCTTATTCATCTACACATAAGCTGCATCCCCTCGGCAAACAAATTGGAAGACTAGTGCCAACGCATGCACTTGACAATGTACATTCTGGACAGGGGGAATAAGCGCTGGCAGATGGCTCTTGCATTCTACTTATATGTGCAAGCAACATCAATTAAGCAAAGGGTCAAGCAATCTTATTCTGCATCTAGTCTTCTGCTGAAGACCCATTCCAGCCACAGGAGGCAGCTTCTTTTCAGGACTGCAAGTAAATTACGGCTGTCGGCCAAAAGGTGAGGAACAAATGTTGGATTATGACTTCCTCTCTGTCTCGCTTTTTCTTTTTTAAGGTGTTGTCACACTGCATACACTAGCAAGTCGCTAGAAAGCAGTTCCGTTGTACAATTCACTTCCCTTGCATTTGAACTACCTTACCGAATATCTCCCCTGACTCAATATCAGAGCTTGCATGCATCCTTGCCTGCTCTGCGTGCTGCAGCTTCCTGAGTCGGTACTCATGGAGCTTGATAATTGTTGCGTGCGCAAAGAGGAAAAAGGCGGCAACCTGTAAAGTAGGTATGCACAAGACTTCAATTGAAATGTTCCGCATCACACACTCATATTTTTAACGATCATTCTCCTTAGATTTTAAAGAAGCTTCACGCCCATGCGCTCCTCACCTCGACAAAAGATCCATAAGCACCACCTGCATGGCACACAAGGGCATTTCTGAAGTGGATAAGCATTTAATACTTAATCGTGTCATGCTCTTCAGCTCAAATCTGTTGGAACAGGGCTTAAGGGAAAAAGGCTTTGCTCATGCTTGGAATCACAGGTGGCATCAAGTAAGCGTCATCCAATAGGTGTGGTCTGCTGATTGTTAAAGGGTCTGGTAATGCGCTTCAGCGACTACTTAAAAAAATCTACATGAGCCTCAAGTGAGAGTTCTCGTTGCCATTTAGTTGTTTTGAACAACTGCATATTATTAAGACCATTGCTGCCATTTTGCACAAAGTGCACAATAACGCGCAGCTGTAAGCATTAATTTCAAATACATTTGCAAAATACATCCACCCATATTCTATTGCTTAAGAGAGGTCTGGCTGTACGCAGTTTCCTCCTATCATTCTTGTGTGTACTCACCAGTTGTGCCCCATAAAAACATCCTGAAAGTTGCAACGTAATCAAATGCGTAACATGTGAATCAAAAATGGCATAAGAGATGTTGAGGGTTTGCGTTGTTGCATGCCAAAAATTGTTTTAACACTGGCATATGCTGTAAATTGGCTCTTAGAATCTCACTTGCTTTGTCCTATTCATACATGACGAATCATGCAGCATCATGGCGTGGACGCACACTTACCAAAAGTCATTGCGATACACATGGATGTCAAAAAAGAAGGAGCCAAACAGCAACCTTGTCTGGGCAACCTCTCTCCAATCAGGGTCAGGAGTGCACGGTGTAGTACCATCCTCCACTCTTTCATCCAATGTATTCTGGGGAATTATAATTGTCAGTGAGAATATGTTTCACTCAATTGTTTGTCATCCAAAAAGAAGCTGCCTAAGTGTATACCGGTGTGTTGATGCAAACTGTCTGTTTGTACTGACACACTTGTGCGTGTACTTTTTGTATGCATAATAGAGAAAGATTATGTATGCGTTAGCCGGTTACAATACTGAGGTCTCTTGTTTGTTCACCGTCACTTTTTTGCTTGTTATTCAGTGTGTAGTCATCAACATGCCTTTGATGCATGTGGAAATCCTTGATGCAGCCTAATTTAAAGGATGAAAGTCCATTTAAGGGACAAGTACAATGTATTGTGGATGCATGCTGGGTATTCATGATGACATAAATGTTTAGGCATGCACAACTTTTTTCCTTGCGGTTGACTGTCTTCCAACACCTTAACCGTAAAGGTGAACTATTCCAACTACGGCGCAAAAACTCGAGAGAAACAAAACATGAGCACAGACTCAAGATATATAGCCTAGACAAAAATGCTAGCTTCTTGTGGAGCTTATTTCTCATGACAATTTAAGTTCCGCACATTTTAGTCGCTTTTTAAAGCTCTCCTTACCTGCTCACCAAAGAACTCCCTTCGGGTTCTAGCATCTCCTTTCTCTGTTTCATTGTTTACTCGGACAAACATGATAGTGGCTCTTCCTGGGCCGACTTGTGATTCCCATTCATGGACACACCCTCTTCCAGGATAAGGCTTGCACTGTTCATAGTGCGCCAAAAGGATAAAACAAGCCTGATATAAGATAAGGCTTACAGTGAATTGAAGGATACGGCTTGCAATGGATTTAAGGGTAGGGCGTCTAGGCAATTTAAGGATAAGGATTCCAGTGGATAATAGTTTATCAAAGGGCATAACTGGGACTGTTAAAACATGGCTTGTTCTTATTAAGGTACTGCTTACCAATTGGCTGTCAGTGCTCCCAAAGGCAGTATGTTTCCTCTCAGTAGCTGCATTCATGCATCTTTAAGCAAGCATTATGATCAAACTCTTCTCCAAATCATGCTGGTCATTGAAGAAGTGTTACCAATACTCTAGTGCAAAAATGGAGCTTGCTGCACCAGGAAATCTGTCTATGCAAGCAGGAATATGCTGCACGAATGTTTTTTACAAGCAAGAATGCTTCACCACCTGGATGCTATTTCGATGCCAGGAAAAAGAGGACTTGTTTTTTCGTCACACCTTTGTCAGGGACTGTGTTGTGACACCATATCTTGGCAGCACGTCCTCATCTGACGTGCTCGGGTCAAACAGCACTGAAATCCCCTCTTTGGGGGCTATACTGAATACCTGAAGCATCAAAAATTGCAAAAGCAGGGCATGCTGCTTGATGATAACAATCAACATCGCAGTTTTGTGCCAAGCTCAGCACGCTTGTGCCCTTTGTCAGCCTTAGGGAACACGCATTGCACATGAGCTTCAAGCTGTAAATTCATATGGTATATGTATCTATCATATAGTATTGTGGCATCTTGCCCACTCCCACCAGGGTTGTAGACAGCGTTTTTAATTGTATTTCTTTGTGGTCGACAAGGGTGAAATTTGCGTTGTGGAACTCCCAGACCTGTGCTCCTTAAAAAGCACCGGGATATGAAAAGCACATTTTATTGAATTTTCCAGATTGGACAAAATGGGCGAAATTTGCGCTTTGACTGGCGCTTTTCACATCCCTGAAATGCACTGAATCATGGCATGTCCAAGACTGCTAAGCATACTTTTGCAAGCTTGTGCATAAATATCATCATGCATAGCAATTCATATCCATTTAAAGCAATTTTTAGCTCCCAGAGGAGCAACTTGTGGTTATGGGTGGTTGACCTCATCATGGGTCGAAAATTGTGGTACCCAGCAAAATAGCACTGTCGTTAAGCACTGCTCACCTGCAAAGCACATATAGAGAGATCCGCATGCAGGTCGATTTGCTGCGTCAACGCAACAGCTCTCTATAGAGCTACTTACCAGAGGCATGTCAAAGATTTCAAGGTGCGGCACACGCACGCATCCTTCAGTCAAACTTGTATCCACTCTTTCTGCAATGCTGTCCGTGTTTGCCGACGTTAGCTTGTTGGAGACCAAGCAGCCTGACCGTGCGTGGCAAATGATGGGCATGATGTGGGGGCCAGTCTCTGCACACAAGCATTCATGTGCAGACATGCGTGTGTAAGTGTGCACGTTTGTGCATCTATCTGTGTGTGCATTTATGTGCATTGCACACGATGGGCATGATTTGAGGGCCAATCTCTGTGTGTACAAGTTCATACGTTGGCATCTGCTTGCAAGTGTGTGTTTGCGTATGTGTGTGGGCATGCGGTATGTGATTGCCTGAATGTGCTGATTGGCGCGTATGCTAGAAGCGCACACTTGCAAATTCACACCTTACTGGTAGTTAGTTGGGCTTATGCGAGCAATGCAAGAGCAAATAAACAAAGAAAGAATTTTGAGTGACTCCTTAATTAGTAAGCATGCTTGCTAGGGTGCCTGCTTCCGTTTCACGCCAGAAAGGAAAAATGAAATAAAAGAAAAATATGCAGGCAGTGCGACACTCCCTACATCTATCAAGCAAAAAAGGGCATCAATTTATGCGAGAACGCAATACAATATCAATGTGCAGGCACTACACCAAATCGGGTCATTTGCACAATGGTATACGAGTGCACTTGTGCCTTAAATGATGATACATGGGCCATTAAGCATGGCCTACATGCAAGGGCATTGCCCTCGTTGAGGGAGATCAGGGAGGAGAGTGTGCCCAAACAAAATCTGTAAGCACAAGGTGTAGCGCACCACACATGGCTGGAAGATCGTGCCCCCAGCAAAAAACATGCAAGTACAGACTGCTACATGATGCACAAGGGCACAAGATGATTATGCCCACCAATGGACCACTCTGCGTCTGAGCTGACTTGGGCAGGGGCGCGCGTAAACTGGATCACCTGCGAGCACCGCCGACAGGTTGTACAGGGGACTGTATGGGAAATATAAAAAGACGTCTAGCATGGCTTTGAGCAGGTTGCACAAAATACTTTGCACAGAATATGACAATTGATTCATGCTACCTGTTAAAGAGACTTTTATTGGAAGTTCCAGGCAGACGGTGATATTAAAACAATGTACAGGATGACACTGGAAAATTGATCGCCAGATGAAAGGGTCTTTGGCAGGACCTCTGGCAGGCTGCGTAAATAGGTTGGTGAGCATGTTTCACCAACAGGCTGCCCTAGCCGGAGGCAACAAGAGGGAGTTTAAGTAACAATTAAAGGAACAACTTAAGGTGAAGGAAACGGACTTGACGAGAGGTGGGAGTCTCCTGGACTCCCAGCTAGCTGTGCGCTTGGTTTATACACGCTACCTTTCCAATCATCAGGTCCTTGGCCCAGTGCTCAATGATTTTGAGGAACAAGAGGGAGAAGGGCCGGCTCTGATCTGGGAGGGCACGCCATGGCCGCGCTGAATTTTCTGATCATCAAATAGCAACTACAAAACCTCCTTTCCCTTCACAGCTCTTCCCTCTTTTGCACATGTTGGGCACCCCAAGACCATCACCAGCTTAGATTTCACAAAGCACACTGTGCTTCTGATCTGTGATGTTCACGGCAAACAAGGCAAGGCAGAAGAGGGGAGGCTGTGCATGCCAGCCACAACATCTTGGTCAATGCCACATACCAGAATGATGACGTAGATTATGGTAGCTGCCCAAACAGCAACTGCAAGCCAAAAAAATAACAAGTCAAACAAGTGTCTTGCTTGAAGCATCGAGACCAACCAGATGATCTGGGGTGCATAAGCTCACCAAAAGTATGAAACAAAAGCAAATGAAAACAAATACTTTCCTTACACGCGTACAAATTAGGAAACTGGGGGCAATCAACATCCTCAATTGGTAGCTTGTTGATTTTGTGATGCATCAAAGCATGCTCAAAACGGCTTGTGGGCCTTGGCATGCCAACGCACTTGATATGGAAGCCCCCAAGCGCGTCTTTGGGCTTTCCTCGACAGCAAATATGTCGCAGGCCTCAAGCTGCAAAATGGTGTGAAAAGGGACTTGGAGCCTAACTGAACAGAGTTATCAGCTGCTGACTACTACCTGCTTTCTCTGCGAGTGAGGTGGAGGTCAATGCCTGGCCAGCAGGTTCACTCCGTCCGTCCTTCAGCTTGGAAAAGCGAGCTGATATAAGAGCCTTGATAATTTTGATATTTGTGCTTGTTGAGCCCCATCCCCTTCCTCTCTCCTTGCAAGGTAATCATTTCCTACGTGATGCACCTTTCAGAAACAGAATACATGCGGCTTAAGACACATAATTGCTGTGGTTAATTGTTATTGTGAATAGTTGTGATTTAATGGCTTGACAGAGAAAAATAGGCATGCACAAAGCATCCTTCAAATCAGGAGTGTATATCTTGCGGGTGCACACCCGGTTGAGAGCAGGCTAGAGTGAGGCTCTTGAGACCGATAGTAGATATCAACGATGAGGGAAAGCTAGGGAATACCATGCTCTCACACTTGGAGCCATGCCAGGCGTGCTGCGCTCAGCCAAAGCATGTTGAATGTGAGGGGAGTGAGGTCAAAGGTCCAGGGGCATCCAACTCGTTCATGTGAGTGCACATGCGCATGTGCATGGCTCAAATAGGTCAAGAGACTGAATCAACAGAGCAATTTGGAAAGTGGTGTGAGGGAACAAAGCACGATGCAGAATTGCTTGAAAGCTTAGTACCGCCGGGGTGCCCGCGGGATTGAATGCTAGGTTGAGGACATCTGCAAAACTAGTGTCCAAGAGCCAACCCACCTTCTTCATGATTCCCGCAGCATCCTTGCTGACTTTATGGCTTCTTTGCAGCGTTGCCTTGCCATTGGCGAACGTAGGCTTGCTGTTCAATGCATCGGATGCCTCTCCCCCAACAGTAGATGTCGAGACAAGCGGGGACATATTCCCGTTTTCCACTGAAGATAATCCTAGTTGTGGAGAGGAACCTGTTGGGTCAGACATTGCGGGACAAAGAGATGCGCACCTTCAAGCCTGCCGTGAATGTGAATGTGATGAACAAGCTCTTAAGAAAACGGATATTTTCTGTATGTACGACACGCATGCGCAAGTTATGCAGTTGAGACGTTTCCCGTAAATGCAAGGAAATATGAGAGGTCTGTTCAATAGTTCAGTGGACGCTAGCGCTTGATCCACCTGAGCGCCGGGATTCACTTACGCTATAATTCTCAGAGACATATCACTGGGTTTGCAGCTTGCTCAAGCTGGCATGACTTGATGGGCTACGATAAATCCTGCAGGCCATCTGGCCATATATATGGCACCGAATCCATGACATATATGTCATATATATAAACCCCCCTCTGAATCGATCCACCCATTTTATCCAAAGGGTGTCCGAAGGGTACTGTTTGTGGACAAGATGTGCAACCTTTCAGGGCGCGCTCATGCGCTTGATCTCATGATCATGCACGCTTGCACCTGTGGGAATTCCATTAAAGTTGCACACTGATGAAGTACTACAGTATGGCCCATACATTTGTAGGGCCTGATTTGCAAGTCATGTTCTACTCAATTGTTAGGCATGGCACACTCTAAAGGCATAGGCCCAAATGGTGATCACCATCTCTCATGAGAGACGATTTTCATGATGGCGCACTTAGCTAAGCTCCTATTCCTTTAGGAATTCAAAACCAGGTAATCATTGTTCCCTCTAGGCTATTTAATGAAATAAAGCTACGTAGGCAGTAGGACACTTCTCACATCAATTAAGGAGAGGAAAATGGTGAAAGGGCCATTGACACAACAGTCAAATTACTTAGTGTATCAAATGTCTCTGCTCGTGCGCAACTTGAATCACACAGAAATATATACCAATTATGGAAGGAAATGTAGATAAGCCATCTGTAAACATTTTCAATCTCAAGAGGCTGTATGCTCTAGCACAAATTTCCTCGGACAGTTCCTTTCTGCCTGTCATTTCCTGGGGAGGCCCCTAATACTTTGTATGCCTTGCCTAGTTAGCCCCTTGTAACCCTTACCTATTCAGACTGCCTTTACCCCTTTCTCAACGGCACAACAAACTCTGCCATTTCACCTCAGACATTATGGATTATTTTTTGGCTGGCAAAGACCAGCAACAAACCAATAAGCCTAACCGGCCAGGCTGTTGGTGAACCCTCATTTGTAACTTGGACTCATCTGTCTGCTTGCAAGTTTTCTTGCCGGTAGCATTGTTGAGTTGACTGCTTGCTTGCCAATTTCGCTTGCCAATTAACAGCTGTAGAGGCCAGGAGACGAAACAACGTCCATTTTACCTTGGTCGATGGAACTCCATCTCCACAGGCTTGTCTTTCAAATTCAATTTCCTGCCATGTCTTGCATCAAGAATGCTGTACATGGACAGGTAAATGCACATGTGCAGAGGCTCGGAGATCAGGGCAGGTACACCTGCAGCTGGTCCGGCTTCATTTGCACCTGTCCACGTATCGTAAGTACACACATTTTTTGGCTTATCAAGAGCACACACGGATGAGCCCCTTCCATCTCATGCTCGTCCAGACCCCGAAATCAAGCTTGGCCCACATCAGCCACAAAAACCGATTGCTTGAGTACTCATGTGTAGGACAGGGTTGCTACATGCACCACTCGAGCACTTGAGGGTGCTAGTCATTTTCTTATCATTCATATCCCTCAAACTGTCCACATCAACTGTTCTTTGCAGCCTGTCCACCACAGCGCTCTCCCCTGTGTACATCATTCAGCATCTGAAGGGACCTGTTCTTGACACCATGTGAACATGCATGCGTTGAAGGGACATGCATGCGTGGAAGGGACATGCATGCGTGGAAGGGACACGTTCTTGACACCATGTGAACATGCATGCACGCGTTCGCCATCGGGACCCCCGCCCCCCCTCACAGCAGCGCGGCGCCTGTTGCTGACGTCAGGCGCAGCGAGCTCTTGTTCCCAAACAAAGGATGCATTGCAGACATGCACCCTTTTTGCTCATTGTGAAGCGCAGCCAACCTGGCGCACTCGCCAAGCCCTAGGCTTATCACCGCATTTCTCCCCCGGGCTCTCCTTTACCAGCACAGCCAACACACGCCTGGGCCACACAAACCCCAGACTCATCACAGCGTGGCGACTTGGTGCTCATGTGGAAGCCGTGTCCCTGCCACCCCACCCATCCTCCTCCTGCCGTGAGGCCCGCCCTGCGCGCACTCCCGCAGTATAGGCAGCGCCGCAGTCAGCGCGGCGCGCGCGGCGGCCAGTTCCGCGGTGCCCGGCGCCACGGCGGCCGGGGGCGGCAGATCTGTCAGCGGTGGGGAGGGGCCTTGTGCGGGGCGCGGCTGCTGAATGGCCTGCAGGGCAGGCAGGAGCAGTGAAGGCATGCGCCAGGTGGTATTGGCGTGCTGTGAGGGAAGCATGTGCAATCTGGGACACTTGAAGGAGCGTAGCCATGCATTTCCTTGTTTCCACACCTGAAATGAGATCTGGGATGCATCACCCAGCAGTAAGCCTTGGTAGCAATGCATTGCCAGGCCTCACTTGGAATGGTTCACCACAGCAGTGAGCCACAGATGTGCACCACCAGAGCAATGAGCTTCTGTATAAATGCATTGGCTGCGTTGCATATGAAACACACACTGGGGTGTATCACCTCGGCAGTGAGCCACAGGGACTCCACGGCAGCGTATCGCCATTCAGTAGTATTGAAGCTACCCTGACTTGCCCCCGACACACCCTTGGACTCGGCCCCTGATGCTGTCAGCTGGCTTAATAACCCACTGTGCCGCACGACCTGCATGGCAAGTTTTAAACAAGTTTACTTCCAACGTACACCAGGTCAAACATTACACACATCAAAGAGCAGTGGCCCATTGGCCCACACAATTCAGGAGACAGAACGCAGCAATCGCCTTGAACAATTTGTGGACATGTGCGTGTTTGACTAAGGCTTTCCTGGAGTTTGGTTCTGCTGCTTATCCATGTATGGGGAGTGTGTGTGAGAAGGATAAACGAAGCAACAAATAAGTATACAGTAGGGGAACAGCGGTGAGGAACCGGGGCATATGTGATTGGAATTGGAGATGCTGGTGGAATTGGAATTGTTCAAACAAAATGCAATAGCTCAAGAATAGCCCATGTATACTGGCTGATCTTATGTTGGTGCTCCAGGCAAATTCAGGAATGCAGTCAAAGCGTTAAAGAGCAAATCAGAAAGTTGCTCTGGTCACTGCCTGCCTTATCTCCAAGTGTTTACCCCGCCTGCCCAAATCTTATTCCTTGTGAAACACATTCCCAGCGCGAACATCATCATTGGACAGGCTCCATAAAGGGACAGGCTTTGCACTGCAACTCAAGCACTCGCCTCTGCAGCAAACCAGCTCCGCAGCGCCATAGCGGCTATGAAGCGGTACACTGCTGCCCTTTGCTCAGGGAATGGTGGCTCCAGAAGGGACACAAGGGCCTGTGAAAGACATGTTGTTGATTCACACAAGGGCCTGTGAAAGACATGTTGATTCACATAAGGGTCTGTGAAAGACATGTTGTTGATCCACACAAGGGCCTGTGAAAGGCATTTTGTTGATTCACGCAAGGGCCTGTGAAAGGCATTTTGTTGATTCACACAAGGGCCTGTGAAAGACATTTTGTTGATTCACACAAGGGCCTGTGAAAGACATGTTGTTGATTCACACAAGGGCCTGTGAAAGACATGTTGTTGATTCACACAAGGGCCTGTGAAAGACATGTTGTTGATTCACACAAGGGCCTGTGAAAGACGTTTTGTTGATTCACACAAGGGCCTGTGAAAGACATTTTGCTGATTCACACAAGGGCCTGTGAAAGACATGTTGTTGATTCACACAAGGGCCTGTGAAAGACATGTTGTTGATTCACACAAGGGCCTGTGAAAGACATGTTGTTGATTCAC
>LFCJ01002927.1_pt1 | contig 12412 bp, 13 predicted proteins | sample 643141 | NCBI WGS metagenome assembly LFCJ01 (sample SAMN03766243, study PRJNA286221) | soda lake metagenome | biome: soda lake; feature: Kulunda steppe; material: water; isolation source: sample B1-Br-g2 brine of Lake Bitter-1 | place: Russia: Kulunda steppe | collected 2010-07 | reverse complement strand
GGTGGACCGAGCCGACGCTCTTGCCGGCTTTCGACCGGCTCGTCACCTCGCTGATCTCGACGTTCGGGTGGCCCGCGAGCAATCGCAGGAGCTCACCGCCCGTAAAGCCGGAGCCGCCGATCACGGTCGCCGTGACGGTCTCGGTACTGGTCTCGGTCTGTGTCTCTGAATCGACTGCCATCAGGCTGTCACCTCGGGTTCCTCGGCCGCGACGTTCGTCTCGAGCCAGTCGACGACGGCACCGGCGACGTCGGTTTCGACGGCGCCGTCCAGCGCTTTGAACTCGACGGTGTGATTGACCTCGTGGACGGTATAGCCCTCCGCTGTTTCCATGAGATCCACACCCAGCAGGCCGCCGCCGACGGCGTCACTCGCTCTCTCGACGAGGTCTCGTGCCTCGTCGTCGAGCTCGAAGACGTCCGTTTCGGCGCCTTTCGCGGCGTTCGTGATCCAGTGGTCCGACGAGCGCACCATCGCGGCGATTGGCTCGCCGTCGGTCGCGACGACGCGGATGTCGCGGCCGGGCTTCTCGACGAACTCCTGGACGTAGAAGATCTTGTGCTCGTAGTGGCCGAGCGTCGCCTTGTGCTCGAGGATGGCTTCGGCGGCGTCGGGCGAGTCGATCTTCGCCATCAGGCGGCCCCACGAGCCCACGACGGGTTTGAGCACGCAGGGGTAGCCGAACTCCTCGATGGCCTCGAGCGCGGTCTCCTTCGTGAAGGCGACTTTCGTCGCGGGCGTCGGGACGCCCGCCCGCTCGAGCGCGAGGCTGTTTTTGACTTTGTCGGCGCAGATGTCCGCGGTCTCGTGGCTGTTGACCACGGGGATGCCGTACGACTCGAAGAACTGCGTGGCGTACAGGCTCCGGCTCGTGGCGAGACAGCGGTCCACGACGACGTCGAGGTCGGCGAACGCCGCCGGCGCCTCGCTGATGTCGAACGTCTGTTTGCGGACGTCGATCTTCTCGACCTCGTGGTCGCGCTCGCGAAGCGCGTTGAGCAGCAACTTCTCGTCCTTGCGGATGCGTGAGTAGAGTATTCCTACTTTCAAGGTTACTCACCCCAGTCCTCTTCGAGCTCCGGGGCTCGCTCGAGGACTGGCGGCTCGACGTCGACGACTTCCAGCTCGGCTCCGCAGGTCGTGCAGTCAACGATCTCTCCCACTTCCAAATCGTCGTGCAGGGACACCTCGGCCCCGCACTCGACGCATTCGGTCATTGTACTCGCAACTGGGAGCCGATCACCCTTAAAGCCTTCGAACTTAACAGCGAGGTTACACGACCTGCACTATCCGCTAACGGTACGAAAAGGCTGTTTTCCGGAAGATTCCGATTGTCGTATCATATGGTGAGTAGTTCGTCCCCTGGCGGGGACGGCCGCAGCGGTGCCGGCGGTCGCGGCGACCAGGACGCTCCCCGCGGGGACCCGGCGTTAGACATAGCCGTTCACCTCCTCGCGGAGCGCCGCCTGGGCGTCCTCGAGCGCTGTCGCCAGCTCCGCGTGCGTCTCACGGTCGGCCTCACAGGCCGCTCGTCCGACCTCGAGCTGGTCGGCGACTGACTCGGGAGCGGGGCCACCGCGCGAGTCGCGACTCGCAACGCTCGTTGCGGGATCGAGCGCGGCCGCGACCTCGTCGGGATCGACGAACGTCTCGAGGGAGTCGCCCAGAACCTCCTGGGCGGCCGCCTCGATAGCATCGTAATCCGATCCGTTCTCCGCCGCGTTCGCTACCACCTCGTGTGCCGTCCGGAACGGCAGGCCGGCCATCGCCAGCAGGTCCGCGACGCCGGTCGCCGTCGAGAAGCCCTCGCCGGCCTCCACAGCCAGCGTCTCTTCGTTCCAGTCGGCCGTCGCGACCGCGCCCGCGGCGACCTCGCTCGCCTCGGTGACGGCGTCGACGGTCTCCCAGGCGTGGGTCGTCGCCCGCTGGAGGTCGCGGTTGTACGCGCGGGGCAGTCCCTTCAGGGTCGTCGTCAGCCCCTGGACCGACCCGGCGGCGTCGCCCGCGACCGCGCGGACGAGCTCGAGCGTGTCCGGGTTCTTCTTTTGGGGCATGATCGACGACGTCGAGGAGTAGTCGTCCGACAGGGAAACGACGCCGCGGTTGGCGAAGACGATCACGTCCTCGGCCAGCCCGGACAGCGTCGTCGCGTGCGTCGACAGCGCCTGGACGGTCTCGAGCAGGAAGTCCCGGCTCGAGGAGGCGTCCATCGAGTTCTCGACGACAACGGCGGAGCGTTGCTCCGCCGAGCTCCCTCTCGCGTCGTTCGCGGGACTCCCGTCGAATCCCAGCAGCTCCGCGGTGCGTTCGCGGTCGATCTCGAACGGCGTCCCCGCGAAGGCCGCCCCGCCCAGTGGCGACTCGTTGATCCGCCCGTAGGCCTCGAGCAGCCGCGCCGTGTCGCGGCGGATAGCTCCCTCGTAGGACAGCGCCCAGTGGGCGACCGTCGTCGGCTGGGCCGGCTGGAGGTGGGTGTAGCCGGGCATGATCGTCTCCCGGTGGGCGTCGGCCACCTCGAGCAGCGACTCGCGAAGCGCGAGCGTCGTCTCGATCGCGGCGAGGACGTCCTCGCGCAGCCGGTAGCGAATGCAGGCCGCGACCTCGTCGTTTCGCGAGCGCGCCGTGTGCATCTTGCCGCCCTCCTCGCCGACGCGGTCGATGACGGCCGTCTCGATGGCCTCGTGGACGTCTTCGCCGTCGGGCAGGGCGTCGTGGCCGTCGACCTCGACGGCATCCAGTGCCGTGAGGATCTCGCCGGCCACGTCGGCCTCGACGATTCCGCACTCGACGAGCATCACCACGTGTGCGCGGTCGACCTCGAGGTCGGCCGCGAAGATCCGTTCGTCCGCCTCGAGCGAGGAGAGGAAGCTCCGGGCGGGGCCGCCGCTGAAGCGGTCTCGCCGGACGACGCCTGCGGCGTCGGCTCCGTCGCCACCGTCCGCCGACTTCCCGTCGTGAGCGCTCTCCTCGGTCATGATTACTCGTCGGTGCCGCTGCCGTCGGTCGCGAGTTCGACTTCCTCGTCGTCTTCGTCCGCGGCGTTCGCGGCGATCGCCTCGTTCGCGAGACGGCGCTGGAAGCCGTGGTACTTCGCGACGCCGGTGGCGTCTTCCTGGGTGATCTTGCCGACCGTTTCGGTGTCGAAGGAGGCGTGCTCGGCCGAGTAGGCTGCGTAGTCGCTGTCGCGTGCGACCGCGCGGGCCTGGCCGCCCTCGAAGCGGATCGTCACGGTGCCGGTGACGCGTTTCTGGGTCTCGGCGACGAACGCCTCGAGCGCGCTCACGAGCGGCGCGTCGACCAGGCCCTCGTAGCCTTTCTTCGACCACTTCTGATCGATCAGCTGCTTGAACTCGCGTTCCTCCTGGGTGAGGACGAGCCCCTCGAGGGCCTCGTGGGCGTTGAGCAACGTCGTCGCGGCGGGGTGTTCGTAGTTCTCACGAACCTTCAGGCCGAGCATGCGGTCTTCCATCGAGTCCGTGCGACCGACGCCGTACGGGCCGGCGACCTCGTTCAGGTGCTCGATGAGGGATACGGGCTCGTACTCGACGCCGTCGACGGCGACGGGGTAGCCTTCCTCGAAGGCGATCTCGATCTCCTGGCTCTCGCCCGTGGGCGCCTGGGTCCACTCGTAGATCTCCTCCGGCGGAACGTAGCTCGGGTCCTCGAGTTCGTCGCCCTCGACCGAGCGACTCCAGAGGTTCGTGTCGATCGACCAGTCGCCGCCGCTGCCGCCCTCGACGGGGAGGTCCTTCTCGTCGGCGTACTCCTGTTCCCACTCGCGGGTGAGCCCGAGTTCGCGGACGGGCGCGATGACCTCGAGGTCCGAGTTACGCCAGATGGCCTCGAACCGGAGCTGGTCGTTGCCCTTGCCCGTACAGCCGTGGGCGATACCCGTACAGTCGTTCTCTTCGGCGACCTCGAGGATCGCCTCGGCGATCACGGGACGGGCCAGCGCCGTTCCCAGCGGGTAGCCCTGGTACGTCGCGTTCGCACGCACGCTGTCGAGACAGAGCTGTGCGAACTCCTCTTTCGCGTCGACGACGTAGTGTTCGAGATCGAGTGCCTCGGCGGTCTCTTCGGCCTCGTCGAACTCGGCCGCCGGCTGCCCGACGTCGACGGTGACGCCGATAACTTCGTCGTATCCGTACTCTTCCTCGAGCAGCGGGACGCAAACAGTCGTGTCCAGCCCGCCCGAGAACGCAAGTGCCACGCGTGTCATGTCGTACTCGAAGAAAATGCGAGCACGGACTTAAACTCATTGATTTAGACTCTGAAAATTACAGGTAGAGCGTCTGCTAACTGGAAATTAGACGTTTGAGGCGAATCGGAACGAACCGGGGTCAGGGGGTGTAGTATAGTACGGGCTCACGGGGCCCGTCGTGGTCGTCGCCGCCGAGAAACAGCCCCGTCGGTCACGTCGTGGGCGGATACGAATCCGACGGAGTGGGTCATTACGGCCACCGACGAAGTCCACGGCCTTAAATCCTGCTAAATCGGCCGAGACGCATCCAGTGGCACCGATTCGGTCCGATCGGGTGGGTCCAGTCCACGCCGATTCGGCGCGGTCGTGCGGTCGTGTGCCGTCGGCCCAGGTCGAGCCAGTCGGTCTCGCCGCGTGGTCGACCCTACTCCTCTTCCGGCAGAGCGAGGACGTTCTCGCGGCCGATCCGGAAGACGTCGATCTCGTCGGCCTCCCGGAGGTTGCCGACGACCTGGCTCGTCTTGGCCTCGGTCCACTCGAGTTCCGAGACCACTTCCTGCTGTTTGATACGGCCGCCCCGGCGCTCGAGCAAGTCCAGGACGCGCTCTTCGTTGCTCAGTAACTCCGGCGGTGGCCGCTGGGCGTCCGCCGGGGCCGTCGACTGTGGGGGTGGTGACCCGTTCGACGCCGCGTCGCCCGTCACGTCGGGTTCGTCGTCGCGCTTGAGCCACCAGCCGACGGCAGCGCCGACTGCGAGGAGCCCGAGGGCGCCAGCGACGGCGAGCCAGGGCGTCTCCGGCCCCACGTCGTCGCCGGGCTCGTCGGCAGCCGACTCGCCGTTTTCGATCAGGACGAGCCAGGGTTGTCCGTCGGAGAACTCGGTTCCGTCGCCGTCCCAGAGCACCGACTCCTCGGGCGGATTCTCGGGCGTGGGTTCGACGTCGCGGACGACGTACTCGTCCGGCCAGAACAGCTGTAACGTGGTGTCGTCGACCAGGGTGAACCCGGCGAGCGCGCCGTCGACTTCCATCCGGTTCAACTCGACGTGGGCGAACGCAGACCAGGTGAACGAGTACTCGACGTGTCCCATGTCTCGCGGTGTGGAACTGGTATCCGTCGCGAGCGAGGCGTTCGAGAGTTCCATCTCCCGGTCGGTCTCGTTCTCACCTTTCTCGAGGATCTCTTGCCAGTCGGCCAGTTCGGCAGCGGCGTACTCGTCGGGGTTCGCCTCGACGTCGTCCCGAAGCGCCTCCCAGTCGTCAGCGCTCGTGTTCTCGAACCGGTAATCGACGGTGAACGTCGCCGATCCGTTCTCGTGGAGGACGACCTCGATGTGGACGCCGTCGGCGTCCTCGAACTGATCGCCCTCGTCGAGTTGGGGATCGCTCTCGTTGAGCTGGGGATCGCTCTCGTTGAGTTGCTCCTGAGGCTGGGCGCTGGAGAGACGCTCGTCTCCGGTCACGCCCGCGGACGCACCAGGCCCGAGCGCGATGAGACAGCCAACCACCACGAGCACGCAAATCAGGGCCCATCGCCCCCTCGCCTCCATTAGCACAACATGTCGTAGCCGACTAAATAGGTCTTTCCGACGGTGGTGACGCCACCTTTTTACACTGTCACACTAACCGGACAGTATGATCGACCCACGCGGGAAGCTAGCGGTCGAGACGCTGTTGAAAATCGTCCTCGCGCTGGTCGCGATCGTTCTCGTCCTCGAGATCATCGGCATCGTCTTCGGCTGGCTCACCAGTCTGCTAACGCCGATCCTGCTCGTCGTGGTCGCCCTCGTCGTGGTCCTCTGGCTGTTCGACCGGCTCTGATACGGACCGCTGTAGGTCAGTTCCGGCCCGACCGCGAGTTCCTGCGATCGTACCGGTACCTCAGTCCAGCACTCCGGCCGACCGTTCGACGAACGCCAGACTCATACGCCGTTCTCGCGTACCCTCGAGAACGGTGAACTGAGCTCCCGTGTACAGCGTCAACGTCCCGGTTCCCGGCCGCGTCCGCACGCTCGCGAACGAACTCTATCCAGAACTGGTCGGGTTCGACAGCGTCCGTGAGGATCACTCCTGCCTGCTCAAACGCCTCGGCGACGCCGACCACGTCGCTGCCCTCCAGCACCGCGCCCACCGCGCGCTCGAGGGTGCTCCCGCGGTCGAAGCCCGTATTACGGGCATCGAGTACTTCGAGGAGCCACCGCTGGGCTCCGCGCCGGTCGTCTACCTCGCCGTCGAGAGCCCCGGCCTCGAGTCGATCCACCACGATCTCACCGACAGCTTCGACGCAGTGGCCGGACTCGAGGGCGACGAGTACGTCCCCCACGTCACGCTCGCCCGGGGTGGCGACGCCGCGGCCGCCCGTCGACTGGCCGACCGCGACGTCGACCCGATCACCTGGACCGTCTCCGAACTCGAGTTCTGGGACGGCGCCTATCGCCTGCCGGTCAGCCGCGTCTCCTTGCCCGCCTGACCGCTCGGGGTCTCCATCGGCCAGAAGATATTACCTGCTCGTCTCGGTAGTCGACCGTATGCGCCGACGCGCCTTCATTTCGCTCGCGACTGTACTGCCGCTGGCTGGCTGTACCAGCATGCTCGGCGGCGGGGGTGTCGATACGACCATTCAGGACGACGAACTGGTCGAGTTCGAAGCCGACGACGGGGCCGACCTGTCGGTCACCGTCGAGGTCCAGGAACTCGCCGATCCGGAAGACGAAGACGGTGAGGACGCGGACGTCGACCGCGACGCGCTCACCTTCCGACTCGACCACGCTGACAGCGGGCCGATCGACACCTGGACGGTATCGGACTCCGAAACGTTCGACGTCTCGATCGACGAGGGCGGCACACACGTCGCGATGGTGATCGGCGGCACCGCGGACGTAACGATCGAGTGACGGCCACGTAGCCGGCTCGAACGGATTTTCGTTTCGACCGGCTCGCAAGCGACGGGCTAGGGCGTCGGCGTCTCGCCGTCGTACTTGTCGTGGTCCGCATAGAAGTTCAACATCGCGAACTTGAGCTTTTCAGGGGCGAGATCCATGAGTTCCTCGCGGTCTTCGTGCGGGAACGTTCCGTTGACGCTGTACTTGCCGAGGTCCGCTTTCGCCCCTCGAGAGTACCGTGCGTCGAGTAGCGCGCGAACGCCGACGTCCTCGGGCGAGCGGATCACGCGCCCGAGTGCCTGTCTCGTCTTCCGGACCGTCGGAATCTCGACGGCGTAGCGCCAGCCGGTGTCGGTGCCGGAGAACGCGGCGTCGTAGGCCTCCTGGACGGCTTCGGCACGGTCGTCGAGGTGCGGATAGGGGACGCCGACGACCAGCACGGTCCGGGCGTCGTCGCCGTCGAAGCTGACGCCCTCTGCCAGGGTTCCCCACAGCGACGTACACAGGACGGCGTCGTCGTCCGCGACGAATTTCTGACGGAGCCGTTCGACCGAGACGCCCGGCTCGTCGACGTAGACCGTCGCGTCGCCCCGGCGCTCGAGCCGCTCCGCGTACCGGGTCGCCTCGCCGTAGTTGGGGAAAAAGGCGAGTGCGTTTCCCGGAGTCATCCGGACGGCGTCGTGGAGCGTCTCCGTCACCGTCTCGAGCACCTCGGGGTCGTCCCGGTCGGAAGAGAACAGCGGCGGCGTCTCGACGGCGTACGTCCGCCGGTGGCTCTCGGGGAACTGCAGCCCGTAGGCCATGGTGACCGGCTCGTCGACTCCCAGCACGTCCTCCGTGACGTCGAACGGCTGGAGCGTCGCGCTCATCAGGACGGTCGCGTACACCTCCTCGAACAGTCGGCCGGTCACCCCTCGCGGGAGACAGGAGTACAGTTCCGCGCGACCGTAGACCTCGTCGGTGCCGGCGTCGCGGGTAACCGAGACGACCGGGTAGAGCCCATCCATGGCTCCCTCGCTCATCCAGGCGCGGACGAACGCGGCCGCCTGGAGGGTCTGACACTCCGTTCGGGTGGCCGTCTCGCCGTCACGATAGGCCGCCTCGTACTCCTCGTCGAGTTCCTGGCCGAGGTTCGCCGCGGCCTCGAGGTCGTCGTCGATCCCCCGACCCGAGTACCGTCGGAGGAACTCGAGGGTGAGGTCGTCCCGACGGTCCTCGTTGGCGATGGGGACGTCCGCCCAGCTCTCGCCGACCGCTTCGCGCTCGCCGAAGCCGAAGGAGTCCTCGTAGGTCTCGACGAGCGCCCGGTGAAAGGCCGAGAGGACGTTTGCGGCGTCCTCGGCGCGGGGGTCGTCGGCGTCGGCCAGTTCCTCGAGTGCGGACTCGAACGTCCGCTCGGAGCAGCTTCGACTCGCGTGCTCGCGGGCGGCGTCCTCGACGTTGTGCGCCTCGTCGAAGACGGCGATGACGTCCTCTGGGTCGCGACCGAGCCAGCGGAAGAACTGCTCGCGAATGCCGCCGTCGAGCAGATGGTGGTAGTTACAGACGACCAGGTCGACGCCCTCGATCCCCTCTTTCAGGAGTTCGTAGCCACAGAACTCCTCGCGCTCGGCGTACTCGTAGATCTCCTCCGGGGTGCGAACGTCGTCGAACAGCCACGTGAAGAAGTCGTCGGTGTCCCCGGTCAGGTTGGTCCGGTAGTACGCACAGTCGTTCGTCTCCTCGAGCTCTTCGAGGCGTTCTTCGATCGACTCGAGTTCGTCCATCACGGCCGAGCGGGCGGCCGTCGCGCCGGCGTCGCCGTCCTGGCTCTCCGCGAGGAGTTCGCGCTGTCGGCGCACGAGTTGCTGTTTGTCGCGTTCGGCGTCGACGATCGCGCGGGTGTTGTCACGGAGGGTCTGACACTCCTCGTAGCCGACGTCGATGTGACACATCTTCCCTTTCCCCTTGAACACGACCGCCCGGATGGGTTCTTCGCGGGTGATCGCGCGGGCTTCGGCGACGAACTGGCGCATCTGCTGGTGGACGTTCGTGGTGATGACGACCGTCTTCCCCTGTTCGCGAGCGACCTCGAGGGCGGGGACGAGCGACGAGAGCGTCTTCCCCGTCCCGCAGGCTCCCTCGAAGAGGACGTCCTGGCCGCGGGTCAACGCGTTGTGGATGCGGTCCATCGCCTCGCGCTGGTTCTCGTACGGCTGCTCGTACGGGAAAAACCGCATGTAGCCGCTCGTCTCGGACACGGTAGGTGATTGGTTCTTCCTCCGATAAAAGCGTTCGTCCCGACGAGACATCGGCTCGCGACTGCCGCGGCGGGCCCACACTCCGGGGGTCGCCGGAACAGCTTTTCGCGCGTCCGTGAAAGGCATGCTATGCCACACCTGCAGTTCGAGACCACGGTCGCCCTCGAGCCGGCTACGAAACGGGACTTCGCCGACGCCATCGCCGACCTGTACGGTGAGCGGATGGAAACGGGGACCGGACACGTCGCCGTGACGGTCCGGACGCTCGAGGCGGGTGGCTTCTCGCTCGGGCGACTGGACGCGGACGACGACGCCGTGATGCTCAACGCGGACATCCGGCGTGGGCGGACGTTCGACCAGCAGCGCGCGTTCGTCCTCGCGGCGTTCGAGACCGCCAGCGAACGCTTCGGGATCCCGACGGCGAACATGTACGCCGTCGTAACTGAACACGACGGCGATCAGTTCCACGAGCACGACCGGGTGCTGTCCTCGTGGGGCGACCACGAGGCCGAGAAAGGCGCCTGAGACCTGGTCGTGCCAAATGGTATCGCACGACTCGGCCGGCTATTGCGCGGTGTACCGCCATATACGTCGAGTCCAACGCCTCGAGTATGGCCATTCCCGGGTACGACCCAGATGCCGTCGCCGAGTTCGCCCTCGAGTCCGTCGGCGCTCGCGTCGCCGTCGTCGCGGGCGTCGTCCCCGAAACGTTCGGACTCGAGAAGAGCGCACGCGACCCGCCGGTCGACGCCCTCTCGAGGCCCGTCGATCTCCGGGGTGTCGACGAACTGCGGGCGGTCGAGGCCGTTCGGCTCTCGCTTACGTACGATCCGTCGAAGCTGCCACCGGGCGCCAGTCCGACCGACGTGGCGGTCGCCGTCGAGGACGACGACGGGTGGGCCCCGCTCGAGTCGACGGTCGACCTCGAGGCGACGACGGTCGAAGCCGTGTTGAACGATCGACCGCCGGGGTCGACGATCGTCGCGGGTTACGACGATAGCGAGACGACCGGTCCCGTCTAAGCGGGGCCGAACGGGCCGAGCCGAAAAACACGTCACCGCAACCGCCCAAAACCGGTCCATGATCGCGATCTTCTCGGATACGCACAGCAGCCGTGGCCACGAACTCGAGGGCGAGGCGCTGGCTGCGGCCCGCGAGGCCGACGTGGTGATCCACGCGGGGGACTTCACGAGCGTCGCCTCCCTCGAGGCGTTCCAGGCGGCGTGTGACCTGCTGTATGCCGTCCACGGCAACGCCGACAGCGCGGCCGTCCGCGACCGGTTGCCGGCGACGCGCGTCGTCGAGGCCGGCGGCGCCCGGTTCGCCGTCACCCACCGCAGCGACAGCGGCGAAACCGGGCTCGCACTGTTCGGCCGCTCGCAGGACGCCGACGTCGTCGTCTTCGGCCACAGCCACCGCCCGACCGTGATCGACGCCGAAGACTGTCTCCTGCTCAACCCCGGCAGTCACGCCCAGCCGCGGGGCAACCGACCGGGATTCGCGGTGCTCGAGGAGACGGAGACGGGACTCGAGGGTGAGATTCGTGAACCTGACGGCACGCTCGTCGAGTCGATTACGGTGTCGACAACGTAGATCGCGGTTTGGCCCGAGTGCCGATGCGGACTGCCGGTGGAAGGCGACGGAGGTCGAACGTCAGCGGGAAGTGGGCGATGACGTGGAACCCGACCGACGGACGTGCCGTCGTGCTGGGCTCGCCGCGGACGCCTCTGCGGCCGGTGAGCGGTGGAATCGAACTGGCGGGTGTGGGGGGCCTACCAGGCCGGCGTGCGAGACGCAGATTCAGCTACGCACCCTCGACCATTATACTCAGCGCAAGCTGAAAAGCGGATTTTAGCTACCGAAATCGCCAGCCGACGGCCGGTCGCAGCTGCCGGGCAACGCCCCGCTCACGCGTCGAAACGGTTTTGCGCGCTGATACGGTATCGATTGCGTATGTTCGACCTCCTTCCTGACGACCCGGTCATCATCGCGATCGTCCTGATCCTCCTCTCGCTGATCTTCTTCACCTACCTGCTGCTCCGACGGACGATCCTCGAGTTCCGCGACGGGATGCGCGGCGGCGGCCGGTAACGGCCGGCCCGTCAGCCGGACAGCGCCGTCTCGATTCGCTCGAGCGCCCGGTCGACGTCCCCACTCGAGACGTCCCGGTGGGTACAGAAGCGCACCGTCGTCGGACCGAACGGCGTCGCAAGCACCTCGTGTTCGCTCAACCGCTCGAGGGCGTCCTCGACCGCCAGTCCGGTCCCCGAGACGTCGACGAGGACGATGTTGGTCTCCGGCTCTTGAACCTCGAGTCCGGCGACCGTCTCGAGGCCGTCGGCCAGCCGCCGGGCGTTGGCGTGGTCCGTCGCGAGGTCGTCGACGTTCTCGAGTGCACGCAATCCGGGTCCCGCGACGATCCCGACCTGGCGCATCCCGCCGCCGAACAGTTTCCGGGTGCGCCGGGCTGCCTCGACGAACGCCTCGCTGCCGGCCACCATCGAGCCGATCGGCGCGCCCAGCCCCTTCGAGAGACAGCACATCACCGAGTCGACAGGGTCGGTTATCTCCGTGACGGGAACGTCGAGGGCCGTCGCGGCGTTGAACACCCGCGCGCCGTCGAGGTGGACCGGCACGTCACGGTCGTGTGCTGCGTCGGCCGCGGCGGCGATCTCGTCGGGGGCGATGGCGAGGCCACCCCGGGCGTTGTGCGTGTTCTCGAGACAGAGCAATCCGGTTCCGGGCCGGTGGAGATCTTCCTCGACGTACCCCGTGGCGACCTGCTCGGGTGTGGGGACGCCGCGGTCGGCGTCGATCATCCGAACCTGTAAGCCGGAGTGCTGGGCCAGCCCGCCGAGTTCGTACTTGACGACGTGGCTTTTCCGATCGGCGAGGACTTCCTGGCCGCGGTCGGTGTGGACGCGGACGGCCACCTGGTTGGCCATCGTCCCCGTCGGGAACAGGAGCGCGGCCTCGAAGCCGAGGCGGTCGGCCACACGCGCCTCGAGTTCGGCGACGGTCGGGTCCTCGCCGTAGACGTCGTCGCCGACGTCGGCGGTGCGGGCTGTCTCGCGCATCTCCTCGTCGGGT
>LFCJ01002925.1_pt1 | contig 12414 bp, 18 predicted proteins | sample 643141 | NCBI WGS metagenome assembly LFCJ01 (sample SAMN03766243, study PRJNA286221) | soda lake metagenome | biome: soda lake; feature: Kulunda steppe; material: water; isolation source: sample B1-Br-g2 brine of Lake Bitter-1 | place: Russia: Kulunda steppe | collected 2010-07 | reverse complement strand
TTGAAGCAAAAGAATCGTTGAAAACAGATATTTCTAAAAAATCGGCTGAAAATATAGTAGGTATGTTTGTTAATGTAGATGAATTTGATATTAATGAGTTAATTCAACATGAAGATATTAATTCATATTATAAATTTAAAATCGAAGAATTAAAAGAAAGTTATGCAAATGATGAAATTACAGAACTTGAATTTGAAAATAAAGTAGAAAATTTACTTGAACAAAAAATTGAATACGAATAGTTAAACTTTTAGTATTATTTTTTTAATTATCAAATATGGTTGAGATAATATTTAAAAAAGAGAATATTGGAGATATTAAAAATGAAGTTCTTCAAAAAGTCGTACATAATAATTATCCTATTAATAATATTAATTATAAATTAAAAAGATGTAATTATCATGATTGGGACCTACCTTATAGCGCATCTTGGTATGGTATTAGTGGAGGCGATACAGATAAATTTGTTACAGAACAAGCATTGATTAATGTTAATGATTGGTTAAATATACAAGCTTCTACGCGAAATATATCTAAATCTCAATTCTTAAAAGGTGCAAATAAAAATACAACACAACGTGTTGAAAAAGATATACAAAACAATAGTACAAGTGATATACCTACTCCTGTACTTGAGCTTAAGCCAAGCAAATTTTCCCATAATCTTACAGAAGGTGATACGGTTGTATATGAACCAATGCAGGAAGGTAGAAGCAGAGGTCTTGGAGCTAAAAACGCTGGATTAGAATGGTTACCTATTTGGATTGCCGTAAGAAGAATAAGAAAATAACTATATATACTTTTTGATTAAGACGTTCTGGCGGAATAATACACTCTTTTATTAGATATACATGCGTAGTCATAATTGATGTCAGACTGTCCAAATAACAACACAGGTCATGAATTGGAATATAAACAAATGTTTGGTGAGATTGATGACCCATTTCGCGTAAAACAACGTGCAAATTGTATTCACTGTCAAGAAAGAATGTGGGTAGTATATGAAAGGTCACATATTGAATCTTGTACAGAATGTGAACGTGGTTATCCACTAGCTACAAAAATTACACGCAATAGTGATTTAATAGCAGAGAAGTAAATATAAAAGCTTTTTAATGTAGTTTTCTTACAATGATATATGAGTTCTTGGTATCCAACAGAATCAAAAACACCTGAAGACAAACAAATTTATGCAATTGAACAAGCTTGTATTTGGTTGAATCGAATTAGAGATAGTAATGTAAATGTTGATATATCTGAAATTAATAATGAATTATGGGATGAAAAAGAAACATTTGAAGAAAAATATAAAGAAAAACATTTTCAAAATGTACTTAATGATTATATTTTTAATCATCCTGAAGAAATTCAAAAATTAATAGAAACAGATTCATTAGATGAAAAAATTAATATTTTGACCAAATGTAATAAAAATATAATGAATAGATTTGGATATGTTAAAATTGATAAGCCGTCATATGATGAGTTAGAATCATTGATTATGTCTGAAGTTAAAAATATGAATGATTCTGCACATGAACCTAATTTTGATAATATAAAATAAGTAAATTTATTTATTTGCGGATAATGTATTATATTATATGACAATTTTACCATCAAATTGGAAAATAAAAGATAGGTCTATATATATTTCTAAGTATGACGCATTAATTATCGGTGATGTTCATCTGAATCAATCAGTTACAGAAGAATATTCAAATATTATATCACGGATAAAGTTATTAATTAATAAATTTCAACCATCAATATTAATTTTTAATGGAGATACATTCAATCAAGGATTATTTGATTCTAAAGAAATTAATATTTTGAAAGATTTAAAATCACTTGTTGAAAATATTGTATTATTAGAAGGTAATCACGAGAAAAAATCTAAATATTTTAATAAAGAAATACTTAGTAAATTCACATTAAATACAGAATATATGATTGGTGATATACTTATTCATCATGGTCATCGTACACCATCTCAAAAAGCTAATCATCATATTGTAAGTCATTTACATCCAAAAAAAGATAATAAACCTGTTTATTTACACTGTAATGATTGTTATTATGGTTCATCTGTAACAGTATTGCCCGCATTTAATAAAAATGTTTTGGGCGTTGAATATAATGATTTTAACGTTAATATTCCAATTATAACAGATGGAAAATCAATTAAAAATTATGATTTTATTTTTAATTAGATATTAAAATATATTTTGAACTGTTATATTTTAAGATTATTCAACATCTCTTCTATAGAAATATACAAATGGAATACTAAATGCTGTAAGCGAACCTACTAATAGTAAATAATAACCATGACCTGCAGAAACTACATTTGCGGTATAAATAGAATAAAGTATAAATGATAAAGATAATGGTGTATATATAAAACTACATAATATAGATATAAAAATATTACCTGATATACTTGTCCATAAAAGTATGATTGCTGAAAAAATCATTATAATTAAAGAAATTAAAATAAGATAATTTGATACGTAGTATAAGGGTTCGGATGATATGGGTTCATTTAATACATAATTAGATATATCTGTAATTGTCGAGATAATCAAATTATAGACATAAATATTTTCTGTTGTATTATTTGGTGCTGGTATTTCTTTAAATGGTAAAAATAATGCGTAAAATGAGCAGAAACCACTAATAATTCCAAATAATTGCCAGCTTTTTACATCTCTACTACCCATATATATTAATTAATTTATAAGCCTATAATATTTATTTAACTCATATTAAACTAAATATGTTTATAAATTAATTAAAATAAAAAGTTTTATATAGTTAGATAATAATATATGTAATAACGAATAAGCACATATACTGAAATAGATACCATTTGGTCATGGGTGCAACTCCCATTGTATGTGCAGTACACTAAATTAAATTATGACCCAAAAATAATCTATAAATTTGAATATTTGTATTAGCTTTTAAATAAATTTGTAATTAAATAAATTAGGGTTAAATATGACGAAAAAAAGACAAAAGTTTAGAAATGCTGTATTTAGTAGAGACAATCATACATGTGTAATTCCATGGTGCAATGAAAAATCAGATGATGCACATCATATAATCGAGCGTGAGCTTTGGGAAGATGGAGGATATATTCCAAATAATGGAGCTAGCGTATGTAATAAACATCATAAATATGCAGAGAGTAATGATATTCCTCCACAAGCATTTTATCAATGGATTGGAATTGAAAATCCATCATTACCTAAAAGCGTAGATAATGTACATGTGAATAAATGGGGTGAAAAATTTACTATGCCACCATGGAAAAATTTGCGAGAACGTATTAAATATCAAAGCAGTCGTCATTTATTGCCATTATATTGGTATGATAAAGAAACAACCGCAGATTCACGTATAGAACATGATGATACAGGTATTAAATTACTAGATAATCTAGTTGGGATTCCATTAGTTATTACGGAAAAAATTGATGGTTCAAATACAATGTTAGTTAATGATATTGATAATCCTGTTAGAGCAAGAAATGGTTCTAAACCTACAAAATATATGAAAAAATTATACAAAAAAGATGGGTTATATTGGCAACAAGAAGTAAATCAAAAACTTCCAGATAGACTCCAAGTATTTGGTGAGTGGGTTTTAGCAAAACATTCAATTCATTATGGTTGTGATTGTGAAAAACCGTGTGAAGATATAGGCCCATCATTATCTGAACTTACAGATGTTAATGATGAACGAGCATATTTTCAAATATTCGGTGTATATGATAAAGTTTGGGATATGTGGTTATCATGGCCTGAAACAGAGAAGGTTTCAGAAGTCTTAGGATTTCCTACCACGCCCGTAATATATTGTGAAGATGATTTGGACTCACCAACGTTTGAAACTAATCATGAAGCTCGTAAAAAGCTTATTAGTTATGCTAAAGAGGTAATCAATAATGGAGGTGAAGGAATTGTTATTCGTTCAAAATTTTCATTTCATTATGGACAATTTAGCACAAAACTAGGAAAATATGTTCGTGAAAATCATGTTAAAACAGATGAACATTGGTCACATACAGATATTGTGGAAAATAAAATATAAAATTATTCTATAATTCGTTTAATTTTAATAGGTTTATCATCATTTAATACAATATAGCCGACAGCAAATGAAATATTAGAAGAATGTTTATCTATTAAGAGTTTAAATTCTTTAGATAAATCTGTTAATTTATTTAATTCGTCTGAATTTAAATAATCTTCATCTACTTTAATACTAGTTGTTTTATTTTTAACAGGGTCATATGTAATTTGATATCCATTAGAAATTTCTTTTTTAGAATCAATAAATTCTGAATTTTCTGTAACAAATTTATTCATAAGTATATTTAGTTTACAAATATAATAAAAATTTCGTTCTTAAAAATATGTATATATTTTATTTATACTGAATATGATTTAAAATAATAATATATTTAACGGGGGTTCATGTATGTTAATATATGTCAAGTTATAAAGACCCATGCGATAATAGATATTATTACAAAAATGGTTATCCAAACCATATAAAAAACAGAATTTCTGAATTACCAGACACATTTTTATACAATACTATACAACATTCAAATTATAGGATTAAAAAAAGTAAATATCTCAAACCCGAAGATAGAAATAATAAGGATGTAAAAATAGAAATACCTAATGAAATATCTGTACATTCTAAAAATAATTTGATATTTGAGGTTGGAACGGAATATTATGAAAATACTTCTTATGAAGTGTTAAAACGCGTTTGTATCAGGTTGAGAAATAAACCCGTTAAAGTTACGAACACAAATAATTCGTATGAAAATTATGAATATTGTCTTGTATTTGAAATAGATGGGTCTGACCCTGGATTAAAACAAGTAAAACTTGTGACTGTGTATCTTAATAGTCGTACAGATATGCATGAACATACATTAGATTCTACTCCCTATGTAAATATGTAAAGTAATGGTTAGTTATATAGTGATATAAAAACATTATATACAATATATGTATATTAAATCTTTAAATAATAAAGATTATTCATCTGCGGTATCACCGGTTATTGGTGCCGTTTTATTAATTGGATTAACTATAGGATTATTTTCTTTTGTTTCTGTTATGATGTTTGAACAAATAAATGATGGAAGATACGATATTACGAATTCTAATGTTGAAATAACAGATTATGGTGAAATACGCGTTACAGATAAAGGAGATGCAGATAATATAATGGTACATGAATCTAGTGGAGATACATATGAATTATCAATGGGTGAAATATATAAACCTCAGGATTCAGATTTTTCAATTGTTTCTATTTCTGATAATGAAGAACATTTAATTCGAAATCAAAACGATGAAACAAGAACAGAAGAAATGTCGGGTTCAGGAACTGAATATGACCCATTTATAATAATGAATGAATTTCAATTACAAAGTATAAATGAAAATCCCGATGCATATTATGAAATAGGACAAGATATAGATGCAAGTATTACTGATGATTGGGATGATGGTAATGGATTTGAGCCAATTGAAAATTTTGATGGTGAATTAGATGGAAATAATTATACTATATCTAATTTATATATTGATAGAGAGGATGAAGATACTGTTGGTTTAATCAGAACATTAGGAGGAGTAATAAAAGATGTTCGAGCAACAAATATTAATATAAATGGAAATAATTTAGTAGGAGGTTTAATTGGAGAAAATGATTCTCGTTTAGAAATTAATAATTTATTTGTCGAAGGAACCGTATCTGGTGAAGAAAAAGTTGGAGGTATTGTTGGGAGGAATAATAATCATGCAAGTATAACAACATCTGAATCAAATATTAATGTATTGGGAACTAAAGATGTAGGAGGATTAGTGGGTTATAATAAGAATCAAGCTGAAATAGAAAACTCTTTTGTTACAGGAATAGTTGATGGAGATATTAATGTTGGTGGGTTACTTGGTCATAACAGACAAACAGCAGACGTTGAAAATACGTATTTTGTTGGTTCTGTAACTGGTATTGAAAATGTAGGTGGTTTAGTTGGATGGAATAGAAATAATGCTGTTATAAAACAATCTTTCGTAGGAGGTCCAGAGAATCATTCTGGGTCTACGATTAATGGTCAAACAAATGTTGGTGGACTTGTAGGAGAAAATGATAACCAAGGTGATATATTAAATTCATACTGGGATATTAATAAAACTGGTATTACTGAAGAAAATAATTCAGGAGGTCCACCGGGACAAAATTCTGGTATCGGTAATGGATTAGAAACAGAAGAAATGCAAGGAAATAATGCTAAAGAAAATATGTCAGATTTTGATTTCCAAAATGTATGGCTTATTATCGAAGACAATTACCCTGAATTAAGAGATGAATTATTTTTATAACATTATAATTATTTATATATGTTACAAACTACCACAATATTTAAGACCTATTAATACATACTAATAAATGTAAAAGTAAGATAAAAAATATTCAAATAAATGTTTTGAATAGTATACGAATATTTAATATAAAACTTAATATAACTATGAACCATATTACAGAATACGAACAAGAAAATGATGATTTCTTTGAAAATGTACAGGATTTAGCATTGGATTTTGGAGAACAAATAGAAGAAGCTAGAACATCTCAAGGCTATACTAGAAAACAATTAGCAAAACTTATTAATATAAAAGAAAGTCATTTAAAAAATATTGAATATCAGAAAACGCAGCCAAATATAGAAATTCAAAAGAAAATTGAACAGGCATTATCAATTGATTTAACAGCTGAAGAAATTGAATATTAAACAAAAGATTTTTATTTTTGTACTACAACTTTTTAGTATGGAACCGAAAGAATTAGAAAATAAAATTAATGATACATTTGGAAACAATATTATTTCTGTTTCTGAAGATGATGAAAACAAAGTTGTAGTTACATTTAATTGCAATGGTGAACCAAAAGTATATGCTATAAAAAATGTTAAAGAATTAACTTCTGTAGATGATTCATGGACATACGAAAGTGGGTCTCCAACAGAAGAAACATTTGTATATACGTATAATTAAACAATAGTTTTATTATACAGAAATTCATATATCAAATATGAATAAGTTTAATCTTAATCACACCAATCCAGATTTATCTGAATTAGGAAATCTTAATAGAAAACCTATTGTTGGAATTGATATGGATGGTGTTTTATGTGCTACTAGACGAAAATTTTTAACAGAAATTGAAAATAGATACAACGTAAATATAACTCAAGGTACGCGTTCTCTTAAATCTAAAACAGGAAAAGATTTTGCAACATTAATTGATGAAATAGTTAATGATGATATAGATATATATGATACAATTGAACCAATATATGGTGCTTCTAAAGCAATAAATAAATTAAAAGAACATTATAATATCAAAATTATTACTCATAGAGTTAGCGTAAAATGGAGAGATAAACCAGAAAGAGAACAAATGAAAGAAAAGTCTATTAATTGGTTGAATAAAAATAATATAAATTTTGATGAATTTACATATCCAACACCAAATAATAAATCAAATGTAAATGCAGATGTTTATATTGATGACCGAAAACAAAATATATATAATTTTGTACAAAAAGATAAAATAGGAATAATGTATATTAGACCACATAATCTTAATTCGTTATTATGGGATGCATGGTTAGCATCATCAGAAATAAATGAAGATGTTATATATGTATCAAATAATGAAGAATTACAATGGGAGGTAATTTCTGAATCTTTAATTGATGCTGTTGATACTTAATTAAATATATTTGCTATATTTTAATAGTACATTTACTATTTAAACATAGTAAAAAATTTGTCAAATATACTATCTTTAGGATATGATTTATATATACCATATAAATTATATTTCATGTCCTTACCAATACAATTTTTATTATTTGCGTAACCAATATACACTTCATGTAAATTTCTAATATCTCCAGAGCCAAAGTTATCAATAAATGTTGATGTCGGATGATTTTGTACTTGGTCTAATGGAGGAAGTGCAACAGTTACAGGCAGAGTAATATCTGAACTCCCGTCGATAAATAATTTAAATGAACGATTTTTCATAGGTTTTATATTTTGAACAGGTAATGAACGTTTATTTTTAATTGATTTTTCAATCATATTGTATAATTTTATTGATTTATTTACTTTTGATTTTATATGTTCCATATCGTTTGATGATTCTATACCGTATTCATAATAGCGATAACATTTACCAAGATGTGCATTTATATCACCAATTTTAATTGGTATTTCTAATTCTCTTGCTTCTGGATGCGTATTACTTATTTTTTGAAACTCAATAGTTACAGATTCGCCAATTATAGAATCAAGATTCATAAATGGTTTTTCATATAAATCTAAAATTATATCATATCCTGATTTAGGCAATGAATTTAATTCTATACGGATAAAAAAATTTTCTAACGGAAATCCACAGTCTAAATGTAGTGTAGGTTCTATTACAGAAGGATAAATACTAACATCTTTAATTTCTAAATTAATTTCTTTATTATTTAAAACGTGAGCTTTTTCTTTCATGTATTTTTCACTCAACGCTGTTAAGGATTCCGTTTCTACCATAGATGTATAATATAACTCCATATTAATTAATGTGTTGTTTTAAGTATATTAACACTATTATAAAAGATTTTAATAATCTGCGTAAAATAAAAACATTTATTTTTGTGAAAAATAATTATACTTTATGACTATACAAAAATCTAAATATTCATTAGATGTTGATTCTTTACTTGAAACTAAAATAACAACGAATTCTACGCAAGATTACAAAATTAAATCTGGTGGTCTTATATTTCAACCTCAAATAAATATTTTATATGAAAATAAAAAAGAAACAATAATTCCTACATTAGATGGGATTGCTACGGAATTCGTAGATAATTATGATAATACATTTATTTCTAATGAATTAAATATAGAGGATAATGAATATGAAAAATTAGAAATACATGAATTTAGAGAGTATTTACTATCTTATTTCTTATCTGATAAATATTATAAAAATAAATTAAATGAAACAAATGCAAATAAAATTATTCGACAGAATATTCCTTTAATTGCTATATTGGCAGAAAAAGAAAACGGTTCTATGACATATATTTCAATTGATAAACCATTTAATAATCAACATACAAAAGATATATTTGAATTAATTGAACATAATCAGATTATATCTATAACATATAAAAATAACAAACCAGTTATTAAATTAGATGAAAATATTACTATTCCTATTTCAATTAACAATGCAGAGAAAATGCCTATACAATCATCTATTGTTGAAAATATGAATGAGACTTTTTGCTGGCAATATCTAAATGAATCAGAATATAATAATTGGTTAAAAGTACCGATTTCATCATTTAAACAAAAAGAAAATGGAAAATATGAATTAATAGTTGAGAAAATTCCACACCCATGGACTTTAAATGACCCAGAATTTTGGAATAGTTCACATCACACCGTTAAATTAATAGAAAACTTTGCTAACGGAAATCCATCTTTGCTTGAATATGTATATATCAGACCTACAGATAATACATATAAATCTTCTATTGAAACAATTCAAAATAATTATGGGTGGGAACTAGCATTGCAAAAACCAGATAATACTATTACCGAAAAAGATAATGAGATAGGTATTTTAATATTTTTTCTTATTGGCTCAATTTTATTTATATGGCTGATTCTAATTTTACATTTGTTAATTAACATAACTTGAATATATAAGTATATTATTATGTTTCAACAGAATTTAAAACATTTTATCATATATTATCAAAATATTAATTATAATATGTTAATTCTATACTTATATTTACGATTTTATTTAAAATCTTCATCTATTTTACTTGCTGTAGCTCCTTTTTGATGTTGATATTTAGAATCTTTTTGGTCACCATATCCAATTAATGCAGGAGATTCTAATCTACCAAACACAATTTGACATATTCTCATACCCTCATAGAGCTTTACAGAAGAAGATGTATGATTAATTAGTTCTAATGTTACTTGCCCCTCAAAACCGGGGTCAACCCATCCTGCGGTATGAATGTGTGAACCAGCCCTCCCAATACTAGAACGACCTTTTATTTCAGCATCAAAATCATTAGGTATTTTTACCGTCTCTTTTGTAGATGCTAATGCAAATTCCCCACTATGCAATATTAATTCTTCACCACGTCTTATTTTATCTGGTTCAGGCATATTTTTTGTATCAATCACATCTATTTTTTCATCATATAATCTTAACTCATTGTCAATTCGTAAATCGACGCTTGCTGGTTGTATTTGAGAACTTTCTTTAATCTGTTGTTCAATATTTTTATCTGGGTCATTTTCCCAATCAATAGGTTCTATCACAATTCTTTCATTAATTAATTCATTTACAATTCCTTGGTCACTTAATCTCATATATTATACTGTTAGTTTAATGTATTATATTTCTTTCTTTAATTATAATAATTCTTGTTCGTTAAATATATAGGCAAATAAATACAATAATAATTATAAATATGAATAGAAGAAAATTTATACTAGCAACAGGGTCAACAACTATTGGTGCAAGTACAATTTATAAATTAACTCAAGAACCTTCATTGGCTGTTAATGGTAATCTTGGTCTTGAAAATATATCATATACAGTAAGAAATGATGAAGCGGGTGATTTAGGTTCTTTGAAAATAACATTAGATAGCGTAGATATAACAACAGCAAATATAGATAAAGAAGATGTAGATGTTACAATAATATATGAAAGAAATGATATTGAAAGTGAAGAGTCTATAAATATAGATGGTATTCCAAATGAAGGTTCTTCATATGAGTTAATTGAAGATATATCAGATTTAGCTCCTGATGAAAATGGTGGAGAAGAATCTTACAAATTTGATGTAACTATAGAAGTAAGCCATGATGATGTTTCTACACAAACATTAGAAGATGAGTTTACTTTCGATGTATTAAAAGAAATAATAGATGATGTTAAATTTGTTACAACAGATGAATATATAGAAGTAGAAAATGATAATAAAGTAGATGAATCTGATGGTATTACAACAGGAATAATAAAAACAGGAGTGATTGAAGAAATGACAACATTAGGTGAAGATTAAATACGATACATTTATTCTTCAAATTTTACTTTGTGTACATTTCCTTTTTTGTCTTCATATGTTAATACGGCACCAGATAATTGTGCTAATGAAATACTATTGCTCATATACGAAATTATATTTATAACAATAAAAATGTACCGATATTGATTACTCGTTTAACATCTCATCGATACGTTCTTCTTTTTTGGCTTCTTTTTTCCGTTCTAACTCATTTTCTTTTCTTTTTTCTTCAAGTACATGATTAACTACTAGTACTGCTATTGCAACTGCCGCAATTGCTAATATACCAAATAATATTAATAATACACTCATATTAATCACCATCTTGTTGTTGTTCATTTAAGTCTAATATTGGTGCAGCTTCTGCATCAATAATTATTGTTCCTTCATCTTTGTCAATTGCTTCAATCCATTCTGCTTGAAGTGCTTCTTCTTCACCACCGTAAGCTTCTTTAATTGTTTCGAAAGCATCAGCTTGACCTTGCGCAATTTCACGCTCTGCATTCGCTTCTGCTTCAGCTTCAATTATTAGGCGTTCTGCATCCGCTTCTTCTGTAGCAATTTGTTCCAAACTAGAATCTAACTCTTGAGATAATGTAGCTTGTTCAACGCGAACTTCAATAATATTTACTTCAGGAGATAATTCATTTGTTTCTTCACGTAACTGTTCGTTAACTTCTTCTCGTAATTCTGTACGTAATGTACTAATATCTGCCCCGTCATCTGTATCATAAGATTGAATAATTTCTAATGCACTAACACTAGATGCTGCATCTTGAACAGCACTTTGTATTGCTCTTTCTCCAACTCTGTTTTCCCACATACCTGTATCTCTGAACGGTGCTGATTGTTCACTATCTGAGTAAAAAGATGCTGCTTGTGAGCTATCTACTTGATATGTAACAGATACGGTAGCACCAATATCTTGTCCATCTCGTGATAATGCATCATCAACTGTTTCTGTCATAGTAATAGGTTCAACAGATACGGAATCGGTTGAATAAGATAATCCATTGGGGACGGTTCCACCCAACCAATAATTACCTGATTTATATGTTTCACCTGTTGATTCACCCCAGTTAGTTTCTACGTGAACTTCATCTTCACTTACTGTTCCAAATGCAAGTATTAAATTACCTGCAAATAACAATCCAAATACAAAAATTACGCCAATTAATATTTGTAATCCTATTTTTTTCATACTGTATAAAATA
>LFCJ01002922.1_pt1 | contig 12419 bp, 11 predicted proteins | sample 643141 | NCBI WGS metagenome assembly LFCJ01 (sample SAMN03766243, study PRJNA286221) | soda lake metagenome | biome: soda lake; feature: Kulunda steppe; material: water; isolation source: sample B1-Br-g2 brine of Lake Bitter-1 | place: Russia: Kulunda steppe | collected 2010-07 | reverse complement strand
GATCGCCGTTGCCGTGCTCTTCGTACTGGTCTTCGCCGTCTATTTTGGGACGGAGTATTTCCAGGAGTTTCTGGAGATCGATTCGGTTGAGCTCACCATCCTGCGAACGGTCGCTATCACGGTCTTCGTCGCCGGCGGCGCGCTTGCACTGGGCGTCAGCGAGGCCGTCGCGGCCTTCTTCGTCGGAATGGGCTTTTCCGGGACCGACCACGTCCACGAGATCGAGGAACTGCTGATCCCGCTGCGGGACGTCTTCGCCGCGGTGTTTTTCTTCTGGATCGGCCTCCTCACTGATCCGTTCGTCTTCCTCGATCCGACTGTGGCGGGGTTGATCCTCGCGGCCATCGCGCTGTCGGGGCCGACGAAGTTCGTCACTGGGTATCTCGGCGGTCGGATCTACGACCTCGAGGAGCGCCGCTCGTTCCGGGTCGCCTGCGGTATGACAACCCGCGGGGAGTTCTCGCTGATCATCGCCTCGATTGCCACGACTGCGAGTGTCGAGGTGTGGGGTCCTGCCGTCACCCAGACGATTCCCTCCATCGCCGTCGGCTACGTGCTCGTCATGAGTGTCCTCGGAACGCTGGCGATGCAGTACGCAGACCGGCTGTGGGGTGTCGCTGAGCCGTTCCTCGTCGACGAATCGCCCGATTGACCGGCGGGTGCTGACTGACGAGAGACGACGCTGACTTCACTCATATCCCTCTAAAATACAGTAGAACGGTACTACGTGCGGGCGAGCGAGGACGCCTGGTCGGCGTGATTAAGTTTTTCGTCGAGGGGCTAACGGCTGGTAACGAATACGCGTCGCCGTTCGACGACAAAGATGTACCGTTCCCCTATGACTTCCTCGTCCGCTCGTGACGACCGTTTCAGAAACGGACCGAATCCTCCTTCAAGAACGGGCGAGTTAGACGACCAGCGCCAGGAAACTCGCCCTGCCCGTGTGACCACAGAGGATGGTCTACTATATCTCGGGCCGAACGGTTCGTTGGTTCCAGGGAATCGAGGTCACAGAAATGCAAGGAATAACCCCACGACTGAAGGAATCGTTATCTGACACTACGTCCAGTAGATCTCAGAGAATTGCACCCCATTTCGACGATTACTTGCCCGGCGATTGTAATTGTAGCAAACAGATATTTTTGTATTAAGTTAATAAATAGTATATTTTTGACGATCACATTTCTGGTTTCAAAATACGAAATCAATACCACAATTGTTGTAGTGTGGCCGCAATATCCATAGCACAGCTGTCAGGAAACACGGCATCATTGACCTTCGGTGCCGCTCGAAACGCAATGAACGGCTTCAATAGAAAAACCGTTGTTAGCGGGATGGTGGGCGTATCGTGAGTGAATCAGCATACGAAAAGTAACCGTGGGAACCACCGGTAATACCGAGTGTCAAAGTTAATTCCGGGATCGTTGCCCAGACGTGATCCGGGTGTAATGTTTCGTTCTGCTGTGGGTCAATCTCTGTTAGCTGTATAGATACGATTTCCATACACTGTCTCTCAAAATGATAATAAAATATTCTGTACTAGAGATTGATATTTGTGCCTCCGACCGATTTCTAAGATGTATCACCTCTCTTTTCAGAACGCATCTGAAATGCGTTCGACAGCAGAGTAACATCTTTATGGGCCTACTCAATAGATTCTGAACATGATCGATTCACAATCACACATACGTCCACCAGATCGGGAATCTGTTAAAGAATATGCATCAAGAAACGGAATCTCGCTATCAAATGACGAGGCAGAGGAGTACGCCGAACTCATCGCATCGAAGGTTGGTGTGTTACGCCAGTTAGAGCAGTTTCCAGATCACCAACCGCTGGGCAAGACCGAATATCATACACGTGACCGGGGACACCGAACGAGACCTTCCGAAGACCCATACAATGCCTTCGTGCGTCGCTGCTTCGTTGGCGGAGCTAGCAGTGGGTCACTATCGGATGTAGATGTTGGCGTCAAAGACAATATTGCAGTTGCTGGAATCGAGATGACCGCCGGGTCAAAGGTGTATGAAGGTTTTATACCGTCCTTCGACGCGGTAGCCGTCACCAGACTTCTGGACGCAGGAGCAGATATCGTTGGGAAAACCACTCTCGACGAATTGGCAGTCTCAGGGAGTGGAGAACCGACACCGAGTGGTCCGGTTCTCAATCCACATAGCGATCACCATCTTGCTGGCGGATCTTCTGGTGGCTCGGCTGTTGCGATCGTCAATGGCGATGTCGATCTTGCACTGGGTACTGATCAGGCTGGGTCGATCCGCACACCTGCGTCGTGGTGTGGGTGTGTCGGACACAAGCCGACGTTCGGTCTCGTACCCTATACAGGGTGTCTTCCGGGAGGACCAACCTATGATCACGTCGGGCCGATGGCATCGTCGGTGGAACTGTGTGCAAAGGCACTATCGGCCCTCGCCGGGAATGATGGTGTCGATCACCGACAACCACCGCTCAACTCGGACGAATACACAAGGGAGTTGGGTAGCTCACCGGAAGAGTTTTCGGTTGGGGTACTCACTGATGCATTTGGCTTCGAGCAGAGCGACCCTCTCGTCGACGAAACGGTCAAAAGCGCACTGGAGACGTTCGGTCAGAAAGGTGCCGACGTCACCGACGTATCCGTTCCCTGGCACAGCGATGGTGCCCTCGTGTGGCTGGGGGTAGCGTGGGGCGAAAGCGCCGCACTGTTGCGTGACAACGGGCAGGGGTACCACACTGGCGGGGGTTATTTCACCCAGTACTTACGCGAAGTCGAAGCGGCAATGCAGACACGAATCGATGAGTTCGGTCCCACAGTCACGCTCAAGATTCTGATGGGTGAATACCTCCGTAGTCAGCATGGGGGCTACTATCATGCGAAAGCCCAGAATTTGCGCCGTGAACTTCGAGCGGCTTACGACGCTGTGCTGTCCGAAGTCGACGTGTTGGCGATGCCGACGACCCCAACGACGGCTTTTGAAGTACGTGAAGACCTCTCACGAACTGAACTCGTACAGCGAGCCCAGGGGAAGAAGGGCCGAACGAGAAACACCATGCCGTTCAACATGACCGGGCACCCAGCAATCTCGGTCCCCTGTGGAACGTCATCCGATGGGCTCCCCGTCGGTGTGATGTTCGTTGGGAATCGGTACGACGATGCGACCGTTCTCGGCGTAGCCGATGCCTTCGAACGACACATCGATCCAATTGCAAACCGATCCTGACCGGTATAGCCCACTTTTTCTCTTCTTCGACCTCTTTTGTCCCATTCAGAGAATTTAAGCCAATTAGGGGTTCACCAGTCATATGGCCAATTCATTGCCAGGGGGACTGACAAACGTTCATGATCTGGACGTTATTGTGAGTAGTGACGAACATCTCAGTGAGTCACTTGAAGATTTCCTCCCGTACATCGACGAGGATCAGTACGGTGGTATCAAACGCATCATCGAACAGGCAACCGAACCGTGGCGTGAGTTGTTTTCCGTCACGCCTCCGCTTCCGGCGTTCTCGAACACCGAGATGGCATCAGATTACAGTGGTGCTGGAAACGTGATGCAAAGCGGCGATGACAAACTGGAGACAAAGCTGCTCCGAATGGATACGTTCGAGATTGATTACGGAATCTTGAACCCGACGCTGATGCTCGCACTACCGACGGTGAACAACACACAAGCTGCTGCTGCAATGGCGAACGGGTACAACCAGTGGTTATACCAGGAGTTTGCGAGCCAAAGCGACCGATTGTATATGTCAGTCGTCGTCGCTCCACAGGATCCTGACGCCGCAGTCGAAGAGATCGAACGGTACGCAAATAAAGACGAGGTGGTTGCCGTTCAGGTCGGTGCAACGGGCCACCAAATCCCCGTAAGCCACCCGTACTGGGACCCGATTTACGCCGCGGCCGAGGAACACGGGTTGCCAGTGGCATATCACAGTTCGTTGCTCGGTGTCGGTCACGGTTTCCCACTTCAACACCGATGGCACGAACTGTTCTCCGAGGACAAAGTTATCAGTCACCCATTCTCGCACATGTGGAATGTAATGAAACTCATCTACGAAGGCATCCCACAAAAGTACCCAGACCTAACGTTCGTGATTCAGGAAGCAGGGATCGGATGGATTCCTTACTGGAAGATGCGCCTCGATCGTTTCCACCTCGGTCTTGGCCAAGAGATGCCGATGCTTGACAAACTGCCTAGCAAAGTCATGGACGAGCGGTTCTATTTCATGACACAGCCAGTCGGACACAACGACTTCAACCCACAGCACGTCGCCTGGATGACGAAGATGGCTGGTCCAGAGAACCTCATGTACTCTGCAGATATCCCTCACACTGACTTCGATACCCCCGATGAACTGTTCAAACCGATCAACCCCCACCTCGATGATGACCTGGTCCGCGGCATTATGGGTGAGACGGCGATTGACGTCTTCGACCTCGACATCGACCCATGAACAAACACAGAGTCGCATCAGTGGACGATCTATCCGACGGTCAACGGATACTGGTTGAAGTCGACGGCGCTGAGATCGCGGTCTTTTGTGTCGATGGATCGTATCACGCAGTGTTAAACTACTGCGTACATCAGTCTGGACCGCTCTGTGAGGGCGCTCTGTCCGGTCGACTCACGGCTGAACCGCCGGAGTTCGACTGGACATACGACGACGAACCGCGCGTCGTCACCTGCCCATGGCATAACTGGAAATTCGACATCCAAACAGGCGAGAACATCCGAGATGATTCGTACAAGGTTCCGATCTTCGAGACGTCGGTCGAAGATGGCGAGATCTACGTCCACCGGTAACAATGAACGATGAGTCACCACGGTCTGAGAGTCTCCCACCCGGATACGATGAGGACGATTTTTACGACGATCTCGATCTCGAGACACTGCCCGGGTGGTGGCGCACTAACGCCGAAACGTTCCGGAATCACAAGATGCGACCGTATCGACCACCAAAACTGGCCGATGGTCAGCTCCTTACAGAGGTTGTCGAAGAACTCGAAGCGAAATACGATGTGGAGATTAGTCTCGTCAGATATCTCGATGGCGAAGACCCGTCGTGGCGAATTCAGGTTGATGGAACAGAGGTGACGTCACTTCATCGGGTTCGCAACGAAATGGGCCGCTCAGTGTACTCGATCTCCTCGGACGAGTTCGTATCGATCATCGAAGACGTCAACGCGCAGATAAACGACTCGTAATCGATTGCAATACAGCATTGTGACGGGCGACTTTCACAGGTGTCTGTGGTGGTGTATAGAGCAGTATTAACACCAACCAAGACATTATACATTCACTTGTTTCGATTTAAGCTTTGACCCAAACCAAATGCTTAACAATATCCACATCGGTACGTCATACAATGACGAATTCGGGACTAGTTTGGACAGTCGGTCACAACCATACTCGGGATCCACTCACCAGAACGCGGTCAGTTCATCGATCCGCTGATCGCTGGCGTGCTGCTCGCTCAGTACTGTACCAGCGGTGGCTCTCGACGGATCCAGTCTGTCGCTGGCGCAGCCCATCTTCAACTCAGCCTCCTCAGGCGTCAGATACCCATGGCTGTTGATTACCAGTACGCTGCGAAACGGTGTCTTCACGCGATTCCGACGATACTGATCGTCACCGTTGCGGTGTTTCTGTTGGTGCACCTGATCCCAGGGAGCCCTGCCCGAGCGATCCTCGGTACACAAACGACACCAGAAGCAGTTGCACAGATTGAGGCCGAACTCGGGTTGAACGATCCGCTGTACATCCAGTATTTCGATTGGTTGTCCAGTTTACTGGTCGGCGATCTCGGCTATTCGTATCAACTCGGGCAACCAGTAACGGAACTCCTGGCAAGCAGGTTTGCTGTTACGTTTCACCTGATCTTCTGGACAGCGATTCTCACAATCCTGTTTAGCATCCCACTTGGGATATTGAGTGCACTGAAGAAAGACAGCTGGTTCGATCACGGGAGCGTTATCTCTACGACGCTCGGTATCAGCCTCCCGGAACTCGTCTCGGGCGTGTTCTTTTTGCAAGTCTTCGCCATCGGATTGGGGCTGTTCCCTACGACTGGGTTCGTCTCTCCGACCGAGAGCGTTATCGGATACATCAGACACATTACGCTACCCGTGTTAGCCTTGACAATTCCAGCCGTCTCGGTCGTCTTGCGAATGACTAGAAGTTCGTTCTGGGAATCACTGCAACAGGACTTCGCCCGGTTCTATCGTGCGAATGGACTCTCCGAGCGTGTCATCAACCGACGCGTATTGAAAAAGAGCTTGATCCCGATTGTCACTATCTTCGGTATCCACTTTGGTTACATGCTTGCCGGGGCAGTAGTGATCGAACAACTGTTTTCGTTACCGGGAATCGGGCAATCGTTGGTGAGCGGGACGCGCCAGCGTGATATCCCAGTTGTCCAGGGCACGGTGCTGGTCATCGCGCTCTGGTTCGTGCTGGTCAACCTCGTTACGGATCTGCTGGTTGAACATTACGACCCGCGAATCAAAGGTGATCACTGATGGCGACTGAAACACTCGATCCCGAGGAAGAAGCACAGTCTTCAGGTAACCTGACGACCGCCCTCCCGAACATCGAGTTGAGCTCAAACCAGCTACTGTTGTACAGTGGTCTGTCACTGTTTGGGGGCGCGGTTGCGATTGCCGTTCTGGCCCCCTACATCGCCCCGTACGGTGTCAATGAGGGTGACGTACTAAATTCCTTTGCGCCGCCATCTGCGACACACCCCTTCGGCACTGACGCTAATGGTCGTGATATTTTCACTCGTGTTATCTACGCTTACCGGTCGTATCTGTTGATCTCTATCGTCGGGCTGATCGGATCGTTCAGCATCGGTGCGACGATGGGGCTCGTGTCTGGGTACTACGGTGGGCGAGTCGACGACTTCCTCATGCGCCTGACGGACGCGTTAATGGCATTCCCATCGCTCATACTTGGGCTTGCTTTGGTTGCGGCACTCGGCCCATCTCGCTGGGTTCTCGCCTTCGTTATTGTCGTCGGCTTCGCGCCGGGCTTCGCACGGATGGGGCGGAACACCGCGGTGTCGATCCGTGAAGAACTCTACATCCGCGCACTGAAAATAAAGGGAGTTGGTAACCGCCGAATCATCTTTCGGCACGTGCTCCCGAACGCCTCGACGTCACTCGCTGAACAGGCGATGTTGCGCTTTGGAACGATGGTCATTGTCATTGCCACGCTGTCGTTTCTCGGCGTCGGTATCCAGCCACCGAACCCATCACTTGGGTTGATGATCAACGATGGAGCGGATCATATCCAGCGTGCGTGGTGGATTAGCGCGTTCCCGTCGATTGCGCTCTTCCTCCTCGTGCTGGGTCCGACGCTGATCGGGCAAGCACTGATGGACCGATACGATCCACGGAATTCACACTAACATGAGCGAACTTACAATAGAAGATGTCTGCATCGAATACCACACTGATTCAGGGCCGTTACAGGCAGTCGATAGGGCTTCACTGAGGATTTCGACCGGGGAAATCGTCGGTATCGTCGGCGAAAGTGGGTCAGGAAAGAGCACTCTTGCCGAGAGTGTGATCCGGATCCTCGATAGCAACGGCCGGATCTCTGCTGGGAACATCACGTTCGGAGACACTGACTTGCGATCGTTGTCAGAGAAAGAACTCGCGGCGAGCATCAGAGGCTCTCGAATTGGCATGATGTTTCAGGACCCGAACGCGAGTCTGAGTCCAGTGAATACCATCGGCCAACAGATTTCGGATCTCGTTATGGCTCACCACGATATGGACCGGGCGGAAGCACGCGAACGGGCGATACACCTGCTTACAGAGGTCGGTATCTCAAGCCCGGAGGACAGATACGATTCGTATCCGCATTCTTTCTCCGGCGGCATGTTACAGCGAGTGTTGCTGGCAATCTCCATCGCCGGTGAGCCAGAATTGCTCATCGCTGACGAACCGACCACTGGGTTAGACGTAACGATTCAGGCACAGATCCTCTCGAAACTGGAAGCGCTCAATGAGACGCGTGACATGGGGATCCTGCTCATTACCCACGACCTGGACGTTGTGCGAGATATCTGTGATCGAGTCGTCGTCATGTACGACGGAAACGTCGTCGAAACTGGCTCATGCGCCGCGGTAACCGAGGATCCGAAACACCCCTACACCGTTGAACTGATGCAGTCGACGCTCGGAGCGGTACTTGCCAGTGGAGCAGAGACGGACATCTCCGTTGAATCGGCAGCTGACACCGGTTGCCCGTTCCATAGGATCTGCCCGGAGGCGATCGACGGCGTCTGTGAAACCGGCGATATTCCGCCGACGTTCGAAATAAACGACGGTCGTACCGCCCGCTGTCATCTGTACGATCCCGACGTCTCGGAGGATGATCTATGATCGATCTGCTCGAAGTCCGAGACGTCACAAAGGAGTTCGCCGTCGAAGACGGCTTACTCAGGACCGTGTTGGGTACGCGAGAGACAGTCACCGCGGTCAAAGACGTGAGTTTCTCGATTGGTCGCGGCGAGACGTTCGGCCTCGTTGGAGAAAGCGGTGCCGGTAAATCCACGATTGCCAACCTTGTCACACAATTTTACGAGCCTACCTCTGGTACGATAGTGTTCGAGGGCACCGATACGAGTTATTATCTCGGACAGGGCCTGGACGAGTTTCGAAAATCGGTGCAGATGGTGTTTCAAACACCCTCGGGTAGCATCGACCCACGCTATCGAGTCGGTGACTGGGTCGAAGAATCACTCATCGTCCATACCGACCTGAGTGCCAGTGAGCGGAAAACACGCGTCCTCGAACTCCTCGATGACGTTGGTCTGCAAGAAGAGCATATCGACCACTATCCACACGAACTCTCTGGTGGCCAACTTCAACGTGTCTCGATTGCCTCTGCTCTTGCGGTCGAGCCCGATCTCATTCTCCTCGACGAGCCGGTGTCTGCGCTCGACAAGAGTGTTCAGTTCCGAATACTCAAGTTGCTCGAGACGATTCAGCAGGAACGCGGTGTGTCCTACCTGCTCATTTCACACGACCTGCGAGTCATCCAAGAACTCTGTGATCGGGTCGGTGTGCTCTATCTCGGAGAGCTGGTCGAAAAGGGTCCGACAGATCGCCTGTTTCGAGAACCCTGTCATCCCTATACACTGTCTTTGATCGACTCGATTCCACCGAGAGATCCGGACTCGAAGCATCTGATTACCGAGAGTGAACCTCCATCCGCAATCGACCCCCCGAGTGGCTGCTCGTTTCATCCCCGTTGCCCGTATGCGACCGATCGCTGTGAATCGGAAGCGCCGGGTAGAGAGCAAATCGATTCAGAGCGTATGACTGCGTGTCATCACTGGGACGAACTCACGTAGGATACTGCGGTTTCACCGTGCGGGACTGTCTCTCCTCGAAACTACTTTTTCACCAGACCTAGTGAGTGATCTATCACAACGGTCCCTTCTTCGAATGTTAGTAGACATATGTTCTGATAATATCGCCTTATCCAAATGATTAAATAGCCCAACACGAGATAAGTGCTCATATGGGTGAAGAAACTCCCCGAAAGGGGCCCTATACCAAACGGCAAGTAATGCAACTGCTCGGCGGGGCAGCAACGGTCGGTCTCGCTGGGTGTATGGGTGGCAACGGCGACGATGAGGATCCTACGGGTGCGGGACCCGACGTCGAGGAACCCGACGAGGTTACACCAGGTGGGACGCTCGAAATCGGCGTCGAGACGAGTCTACAGACGATGGATCCCCGTGACTACGGTGGACTCGTATCGATTCAGGTGTTCGGTAATCTCTACAGCCAGTTGCTTCAGTGGCGGCAAGTAGAGGATGGATACGTCCTCGAAGGCGACCTCGCGACTGACTGGGAATGGGAAGACGAGACCGACTTCGTCGTTGAGCTCCACGAGGACGCCGAGTTCTGGAACGGAGACCCTGTAACGGCCGACCACGTCGTCTATACGTTCGAATCGCTCGAAGAGGATCCGTCGCTCTCGGTTGGCGGCGACTTCAGGCTCGACGCGATGACCGTCGAAGAAATCGATGATCACACAGTGCTGTTCGACTGTGATGAGCCACTGGGCTCGCTGGAAGCCGCTCTGGGGTACACCCTTGGGGTTGTTCACAAGGATATCGATCAGGAACGAGACATTCGCTTCGATCCGATGGGCTCCGGCCCGTTTATTCTCGAAGAACAGACGGACAGCGAAGTGATCCTCGAGGCGAACGAGGACTACTGGAAAACCGACGAGGATGGTAACCAGCTCCCGTACCTCGATCGATTGGAGTTCAATATGTTCTCGGAACGGCAGCCGACAGTTAACGCCCTCGAACAGGGCGAATTGGATTTCATCGACACCGTTCCGATCTTCGATATCGACCGGGTTGCCGACGGTGATGAGACCAAAGTCATCATGGGCGATCCCGGTGGTCGCCGTGGTATTATCCATTTCAACGTCACTGAAGCGCCATTCGACGACGTTCACGCCCGCCGGGCAATGTTGTACGCGATGGACTGGGATCAGCTTACCGAGGGTGTCTGGGACGGCTACGCTGAAAAGGCCGGATACCAGGCGACACCAGCGCACCTCGGGTGGGACAACGGAGCGGATGATCCATACGAGGGCGTCGATATCGAGGCTGCTGAGGCCGAAATCGAACAGTCTTCGTACGACAAGGACGATTTCGAGTTCACCAACATCCTCCGCAATGGTGACGACGAGGCCAACAGAGCGCAGGAGTCCATTCAGGAAACCATTGCCTCGGAACTGGGGATCGAATACGAATTCGAGTTGCTGGATGACGAGAGCTGGCGGTCCCGTAACGCCGACAACGACGACTATGGCTTCACTCTCATGGACTGGTCCGGTGGATGGGATCCAGACCACTTCATTACGATGGCGTGGTCCGAGGAGTTCTTCAACTGGGGCGGCTACGAAAACGAGGAGTTCGACGAGCTGTTCATCGAGGCAGGGCTGGCACGCGATCAAGAAGAGCGTGAAGCGATGTACCAGCAGATGAATGAGATCATTCACGACGACGCAGGAAAGTACTTCGCGTACTGGTACCCGGATGTGCAGGGTGCGCGCGAGAACGTCTATGGCATCGAAGCAGGGTTAGATCTGATGACGTACTTCGAACAGGTCTGGATTCACGAGTGAGAGCCTCTGTCTCGCCAGCCGGATATGATGCGCGCCTCCGATGTGAACACTATCCACGAGACATGCCGACACCGTCTTGCTGATCGTTCGCAACGATTGTAACACGGCGACGTACGGTGCCAGCAGAGAATTGCCCTTTGTACGAGACGAACGTCTCGTTCGCCTGCAGCAACTGTTTTGAACATGCGTCATCCATAAACTTCATTTACTAATCGGTTCATCAGCTATCACAGGAGTCATGCGATGAATTACCGAATTGGAACTGATATCGGCGGCACTTGTACAGACTCAACGGTGATGACAGATACGGGGGAGGTGTACATTGGGAAGGACCTGACAACCTATCCTGACTTTTCGGGTGGTATCTTCGATTCACTCGCCGATGCAACGACCGAGATGGATGTCGACCTCGCCGAACTCCTCGAAAATACCGAGCTGTTCTTACATGCAACCTCTGTCGGTGAGAACGCGCTGTTCGAGCGCGCGGGCGCAGAGACCGGACTGTTGACGACGGCCGGATTCGAGGAAACGCTGCACGCGACCAGAGGTGGATACGGTCGGTGGTCAGGACTGCCCTTCGAGCAGGTCAAAGACGTTATCAACTCAGAGAAACCCAAGCCGTTGATCCCACGTGATCGGATCAAGGGAATCTCCGAGCGGACCTACCGAGACCGAACGATCAGTGAACTCGACGATGAGGAAGTTATCGACGCGATCGACGAGTTGGTGGATGACGGAATTGAGGCTGTGGGTGGGTGCTTTCTCTGGTCGTTTACATCTCCCGAACACGAACACCGGCTCCAGGAACTGATCGAAAGCCGCTATCCGGAGCTTTTCGTCACGATATCGAGTGATATTTCCCCGACGATGGGGGAGTACGAACGGACGGCGACGACTGTCCTCAACGCCTATCTCGGGCCAACAACTGAGCAGTATCTTACAAACCTCCGATCTGGGCTTGAATCGTATGGGTTCACGGGTCAACTGTTACTGATGTTTGCCCACGGCGGACTGGTGAGTAGTCAAGATGCGATCGAGCGTCCGATCGGCCTCATCGAATCCGGGCCCGTAGCAGGGTTGCTCGGTAGCCAGTTCGTCGCGAACCAACGCGATACTGCAAACATCATCTCGACAGATATGGGTGGAACGACATTTAAAGTCGGCGTGATCGACGACGGAAGAACAGAGTACGCTTCCGAGCCAATGGTTGGTCGACACCACTACCAATTCCCGAAACGCGACGTTCATTCGATCGCG
>LFCJ01002921.1_pt1 | contig 12424 bp, 10 predicted proteins | sample 643141 | NCBI WGS metagenome assembly LFCJ01 (sample SAMN03766243, study PRJNA286221) | soda lake metagenome | biome: soda lake; feature: Kulunda steppe; material: water; isolation source: sample B1-Br-g2 brine of Lake Bitter-1 | place: Russia: Kulunda steppe | collected 2010-07 | reverse complement strand
GCTCTCCTATGGTACACCCTTCCTGCTCTTGGCCCTGCTCTCCTATGGTACACCCTTCCTGCTCTTGGCCCTGCTCTCCTATGGTACACCCTTCCTGCTCTTGGCCCTCTGCTCTCCTATGGTACACCCTTCCTGCTCTTGGCCCTGCTCTCCTATGGTACACCCTTCCTGCTCTTGGCCCTGCTCTCCTATGGTACACCCTTCCTGCTCTTGGCCCTGCTCTCCTATGGTACCAACTTCCAACTCTTGGCCCTCTGCTCTCCTATGGTACACCCTTCCTGAGTCTGCAATTGAGCGCACTCACATGAGCACACTCACATGGTACACCCTTCCTGAGTCTGTGCACATGGGCACACTCACATGAGCACACTGAACATACTCCTATGGTACACCCTTCCTGAGCCTGAACAATTGAACACACACATGAGCACACTGCGCCGTCTGCAGGTATGCACAGGCGTGATGATCCATGGTTACCCTGTCATCAAGAACCTGTGCGGAGGCCTACAGGTGCACAAGTGTGGTTGTGTGGGTTTGGTTGTGGGCTAGGGCACGTAAGCAGGTGTAGAGTTTACACATGTGCGTGCACAGCAGTGTGATATGTTGTGGAGTGTGCCTGTGTGATCGAGAGAAGGAGACAAATGGTTTGCATCGGTGACAGGCAAGTGCGTGCCCTTGTCGTGGCATACTAGGCGCATTATACACATTATGCCCTGTTTGATGCACAAGCTGGTGGGAAGGGACGCAAGAGTTTGCGGTGCTGCATGGTGATCATGCAGCTGGCAGTGCAGGTAGAGCTGCGCCTCACACGCGTAAAATTGCTCAGGATATCCCTGTTGTGCCTGCATGCGCAGAGCTTCATGAAGAAGCACAACTTCAGCAGCATCGATGAGTTCAGAGGGGCTTCCCTGCCTTACTTCACAACACACTCGGACCTTGTTGCGCGGCAGGTGCGTTGTGTGGAGAACAAAGTTGTGCATGAGGTGTTTCTGTGACCATGCCTCAGCAAAGTGGCAATCACCTTGTAGCGGATGGGTGCAATAAGTGGTCACCCTCGGTTGGGTTTAATGCCCTTTGTAGCACAGGGCCACATGCCTCACATGCGCAGCCCTGAGTGCATGAATGCACGTCTGTCTGTCATACCTGCGCTTGCGTGAGCAAATGTGTGTGCTGTGCGTGTGCACATGGTGCAGCTGTTGGTTTCGGGTGCATGGACGCCTCCAGCTGCCACAACCGCCCTTACCCTCGCGCTGGAGTGCTCACCCAATTTGTGCTCACGCGTTTTTTGCTCACACGTTTCGCATCGCCATGAGTGCAGCGTGAGGCTCTTGCAGCCAAGAAAGCCAAAGTGGGGCTGTCCAATGACAGTGAGTGGTCTGGAGACAAGTTTGTGGAGAACTCGGAGAGCATGGTGGGCAACTGACGAGTGGCCTGGAGACAAGTTTGTGGAGAAATCGGAGGGTATGGTCGGCAACTAACGAGTGGTCTGGAGACAATTTTGTGTAGAATTCAGAGAGCATGGTCGGCAACTGATGGGGCGTCTCTCCCCTGGCTGCGGGGTGTGGGTACGTTTGAGGCAGCTTGCGCCCCAGGCCTTTTTTGGTGATGCCAGCTAGGTCGGGTGATGCGGGGGGTATGCTGAGGGCCCTGTCATGCCTCGAGCACAGGACGATGCCGCCAGGGTTTCCCCTTTTTCTCCTCTGTGTGCCTAGGCAAGGCGGCCTGGATGATATCCCAAGGCCCCAGACCATGGGATGGGAGGAAGAGGTGTTGAGCATTGCCCCTTGTGTCGTCGGGATCATCCCTGCTGGCATTGTCCAGAACGTCCCTTGATTGATGAGCTTGAGGCCATGCTCTTGAAAGCCTGCATGATATCATTCAAATTCCCATGCCTCTTCCCATCTAGTGTTATGGTACCGGTAGAATGAGGGTTGTGAGCAGTGCTGCATGCGGATTTGTGAGCTCAGATGCATTTGAAAGCATACGCCTGACTAAGGAACTGCCAGCTGGGATAGCTTGCTTCTGTGTGACATGTTTCAGTATCAGCAGTTGTACAATTAGTTTGCACATGCTTACCCAGCTTCTATTTCGTGATTTAAGGAGCTTGTATGCTTAGCTTTTTGCTGCTTGCGTATTTTTCTTTTCTCTTCTTGCTTTCTCATCATGCTCCATCAGCTTAATTCTCTTTGCTGTAGGCGACATTAATTGCATGGGTCGCACACACCCTTGCTGCGCGCGTGCATCCTCTATGGGATACTGAATTAGATATTAAGGACTTACAGATGCCCTGTCAGTGATCCGCTGGATTAAGTAGTGAGGGCTAACAAGGGCTACTAGCCTACTAGGTAGTACCAACGGAGAAGGAAATGCACCGGTGCATTGAGCTACCACCCTTAGTAAGGATTACAGAGCTGTGCCGGCAGAACGAGGGCGGCTTAGCATGCATCCGGATCTAAAAAGAATGACCACACACTCTTTCCAAATTTTGCATGTATGGTTTACAGGTTTCACAGGTTTTAGGTTAGGTTAGGTCACATAGCTGTATCCGCCGAACGAGGGCAGCTTAGCCGAAGCCTAAAAGGCCTGCAACCCTAAACCGAAAACTAAAGCGCTCAAATTAGGAGTAAGGTAGTGTCTGGAAGCCAGATGGTTTGGTGAAAAACAAGGCTGAAAACCTGAAGATGTTTGAAGGCAGCTCACAGGTTTTAGGCAATCAAAGAAGTGTGACTACAGGGCTGTGTGGAATAAACGGGAACAGCGCACTTTTCCCTAAAAAAATATAAGGCTGTACCTCCAAAAAGTATAAGGCTGCATGGCTGGATCTGTTGAGTGAAGGGAGCTAAGCAGATTTTGCATGTAAACAAAGCAGTGAGAGTAGTCCGTCGATTAGGTGCCACCCAGTGGGCCGTCGGTTAGGTGGGCCAATTAGGTGGGCAGCGGCTGAAAAAGAAAAGAATACCCAGTTAGCAGTGAAGCACTCCCTACATCAATTAAGGAAAAAAGAGTTACCTAGGGCCTAACCACCGCATGACTCCACCGCTAAAGATAAAGAAAACAAAAGAAGTCAGAGGGGATCAGGAGGATGACTAGCAGTACACCATTCCTGGTCTTGATGATGATTTGCAGCAAAAGTTTTTTTACGAGCGCATAACGAGTTTATAAGCATTGAACCGAATGAGCTGTCACGACGAATTGTAGTCAGCGATGAATCGTAGTCAGAGTGCTTGAGTTAGTTGGTGGGGGTTATGTTTGAGGTGTTTTCCTAATTTAGCTCTCTTTTAAATCCCCCTTTAAATGTGGCTTGTGTATCTGAGATGGTAATTCACCAATGACAGTGATTTGGCGTGACAGAGCATGAAGCTTCACAGCAAGCTTGGGGGCCTCCTGAGGATCTGGACTAAGATTTTTTAAGAGGCTCTACTTCCCACTCCCAAAAGAAAACTGTGGAGGCTAACAATGGCCGAAGCTCGGCAAAGGTGTTGACAGGGCATGCCTGACTTGAAAAAGAAATTAAAGCTGTGCAAGCAGTGAAAGCACTCTCTACATCACTTGAGGAAAAGGAAACACATTGCCTCGAAGAGTCGTGAGTCTGTTTACCAGATAGCATAGCTGGCCCAGTGCCACTTGTATTTAGCAGCCTATTCCATCATGTTTAGTGTATACTATATAGTATTGTCTAATAGTATTGTTATCAGTGCTAGCACGGCCTGGTTTACCCTTTTGGTGCATGTCAGCTTTAAGCTTGAAGACTAGCTAGGTCCCAAACTTCAACATCATGCACATTAGAGTCCAAAACAAATGCCTTGGTTTGTACATACAAACACATGGCCCTCTTACCATACTGTCAGAGGGTAGTATCATTCTAAGCAGCACTGCTGCTTCTACAAACAAGCCCATTAAGTTCAGTCATTGCGTGCTCGGATGCATTGATTTGCCACACGTGAATGGCTTTTTTCCCTGAGTCAGCGCCTCATGCAATGACTAAGGCAGCACTCAATCATGTGGATCTGGCATGATTCAGAGCTGTGCTAATTGGGTAATACCAAAATCCATAGCAGGAAGGGCACCACCTGCATAAGTGAAGAGAAAGAGGAGTTTGCTGATGTTCAGAATTACTAATTAGTAAGCACACCTCAAATGCAACCACAGGTGCACTGTCGTTAGTTGCCAGGAACACTTGCATGAGGTAGACTGGTTCACAAGGTGCATAGCTTTTTGAAATGGCAGATTACAGCTCTCCTCAGGATTTCGTTGCCTTGCTTGTATGCGCTGGTGCAGGTAGGAAGCATCAAGCAAGGAAGGCAGGAGATGCACTAAAAGGACGCTCAGAAAGCCTTCAGTGCGCCGCACCTCAAATGCCTCAATAGGCACACAAATATTGCAACACAGGCACTTACTGAAGTTCTTGGTCAGAGTAGAAGCCGGTGCAGGACGTGTTGCAGCAAGCAGTGAGCTCCACTTTTGTCTTTTTCAACACTTGGCCGAGATTTCTCATTGTCAAATGTAGGAAGCGCTTCTGCTCAGCCGGGAGTAACTTAATGCACATGTCTGGCATTTCTGCTGAAGGGCAGTTATTTGAGTGCTTCCCCTCCAGGTCCTAGTCGCCAACCTTGCAGGACATAGTACCCATGACATTTGCAGCCCAGAGATTAAACAAGATTGAGCATGAGAGCAGGCAAACATGAGCTAGTTGTGGGACTTCGTCTGGTGCGTCCATGACAATATCCAGGAAAGTGCCTACCAGCTTCTGAAGCCCCTTGTCCAAGACCTCCTCCACAGTCAAGCTGGTGTGTGGAGGCAAGTCACAGCAATCATAGCAGTTTCAGGATAGGGCCTTTGATGCAGGAATGGCTGATCTAACCCCATAAAGTTGAGGCAGCGGCTACCTGGTAACCAGTGCAACTGAATTGTTAAGTCAGAATTGACACTTGTAAGATCGCACAAGGTAGAGACTCCACTTGCCTAAAAATCCAGTCAAGAAATATTTTGCATTTCCAACATACACGTGTGCGCATAATTCACGTCGTGAGGGGGAGCCATCTGTGTATAAGATGGAGCAGATTGGGACGCACTTCATCCCTCTGCAACCTGAAATTTAGGCTAGAGCACGTGCACAAAGCTGTCAGAAGTGCATGTCAATAATGTGCAACACAATAGGATAGCCTGCCTAATGAGCGTTGCTTTGGGCACTCTGAGGGCACCTGTGCCATGCAAAGCAGGGAAGGTCCAGGATAGCAGGGCCACCAGAAATGCTGCCAGCAAGGTCTTTCAGCTTCTGGACATAGCAAAAAGTAAGGCACATGTTAGGTGGTTGTGTGCTTTCATGCATTTCGGAAGGAACAATGCAGCCACAGTCAGCGCATCAAAGCCACAGCACACTAGATTTCGTCAAATGCACAGTAATGTCATTTGCATGCAGCCTTTTTCTACTTAAGTAGCTGCATTGATCTCTGGTGATCAATATCATGGCATGCTCGAGAGAGGCTTTGAAAGCTATGCCAGCTTGTGCCTCTTGTACAGCTGCTGAGTCTCCCCTGGTCGCCTTCAACAACATTAACTTTTAGAAATTATGCTGAAAAGGACTGATATGAAAGCTGTGCGTACTCTAAACTACTCATTTTACTGACTAGTTTGAACCACCATATATTGGTACTTTTCCCAGCGATTGCCTCCCATAAGATCATGCAAGCTACCAAAGAACTGACCTTCGTATGGGTCTCAACTTGAGTTAAGAGACACACAGCAAAAAAAACGCAGGGGTACAGCACAGCCAGTCTGGTCAAAGCTGTTGAAGCTGCAGATGCGTACTGGGCATATCTCTCTAGAGATGGCTGCAGGTGGCTTCCTGGCCAATGCTTTTGTCGTTCCCGCTCACACTGGCCCTTGGGGGCATGCTGCTCCTGTCCTACCAAGCCAGGCTTTGGTGCCGTCTCATGGACTAAGCACAACAAAATTGCAAGTGCTTCAGGAGCTTGGCGGCCCTGTCAAGAAATGATTAGTTGACATAAAGATGCAGGTAAGTGAAGCAGCTGCAGTTCACTTTTAGGCCAGATGCGTGTGCACATTTGTCTCCCTCTTAGATCAAGATGGAAGAGCTGTAGTTCCCTAGACACAGATAAATGTATTCTGGATAACATTCTTGAACCCTGATAAATTGTGCAGTAACACTGTTTGCAGGGTCCAGAGTGAGTGTGGACTTTATCCTTTGAGCTTGGGGCAATGGCTATTCTGAGGAAGATATTGGGCTGCCACAGCAAGTACATCAGCACTAATAGGCCACATCAGACGAATGGTAGGAGAATCTTACCTGCACCCCTCGGCATGATTAGACTTTTGCAAACAGCTGTGTAAACAGGCACAGCATGTGCGTAGTCTCTTCAGTCTCTTCAGGCCAAGTTGGCAAGCGCTTGGATAAGGGCGCTGTGTTGGCAAGCAGGATAGTGGCGCAGGCTTGCAGGGCGCTAAGGGCAAGCCCTACAGGGTCAACATAGGAGGAGGAAACACAGATTGAGATGTAGGAGTCCAGAATGACTGCATCATGGCTGCCTTGGTCGCCGCTGCTGCTTTGCCAATTTAGTGCACTACTCAGCTCCTCAAGGCAGTGACAGGATGGTACTTAAGGTAGCATCTACAAGGCAAAAATGGCGTCAAGGCGCGCATGCTGAAGCAAGAAGCAAAGGCTTTGGAAGTCTGCAAACCCATTAGGAATGATCAGCAAAGTTCAAATGTGGATAGGTCAACAGGCGTTCAAAATAGCATAGCATTTCTGACAGCTGGCTATTCACCAGCTCCTAGCATCTGTATGGCTGGCATCATTTTGCTCACACCTGCAGCTGAGACAGCATCAGCTCCACAGGCAAATCGCTGGGAAGCACATGCCAGAGCATAAGATGCTCACTCATGACATTGAAGACATAACAATTTGGCTTACACACCCAGGCTTTACACATGGAGGGTGAATAATAGTCGATGGCTTTCGTTCATAACCATGGACAAATGAATAGCTCTTTATGGCCGCTTTATGCCAAGTACAAGCATGCGTACCATCATGAAATATGAGCTGTACTTCCCTAAGCAATCTTAGACATTGCTTAAGATAGAAATCCATTTGGGACTTCACTGGCACAAAAAAATGAATGTTACTAGTTTCCATTTTACCCTGGTGGAGCACGCCACTTTAAAACAATGTGTCTGCTTTTCCTTAATTGAGGCAGGGAATATTTTGCTGCCTGCATAATTGTATTTTCCTCTCTTTCCCAACATGAACGGGCACGCATTTCCATCAGAAGTTGGGTCATAGATTCAGGATGGCTCCCGGACCTTTTAGTCAGTCATCCCCATCGACTGATGACCAGACTTCTCACTATTTGGTTGACACCTGACCATGAAAAGTATGTTTACAGACACAACATTGCATTTTGAATGATCATAGAAGCCATAAAAAGAGGTAAACCTGAAGGCCACCAACTTGAAGTTACAATTGAGAAGGACGAACCCAGGTCGGTTGAACGAAATCCTGTAGCATTTCCTCAATTGTCAAGCAGAAGACATCCTTGCTGGCTCCTGCAAAATCTCCAGGCACATACCTTGCATGTGATGTTCAGACCTGATGTTATAACTTATGGCCCATAACTTATCTTACCAACTGGTAGCAAGCACGTTCCAGCGGTAAGGCTTTTCCTCCACTATGCGCTTTTTCCCATTTGCTAAGAGACCATAACCACAAGAAAGAACGAAAAATAAAGAAAGAAAAACTGTGCAAGCACAATCTCAGAGAGCATTTGCACAACATAAAAAGCTTTAGAGCATGGCATGCTGGAGATCCAGGTCTGTAATCATTTCTATTTGCATACTGCCTTTTAAGGGGGTCATGGGTATCATTTACAAAAGCCATACTGAGCTGCCGCAAAGTCAGCTGAGGCTTCATCATGACGGAGTCACCAAAATGACATAAGACCTGCAGCAGAATTCTATTCAGTTTGCAACCAACACCAAAAGAAAACCTCAATCACACCAGCCAAATCCACACAGAGATGGCGGGACACCTACTTGGTATCCCCCTGATACCCATCTAGTTGAGCTTGTCCTCTTCTCATGGTGGGGGCCTGCCAGGTGCTAGCACCGGACACGTACCCCTCCCTTAATACATGCTGCGGTCACATCCTGACTATCAAGCTGCTCCGGCAACAACAAGACAGATTACCTTTCGAGTTTATAATCTGCACTAAATGCAACTGGCACTGTGTGCAAGACGTGAAGATAGATTGCCCGAGTGCTGACTTGGCAGAGTTGTGCTTCAAGCACCATCACCTTGTCTGCACCCTCCTTAGCGGCTCAAACAGGCTTAGAGACTTGGCTAGCCAAGCAGATACTAAAGAACTGACCTTGTTGGTGCATGATTGCCTGGATTGCTGTGCCTAGGGATTCACAACACCTCCTTGCTTGCCTTATGAGTTGATTTTGATTGCAGGCCTGATTGACTTCAGCTCAGATGCCGGCAGGTACAGCTATGTAGCCTATCCTTAGTACTTTCCTCCAGGGTAGTGAGCATTCTAGTGAGACCTCTTTCTCCTTCATATTTGGGCCTCTTTAGTTTAGGTCCAGGTTGCAGGTCTTCTAGGTTTCAGCTAACTTTGCTTGAAGCTGCCCTCATTCGGCAGGTACAGCTATGCCTTCTGGCAGTGAGGCTTTCCATATGCTGCAGGCAGGGTGCGTCGAGGTGAGTTGCACTGGCGGGGCATCAAGGTGTCTCCTGAGAAGATCTTTCCTCAATTGCGCCAACTCCTGATCTTTGCCGTCATAACTCCAGGTAGGTGCCAGTCATCCCCGTGATCCCCATTGACTTCTTTTGTTTTCTTTGCTGGTGGAGGAGTCATACAGTGCTTAGGCTCTAGGTGACTCTTCTTCCTGAATTGATGTAGGGAGTGCTTTCCCCACTACCTACGTAGTTTTCCTTTCCTTATTCAGGTTTACATTTGGATGGACAGTAGTCCAACCACGCACCTTCTCTGGAAGACGTATGACCAGTCCGTATGAACTTCATACTATGAAGTACTGAGCCATACCATCATGCAATGAAATGAGAGAACATAAGCTCGATTGTTGACTCTTTCATCAAAAGCCTAAGAGTATAAAGTAAATGTTGAGAAATGGTGGCACACACACAGAAGTCAAAAGGGGGGTTGCAGGCATGCACCCACCTACAGCACTTGCAACAGGAGAACCTGTGCAGCCCAAGCTGCTCTCATCCAAAAATAAGCAGAATGAGCAAAGACTACGTAGGCAGTGACAATACTCCCTGCATCATTGAAGGAAAAGGGTCCGCCAGCATGACCAGAGGAGGTGAGGCTATGTTATTTGGCAACACCTACCTAGTCTAGTCATAGGCACCAGCAACACACAGCACATCTCTTCGTTGCCCTTCCTGATTAGCAACTTGTAATCCCCTGGAAGCAGGCTCTGGCCAATGACATGGGGCAAAATTCACTTACGGCCAGCCTGCAAAGCTCACTCATGGCCAGCATGCAAAGCTCACTCCTTGCCACAGCCTGCACAGCTCCACTTGACTGGCGCAAGACGCTCTGCCTCCACTGGCTTTGCCCAGGCTGATGTCAGACAAGCAAGCGAGCGAGCATGCTTCCTTCCCAGGCAAAAGTCAGGGAAGATCAGCTTGTTATGTGCTTGTTACAAGAGTAAATAAGTAGTTACAGTACTGTGTGTGCTCGCTTGGCTCACGGGGCTCACATGCCCTCCAGGCACAGCTCCACGGCTTTTCCCAGGTCGCCCTTTGCCAGGCGCAGCACACGGTCCACCTGTGTGGCAGGCAGAGCGTGGCTGGTGGGCAGGCGGAGCATGCTCAGGCGCTGCATTTGCTCAGCAGGCAAGCCAGGGCGCCACAGACCAGCCCGTGAAAACAAAGCAGGCGTCTGTACGCAGCCGACCTTGATCAGACACCTTTGTGTAAGCATGCATGCGAGCACACAAACAAGGGATGGACATGTATGCGCTCGCACACAGATATGCGTGCACATGTGTTGCATCCACACACACATCCACAGGCATGCACACAAAAATTTGCACATGGACACACACTTGCCCATGTCCAGTGTACCAATGTTTACTAAACGACCCAAGCTCACAGTCCCACTTATGTGTACGCACAAACATGCACACATCCACGGCCTAGCAAAGATAACGGTTGTCGTGCATGCAAACAGGAGCGCATGCGCACACACAAACTGCCTTGAATACAGAAAACAAACAAACCAAACCCATAGCTGAGCAAGCTCATGGTCATTACATGTGCACTGATTTGCTTTTGCATCCGCGCCCACACACGCACGCACTCAAATTCACTCACACACACACACCGCCCACCTGTGGCCGAGCGAAGCCCATTGCCATCAGCTCCTCCGCTTTGTGCCGCTCTGTCTCGAGGGCCTCTCTCTGGGTTCGTGCAACCCCCAGCCCTTCCACACCCCCATGCGCTGTCTGCCTTGCTTTCTTCCCGCCCCCCTCCCTCACACCCTGCGGCGCTTCCCTGGCCTCTCCCGGCAGCGGGCTTGCCTCGTGCCAGCCTCTTTTTGGCTGCAGGGGCCTGCCTCCTCCTTCCTCCTGCTCCTCCTCCTCCTCTGAATCACTCAGCGCCATCACCTCCACCTGCTGCACCTGATTGGCTGCAGCGGGAGGCTCCACGCCCCCCCTGCGTGCGGGTCCCCCAAAGAAACTATCAGCCAGGCTCTGCTGCCCAGGCACCGCCCCGGCTCGCTTGCTGCTGCTGCCGCCTCCGCCCGCCTTTCTCCTCCTGTTGGATCCGCCCCCCCCTGCTGCCCCCCTGCCTTGCATCCTAGCAGCAGACGGGGCCGCAGCAGTAGCATGGACGGCGGCGGTGGTGCCCCCTCCGGATTTGGCCCCCTCCTTGCCAGCCGATGACGGGGCCCATGCTAAGAAGGGGTGGCCTGCAACACCCTTGCTGCTGACGCCAGCCGTGGGCACCAAGGGTCTACTGCTGCCTTGAGAGGCATAAGCTGACTGGCTGCAGGCAGGGGTGGCAGCGGCCTGCTTCTTGAAGAAGTCACCGATGGTGGGGGGCTTGCGGAAGGCGCGCGCCTGCAGGGTGGTGGCGGTGGTGAGCCGGAAGGTGGCGCATGCGCTTGGCTGAGCTTGCGCTGTGTTGTTTGGAGGTATACAGGTTGACGCACGCGTGTGAGTGTGTGTGCGCGCTCACGGGCACGAGCGTGTGCATGCCTGTGTAATTGAGTGCGCGCATGCCATGCGCGTGCGTGGGTGAGCGTGCGCATGCCGAGGACAGGTGGTGCGGCACGCGTGCATGTGTGGCACGTGCGTGACAGCCTGGGGCATATGCGGGAGGCAGTCAGCAGGAGCGCCTTTTATGAGCACCCGCACACAGCAGGAGCATCCATGCGCACCATAGGCAGGCAGGGCTGTGCCAATTTTGGTAGGTTCCTCTAAAGTGCAGAAAGCTTCCATGTGCACCATGGGCAGGCAGGACTGTGCCAATCCGCGGTAGGTTCATCTAAGGTGCAAAAAAGGGCGCTTGCTAGGACTGTTGGGCGGGCCTTATGCCCTGACCGCGTGCGTGGCTGCCTTCTGGTGGTGAGCATTCCAGTGCAATGCAGTGTAGCGCAGCACAGAGCCCAGCCCAAACATCGATGTGCTGCGTGCACAGCAAAAGGCACACAGTGTGCCACACACAGCAAGTCCCTGTGTGCTGCACGCTCACAAGCGCCACGCGGTCCACCTGTTTGTGCTGTCTGTTCACCTATGCTTGTGCAGGCAGAGGGTACCGCCTCTGCAAGGCACGTCCCACCCTGGCACCACCCTGTGCACCACCCTGTGCACCACCCTGTGCACCACCTGCGCGCCTTCTTTGCAAGGGGTGCCCTGATTTCGCCTTTGCAAAGGGTGTCCTGTACTCGCCTTAGCAAAGGGCGTCCAAATTATGCCTCCAAAAGGGGTGTCTACTCGCCACTGCAAGGCTCCCCGAAATGAGTCGCACCTTTTGCGCCCCCCCGCTGCAAAGGCTGCCCACCCACCTGTGCCTTGGGGTCCACCTTTGCGGGCGGCTCGACGAGGCCCCCCCCAAGAAGGCTGCGCTCAGTTGCAGTGCCTGGTGCTGCGGATGTGCCAATCTCACTCAATGCAGTGATGCCTGCAGGCATATATGAATGTATGCCTGTATGTATGTCTATATGTATGTATGTCTGTATGTCTATGTACATGTCTGTATGTCTCTATGTCTGTATGTGTGCCTGTATGTCTGTATGTCTGTATGTCTGTATGTCTGTATGTATGCCTGTATGTATGTATGTATGTATGTATGTATGTATGTATGTATGTATGTATGTATGTATGTATGTATGTATGTATGTATGTATGTATGTATGTATGTATGTATGTATGT
>LFCJ01002920.1_pt1 | contig 12425 bp, 14 predicted proteins | sample 643141 | NCBI WGS metagenome assembly LFCJ01 (sample SAMN03766243, study PRJNA286221) | soda lake metagenome | biome: soda lake; feature: Kulunda steppe; material: water; isolation source: sample B1-Br-g2 brine of Lake Bitter-1 | place: Russia: Kulunda steppe | collected 2010-07 | reverse complement strand
TGTGTGTGTGTGTGTGTGTGTGTGTGTGTGTGTGTGTGTGTGTGTGTGTGTGTGTGTGTGTGTGTGTGTGTGTGTGTGTGTGTGTGTGTGTGTGTGCCTGTGCGCATGTGTGTTGGCAGCGGCAGCTGGGGGTCGTGTTAAGCACAGTGCCTGGTAGTGGCTCTGTCACATTGATTGCTGAGGCGGAGTGCTTTGGCGCAAGGCGGTTGTGACGTGGGTCATAGGGACGTGCGCTGCAGCGATTGCAACATATGGGTCAGGAGGACGTGCGCTAGGTGTACGGCGATTGTGATGTGGGTCAGAGGCACGTGTTCTGCGGTGATTGATTTTCTTGACATCAATCATGGCATGCGCTTCTGCGCGTGTTTAGGTGCTCTGTAGCCCTCATGCATGGCATGGCATGGGACATATGGCACATGGTATCCAAAGCTGACCATGCATCAAATGGTTGAGGGTGGGTGACTGACTCGCCGAAGCCCGCCCAGGCCAAGCCTCGGGGAGCCTTGGCAAGGCTCTTTGCCGCTGCTGAATGCGCCGAAGGCTTGGTGACCCTCTTTCACTGAAACAGCTTCTATACTGTTTGCGCTACTGACAGTGCATCACGGTCAAAGTCTTGCAGTGGTCGGTGTGTTGTTGGACCGGCATCACAAACTAAGTCGTTGACCGGGTCTCATGGTGGAAGTCCCCATGTCCACAGCACTCATGCCTGCGCACTCCACGCCACTCCACGCCATGCCTGCGCACCCCATGCACACTCCTCGCCAGGCGCACTCCACGCCATGCCTGTGCATCCCATGCAGACTCATGGCAACCCCCCATGCATGCTCTCATTGTGAACCTTCCTGTGTGGTGCGGTGCTCACACCTGAATACTCCACGCTGTGCATGTGCAGCTGATTCCCCTGGATGAGTCGAAACTCCGAGGCATGGTGTCGACGCGCACGCGCGAAATGGGCTGGGTGGACGAGTGGGAGGTCTCGCCCAAGGAGCTCAAGCTCGTGGCCAAGATTGGCAGCGGCGAATTTGGCGATGTGTTCAAGGCCAAGTGGCACGGCTCATTCGTGAGTGCGCAGGAGCGCCAAGGGCAAATGGCAGCAGTTCTTCTTTTATGCAGCAGCCCGCAACTCCAGTTTGCAGCAGCACGGCTTCCCCCATCCCCTACCTACATCCGCAGCAGCGCTCCCATCCCTGCGGCTGCGCCGCCACTTGCCCGTCCTGCGCCACGCTGCAGCAGTGCTCTTGCTGCTGCGATGCTGCCTCCTGTGTCCTTTGCTGCTACATCTTCAGCCTCCCCTCTTGAACGCTCACAACGGGCCCAGGTGGCCAGCTTTCTGTACACGCCTTTTCTAGCTGCCCCCATGGCGGCCCTCGGTGCTTTGCTTCCATCAATCCCTGTTCTTATCATCTTCCCGACCAGCACATGCATATGGCCGTGTGCACCTATCACATCAACGCACCTCTGTCACTGTCCAGCCTCGCCTTGGCATAAGTCGCTCAAGCCCTTCAGACTGGGCCCACCTGTATGCATGGACCCACCTGTGCGTAGCACACGAGCGCACCACAATTGACGGGTGCTGCTGCTGCTGCTGCTGCTGCTGCTGCTGCTGCTGCTGTGGCGGCAACTGCAGGTCGCAGCCAAGCTGCTCAAGCGCTCTGACGAGATCGCGGTGGGCGACTTCCGCACTGAGATCGCCATCCTCAGGAAGATCCACCACCCTAACATGAACCAGGTGCGCGACTGGCGGCTCAGGTGTGCCTCCGTGGGTGTATGCTGCCTTTGGGTGCGAGCTGCCTGTGGGTGCGGCTCAGGTGTGCCTTAGGGTCAGTGTGGTGCAAAAGCGGCGTCAATCAGAAATGGCACCGTAAATTACATTGCGTAATTGACGTTGACGTCACGTTACCGTCAATTACGGTGAAATTCATACTGACGGAGGAAATCGTAAGTAACGGTGCTGCATCAGGAACTGTGTGGCTCAGAGGCCAGCGAGCTCAAGCTCAAGAGGCAGCCTCATCGCCCCAACTTCTCGCGAACAAAATTTTAAAGCAACGTGTCCTCCAGCAATCAAGCTAAGAGGGTCGTATGGCCCAGGGTCGGTCGAGCTTGGCCCAGCCTGGCCAGCTGCTGCAAGCAACGCCTCCCACAGGCCTGGTAGTGGGTGGGCAGAGGAGGAGGGGTGGCAGGAAGGTTAAGAGCAGCTGGGAAAAGGCAGAGTTTGAGAGGAAGGAGACGCAGCAGGATGGCAAGACAACTGTGGAGTACAGCTGCCTGCACTGCCAGAGGACGCTCATGAGTGATCACTGATCTGGGCTGAACGCAATGCGGCTCAAGAACCACCTGCTCAACCCTGGCGCGTGCAAGTCCCTGCACGGCCCCTCTGCACAAAAAGTGGCAAAGCAGGTGCCTACGTTTATCATGATGACAGCGCCAGGAGTTTGCAGCATGACTGGAGACATCCGTTGACAGTCCAGCTGGACTGCAGGATGCTGCAGAGCCAGTTTCAGAGGGGATTGCAGCAGTGCACAATGACGTGGCCACATCCATGGAGCAGATGGAAGTGGATGAAGATGGAGAATGAGCAGCAGGGGAATGGATGAGCAGCAGGAGGGAGACGAGGAGGGGTAGGGGTGGGGAATAAGAATGGGAAACTTGAATTTCAGAGCAGACCTTTGGAAACAGTTGGATGGAGCAAAGGAGACAAATTCTATCTCAGATTGCTACTGAATTCTGCTCTTGATTTGCCTGTCCGTAATTTCTGACGGTTTAGCACTGTAAATATCCGGAAACCAAACATCTGACGTCAGAAATTGAAATCACCGTAAATTACGCTTGCAACTCAATTTCTGACGGTCAGAACCGTAAATTACGCCGTACCGGCAAGTGACGCTTGACGGCGTCAGTAGTAAAGTGCACAACTCTGCTTAGGGTGCGTGCTGTCCACTGACAATCCATGTGTGTAAGGGTTGACGATGGCTTACAGTGCCATACAGAGCATATAGCGTACAGCGCTCAATAATGCTATGTATTTCTAATTTTTCAGGGTAAATAGCATGCTAAGATGGAACCCTGCTGATTCCCTTGTTTTGGGCTCCCCTCAGATAACGAATTGGCCTGAATAGGTACTTTATGCAACAGATTGTATAGATTTCCTGTATGGCCATCTGGCCAGGGTGCCAAAGGCAAACCTGATAACTTCTCAGTCAGTCGAGTCTGCTGCTGTGGCAGCAGGCTTGGCGAGCAGCGCACAGCACCTTGGCCAGCTGCAGTAGCTGGAGCTCAAGGCCAAGGAATAGGTGCAAGCAGTGCCAGGAGCAGCTAAGTCCAGCTTAAGTATGGCATCATCAGTGGAGCAACTTCGCCAACGCAGCTCTCCCCTGCTCTCTCCCCCACCGGAGCAACCTTCTAACTCACACATTATCAACGGACACTCACCCCAAATCAACACAGACACACACGAGCGACACCGGCATGCCTTCACATGAGCGCGCATGCATGCACTTGCAGTGCTTTCGCATGCTTGCGCGCGCTTGCATGGCTGTGCTATGGGCGCCAAGCGCCCAAAATAGCTGACGCGTAAACTTATGCCAGCAACAAGTGTGGGTAACCCATTCAAGTAAAAAGCTGCTAGAATGGAGATGCAGGGGTGCAGAGAGGATGGTGTGAATGGGGCAACTGACCCTTATTGGTAGCACAGGTGCGCCAAATGTGGCGCTATATCTGACCCCACAGCGCCAAAAATGCAACCAGATCATTTCGCATCTGGTCGATTCAATTCTACTTTCTAGGGTTGGGTCATTCAGTCATTTCATTTTTAAAAAGCGCAATAATCGATAAAAAGCGAAATTCGTGAAATTTGTGTCATTCGGTCGCTTTTTTTCATTCACTTTTGGGGATTGGCAAAGGAGGGCCCTCTCCCTGGGAATTTCACCCAGTTTAGGTCCCTCTCCCTCTGTTTATGCACAGTCTACTCAATCTGACGGCATGAAAAGTTCAACTGCAAGTTGCAGCGAGAAGGAGAATGGCAGGTTGGAGCACCTTTGCTGGAAATGCATGATCATGTGATGTATCGCAAAGGTTGGGAGGCAGCTGGGATTGCCTGGACTGTGAAACGTAAAAAAAAGTTTGTTAACCATGGAACTTACGTAATACCTCAACTTTCCAGGGGTCGATGAGGCAGAAAAGGGGGAAAATTGGTCAAAATGGGTGTGAGGCCTATAAAATTCGAGAATGCCACTTTTTAAAAGCGCGGATGATTCGTTATAAATCGGAAACGATAACCACTGATGAAAAAATTTGGGCTGTCAAGAAATATCTGGCATTTTTAACGCCTGGAATATAGTGCACTTAAGCGCTAAATTGCCCGGTGTTTGGAATCCAAAGTGAAAAAAAGCCCTCTGCTCCCAGCAAGTTGCTGCCCAGCAGCCTGTAGTCGCTCCTAGTTATGTGTGTGTATGAGCTGCAGCGAGCTAATGCGCTAGCTGGCAGGCAGCAGTAGAAGCAGCCCGGCTGGCTGCATGAAGTACCCGTAACTATTGACTGAGAGCTGCTGGCGAGCTGCTCTTTTGTACCAGCAGGACCACTCGCACAGGCGCCTATGCCCAGCTTCCCTAGCTTTTGGTGTGCTGCTGCAGTTCCTCGGAGCATGCACCAAGCAGCAGCCGTACATTGTTCTGACGGAGCTCATGGCATGCTCGCTGGCGGATGCCTTCCATTGGAAGATGTTCACCATGAACAGGCGGCGGCAGGTATGCCCAGGCATGAAGCTGGACGAACAGTGGGGTGTCTTTTGACAGTTTCAAGTGCCACCTCATGGGGGATGGATGTTTTGTCACATTTAGAGGACTTGATGAGTCTGTGAGGTAAGGTGGATTTTTCAGGCTAGTACAGGTTTGAGAAATTTGCGTGTCTGGCAAGTTGGAAGTGTTGTGCTTAGAAAGCAACTGCAGTCAATGACCACAGAGTAAAATGCAAACCCAGTATTTAATTAGACACTGAGCTTCGACAAAAGGGTAGTGGGTAGCATTCTTGCATTTATATACATATGCATGAGTGTCTATTTGGACAAGGCCTACAGACCTGCAAGCAATTGTTAGTCGTGGTCGGCACAATTGGGTTGACATGCGGAAGGAAGCTCGTATTCAGCTTGATGCGCAATGGAGCTGTATTTGTGTGTGTTCAACAGAGCAATACATGCAATCCCAAGAGTTGCATACGCAAAAATAGAAATGACAGAAGCTTGGGGGGCTTCAGCAGCAGCAGCAGCAGCAGCAGCAGCTACATGCATGCATAGCTAAGCAGCGCATGCTTGCCCAAAAGTTGCATACACGGAAACAGAAATAAAATGGCTGGAGCCCAAGAGCTGCTTGCACAAGAGATGCATATGTGAAAATATAAATGGCAGGAGCTTGCCCAAGAGTTGCTTGCCCAAGAGTTGCATCTGCCGAATTAGAATGGAAGAAACTTTGGGGAGCAGTAGCAGCAGTAGGAGCAGCTAAAGCATAACCAGACAGCTCAGGGACATGCATGACACTTTCAACATGCTCGCCTATTCTTTCACGCACCAAGCAGCAGCACGCACACGGCTGTGGACCAAACATGCAGCAGTGGTTGGGCTGCTGCGTTGGCAATTGGTGGGTTCACTACTGCTGGTGCTGCAGGTGGAGATTGCCCTAGACTTTGCTCGCGGAATGGCCTACCTGCATAGCCGGCGGCAAGTGAGTGGAGTGCGTATACACTGCATTTATACCGGGGGGAATGGAGGTGCTTTGCTAGATCTGGGCAAAAAAAGACAGTATGTGGGTTCTGCGAGAACAGTGTTAATTATCAGGATGGTTAATTATGCTTATATATAAGAATCTATGGCCAGATACGATCTGGCGGAGTGGGTTCTGCGAGGGCCAGATTCCTCCCTTGGCCTTCTTTCCTCTGCCTTCACCATCAACCTGCCCTTCTGCTTCTACCGCCGTTAGTGCACCTGCAATCTCAATTCCGGCTGTCCCTCTTTGCCTGTTTTCATAGCCCATAGCGCACCGGGATCTCAAGCCCACCAACCTCATGATCTGCAGCACCTTGCAATCTTACGCATATGGTTCACTCTGTCCCTTCTCTGCCACTGCAGCCCATAGCGCACCGGGACCTCAAGCCCGCCAACCTCATGATTAGCGGCAACTTGCATGCAGACGTGGAGCAGCTAATCCTGGACTCTGGGATTGTCCGCATTGTTGACTTCGGTGAGTGGATGCTGGAATGCGCATGCTTGCAAACATTCATGCATTCAACCTAGTCGGTTAAGGATGCCATGCAAACCATGACTAGTTACAGTGCTGATGCCTGGTTGCTGCTGAGCAGGCCCTGTCCTTTTGAACCCATGCTCTGTCTTTCTCAACCACTCGCCATTTCCTTGGCCCACGTGCGCAGGTCTTTCAAAGTAAGTGCGAATAGCCCATATGACCCCCTTTCAGTCCATGAGTAAGTGCCTGTTGACAGGTTGGCTGTCGATTTCCAACCCGCCATGTTCCAAGTTGCAAGTTGCCTTTTGCTCCGCTGTTGCTCTTTGCCTCATAGTGATTGCAATTCCTTGGCGGCACCCAGAGTGTGCCGAAGCTCTGGTTGGCGCAGGTGGAGACCATTTTCAGCACTCTAGCTTTTGAGCATTTGCATCACTACCATGCCAACCCTCTATTTTACCGATTGTCCACCTCCTTGGATCACCTGCACCGCAACCTGATTCCTGGTCCATGACATGCTCCTGGCATACTGATGGTATTCTCATGTTGCATGGACCCAAGTTGTCAGATGGAGAAGTGGAGTGATGCACAAATTGGCTAGTCAGCCCCCACTCTTCACGCGAAGTGTAGGATTCAGCCAAGCTGCCTCCCCAGCCCCTGCTCTTGTACGTGCACTGACAGAGGCAGATCACATTGTAGTCCAGTTCAATGTCTTGAGGGTTTTGTTGGCTCAAGTGTGTGTTCCTTGTCGGCCAGCTGAGTATGTGCAACTGTGCTTCCCTGGACTCCCCAGGGCCTGGCCTGCCAAGCCTGAGGCTCCTCATGTCCAGGAGTGTGTGCCTGAGGCTCCTCATGTCCAGGAGCCAGGCCGTGGGGGCCTGAGCACCCATACTATCCACTAGCGCACAACCTTGCCTCATTGCCCACCATGGCAGTAACTCACCTTCTAAACGCTGTGTAAGGATGAGACTCGGGCCTGAAACTTGCCCCGCAGTGAGCTCCAGCACAGTCCACGCTTTGATCATTTGTGAAGCCAGTGCTGGAGGTGCTCTTTGATGTGTCCCCAACAGGGATGGGACCCACGACAGAAGCCGTCTGGCGACTGCTCCTGAGTGCGCATTTGTGAATGTGCTGAGCATGTGTGCACACATGCCTCTGCTCATCACCTCTGTCCAGGACGCTCATGGTCACTGACAAGACCAGGCGGCAAAACAGCACTCAGACGCTGGAAAGCAAAGACCTGACCGACACCTACAAGCTTACGGGGGAGACTGGGTCCTACAGATACATGTGGGTCACTCTGCAAGGGTTTGTAAGGGTCTGTTCGCATGCTCGTTATATCTCTCCTTAAAGACTCTTGTAGGTCCAGCTAAGCACACGGGGCTTGGAGGCTCTTACAGGCTGTCTGTTGGTGCATGCATGCCCTCATCGGAGGACTCTGCGGGCCCTTTCAAACAGGTCCATCAATTTTGTCGACCAAACAGGTCCATCAAACAGGTCCATCAAAACGTGCTTAGGTGATGGCTCTGCTCATAGGTTGCCTGAAGATGTATGAAATCTGTCTTATGACTGTGCATATGCAGCAAAATGTTTTATTTGTGTGCCCCTCTCTGCCCTCTGCCGCATCTCAAAATCAAGTGCTTGCACTCTGACCTGAGACTGGTTCCCTCCCTAGAGTATCCAAGCCTGCGAAGTTGTGCAGCAGGGGATGGGTTTTCCCCACTATAACTTGGATAGCTACAACATACAAGCCTGCACAGTTGTGCAGCAGGGGATGCGTTGTTCCCAGCCAGAACACAGTTTCACAGTTTCCAAGCCGCTGCATCCAGGCCTGCACAGTTGTGCAGCAGGGGAGGCATTGTTCCCAGCAAGAGCGCAGCATCCAAGCCTGCACAGTTGTGCAGCAGGGGATGCATGTTGCCATGTCCGCCAGCTATGCGCCAGTAGGCACGAAGGGCCAGATGGCCAGGCATCTCATACGTAAGGTCCAAGTACACTGCAGCCACACCAAAAAGGTGTCCAAGTAAGAGCATACACTGGCAGACAAAGGTGGGGCTGGTCTGAAGGCCACACACCCTCACCATTTTGACCTGTCCAAGATTGACTGTTACAGGTTATAACCACCCTTTTCCCTTGGTTCCCCAATCCTCTCCTTTCTTTTTCAAACCCCATCGCCTCCCACCTGATTCTTCCGCCTCCATGCCTGCGTGTGTTTGCAGGGCGCCTGAGGTTTTCAGGCATGAGCCTTACAACCTGAAGGTGGGTGCACAGAGGAATAGGGCACAGTAAGCACGCGCACTGACCTTGCGGGTAGGAGAGAGAAGGGGGGGGGAGGGTTAAAGGGGGGGCTGAGGATGTGTCTAGATGCTGGAGGTGCTTGGAAGGGGGCACAGCAAACTTAAAAGCACGCCGCACCAACGTCTCTAGTATGTTTGTAACAAGAGCCGCTCATGTGCGCACCCTGCAAGAGAGCAATGCATATGCTGTATCTACATGAGAGCCGACAAGCTTTTACTGCTTGAGAGGAATGTTGGGTGTGGCCAGACCCTCAGCAAAGAGACTCGTGCACTCTCAGGGTGAGCCATCCATCTCCTCCCAAGGTTTGAGTGTACGCTGTCGGCGGTCAGTGACCAAAAGACTGGTTACGTTATATTATTACATTATATTCAAGGCTCATAAGTGTATTTCATACGTGTATTCAAGGCTCATAAGTGTAGCTCATAAGTGTAATGTATATGCACAAGTGTAAGGCTCATAAGTGCAGCTGCAGGCCATCAAGGGTCCCATGGCTGTCCTCTCGTTACTGTCTGTGGTATGGACTGCCCTGTATTTCCTGCACTTAAGCATCTCCCAAATGGCAGCCTATGTAAGCACACACACGCACACATGCGTGAAGACACATATGCGGCATGCCCACATGCACACGTGAATGGCACTTGCACATGCACGCACACATGCACACATACCCACGCATGCCTGCACACACATACGCACACATACACACACATGCATACACACACGCACACACATGCACACACATGCAAACACACATACCCGCGCATGCATACACACACATACACAGACATGTTTACGCACACATACACGCACATGCACACACATGCACACTCACAAATACACGCACGTACACACACATGCATACACACACATGCATACACACGCAAGGCACTTCACCTAGACATGCGCGCGCGCCCACCGCCCTGCAGGTGGATGTATACTCCTTTGCCATCATCTGCTTCCAGCTGTTTGAGGGTGTGGCGCCGTATGCCACGATGGATCCGCTGGAAGCGGCGCGCCGTGCCGCATGCGAGGGCCTGCGCCCCACCTTTCCCAGGGGTGCACAGCTTGATGAGGTCCATGAGGTGTGTGAGCATGCAAACACAGCACGGCTGCGTGTGCTGCGCATGTGCTGCACGGGTGGGCATGTGCTGGCTGCCGTGCACCTGTGCGCACATGCCAGCTTTGGTTGGGTGTGTGCGCAAATGTGTTTGCAAGTGTGTGCGTGCGCGCGCTTGTGTGTGCGTGTTCAACATTTCGTGCATGCAAGTGCTGTGCTGTGTGATAGGCATTTGCGCACTGTGTGAGGGCTGCAGATGTGCACGCACGAGAGGGACAGAGGTGTGGGTGTGGGTCACAGGGTCAGGGGGCTCTAGATGCTAAGGTCGCTTGCAATTTTGCTTGCGTGCACACTTGAAGAGCCATGGGCATGACATCAGTGTGGCAATTGCACATCATCCAAGACGAGTCTGATGGAAGATATGCCTGAGCACTTGCGCAGCTGGAGTGACCCGCCTAAGCCCTTTCTTTTCCCTTTAGCGCCCGGCTAGAACAGCCAGCTAGGGCCCCGTGCTCTTCCATCACACCATCGCATCCGCGACAGCTGGCAAGGGTATTGCAGCCAAGGGTTGCACAGGCAAGCGCCCGCTCCGCCAAGGCATGCGCAGGCATCACACACGCAACTGCAGCCGGCAAGAAGGCATGCTGGGCGCGCATGCTTTTGATGCTGTGACCACAGAGATGGAGTTCCTGCGCGTGTGCGTGCCTGCCTGCCTGATTGTCCCTGCAGAAGCTGCGGAACTTGGTGGTGGAGTGCTGGGACAAAGATCCAGACAGGCGGCCTACATTCCTCTCCATTGTGGAGCGGCTGGAGGCGATACTGCAAATGCTGCCCGTCCACATCCACACCTTCACCAAGGACAGGGGTTGCTGCTCCCTGTCATAGCCCGCGCTGCTTGACTGCTAGGGGAGTTTGCGCCACCTTGCAAGCGCAGCGTTCCTTTACTTTGTCAAAGCAAAGCTTCCATTGGCTACTCGCTCGACTCCGTAGGATGACCCCAGTTGCCTTCTCATTGCCCACTCAGATGCTGCTGCATGCTGAATTCTGTTGGCCATTCGGACCATGCAGCTGCTGCAAGAGCTCCCTTTTTCTCTTGATGTGGGATGTGCCCTGGGACTGAACGCATGAAGGTCCCCTATACCATGATTTAGAACAGCCTATGGTCATCACGCGACGACCTACATGGATGAAAAAATTCTCTTGGCCTCCTTTCCGTGCAGTGTTGCTCTTTTTGTGTGTCTGTGCGTGCATGTGTGCTTGTGTCTAAGGGTGCTGCAGAATATGTGTGTATCTAAGGGTGCTGCAGAACATGTGTGTGCCTAACAGTGCTGCAGAATATGTGTGTGTGTCTAAGATTGTTGTTGAACATGTGTGTGTCTCTGAGGGCGCCACAGAACACTTTTCAGTCTTATTGGGCTTCTTTGTCTTGAATATGAGCACGTATGATGCCATCTTGCTGCTGTCAGTTGCAAATCATGGCACGCAACTGCTCAGAAACTGTGGCTGAGGCAGAGAGTGAGAGGTCATTTTGTGAAATGTGACGCATGCCCTGCATCATTGAATCTCTTTTTTGACTACTTCAGCTCCCTTGTCTCAGGGATTTCAGGGAATGCATGCACTGTTGGCACATGGCAGGGTTGTGCAGGCATTTGGGGCTATTTAAGAGCTGCATGGGGTTGTTTGATCGCCACATTCACTGCACTTAAATCATTTTTCCTGGCTGCCTGCCTACAACATGCCCCTGCCTGCCTAACTTCTGCAGCTAAGCCTTTATTCAAAGCAACAGTGGTGACTATGGCTGTTTGTCTGGCACCTGCTATTCATGTCAAACAAGTACTGCCTGCAATGCACTGGATGCTTTTGGGGCATCTATCGGGGTGCAAAAAACCTTCCCATCCTTAAAATTACTGCGTTTTGAATGCCATTCAATGCGAGCGAAACTCCCTAGCAGTAAACAGTGGCAGTATATTATGACAGACATACCTCCTTTCGTTTTAGCATTGTCTGAATGGGCATAGTTTCAGGCGATCGACATTGAGAACAGGAGGTCTGCCTTGGATTGCATGACTGACTTTCTAATACATGTAATGTGAACACACCTGCACGCAATAGCATGGCCAGGGATCAAATATTGTGTTAGACTCTCCTTGCAACATCTTTGCATTTTTATCTGATGTCTGATTTTGGCAACTTGGACCTTTGCGATCATTTTTGCAAGCGTGCTCCTTCATATCTGTGTCCACTCTTATCTTTCTGTCCCTTTTATCTCAGTGATGTAAGAGCAATGAGTTGTGTCTGTGTTTCAGAATGACCGTAAACAACTCGTTTGAAACTCTAGCAGGGCACTAAGACACGCAGGGCCTAACAAGAGCAAAGACTACTTGCCGCTCTTAAGTTTGGGGTAATTTGTCAGCCAGATGGGTTGACTGCAAACATTTGTCATGCCGAATCATGACATGCGGTGAGGTGAGGCAGTCATGCCCATCCAGAGTAATGCTAGTCACTAGCTACGGTAGGCTGAAGTCACTTCAGCTCAATGGTTGAGCACCCTGCAGCTAGTAGCAGGTTCTGCGTCGAGGCATACAATGCTACTCGCATTGTATAGTATAGCCACCCATCCACATCCTGCAGACGCTGCTGCCTTCTATGCATTCTATTGTTCTGCTCCCATCCTTACTCAGAACCAGCTAGGCTTGTCTCCCATCATGATTTGGACGCCACGTCGGAAATGTTTGGGCTGTTGAAACAACCATGGTTGATTCAACCAGGTCCAGTTGAAACCCTGGTTGATTCAACCATCAACCAGGAATCAACCAGAAAATGATTGAAACAACCATGAAACAACT
>LFCJ01002917.1_pt1 | contig 12428 bp, 11 predicted proteins | sample 643141 | NCBI WGS metagenome assembly LFCJ01 (sample SAMN03766243, study PRJNA286221) | soda lake metagenome | biome: soda lake; feature: Kulunda steppe; material: water; isolation source: sample B1-Br-g2 brine of Lake Bitter-1 | place: Russia: Kulunda steppe | collected 2010-07 | reverse complement strand
TTCGGTTCTTGGTTATGGATCTCAGAGTATTACTGACGCCGAAAAATCGGCAGTGACGGAGGCACTTGATGGCGATTACATCACCCGTGGGCCGACTGTTGATGCGTTCGAAGAACGTGTTGCGGAGTTGGTCGGCGTCGACCATGCGATTGCGACAACCTCCGGGACAACCGCGCTCCACCTCGCTGGCGCGGCAGCAGGATTCGGAGCTGGCGACGAAGTAATTACGACGCCCTTGACGTTTGTGTCGACGGCACATGTAGCGACGTACAACGATGCGACACCGGTGTTCGCTGATATTGATCCACATCGTCGGACGCTTGATCCGGAGGCGGTTCGAGCGCAGATAACGGAGGATACTGCTGGGATCGTTCCGATGCATTATGCTGGTCAGCCAGCAGATATCGAGGGATTGCTTGAGGTTGCTGACGAGCACAATCTGACGGTGATCTGGGATGCCTGCCACGCCTTTGGTGGGAGCTGGCGAGGCGACTCAATCGGTGCCCAGCGAGATATGGCGATGTTCAGTTTCCACCCTGTCAAGAATATCACTACCGGTGAGGGTGGCATGATCGTTACGGATAACGATGAGTTGGCCGACCGACTGCGTCGACTGCGCTCATTTGATATGGATTATGAACCAGTGGGCCACGAAGACGAACCGTGGTATCAGGTGACCGAAGGAGAGGGGTACAACTACAACGCTACTGATCTGCAGGCTGCGCTCGGGTTGGCACAGCTGGATCGCCTCTCGGAGTTCAAGCAGCGTCGTGACGAGATCATCGACCAGTACAACACGGCGTTTGCCGACATCGAGGGGGTTCGGACGCCGCCGGAGCCGGTCGACTCCGATCCGATGTACCACCTGTATGCAGTCGAGATCGGCGAGGAGTTCGGCTGTGATCGTAAAGAATTCGTGAATGCGATGCACGCCGAAAATATCGGTGTGCAGGTACATTATGTGCCGTTGCACTACCATCCGTTCTTCCAAGAGGAGTTCGGCTACGAACGTGGGCAGTTCCCTGAGGCCGAAGCGGTGTACGACGGATTGGTGAGTCTACCGCTGCACGCCGAGATGGACGACTGTGATGTGTCGAACGTGATCGAATCTATCTCCCAGCTGAATAATCATTTCACCTGATTTCCGTTTTGTTGCGCACTGTTGTAATATTGGTTATATGCGAAATGAATGTATTATGGAGTTCGTTACTGATTATCTTCCACTGGTCGAATCACAGCATTTGTTATGTTCCGTCTCAGGAGAGTAAACGATGATCCAACCGCATGGTAACACTCTCGTCGACAGAGTCATTAATTCAGAGAGGGCCGAGGAGCTACAGGGACGATTCGACGATTTCTCGACTGTAGCACTCGACCAGAACCTCTTTTTCGATTTTGTGAACCTCGCTCAGGGCGTCTACAGTCCGCTTGATGGATTCATGTCGCGCAACGATTTTCTGAAGGTCGTCAACGATATCACTCTCGAAAGCGGTGTTCCATGGCCGCTCCCCGTCGTTCTCGATGTCGACACCGAGATGGCAAACGAAATCAAACCGGGCGAACGAATCGGTATCACCCGCCCCGACGGCACCCCGGTCGGAATTCTGGATGTCGACAGCGTCTATCGCTACAACGAAGATGAGGTCTGTACCCAACTGTTCGGAACCACTGATGAGGAACACCCTGGCGTTCGAAACGTCCAGTCGAAGGCGCCGTTTTTTGTTGGCGGCCCAATCAAAGCGTTTCCGGACGTGATCACTCGCCAAGACAACCACGACATAACGCCGAAGGAAACACGCGTGCTGTTCAAGAAACACGGCTGGGAGACCGTCGTCGGCTTTCAGACCCGGAACGTTCCCCACCGTGCCCACGAGTATCTGCAAAAATCTGCGCTCGAACACGTCGACGGACTGCTTATTCAACCCAAAATCGGCGAAAAGAAAGCTGGCGATTACACGAACAATGCGATCTTAGAGGGCTACCGGACGCTGATCGACAATTACTATCCGACCGACCGGGTCGTCCTCTCGATGTTCAAATCCAGAATGTGGTATGCTGGGCCACGTGAGGCCATCTTCGATTCTATCGTCCGGAAAAACTACGGCTGTACCCATTTTATAATCGGCCGCGACCACGCTGGCGTCGGTAACTACTACGGTGATTTCGAAGCCCAACAGATGTTCGATGCGGTCGGAAACATCGGGATCGAACCGTTGTACTATCATTACGCCTTCTACTGTCGGGTGTGTGATGGGATCGTCTCGGAAAAAATCTGCCCACATGACAGCGACCACCATCTCGAACCGAGCGGTACGAAGCTCCGGAACATGCTGTCGAACGGTGAGAAACCACCGGCAGAACTGATGCGACCGGAGGTTGCCGAAACCGTATTAACGCTTGGCGATGTATTCGTTACTCAGTAATGTTCACGCTTTGGTTTATGGGTCGACCCTCTGCAGGCAAATCCACACTGGCGAGCCGCGTCGAGGATCGACTCGTCGAAATCGGTTACCCGACCGAAAACCTTGATGGAGACGATATTCGAAAACACCTCCATCCCGATCTCGGTTTCTCCCGAGAAGACCGTCGAACCAACAACCGGCGGACTGCCTACATCGCGAAACTGCTCAATCGCAACGATATTCCGGTTATTATCGGAATGATAACCCCGTTCCGTGACTCCCAAGAACAGGCCCGAGACATCATCGAAGACGAAGGTGAGTTCGTTCAGATCTACGCCAAATGCTCGGTCGAAACCGCGGAGGAACGGGATCCGAAAGGACTTTATCAGCAGGCCCGGGAGGGAAACATCGAGAAGTTCACAGGTGTGAACCATCCGTTTCAGGAGCCACTCAACCCGGAAATCATCGTCGACACCGAACAACAGTCGATCGATGACTGCGTCGACATCGTGATGAGCCAGCTGGAGGCACTTGGCTTGCTCGACGAGCAGTTGGACGACGAGTACTCATTTTCGATCACTCGAAAGGAGGAACAGGACATCACCGACCGGCTCCGAGAACTCGGCTATCTCAAAGAGTAGACGACTCATTCCCTTTCTGTTTTGGCGTTCGCAAACGGGTCGGAGGATGTAATGAGCTCACAAGCCTCGAACTCTTTGAGATAGCTCCGGACAAACACGTAGTCGAGATCGAACTCGTCGGCGATCTCGAAGGCCGTCTTCTCCTTGTCGAGGTAGCGAAGGATCCGGTGACGAAACTCATGGATGTTCTCCTCGGAGCCTGCGTCGATCCCGGTAGGGTCGATATATAGGTCGTACTTCGGGTTTGCGAGGCTTGGTAACCCCTTGAAGGTCCGTTTCGGAACGAAGTCCGACTCCAGTACTTCGATGATCTCTTCCACGTACGAGCAGTAGCCTTCGAGCCGACGCTCCGAGATGATCTCGGGAGTGTCGAAATGGGTATGATACTCCTCATAGGGGAACCGTGTGACCGACAGTGTCGGAATCTCGAAACCGGGAGATTCGAAGACGATCTCGTCGTTTCCGATTCGGCTTCGGAACGACTCCACTTCGCCGTCGTCGACGGTCCGATCCAGCACGTGGGCGGCGATCCGGTCGAGTCTCGTCTCGCCGGTAAACGTCTGTTGGAGCAGGATACGGTTGTCGTTGCCCGGCATTTCGAGAAACATCCCGTACTGAACGTCTTCGACCCGGTTGGCGTTAGACGCGAGATACGCTGCCGAGCCGATCAACTCTTGAACGATGATGAACGTATACGAGTAGGTGAGTGACTCCCGCTGCTGGAGACGGTTCATCAACTCACAGCCGACGGCGACTCCGGCGAGATCATCGTTTGCCATCCCCGTATGGTCTAGATGGGCCGCCAGCAGGATCGTCTCGTCGCGCTCACCCTCGATATGGTGTTCGCCCACCAGCATCTCGCTGTCTTCGAACTCCGTGTCGATATGGACCTCGTACGTCTCGCTGTCGAGAGCGTCGACGGTTCGTTGACTGGCACAGAACCCCCACTCGCTGCTCCACGGGCGGTAGTTCTGCCGGAAATGCCATGGGATCGCATCCGGCATCTCCGAATGTGTGTGGACGTGCTCACGTAGCTCCGCCTTCGAAACCGTCCCCTCGAACGGCTCCGAGTAGGAGATCAGGTGGAGTGGGTGATCATCGTAATCAATAATCCGGTCGCCATCGACGGTGACGTAGGCCTCGTTGACCGACCATTTCTTGGGGACAACCCACGAATCCCAGATTTCGGTGCCGCTCTCGTAGGCGTGGAAATCCAGATCGAGTTCGTTGTCGTCGATGTATTCGAGACACCGTTCGTAGTCATCGGTGACAAACCCGCGGTTGGTCAGATACAACTCTTCGATGAGTTCTTTCATTGCTCCAGCTCTGAGAGGCCCTCGACGGCGGTTCGACAGCCGGTCGCCAGCTCCGGTTCGAGGAAGTGGCTCCGCACGAGACGGCTGTCAAGGCGCTCGAACAGCTTGGGGTCGGCCGCAAGCAGTCGGTTCCGAACCACCTCTCGGCCCATCTCGGTGCCCATGTCTGTCGCCGTCGGCTCACCGTCGTAGGCCAGTATCCACTCGGCGAGTTCGTCGGTCGGAACTGTCGGCGGATCGAGCAGTTCAGCGTCGGTGTATCCCGTTTCCGAGACGTGCTTGTGTTCGTAGTCGAACAGCACCATCTCGCTGATACATAGCCGCTCGATGTAGCTGATCACGCGCTCGTCGAGCTGCTGTTCCCACTTCCGAACCGAGTCGGTGTTGAACGACGGCTCCTCGTCGTCGTAGGACGTGTTCTGTATCCATGGCTCGCCGCGCCCGTCGGTGAACTCACTAGGATTGAGTATCCGCTCGTCGAGCTCGATATCCAGGAACTCACACATTCGCGTTGCAGTCTCCTCCGGTGTCGTGACGAGGTCTTCATATCGGACCACGAGTACGTCGTCAGCCAGTCGGTCGTCTGTCGCATACAGGTGGGTGAGCAGCGCCAGCTTCCGCCACTGGCGAGCGAGGAACAGCCACGGATATTTCGCATCACGGCTGTGTTTCGAGGCACAGACCGCTCTCGGGTCCCGAACCATCAGGATGAACTTGCTGTCGGGCAAGCTGTCTTTCACCGCCGGTGTGAACTCCGTCGTCCACACCTCCTTGGTTGCGACCCACTCCTCGTCGCCGGAGCCGTACTGTGCTGGCACTTCCGCGAGCAGCTGCTCGAACACGTCGGCGAAGCTGTCCCCGGTTGTCTGCTGGGCGTCCAGTGCGTCCGCGATATATGGAGAAAACGGCTCACAGTGATCGACAATACGGGCGAGTAGCTCCTCGGAGTCCCGGTCGAACGGTCGGTCGAACGTGGTCGTCTGGATCGCGTCGTACAGATCGAGAGCCGCATCGTCCGCAAAATATGCACCGAGCGGATCGTAGGGGTCGACGTCGATGTTCTGTTCGGCGGCAACTGAATCCCGCACCGCATTGTAGAACGGCCGGATCGGATCGGATGCACAGACGATCTCCTCGTGGGTGTCGAGCATCCGTGCCAGAAGCGTCGTCCCGGACCGAAACATCCCGAAAACGAACAGGTGTTGAGACATCTATGCTACCTGATGTTCTCTCGGCTCTGAAAAAGATTTGGAGAACGCAGGACCAACCCGTCGGAACTGACCCTTCCTGGATCGACGGTGGAGACGACCGCAACACTGCTCCAGTCGGAGACCGACAGCCAGCTGTCGGTTATGCAGTGAACCTCAACGTTTATATTCGTGAAATAGAATATCAGCTATCAATGACTGCTTCTTATTTTTGAAACGAGCTGATCAATTTATCCACACATGCCGGGAAGACGGAATCCGTGCAACGCTGGGTCAGATCCCCGCAGCGATTCAAACCGATATCAAAACCGCGCCAGTAATGCTCCGGACGAGCCTGACGAAGGAAGACGGCGTCTACCGGTTCGATGATGGGAGTTTCGAGTGGTATCTCCCCAACCCGGACTACAACAAGTTCACCACGTGCAAACAGTGGGATACGATTCATGACCGGTATCAGGGGCGATTAGATACCGGTGATACCCTGTTGAAGGTGGGTGCTGCGTCCGGTGAGGATCTCCCTCTGGCGGCGACCAACGTCGGACCGACCGGCCGTATTTACGCGTTCGAGCCCGACCCCGAGAACTTCAACTGTCTGAACAAAAATCTGGAGCTACACGACGTGACCACTGCCACGACCGAGATGGTCGCTGTCTCGGATACGGCCGATGAGGAGGTAACGTTCCTCAAAAACAGGGACTCACACACTACCCATCGCCTCTCCGATGCTGTCCTCGGTAGTGACGAGGGGTATTCGGAGATCACCGTTCCAACCACGACCGTCGACGAGATCTGTGCCAAATACGATATCGACCGGCTGAAGATGCTGAGTATTACGGTCAACAGACACGAGGCAGCAGTGTTGGCGGGTGCGACCGAGACGTTACAACACACTCAGTATGTTGTCATTCCGTACAGCGACGTGGAGCTTGGCGATGCACCGAAACTGCTGGAAGACGCCGGTTTCCAGCTCGTCGACGACGGGGGCGGCAGTACAGGATGCCTGTACGAAACCACTCGCTGAGTTGTCTCAGTAGGACGACAGCAGCCCATCGGATTTCTCCTCGGGCTGATCGGTTTCTTTCCGTATCTCGACGTCGACATAGTAGGTTTCGCCGTCGATTTCGAGGGCGGCGTTGTCGAACGGCGGGAACGTCAGCGCCCGGAGCCGGTCGAGAAGCTGTTTGACAGTGACGTGCTCTTCGGGATCGAGCTCACACAGCTCGATGAATTCGGATTTCGAGTGGTAGCTTCCGGCGTCGTCGTCCTGGGGCAGGCTCTCAACCTCGCCGGATTCGATCTCCGGCCACGTTTCGGTGAACAGCTCGAACTGTGCGTCCTCCAGGCGTTCGTGGAGCTGTTTTCCGGTGTCGGAGAACTCGGTGTCGACTTCTCGCTGGGCGATGATGTCGCCGGTATCGAACTCGGCGTCCATATAGTGGAGCGTCACGCCGGCGGGTGTTCCATCGACAAGCGGCCAGACGTTCGGACTCTTGCCGCGGTTGTACGGGAGATAGGAGGGGTGGAGATTGATCGCACCCTCAGCGGGGACCGTGAGGATCTCCTGTGGAACGAGATGATCGAACCCAACGGAGACGATCATATTTGGTTGAGCTTGGCGGACGAGTTCAAACTGGTCCGGTTCGGTGATCATCGCCGCCACCTTGACACCGTCACGTCGGCACAACCATTCGTAGATTTGCATTCCGATGTCGTTGACCCCGAGAAAGACGACTTCCATTTGAGGAATCGAACGACGCTCATCATGATAATAATGGCGAATCGGCACGTTATAATGCAGTTGCATGCATTGGCACACGTATGTCAGTTCTTTGTATCGCCGCCCATCCCGACGATGAAGTCCTCGGCGTTGGTGGCACCCTTGCTCGACACGCAGCGACCGGAGAAGAGATACACATTTGTATCCTCTCCGATGGCGTGACCTCACGCTACGATGAGGGCGATGCAGCCGACGAGGAAATCCAACAACGGCGAAAACGGGCCAAACGCGCCGCTGACGTGCTCGGTGCGACCGTGAGCCTCCATGAGTTCCCAGACAACAGCTTCGATACGGCACCACTCCTTGATATCGTCCAGACTATCGAGGCGGAGATCGCTGACCATGCTCCCGACGTGGTGTACACACACCACTACGGTGATCTCAACGTCGACCACGAACTCGCCTGTCGGGCCACCGTTACTGCCACACGGCCGCTGGCCGACAGCGGGGTCGACCGCGTGCTCGCCTTCGAGACGCTGTCGGCTTCCGAGTGGTCGGTCCCCCAGCCGAGCAACGCCTTCCAGCCGACTACGTTCGTCGATATCAGCTCTCACCTCGATACCAAAACCGAGGCGTTGTCGGTATACGAAACCGAGCTTCGTGAGCCACCCCATCCCCGAACCGTCGACACGGTTCGGAAGAACGCTGAGGTCTGGGGGAGCAAAGTCGGTGTATCGGCGGTCGAACCGTTCGAACTACTCCGTGAGGTCAGACGATGAGCATTGACGCCGACGAGGTGACTGTCCTAGTGACTGGTGCCGGTGGGACCGGTGGGATGGCCGCGATCAAGTCACTCCAACGGACGACTGATTTCGAGGTGATCGGTGCCGATATGAATCCAAAGGCGGTCGGACTGTATGCGGCCGACGAGGGGATTATTGTTCCACCTGCTACTGACGCCGACTGGACAGAGACACTGTGTAACCGTCTCGATACTCACGACGTCGACGTTGTCGTCCCGCTTATCGACGAGGAAGTCGCCCAGATCCAACAGCTCCGGATGGTCGCCCCCGAAACCACATTCGTAGCCCCAACTGCGTCGTTTATCGACCGGTGCCTCGACAAGTTTCGACTGATGACTGAACTCGATGCGGCGGGCGTGGCCGTTCCTGAGACGTGGACTGTTGATGACGCGGTCGATCTCGACGACGCCCGGTATCCGCTGATACTCAAACCACGGACCGAGCGAGGTGGACGAGGAATTCATATCGTGAATTCGCCGACTGAACTCGACGACGCGCTTGCGGAGACTGCGCGCCCCAACCGAGAGATGCTGGTCCAGGAGTATTTCGACGGGGCGGAGTTCACCACGAGTGTCGTTTGTACGGACACAAACGATGTGCTCTCGATTGTCCCCAAGGAAGCCATCCGAAAGGATCGAAGCACGGTCCACGGAGTTACTAGGACCAACCCGAAAGTCACCACATCCTGCCGGCGGATCATTGAGCAATTTAATCCATCGGGACCGATCAACGTCCAGCAGCTCTGCGATGCTGATGGTGTCCCACACACTATCGAAATCAACCCCCGCTTTTCGTCGTCGACCTGTCTTACTGTCGCGGCTGGCGTCGACGAACTCGGGATCCTGATCAAGGACGCACTCGGGCTCCCCTACGAGACACCCGACGGCTTCGAATCCGACCTCCATATGTTACGGTACACCGACCAGTTTTTCGTCTCGGATGACGATCTGTTCGCCGGCGGGTCGGTCGATACTGATGAGGTTTAACTGAACAGCCATGAGCGCCCGCGGTGGACTACTCCCCTGTTGACGGTCACCGAACTGACACTGAATCTGCGAAAACACTATTTCGACTGCCGATAAGGAGAGAGTGACTGTGACAGAACTCGGCACTAACCAGTTGGGCACCACTGGGCTGGAGGTAAGCGAGATCGGGTTTGGAACGTGGCGATTCGGTCGTGAGGACGACCGCGGCAACATTCCTGTTACGAAAGACCGCGCCCACACGCTCTTGGATCGATATGCGTCGCATGGCGGTAGGCTAATCGATACGGCGAACGTGTACGGAGAGGGACGAAGCGAGGCCTACATCGGTGAGTGGCTTGCGGACCGCAACCGTCGTGAGTTCGTCATCGGGAGCAAAATCTACTGGCCGACCGGGGAGACAACCCCCAACGCCAGCGGCCTGAACCGAAGGCACCTTCGGACCCAAATCGAGAAAATTCTCTCACGGCTTGACACCTCGTATCTGGATATCCTATACGTCCACCGGTGGGACGAGACGACAGATGTCGGTACTGTCATGCGAACGCTCACCGAGTTCGTCTCCGAGGGACTGGTCGATTATATTGGTTTTTCGACATCTGCTCCCAACGCGTGGCGTGTCGTCCGAGCAAACGAGTACGCGAACGCACACGGGTTAGAGCCGTTTGCTGTCGTCCAGCCACAGTACAATCTGGTCACACGCCAGATCGAAAGCCAGTATCTTCCTATGTGCCGGACGTACGATCTCGCGGTAACGACATGGTCGCCGCTCGCTGGCGGCTTTCTCACCGGAAAATACAGTCGGACAGGAACGGATCAAGAAGATGCGAGGGGCAATTGTGACGATTATTTCGAGAACCGATATCTGACCGAAGAGAACTTCGAGATTCTGGATACAGTGCAGGCTGTGAGCGACGATGTCAGCCTCTCACCGGCACAGCTGAGTCTTCGCTGGCTGCTGGAGAAACAGGACGTTGCAGCCCCAATTATCGGTGCCCGGACAGTCGACCAACTCGATGAGAATCTCGACGCAACGACCGTCTCTCTCGATCCAGACTACGTGTCTCGACTGGACGAAACCGGCAACTGGGACGGCTACTAATCGACAGTCGGTTTGGTAGTACATTTAAATACTCAACAGGGTAAGATACGGAATATGAAATCGGTCGAGATCGCTGAGACGACCGTCGGGGATGGCTCGACGTTCGTTATCGCCGAGGCCGGATCGAACCACAACAACGACCTTTCGCAGGCGAAACAGCTCATCGATGCTGCTGCCGAGGCGGGTGCGGATGCTGTCAAATTCCAGACGTTCCGCGCCAAGACGATGTACCCCGAGGAGAGCGGTGCTGCCGACTATCTCGACACTGATGAATCGCTCTACGACCTCGTCAGTAGTATGGAGATGCCGTACGACTGGATCCCGAAACTACGGGACCACTGCGAAACGCGGGATATCCTGTTTCTTTCGACACCCACCGACCGCCGCGCCGTAGACGAACTAGCCGAGCACGTGCCAGCTTTCAAAATCGCGTCGTTTACCATGTCTCACCATCCGTTTCTTGAGTACGTTGCCGAACAGGGGAAACCGGTGATTCTCTCGACCGGTGCTCACGAGATGTCGGAGGTTCAGGCGGCCGTGAGGACGCTCCGGTCGGCTGGTCTCGATGATATCATCGTGCTTCAGTGTGTCTCCTCGTATCCCGCACCGCTCGACTCGACGAATCTCCGTGTTATCGAACGCTTTGTCCACGAATTCGATCTCCCGAGTGGACTGTCGGATCACACGCTCGATCCGACGATTGCCCCGACAGCAGCGGTCGCTGCGGGGGCAGACGTTGTCGAGAAACATTTCACGCTCGATACGTCGCTCGATGGGCCGGATCACTCATTTGCCATCGAACCCGACGAACTCGGCGAGATGGTGTCCGAAATTAGACGGACCGAACGTCTGTTAGGGACTGGTGAAAAAACAGTCCAGCCGGTCGAACAGGAGATGCACGATATCGCTCGGCGTCGCCTCCATGCGGCGACCGATATCGGTCGTGGCGAACAGCTGACCGCCGCCAACATCGATATTCTGCGCTCCGGCAAAAACGACAATGGCCTCGTCCCGAAGTTCTACGACGAAATCCTTGGCATGCGGACAACCGAGTCAGTCGCTTCAGGCCAGGGAATCACGTGGGATCTCATCGAAACGGATGATCTCTGAGAATGACGGCCGTCTGTTTCGATCTCGACGGGACGTTGTACGACGACCGAGTCTACGTGAAGGCAGGGTTTCGAAGCGCGGCGGCCTACCTACGTTCGGAGTACGGTATCGAAACGTTCGGTGAGATGGTCTGGGAGTACGGCGTCGAACGAAAGTTCCACACCGTCTTCGATCAGATCATCGACACCTACGATCTCCCTGCCTCTGAGCTCGATCAGCTTATGTCGGCGTATCACGACTGCCAGCTGGATATACAGCCGTATCCGGAGGTCGAGTGTCTGCTTGCGGAGCTCCCCGAGAGATGCCGTACCGCGGTCATTACTGGTGGCAAACACGGAGACGAGAAGCTAACGCGCCTCGGCCTCGCTGGTGCGTTCGACACGGTGTATGTAACACCGGACAACGGGACGACGAAACGCGACGCCGATCCCTTCGAGGCCGTCCTCGACGAGCTCGAGATCGATCCTGCGGCGGCGATCTACATCGGCGACAACCCCGAACTCGACTTCTACTGGCCGAACCAGCTCGGGATGACGACAGTGTGGGTACGGCGCAGAGAAACGATCTTTACTGCGCCGGAGTCGACCGAGGCTCGTCCCCAGTACGTTGTTCCGGATCTTTCGCTGCTCCCGGCCATCGTCGACACTCTCTGCTGTTGATTCATCTAACAACCAGTAGAATCAGTCGATCACATCGAGTACCTCACGGTCTCCTCTAGTAGGTGGTGAATCTGTATCTGCGGTGGCTGGCTAGCCTTCAGCAAGACGGTGACCGTGATTTCTACCAGTGACCAGTCGCTGTCGGCGGCGTTCAGCCGCCGACGCGACGGTGTTGCCACTCACCAACGCTTCCCTAATCCGAGAGCAACTACCGTAAGAACCGACTGTCGAGCGGTTAGTTCGCTGGGACTGCTCGACGAACTCCGAGGGCTGTCTAGGCAGCGCGGAGCACCATGTTGCAGAACTCTACGAACGACCACTCCAAGAGGCGGCGCCCCCCGCGACGGGGCGCCGCAACGTACATCCAGTACAGATAGCGCCAGACGTTCTGTAACAGCAGGCTCACGACAAACAGCAACAGCCGTAATCCGGCGTCACGAGAGCTCGTAAGAGCGAGGCTCTTTCTAGCCAACCGGTAGGACGATTC
>LFCJ01002913.1_pt1 | contig 12431 bp, 11 predicted proteins | sample 643141 | NCBI WGS metagenome assembly LFCJ01 (sample SAMN03766243, study PRJNA286221) | soda lake metagenome | biome: soda lake; feature: Kulunda steppe; material: water; isolation source: sample B1-Br-g2 brine of Lake Bitter-1 | place: Russia: Kulunda steppe | collected 2010-07 | reverse complement strand
ATGTGGCTTGCCCATCTGTGACCCCAATATCTGCCTCAAGGGAAGGGAACCACATCATGGCCGATCTGGGAATCCTGAATCCGAAAGGAAGCGACGCGCTCTAGAGCATGTCGCGCAGGAGCGGGGACCGCTTCTGCGCTCCTCGATCATGCGATCTCAGGAGGTTAGAGCACGCTGCGTGAATGCGAATGAACGCGGCGCGCTCTAGAACAGAAAGATCACCGCGAGCCCGGCCGGCAATGCCGCGAACCGGGCCAACTCGAGGACCGGCCGCCGCACGCCGCCGATGATGGCAAAGCTGATCAGCCACAGCCCGACCGCGATCTGCGCCATCGCCCCGAGGGCGGCCACGGGCTCCGTCGCGATCTGCAGCAGCGCCGGATTGGCGATGAAGCCCAGCGGCACGACAAAAAGCCCCACCCCGAGCCGCATCGCGTTGCCCGCCACCGGCAGCCACGGCGTGCGCGCGATCCCCGCGGCGATGAAGACATTGCCGCAGACCGGCGGCGTGATCGTGCACAGGAGCGCATACCAGAACACGAACAGATGCGCATAGAGCGGCTCCACCCCGAGATCGACGAGCGCCGGTGCGGCCACCGCGGCGACGATAACATAGGCCGCCGTCGTCGGCAGCTCCATCCCCAGCACCAGCCCCGCAAGCGCCGTGAGCAGAAGCGCGACCCAAAGCTCACCGCCCGAGGCGCTCAGGATCAGCGAGGTCAGCTTCACGCCAAGGCCGGTCATGTTGAACACGCCCACGATGATGCCGGCGCAGATGATCACCGCCGCGATGATCGCGACCTGCGTGGCTGCCGTGACCAGGGCAAGCTGCGTGCGCCGCCACCAGCCCGACAGCGACAGCGTGCCATCCTCCTCGAAGATCAGCGTCAGCCAGGTCACGAATGTCGCGAACACGGCTGCATAGGCGAGCGTATAGGAGGTGAAGGCCAGCGTGCCGATCAGGATCGAGAAGGGCAGCAGGAAGAAGGGCAGCGAGCGCGCCACCGCGCGCCAGCCCGGCAGCGCATCGCGCGACAGCGCCGGCAGGTCGTAGCGGCGCGCATAGGTCTGCACCCCGAACCAGGCGGCCATGAAGAAAAGGATCGCCGGCAGCGTCGCCGCGACCATGATCTCGGTATAGGGCATGCGCACCAGCTCGGCCATCACGAACACCCCCGCCCCCATCACCGGCGGCAGGATCTGCCCACCGGTCGAGGCGACGGCCTCGACGGACGCCGCGAGCGAGCGCGGATAGCCCAGCCGCTTCATCGCCGGGATGGTGACCATGCCGGTCGTCGCGGTGTTCGCCGCCGCCACCCCCGAGATCGAGCCGTAAAACGCCGAGGACAGGATCGCGACCTTGGCGCCGCCCGCGCGCAACCGCCCCGCGATCTGGGTGGCGAAGGCCATGAAGCCGGTGCCCGCCTGCCCCGCCGAGATGAAACCGCCAAGGATCACGAACATCGCGATGACATTGACGGAGGTGCCCGTCAGCGTGCCCCAAAGCCCGCCCTCGGTGATCGTCAGCGTCCCGAAGATATAAGAGGCGGTGGCGCCGGAATGGCCGAAATAGCCCGGAACATGGGGCCCGAGAAAGGCGTAGGCGAGCACCAACGCGGCGACCGCAGGCAGCACGATCTTGATCGCCCGGCGCGCCATCTCCAGCACCACGACGATCAGCGCGATCGCCACGGCGTATTGCAGCGGCCCGCGGATCGCGCCGAATTGCTGGATCAGGTCGCCGCGGTTGAAGATGATGAAGGCGCAGGCCGCGAGGCCCACGAGCCCGAAGGCATAGCCCGAATGGCGCGCGAGCGGCGAGGCGTCCTCGCGGTAACCGACGAAGAAGATGAACGGCAGCGCCAGCGCAAGATGCAGCGGCCGGGTGATGAGTGCGGGGATCAGCCCGGAGAAGGCGTTGTAGATGTGAAACCCCACCGACAGCGCCGCGAGCAGGATCGCGCCCGTGCCGTAATGGACCTCGTCGATGGTGACGCCGAGCGCGCGCGGGCGCCCGGCGGAAAGGGTTTCGCTGCTCACCGCATATCGTCGGGGATCTCGACGCCCTGTTCCTCGTAGAAGTCGATGACGCCCGGATGCAGCGGCGCGCTGAGCTGCGCGACGAGCTCGGAGGTCACCCCGGCCCACCAGGGATTCTCCTCGGCGAGGTCCTCGCGCTGCTGCCAGAACTGCTCGACCACGAAGCGCGCCGTCTCGTCATCCATGTTGGTGCCGTAGGCACCAACGGGCACGGCGACGGTCTCGACATCCTCGTCCTGCCCGGAATAGGTCCCGCCCGCGATGGTCACGGCCCCGGCGGCGGGATTTTCGCTGATGATGCGCTCGCGCTCTTCCTCGGTGAAGCTCAGGACGCGGACATCGAGCGTCGAGGCAAGCTCCTGCACCTGCGGCGTGGGATGCGAGCTGCAGGTGGCGTAGCCGTCGGCCTGGTTGTTGCGCAACGCGTCGGGCGCGCCCGCAAGCTCCATCTCCGGCATGTCGAGATCGTCGCTCAGATCGAGCAGATCGAGCACCGTCGCGGTCTGAGTGGCACAGAAGGTGCCCGTGCCGCCCGGGATGAAGGTATGCCCGGCGAGGTCGGAGACGCTCTCGATGCCGCTATCGTCGCGGACGACGAAATGGATCGTGATGAAGGGCATCGGAAACAGCGTGCGGATGCCGTCGTAATCCCCGCCCTGGTCGAAGGGCTCGTTGCCGGCGAAGGCGTCGTCGATCAGGTTGGGCGGCGAGGTGAACAGGAAGGCGCCGGGGCGCGTGCCGGCCTCCATCACGTTCTGCACCGAGCCCTGGCTCTCCTCGACTGTGGGGCGGATGTCGCCATCGCTCTCGGCGCGCAGCATCTCGGCGAGCTGCACGGTCATCACGTAATAGGACGACGACGAGGATGCCGATTTCAGCGTCAGCTGCGTGTCGGCCAGCGCGGGCGCCACCGCCGCGACCCCCGCAACCCCGAGCGCGGCCGCGGCGCGGCGCGTCGTCAAAAGCGTTATCCTGCCGGTCATGTCTCTCTCCTCCCTCGTTGCGGCACCTCGCGAAGGCACCCGGCCGGCACCCGTCGCCAGCCTCGATGCCCATCGGTAGCAACGCCGCCAGGGGAAGGCAACGCAAGAGGCCGGGCGCGCGCGCCCGGCCTCGCATTCGCCCGCAATGCCGGGGCTCAGTCCTCGTCGATCGACACCGCGACGAAACGCGGTTCGCCGCCGCGCTGGATCAGCAGCAGGATCGAGCTGCGCCCGGCCTCGCGCGCCGACTCGATGCGATCGGCGAGTTCGGCCGGCGTGGTGACCGACCGCTGGCTCGCCTGGGTGATCACGTCGCCGGGCATCACGCCCTTCTCTTCCGCGTCGCTGCCCGCAGCGACATCCTCGACGACGATGCCCTCGATATCCTCGGCCAGCCCCAACTCTTCGCGCATTTCCGCGCTCAGCGTCGCCACGGTGAGACCGATCATCTGGTCCTCTTCGCGGGTTTCGGGCGGCTCGGCCTCCATCTCCTCTTCCTCCTCGGCGGCGCTGCCGGTGGCGAGTTCGCGGCGCCCGAGTTCGACGGTGAGCGTGAGCATGTCGTCGTCGCGGAACACCTCGAGATCGACCTCGCGGCCCACCTCGGCATCGCCGACGCGGCGCACGAGCATGTTGGTGTCCTCGATCTCGACCCCGTCGAACCCGACGATCACGTCGCCGGCCTCGATGCCCGCGTCACGCGCCGGGCCGTCGGGCACATCGGTCACCATCGCGCCCGCGGTGCTGTCGAGGCCGAGCGCCTCGGCCATGTCGTCGGTCACGTTCTGGATCTGCACGCCGAGCCAGCCGCGCCGGGTCTCGCCGAATTCCTGAAGCTGGGCTATCACGGGCTCGACGACATTCGACGACATCGCGAAACCGATTCCGACCGAGCCGCCCGTGGGCGACAGGATCGCGGTGTTCACACCGATGACCTCGCCATCCATGTTGAACAGCGGCCCGCCCGAATTGCCGCGATTGATCGCCGCGTCGGTCTGGATGAAGTCATCATAGCCACCCTGCAGGACCCGGCCGCTGGCCGAGATGATCCCGGCCGAGACCGAGAAGCCCTGCCCCAGCGGGTTGCCCATCGCCACCACCCAGTCGCCCACGCGCGAGGCGTCGGCGTCACCGAAGCTGACATAGGGCAGCTCGACATCGGCCTCGACCTTGAGCAGCGCGATGTCGGTCTGATCATCCGTGCCGACGACCTCGGCGGGCAGCTCCTCGCCCTCGAAGAACTCGATCAGGATCTCGTCGGCCTGCTCGATGACGTGGTTGTTGGTGACGATGTAGCCGTCCTCGGAAATCACGAATCCCGAGCCCAGCGCCTCGCCGCGCCGGCCTTCGGGGCGGCCGTCATCGCCGTCCGGGCCGCCGAAGAAATCGCGGAAGAACTCTTCGAAGGGCGACCCTTCGGGCACGCGCGGCATGTCGCGCGAGGGCGCCTCGACGGTCGTGGTGGTGGTGATGTTGACAACAGCCGGGCTCACCGACTCGGCGAGATCGGCAAAGCTTTCCGGCGCCCCGGCGGGTTGGGCATTAGCGGCCTGCGCCACCAGCAGCGCGCCGCCGACCGCGATCCCGGTGACGGCACAGGTCACCTGTTGATAAGTGGAGGGGCGCGTCGTCGCCTCGGATTCCATGGAGATCTCCTTTCCTGACGGTGACCGGCTTGCGCGTCACCTGCATGCACACCCTGCACAGATAGGGCGCTTGCGATAGCACTCAAAGAACTCACACGGTCTCAAGAGCGTGTGAGTCGTGCGGCGGCACACCGCTCACGCCCCGAGCCCGCGCGCGAGCCACAGGAGCATGACGCCGATGGCGATGGCGCCGAGTCCGATGAGGCGGCGCGTCTCGACCGGCATCCGCGCCACCAGCGCGAGCATGTCCTCAATGCGCGAAGGGGCCAGTGCGAACACCAGCCCCTCCACGACGAGCACCAGCCCGATGGCCAGAACCACGACGCCCATCACTGGGCGGCAGGCTCCAGCGCGTCGGCGCCGAGCCGCAGCTCGTCACCGAGCCGCGCTTCCCCCTCGGGATCGGTCGCGTCATCCTCGTCGACATCGGCATCGGGCATCACGGCCTCGAGCGCCTGCGTGCCGTCACTGCGCAGGTAGCGGAAGAACTCGCTGTCCGGGCGCATGACCATGGTCGAATTCTCGCCCCGCAGCGCGCGCTCATAGGAGGTGAGCGAACGGGTGAAGGCGAAGAACTCCTCGTCGCGACCGAACGCTTCGGCATAGATCGCGTTGCGTTCCGCGTCGGCCTCGCCGCGGACCACTTCCGCCTCGCGCTCGGCGGTGGAGACGATCTCGGTCACAGTCCGGTCGGCGAGAGCGCGCACACGCTGCGCCGCCTCTTCACCGCGGGCGCGCTCGTCGGCGGCCTCGCGTTCGCGCTCGGCACGCATCCGCGCATAGGTGGCCTCGAGGTTCTGCTCGGGCAGGTCCGTGCGCGTCAGCCGAACATCGACGACCTCGACGCCCAGCGTCGCCGCCTCGCGCCGCGCCAGATCGCGGATCCGGTTCATCAGCGCCGTGCGGTCCTCCGAAAGCACCGCGCCCGAGGGCACCGAGCCGAGCACTTCGCGGATCGCGGCGTTCATGATCCGCTCCATCCGCCCCTGCGCGGCTTCCACGCCTTCCACGCCCACGGACTCGCGAAACCGCACCGTGTCCACGATGCGCCAGCGCGCGAAGGCGTCCACGATCAGACGGCGATCGTCGAGCGGCGTGACCTCGAGCGGCTCCGACTGCAGGCCGAGGATGCGGCTGTCATAGCGCACCACCTCCTGCACGATCGGCAGCTTGAAGTGCAGCCCCGGCTCCTCGCGCATCTGCTTGACCTGGCCGAACTGCAGCACCAGGACGTTCTGGCGCTCATCGACCACATAGACCGACGCCAGGCCCAGCGCCCCGAGGATCACGAGCACCGGCAGGAGAAACATCGAAACACGCATCAGTTGCCTCCCGTGAAGCTGGTGGTCGTGCCGGTGCCGGCACCGCTCGCTCCGACGGCCTGGGTGGTGCGTTCACGCACCTCGCGGGCCTCTTCCTCGGAGTAGTCCTCGTCATTGTCGTTGTCATCGCGCGAACTGCGGGTGCGCTGCAGCTCGTTGAGCGGCAGGTAGGGCACCACGCCGGAGCCCCCGGCCTCGCCGCCGGAAACGCCGTCGAGCAGGACCTTGTCCATGTCGCCGAGCACGTTCTCCATGGTCTCGAGATACATCCGTCGGCGGGTGACCTCGGGCGCGTTGACGTATTCGTCGTAGACCGCGACGAAGCGGCTGGCCTCGCCCTCGGCGACGTTGACGACCCGCGCGCGGTAGCCCTCGGCGGCCTCGCGCACCTCTGCTGCATCACCGCGCGCGCCGGCGAGGACGCGGTTGGCGTAGGCGTCGGCCTGCCGCTCCAGCCGGTCACGCTCCTGGCGCGCCGCCTGCACTTCGCGGAAGCTGTCGATCACCTCCTGGGGCGGGTCGGCGCGGTCGAAGTTGATCCGGATGATGTTGACACCCGACTCGTAGCTGTCGAGCGTGCCCTGTACCGCCTGGCGCAGATCCGCCGCGATGGCGCCGCGATCGCGGTTGAGGATCGGCGAGAGCTCCGAGCGCGCGATGATGTCGCGCATCGCGGATTCCGACACCGCGCGCACCGTGTTCGTCGGATCGGCGAGGTTGAACAGGAAATTGGGCGGGTTCGCCACGTTCCACACCACCTCGAACTCGACATCCACGACCGCCTCGTCGCGGGTCAGCATGAGCCCGGTGTCGAGCCCGGCACGCTCGACACCGACCTCGGTGACGCGTTCGCCGGTCACCTGCACGATCTCGTGCGTGATGATCGGCCAGGGCGCGAAGTTCAGGCCCGGCTGTCCGGTGCTGTAGTACTGGCCGAACATCAGCTCGACCGAGCGCTCCTCGGGATTGACCGAGTAGATCGAATTGAACGCCCAGAGCCCCGCGATGAGCAGCGCGCCGATGCCGATCACACCGCGCGACGGCATGCCGGGGCCACCCCCACCATCGCCGCCATCGCCGCTGCCACCGCCGCGACCGCCCATCAGCACCTTGAGCTGCTTCTGACCCTTCTTGACGAGATCGTCGATCTCGGGGATCTGCGGCCCGCCGCCGCCGGAGCCGCCGCCGCCGCGAGGCGGTTCGCCGCGCGGGCCGTCACCGCGCCCGCCTCCGCGACCGCCGCCGCCCCATGGTCCACCACTGTTTGACATTGACTTTACCTGCTTTCATTGAACTGAAGACTGCAACGCGATCCACCGGGCAACCGGCGCCGCGTCATGTGGATCGGATCGGAACCTTCATCGTGACCAGCTCCTCCGCCATTGTCGGGTGAACGGCCATGGTGCGGTCGAAGTCCTCCTTGGTCGCGCCCATCCCGAGCGCGATCGCCGCGAGCTGGATCATCTCCCCCGCGCCGTCCGCGACGATGTGACATCCGAGAACCACCCGGGTCGCACGGCTCACCACGAGCTTCATCATCGCACGATCGTCCCGTCCCGCAAAGGCCGAATGCATCGGGCGAAACGCCGCGGCATAGATCTCGACGGGCTCGCGCGCTGCCGCTTCCTCCTCGCTCAGCCCGACCGAACCGATTTCCGGGCGGGTGAACACCGCGCTCGCCACCAACGCATGATCTACGGCGCGCGGGTTCGCACAGAAGACCGTGCGCGCAAAGGCCTCACCCTCGCGGATCGCCACCGGGGTGAGATTGACGCGGTCGGTCGCATCGCCCACGGCGTAGATCGACGGCACCGCGGTCTGCGAATACGCGTCCACCGGCACCTCCCCGCGCGCGCCGAGCGCAACGCCCGCCGCCTCGAGCCCGAGCCCGCCCGTATTCGGCGCGCGCCCGGTGGCGTAGAGCACCTGCTCGAAGACGCGGCTGCGGCCCCGCGTGTCGGTGACCCGAAACCCGTCCGCGACACGCTCGATCGCCTCGACATCGGTCTCGACCTCGAGCCCCACGCCATGCGCGCGCATCGCCGCGGCGACGTGCCCGCGCGCCTCGTCATCGAAACCGCGCAGGATCTGCCCGCCGCGGTAAAACTGCGTCACATCGACGCCTAGGCCATTGAAAATGCAGGCGAACTCGCTCGCGATATAGCCACCGCCGACGACCAGCAGGCTGCGCGGCAGCGCATCGAGGTGAAACACGTCATCGGAGGTCATCACCCCCGCTTCGGCGGCCCGCCCCGGCACCCAGGGCCGCCCGCCCGTCGCCACCAGGATGTGGCGCGCACGCAGCCGGCGCCCGTCCGACAGCGCCACGGTGTGCGCATCCTCGATCGTGGCGCGCGCGTCGTATGTCGACACCCCGGCGCGCTCGAGATTGCCGCGATACACCCCTTCGAGCCGCGCGAGTTCGGCCTGCATCGCAGCGCGAAACCGCGGCCAGTCGAAGGCGCCCGTCTCAGCGCCCCAGCCATAGGCGCGCGCATCCGCCATCGCCGTCGGGAAATCCGCCGCGAACACCATCAGCTTCTTGGGCACGCAACCGCGGATCACGCAGGTGCCCCCCATGCGGTCCTGTTCGGCGAGCGCGACCGACGCGCCGCCCTCGGATGCCGCGATGCGCGCCGCACGCACCCCGCCGGAGCCGCCGCCGATCACGAAAAGGTCATAGTCGAAAGCCATTCAGCACTCCGCTTCCCGCCGCCGGCGGGCCGTTCAAAGATCGTCGCGAAAGATGTTCTCCCGCTCGTCGAAATCGATTCGCTCATGCGTCACCGCGCCGGTGGCGCCGTCGCGGATCTCCACCCGCCCGTCGCCATGGCCGATCACCACCCGGTCGCACATGCCCACGAAGAGCCCGTTCTCCACCACGCCGGGCACCTGGTTTAGCTGCAGGGAGAGCGCGCCCGGCGCGCCGATGCGGCGCAGCGACAGATCGAGGATGTGATTGCCCTCGTCGGTGCGGTAGGGCGCGTCATCCGCCATCCGCAGCGCGATTTCGCGCCCCATCACGTCGGCGCCCGCGAGGACCTCGTCGACATGCGCGCGGGTCGAAGACAATCCGAAGGGGATCACCTCGACCGGCAGCGCAAAGGCACCAAGCGCCGCGACCTCCTTGGTCGCGTCGGTGATCACGACCAGGCGCTCGGAGGCCGCCGCGACGATCTTCTCGTGCAGGAGCGCGCCGCCGCCGCCCTTTATGAGATCGAGCGCAGCGTCGAACTCGTCGGCACCGTCAATGGTCAGATCGAGCCAGCCAGCCTCGTCGAGCGTGGTCAACGGAATGCCCTCGGTGCGCGCCTGCTGTGCGGTGCGCTGCGAGGTCGGCACACCCATGATCTTCAGCCCGTCTTCGCGCACCATCCGCCCGAGACAGCGCACCATCCAAGCTGCTGTCGAGCCCGTTCCGAGCCCGACGCGCATCCCGTCTTCCACGCTATCCGCCGCATGCTGCGCGGCTGAGAATTTCGCCCGCTCCGCGGCGGACCGTGCTGCCGTCATGCCGACCCCGACTTACCTTGCCTTGATATAGGGCAGACAGACGCGCTTCGCGAGAGCAAATCGGCCGCATCGGGCCGGGTGCGTCACTGCTGGATCGACTCGAGATAACGGTTGATTGCCACGACCTTGACCGGCACCTGCGGGCGGCGCCCATCGGGCAGCTCGACCCGCGTGAGCGGCCCGTCCATCAGCAGCGCATAACGGGGCATGTCGCTCGCCGCGATCTCGTGGAGCCCCTGCCCGTAGCCCTCGAGCCGCGCCAGCAGCAGCCCGGTGGGGAACGCGCCGTCATTGTTCGCGCTAAGCCGCGTCAGGTCCGGCGCATCGGGATGCGCGCCATCGGTGCCGCCGGGGCCGTGGCAGGCCGCGCAGTAATCCTCGTAGAGCGTGTGCCCGGCCTGCGCCGACGGTCGCGGTGTGCAGGCCACGATCACCGCCGCCACCGCGACGAGCGCCGCCGCGCCGCTCAGGACTGGTGCTGCTCGCATGAATGCCTCCCTGGTCACGATGCGGTGAGTCTATCGCAAGGCGCACGCGGATGCATTCGCCTTGTGCAGCGCCGGGGACCGGCACTGCGCGTCGGTTTCGGGCATGACACGCGTGACGCGGCGCGCCAGACAGGGCAGGAACGGAGGCCATGATGCTCACGCTGCACTACGCGCCCGACAATGCCTCGCTCATCGTGCGCCTCGCGCTCGAGGCTGCGGGGGCACCCTATACGACCCGCCTCGTCGATCGCGGCGCGCGCACCCAGCGCGGTGCGGCCTATCGCCGGCTCAACCCGGCCGGCCGCATCCCCGCGCTCGAGACGCCCGACGGGCCGGTTTTCGAGACCGGGGCGATCCTGCTCTGGCTCGCGGAGCGGCATCCGGGGCTCGGCCCCGACGCGCAGGAACCGCAGCGCGGCGCGTGGCTGTCCTGGCTGTTCTTCGTCTCCAATACGCTGCACGCCGACATGCGCGCGCTGTTTTATCCCGAGGACTACGCCCCCGCCGGCGCCGCGCAGGCGCATCACGCCCTGACGGCGCGCCGCCTCGCGCATCATCTCGCACTGATCAACGCGCACGCCCCGATCGCGCCGCACAGGCCCGGCGGGCTCGAATTCTATCTGGCCTGCTGCCTGCGCTGGGGCGCGCTTTATCCACAGGGCGGCACCGGCTGGTTCGACCTCAAAGCCACGCCGGCGCTGGCCGGACTTGCCCGCGCCCTCGACGGCCACCCCGCCGCGCTGGCCGCCGCCCGCGCCGAGGGCCTCGGCCCGACACCCTTCTCCGCCCCGTCCCCCGCCGTGCCACACGAAGGCAGCGCAACCTGAAAGGTCCGCCCGATGTTCCTGTCCGTGTTCGAACTTTTCAAGATCGGCATCGGTCCGTCGTCAAGCCACACCATGGGTCCGATGGTGGCGGCGGCGCGGTTTCTGCACACACTGCGCGGCTCGCCCTTCAGGGCGGAGGGGCTGCGCGCCTCGCTGCATGGCTCGCTGGCCTTCACGGGCGGCGGCCACGGCACCGACCGCGCCGTGATGCTGGGCCTCGTAGGCTTCACGCCAGAAGATTTCGACGCCGCCGCCGCCGAGACCGCGCTGGCCGATCTGCGCCGCAGCGGCCGCGTCGCGCCGCCGGGCCTCGGCCCGCTCGCCTTCGATCCGGCGCGTGACCTCGTTTTCGACTACGGCCCGGCCCTGCCCGGCCACGCCAACGGGCTCATCCTCACCGCGACCGACGCGCAGGGCGACGCGCTCCTGCAGGAAACATACTACTCCATCGGCGGCGGCTTCGTGCTCACGGCCGCGGAGCACGCCGCGGGCCGCGACGGCGCGGGGCGCCTCGACGTGCCGTACCCCTTCGAGTCGGCCGGCGAAATGCTCGCCATGGCGAGCGACAGCGGGCTGAGCATCGCAGCGATGAAGCGCGCCAACGAGCTGCGCGTGCGCGACTCCGCGGCGATTGATGCGGGCATCGCGCGGATCTGGGCGGTGATGGCCGACTGCATCGATCGCGGGCTCGCCGCCGAGGGCACGCTGCCGGGCGGGCTGCGGGTGCGCCGCCGGGCGGGGGCAATCCATGCCCGGCTGCGCGCCGAGCACGGCAACAACCTCGCCGCGCCGCATATCGTCAATGACTGGATGAGCGTCTACGCGATGGCCGTCAACGAGGAGAACGCCGCGGGTGGACAGGTCGTCACGGCGCCGACCAACGGCGCGGCCGGGGTGGTCCCCGCGGTGATCCGCTACTGGCTCGATCATGTGCCGGGGGCCTCGCGCGCGCGGCTCGCGGAGTTCCTGCTCACCGCCGCCGCGATCGGCGGGCTCGTCAAGCACAACGCCTCGATCTCGGGCGCCGAATGCGGCTGCCAGGCCGAGGTGGGCGCGGCGGCAGCGATGGCGGCGGCGGGGTTCGCCGCGGTCATGGGCGGCACGCCAGCGCAGGTCGAGAACGCCGCCGAGATCGCGCTCGAACACCATCTCGGCATGACCTGCGACCCGGTGGCGGGGCTCGTGCAGGTGCCCTGCATCGAGCGCAACGCGCTCGGCGCGATCAAGGCCGTCTCGGCGGCGAGCCTCGCCCTGCGCGGCGACGGGGAGCATTTCATGCCGCTCGACAACTGCATCAAGGCGCTGCGCGAGACGGGCGCCGACATGAGCGACAAATACAAGGAAACATCCCTCGGCGGCCTCGCCGTGAACGTCCCGAACTGCTGACGCACGGGTTTCGACGTGGTCCGGGGCGTCACCCGCGCGCTGGCGCGCGGGTATCGCCGGGGCGAACGGAGCAATTGCACGAAGTCGCGCGACATGCTCTAGAGCGCGTCGCTTCCTTTCGGATTCAGGATTCCCAGATCGGCCATGATGTGGTTCCCGTCCCTTGAGGCAGATATTGGGGTCACAGATGGGCAAGCCACATCCGATAGAACTTCGAACGCGGGTT
>LFCJ01002911.1_pt1 | contig 12436 bp, 9 predicted proteins | sample 643141 | NCBI WGS metagenome assembly LFCJ01 (sample SAMN03766243, study PRJNA286221) | soda lake metagenome | biome: soda lake; feature: Kulunda steppe; material: water; isolation source: sample B1-Br-g2 brine of Lake Bitter-1 | place: Russia: Kulunda steppe | collected 2010-07 | reverse complement strand
CGGGCAGGTCCTGATGACCGGGGTCGATGACAAGCCGCTCCTGATGCTCGACAGGGTCGGGGAGGGGCGGCTGGCGCTTCTGGCCTCGGATCACGCCTGGTTGTGGCATCGCGGCTTCGAGGGCGGCGGCCCGCAGCTCGACCTGCTGCGCCGGCTCGCGCACTGGACGATGGAGGAGCCCGAACTCGAGGAGGAGGCCCTCACGGCGACGGCCGATGGCCAGACCGTAACCGTCACGCGCCGCACCCTCGAAGACAGCGCCGCCCCCGTCACCGTCGAGGCCCCGGACGGCGAGACCGACGAGCTCGCGCTCGAGGAAGCCGCGCCGGGGCGTTTCACCGCGGAGTGGGAGGCCGGGGATATCGGGCTCTACCGGCTCGATGACGGCGCGCATGAGGCGGTGGTCGCCGTCGGGCCGTCGTCGCCGCGCGAGTTCGAGGAAACCATCGCCACCAGCGAGAAGATCGCGCCGCATGTCGAGGCGACGCGCGGTGGCGTATTCCGCGTCGAGGACGGACTGCCCGATATCCGCGACGTGCGCGAGGGCCGTGCGGCGGCGGGGCGCGGCTGGCTGGGGCTGACGCCGCGCGATGCATATCTGACCACCGATCTGTCGCGCGGGCCGCTGCTGCCCGGCTGGGCGTGGCTGCTGATCGCGGCGGCGCTGGCGCTGGCGGCTTGGCTGCGCGAGGGGCGGCGCTGAGCGATGTGCGGGCGGATCGCGATCGGCGACATGAGTTGGGAGGATTTCGACGCCTGGCTCGCCATTCGCCCCGCCGACCGCCCGATCCCGGGGCGCTATAATGTCCCGCCCACGCGCGAGGTTCCGATCGCGTATCGCGACGGCGCGGGGCTGCAGGGTGCCTTCGCGCGCTGGGGGCTGGTGCCGCACTGGCATCGCGGGGCACTCTCCGGGATGCGGTTTTCGACCTTCAACGCCCGCGCCGAGGACGCCGCGCGCAAGCCCGCCTTTCGCGACGCCTGGCGCGGTGGCCGCTGTCTCGTGCTGGCGCGGGGATACTATGAGTGGAAGCGCGACGGCGACAGCAAGCAGCCCTTCTTCATCCATCCGGCGGGGAACGCGCCGGGGCTCGTTTTCGCGGGGTTGATGACGCGCGTCGCGCTGCCCGATTTCGAGGGGGCCAGCTGCGCAGTGCTCACCGAACCCGCCGATGGCGACCTCGCCGCCATCCATCACCGCATGCCGGTGACCCTCGCCCCGGAGGCCGTCGCGGGATGGCTCGCCGGCGCGGAGCTCGGGGACGTCGCGCGGCTGGCGGTGACGGCGCGTGTGCATCACCCGGTTGCCGCGCGGGTGGGCAATGTGCGCAATGACGATGCCGGGCTGATCGCGCCGGCCGGTTAGGCCCTTGCCCCGGCGCGGGCCGGCGGCGAGGATGGCACGCGACGAAGGGGGCCGGCCATGGATACCACGACACTGCGCAATCTCGAAACCATCGAGCGGCGGCTGTTGTGGCTCTCGCAATGGACCATCCATCACGCCAACGTGCTGCGCGCGAAATCCGAGGGCGATGTGAAGGTGGGCGGGCATCAGGCGAGTTGCGCGTCGATGACGACGCTGATGACGGCGCTCTATTTTCATACCCTGCGCCCGCAGGACCGCGTCGCGGTCAAGCCGCACGCCTCCCCGGTGTTCCATGCCGCGCAGTATCTGATGGGCAATCAGAGCCGCGACCAGCTCGAGCGGTTTCGCGGCTGGGGCGGGGCGCAGTCCTATCCCTCGCGCACCAAGGACGTGGATGATGTCGATTTCTCCACCGGCTCGGTGGGGCTGGGGGCCGCGATGCCGGCCTTCGCGGCGATGGTGCAGGATTACGTCCACGCGCACGGCTTCGCGCAGGGGCCCGAGGGCCGGATGGTCGCGCTGGTGGGCGATGCCGAGCTCGACGAGGGCAATATCTACGAGTGCCTGCAGGAAGGCTTCAAGCAGGGGCTGCGCAACACCTGGTGGGTGATCGACTACAACCGCCAGAGCCTCGACGGGGTGGTGCGCGAGGGGCTGTGGCAGCGCATCGAGCGGATCTTCGAGGCCTTCGGCTGGCGCGTGGTGCGGCTCAAATACGGCGCGCAGCAGGAGGCGGCTTTCGCGGAGCCGGGCGGAGAGGCACTGCGCGGCTGGATCGATGCCTGCCCCAACGATCTCTACTCGGCGCTGACCTTTCAGGGCGGGGCGGCCTGGCGCGCGCGGCTGATGGCGGATCTGGGCGATCAGGGGCCGGTCTCGACGCTGCTCGACCGGCGCTCGGACGATGATCTCGCCGCGCTGATGACGGATCTCGGCGGCCATTGCCTGCGCACGCTGTGCGAGGGCTTCGACAGCGTCGCGGATGACTGCCCGACCGTCTTCATCGCCTACACCACCAAGGGCCGCGGCACGCCGCTCGCCGGGCACAAGGACAACCATGCCGGGATGATGACGGCGGCACAGATGCAGACGCTGCGCGACCGGCTCGCCGTGCCCGAGGGCGCGGAATGGGAGCCGCTCGCCGGGGTGGAGGATGCGGATGCGCTGCGCGCCTTCCTGCGCGAGGTGGCGTTCTTCAGGCCCGGACCGCGGCGCCTCCGGGCCCCGGCCGTGCCGGTTCCCGCGTTTGATGCGCCCGCCGACAAGGTGCTGTCCACGCAGGCGGGTTTCGGCAAGGTTCTCGATGCGCTCGCGAAATCCGACAGCGCGCTGGCGGAGCGGATCGTGACGACCTCGCCGGATGTGACGGTCTCGACGGGACTCGGCCCCTGGGTCAACCGTCGGGGCCTGTTCGCGCGCGATGCCCAGCCCGACACCTACCGCGACCAGAAGATCCCCTCGACGCAGAAATGGGGCTTCGGGCCCACCGGCCAGCATATCGAGCTCGGCATCGCGGAGATGAACCTGTTCCTGCTCCTGGGCGCGGCGGGGCTGTCGCACAGCCTGTTCGGCGCGCGGCTGCTGCCGGTGGGCACGGTGTATGACCCGTTCGTCGCGCGCGGGCTCGATGCGCTCAACTATGCCTGCTACCAGGATGCGCGCTTCGTCATCGCGGGCACACCCTCGGGGGTGACGCTCGCGCCGGAGGGCGGCGCGCATCAGTCGGTGGGCACGCCGCTCATCGGGATGAGCCAGGATGGGCTCGCGGCGTTCGAGCCGGCCTTTCTCGACGAGCTCGCGCTGATCATGGGCTGGGCCTTCGACTACCTGCAGCGCGACGGCGAGGGCGACCCGGACGAGCGCACCTGGCTGCGCGACGAGACCGGCGGCTCGGTCTATCTGCGCCTGTCCACGCGCCCCGTCGAGCAGCCCCTGCGCCGTCACGATCCCGATTTCGCGCAGCAGGTCATCGACGGGGCCTACTGGCTGCGCGCGCCGGGGCCGAATTGCGAGCTGGTGATCGCCTATCAGGGCGCGGTGGCGCCCAACGCCATCGAGGCGGCGGGCCGAATCATGGGCGACCGACGCGATATCGGCGTGCTCGCCGTGACTTCGGCGGACCGGCTCAATGCCGGCTGGACGGCGGCGCGCCGGGCGCGGGCGCGCGGCCACGCCGATGCGGCGAGCCATATCGAGCGGCTGCTCGCGCCGCTGCCGCCGCATTGCACGCTGATCACCGTGATCGACGGTCACCCCGCGACGGTGTCATGGCTCGGCGCGGTGGCCGGGCACCGGACCGTTCCGCTCGGGGTGGAGCATTTCGGCCAGAGCGGCACCATCGCCGATCTGCACGGCCACTTCGCCATCGACGCGGAGGCGATCGTGGACGCGGCCTCGAACATCGTGCCGGGCCGGCCGGTCGCGCTGCGCGGGGGGCGCTGAGCTCAGGCCGGGTCGAGCACCTCGAGCGACAGGATCGTGGGCAGGTGCCGCGCGATCTCGCGCCAGTAATCGCCCTCGTCACTGCTCGCGAAGACGGAGCCGCTATTGGTGCCGAAATAGACCCCGGCGGGGCTGCGGGCATCGCCGGTCATCGCCTGGCGCAGCACCGTGAAGAAGCACCCCTCCTGCGGCAGCCCCGCGCGCAGCGCCTCCCAATTCGCGCCGCCATCGCGCGAGCGCCACACCGCCGCGGCGGCGTCGGGCGGGAAGCGCCCGGTCATGTCGCCATTGAGTGGGATCGTCCAGATCGTGTCGGGGTCGCGCGGATGCACCCGGATCGGAAAGCCGAAGGTCGAGGGCAGGCCCGGCGTGATGTCGTCCCAGTGCCGGCCGCCATCGGGCGAGCGCCAGACCCCGTGATGGTTCTGCTGATAGAGGATGTCCTGCCCGCCCGGCGCGCGGACCATGGCGTGGACGCAGTGCCCGATCTCGCCATCCGCCGGCGCGGCGGGGTGATCGTGCCCGGTGTGACCGGCGGCATTCGACAGCCGGTTGCGCCGTTGCCAGCTCGCACCGCCGTCCTCGGTGGCGAACACCCCCGCCGCCGAGATCGCGACCCAGAGTCGGGCCGCATCGGCCGGATCGGGCACGATCGTGTGCAGCGTGAGCCCCGCCGCGCCCGGCTGCCAGCTCTGCGCGGAGGGGTGATCGGTGAGCCCGTCGATGCGGTGCCAGCAGCGGCCACCATCTTCGCTCGCGATGAGCGCGGCGGGTTTCGTCCCCGCGAAGAGCCGGCCATGGGCATGGCACAGTGACCAGACCTGCGTGAACCCGGCGAAGGGCAGCGGCTCGGGCCGCCAGCCGATCATCGCCGCGAAACCGGCGTCAGTCTCGGCCCAGTCATCCATCTCGCCCCGCGTCAGCCGGGTCAGCACCCAGCTCGCGCCGCCATCCTCCGAGCGCCAGATCCCCGCGCCGTGAAAGTCGCTGCCGCCGCCGGCCCAGAGCATGCCGCTGTCCGCATCGCCGATGACATGGTTGATCGGCCAGCCGTCGCAGAACGGCCCGCGCACCTGCCAGTGCGACCGCTCCGGATCCCCGATGAGCACAAAGGCACCCTTGGTGGTGCCGACAAGAAGGACCGGACCCTGCGCCGTCATGGGGCCACCCTTTTGGGCGAGAATACCACCTGGCGGCGCGGCGGCCAAGCGCGGTGTCGCGCGGTGCGATGCGGGCTGCTAGGGGTTGCCGGTGGAGCGATTGCGGGGGCGTGCGCGATGGATGCGCTGGTGATACTCGATTTTGCGGGCGTGGCGCTGTTCGCGGCGACCGGGGCGCTCGCCGCCTCGCGCAAGCAGCTCGATATCATCGGTTTCGCGTTCCTCGCAACGGTGACGGGGATCGGCGGGGGCACCGCGCGCGACCTGATTCTCGGCGTGCCGGTCTTCTGGGTGGGTCAGCCGGTCTATATCCTCGCCTGCGTCGGCACGGCGGTGGCGATCTATTTCGCCGCGCATCTCATCGAGTGGCGCTTTCGCTGGCTGTTGTGGCTCGATGCGATGGCGCTGTCGGCCTACGGTGTGTTCGGCGCGCACAAGGGGCTGGAGGTGACCGGCTCGCCGGTGGTGGCGGTGGTGATGGGGATGATGACCGGGACGCTGGGCGGCATCCTGCGCGATGTGCTCGCCAATGAGCCGTCGGTCCTGCTGCGTCGCGAAATCTATATCTCGGCCGCGCTCGTCGGGGCGGGGGGGTATCTCGTCGCGCTCATGCTGGACCTGCCGCTGGCGCTGGCCGCCGGGACCGGCTTCGTCGCCGCCTTCGCCCTGCGCAGCGGGGCGCTCGCTTTCGGCTGGACCCTGCCACAATACCGGCCGCGCGCCGGGCGGGATTCCGACAGCTCGACGGACTGACGCGCCCGGGTCGACAGGTGCGCCCGGCGGCTGCGGCCTTTGTGACGGTATCGCTCGAGGCGTGGGCAGTGCACAAGCGCACAGATATGGTGCGGATCACGGTAATTGTGCGCGTCGCCCGCGGCTTTATGTCTGCCTCGACACAAATGGAGGCTCCCATGTCCGCGAAACTGACGATCGTATTCTACTCGACCTATGGCACGAACCGCGCCGTCGCCGAGATCGCCGCCGAGGCCGCGCGCGCCGCGGGGGCGGAGGTGCGCCTGCGCCGCGTGCCCGAAACCGCGCCGCAGGAGGTGATCGACGGGCAGGAGCCCTGGAAGGCCGAGCAGAAGCGCCAGACCGCGTTCGAGGTCGCGACCCCCGGCGACATGGACTGGGCGAGCGCCTATCTCGTGATCTCGCCGACACGCTTCGGGACCGTCACGAGCCAGATGCGCGCCTTCATCGACACGCTCGGCGGGTTGTGGGGCGAGGGCAAGCTCGCCAACAAGGCGGCGAGCGCGATGACGTCGGCGCAGAACCGCAATGGCGGCCAGGAGAGCACGCTGCTCGGGCTCTACACCACGTTCATGCATTGGGGCGCCGTGATCGTCGCGCCGGGCTACACCGATCCGGTGGTGTTCGAGACCGGCGGCAATCCCTACGGCTTCAGTCATGATGCCGGAACCGAGCTGACGGATGCCGACAAGGCGCATATCCGCCACCAGGCAACGCGGCTCGTCGAGATGGCTGGCCGCATCGCGGGCTGAGCCGTCACTCCCACCAGCGGTCCACCGTCGCGATGTCGGCGTCGGACCAGCCGAGGTGATGGGCGAGTTCGTGCACGTAGACATGCGTGACGAGCTCGCCCAGAGCCACATCGCCGCGCGCGATCCATTCCTCGAGAATGGGGCGGCGGTAAAGCCAGATCGTGTCGGGGTGATCCGGCTGATCCATCACCGATTTCTGTGTCAGCGGGGTGCCGTCATAGAGGCCGGTGAGCTCGAACGGATCGTTCATCCCCATCTCGTCGAGCGTCGCGTCGTCCGCGAAATCGACGACGCGGATCAGAACCCCTTGCGCGGCACGCCGGAACCGCTCCGGCAGGGCGGCGATCGCGGCATCGGCGAGCGCTTCGAAATCCTCGAGTGAAGGTGCCGTCTGCCCGGCCCAGTCCTCGGCCATCACGGTCTCCCTGCCGGCTGCATCGGTCCTCTGTATGGACAAAATGCGCCCGGTGTGAAAGAGCACCCGCGCAACAGGAGGACGTGATGACCGTCGCCCGCTTCGCCCCGTCGCCGACCGGCTATCTGCATATCGGCAATCTGCGCACCGCGCTGTTCAATTTCCTGATCGCGCGCAAGGCGGGCGGGACCTTCATCCTGCGCCTCGACGACACCGATCCGGAGCGCTCGCGCCCCGAATATGCCGATGCGATCCGCGAGGATCTGCGCTGGCTCGGGCTCGACTGGGACCGCGAGGAACGTCAGTCGCAGCGGCTCGACCGCTATACGGCGGCGGCCGAGCGACTGCGCGCCGATGGGCGACTTTACGAGTGTTTCGAGACCCCGGAGGAGCTCGAGCTCAAGCGCCGGACCCAGCTTTCGGCCGGCAAGCCGCCGGTCTATGACCGCGCCGCGCTCAAGCTGAGCGAGCCGGAAAAGGACGCGCTGCGCGCCGAGCGGGCAGGCCATTGGCGCTTCAGGCTCGATCAGGAGCGCATCACCTGGGATGACGGCATCCTGGGGCCGCAATCCATCGACGCGGCGAGCGTGTCGGACCCGGTGCTGATCCGTGGCGACGGGCAGGTGCTGTATACGCTGGCCTCGGTGGTGGACGATCTGGAGATGGGCATCACCGACGTGGTGCGCGGGGCCGATCACGTCACCAACACCGCCACGCAGATCCAGATCATGCGCGCGCTCGGCGGTGAGCCGCCGCGCTTTGCGCATCACAGCCTGCTGACCGGCGCGAAGGGGGAGGGGCTGTCGAAGCGGCTGGGCACGCTGGCGCTGCGCGATCTTCGCGCGCGGGGGATCGCGCCGATGGCGCTCACGTCGCTGATGGCGCGGCTCGGCTCGAGCCAGCCGGTAGAGCTGGCGGACTCGCTCGACGCGCTGGCCGCGGGGTTCGATCCGGGGCAGTTCGGCGCCGCGCCGACCAAGTTCGACGAGGGCGAGCTCGTCCCGCTGACGCGCCAGCACCTACAGTCGCTGCCCTACGAGGCGGTGCGCGGGCACATCCTCGCGCTCGGCGTGCCCGATGCGCAGGCGGAGCGGTTCTGGCGCGTCACCCGTGCCAATATCGACACGCTCGAGGATCTCGCGGATTGGTGGCGGCTGTGCCGCGAGGGGGCGGCGCCGGAGATCGCCGACGAGGACGCCGAGTTCGTCGCCGAGGCGCTCACCCTGCTGCCGGATCCGCCCTATGACGAGACGAGCTGGGGCGCATGGACCGCGGCGGTCAAGGAGCGCACGGGGCGCAAGGGCAAGGCGCTGTTCATGCCGCTGCGCAAGGCGCTGACGGGGCAGGGGCACGGGCCGGAGATGGCCGAGCTGATGCCGCTGTTGCAGCGCATCCGCGCACGCGAGGGCTGACGGCGCGCCCGGCCCGCCCGGTTGCGCGGGCCGGGCGCGCCGCCGCCCTCAGAAGGCGGGCTTGGTCTGGCGCCGGCGCTGCAGCGCGATCACGATGCCCAGCAGCAGAAGCGCGGGCAGGTAGAACACCTCCTGCGGCATGCGGTCGGCCGGGATCTGGACATTGGTGACCTCGACGGGGATGTCGGGGTCGTAGAAGTCGAAATTCATGAACTCGTCGTCATGCGGCGTGCCCGGCATCGGCTCATCGAGGATCATCCGGTCCTCCTCCGGCATCGGCACGAGCCCCTCGGCCTCGGCGCGTTCGGCGCCGGTGCGGTCGTCATCCTCGATATCGACGACGAGGGTAAAGGTTGTTGGCGTGCCCGTGTCGAAATCGGGCCCGGATATGGTGATGCGCACCTCGTCACCGGGCGCAGCCTCCCCGAGCACCTGCTCGACATCGACGGGATCGTGATCGGCGAAGGGCGCCTGCACCCTGTCGAGCCAGAAATTGGGCACGAAGAAGGTGAAGGCCACGAGCAGCAATGCGGCCGATTCGAGCTTGTAGGAGGGGGCGAGGAAGTAGCCCTGCGTGGCGGCGGCGAACATCAGCATCGCGAAGGTCGCGGTGACGAAGACGAGCGCGGCCTCGGCGAGGCCCGCCATCGTCCCCAGATCGATGCCGTAGAGGATCAGCGCCGGGTTGTAGATGAACAGGAACGGCAGGACGACCGTGCGCAGCGAATAGAAGAAGGCGACGACGCCGGTGCGGATGGGGTCGCCCCCCGACACGGCGGCGGCCGCGAAGCTCGCAAGACCCACTGGTGGCGTCACATCCGCCATGATGCCGTAATAGAACACGAACAGATGCGCCGCGATCAGCGGCACGATCAGCCCCTCCTGCCCTGCGACGCTCACCACCACGGAGGCCATCAGCGAGGAGACGACGATGTAGTTCGCCGTCGTCGGCAGGCCGAGCCCGAGGATCAGCGAGAACACCGCCACGAGCACCAGCATCAGGAAGAGCTGCCCGCCCGCGAGCACCTCGACGAGGCCGGCGAGCTCGGTGCCGATCGGGGTGCGGGTCACGGTGCCGACGATGATTCCGGCCGCGGCGGTGGCCACACCGATCCCGATCATGTTGCGCGCGCCGGTGATCAGGCCCTGCAGCATGTCGATGAGGCCGGCGACAAGCTCGGAGAGCACGCCGCTCTGGCGGCGCATGAGCGCCTTGATCGGCCGCTGCGTGATGATGATGAAGAGCATCGTCGAGACCGCGTAGAACGCCGATTTCGAGGGCGACTGGCGCTCCACCATCAGGAACCAGACCAGAACGAGGATCGGCAGCAGGAAATGGATGCCCGTCGGGAACACCTCCTTCATGACCGGCAGCGTGATTTCCCGAGCGTGCGGGTCGTCCATCTCCAGATCCTCATGGCGTGCGGCGACCATGAGCGCGCCGAGATAGGCGAGCCCGATCACCCCGATCATGATCGGGTCCGACACCCCGGGCGCGGCGCCGCGCAGAAGATCCACCCCGAGCACCAGCGCATAGAAGCCGATCCCGGCGACCACGAAGCCCGCGACAATCTTGAGAAACATCTGCAGCAGGCTGCGCGCCGGGCCGAGCGCCTGGATATCGTTTCGCAGCGCCTCGAGATGGACGATGTAGATCAGCGCGATGTAGGAGATCACCGCCGGGATGAAGGCGTGCTTGATCACCTCCAGGTAGGAAATCCCGACGAATTCGACCATCAGGAAGGCCGCCGCCCCCATCACCGGCGGCATGATCTGCCCGTTCACCGACGAGGCGACCTCGATCGCGCCGGCCTTCTCGCGCGTCAGCCCCACGCGGCGCATCAGCGGGATCGTGAAGGTGCCCGTGGTGACGACATTCGCGATCGAGGACCCCGAGATCAGGCCGGTCATGCCCGAGCCGACGACGGCCGCCTTGGCCGGGCCGCCGCGCAGATGGCCGAGCCCGGCGAAAGCGATCTTGATGAAATAGTTGCCCGCGCCCGCGCGCTCCAGAAGCGCGCCGAACAGGACGAACAGGAACACGAAAGAGGTCGAAACCCCGAGCGGGATGCCGAACACCCCCACATTGGTGTCGTACCACTGCGTGTTGACGATGGCGTTGAGCGAGCGTCCGCGATGCTCGATCAGCTCGGGGATCAGCCAGCCGGTCCCGAAATAGGAGTAGGCGATGAAGAGCGCGCCGAGAATCGTGAGGGCGGGGCCGAGCGTGCGCCGCGCCGCTTCGAGCAGCAGCACGAGCCCGATGCAGCCGATGATGACTTGCGGATAGATGGTGCCGAAATCGATGCCGAGAAATTCGAACTCGGTGCGGATGAGGCGGCCCTGCCGCGCGGTATCCGAGATTTCGCGGGCGAACCAGAAGACGTAGAAGGCGCTGCCCGCCGCGGCGAATGCGAGCACCCAGTCGGTGATCGGAACGCGGTTGCGCGGCGAGGCCCGGCGTGCCGGATAGCACAGGAAGGCGAGAAGAAGCGCGAGCGCGAGATGCATGGGCCGCGTCTGGTCGGCGCCCATGATGCTCACGAAGGGAAGCTCGCCGAACCAGAATTGCGGGTCGGCGATCCAGATCTGGAACAGCGACCAGAACAGCGCGACCGCGGCGATGAGGAACACGACATAGCGGTTCTCGGGCGCGCGCCCGCCGCTGTCGGTGCTGGCCATGAGCTCGCGAAGCTCTTCCTCGCTGAGCGTGCGCCCTGCATCGCCGCCTGATTGCGCCATGATCTGCCCCCGTTCGCAAGCGTTGGCGCGCACCGCGCCCGGGCGGTGCGCGCCGTGCGAGGCTCCGCCGCGCGCGCGGCGGATGCCCCCTGGCTTCAGTCTTCGAGGAGGCCTTCTTCCTCGTAGTAGCGCTCGGCGCCCGGATGCAGCGGTGCCGAGATCCCGTCGCGCACCATCTCTTCGCGCACGAGCATCTCGAGGGCCGGGTGCAGCTCGCGGAAATCGTCGAGATTGTCCATCACGGCCTTGGTGACCTGATAGACCGTCTCCTCATCGACGAAGTCCGCCGTGACGAAGGAGGCGCCGACGCCGAAGGTGAGCACGTCCTCATCGGTGCCGCGATACATGCCGCCGGGGATCGTGGCCTCGCGGTAGTAGGGGTTGTCGCCGACGAGACCAGCCACCGCCTCGTTGTCGACCGGCACGATCACGGTGTCGCAGGCGGTCGTCGCCTCCTCGATGGCGCCGGAGGGGTGGCCGACCGTGTAGACCATGGCATCGATGTTGTTGTCGCACAGCGCCTGGGCCTGTTCGCCGGCCTGCAGTTCGGAGACGACGCCGAAATCGTCCATGGTCCAGCCCATGGCCTCCATCACGACTTCCATGGTGGCGCGCTGGCCGGAGCCCGGATTGCCGACATTGACGCGCTTGCCTTCCAGATCGTCGAAGCTCGAAATGTCGGCATCCGCGCGCGCAACGACGGTAAAGGGCTCGGGATGCAGCGAGAAGACGGCGCGCAGGCCCTCGAACGCGTCATCCTCGAAATCGGAGGTGCCGTTATAGGCGTGGTACTGCCAGTCGGTCTGCACGATGCCCATCTCCAGCTCCTGATCGCGCAGCGCGTTCAGGTTGAAGATCGAGCCGCCGGTCGACTCGACGCCGCAGCGGATGCCGTGCTCCGAGCGGCCCTGGTTCACGAGTCGGCAGATCGCGCCGCCGGCGGGGTAGTAGACGCCGGTCACACCGCCGGTGCCGATGGCGACGAAGGTGGTGTCCTGTGCCGAGGCCGCGCTGCCGGTGGCGATGCTGGCGGCAGCGAGGGTGACGAGAATCGATGGACGCATGGGATGCTCCCCCTGTCGTGGTTTGTTGTGTCGGTGTCCTGCCGGCCCGTAGGCCGGAACGGATCCCGAAGGTAACCACCGCCCCCGCGCGCGAGTCAACGATGAAGCGCGCGAAACAGCGCGCGGCGACAGGCACTTGGGCGCGCCGCGGCGCCACGGCAGGATTTCTTCGCCGACCGGGCACGAAAGGGGTTGAACTCGGCCCGACTCATCCGTAGATACGCGTTCACCGGCGGCGGGGCGTATTGCTCTGTTGGTCGGGCATCCTGAGGGTTTATCGGGCGGTTGTGCTCAGAGTTGGGCGCGCTGTTTGATTTTTGGTCTTTGGGT
>LFCJ01002910.1_pt1 | contig 12445 bp, 13 predicted proteins | sample 643141 | NCBI WGS metagenome assembly LFCJ01 (sample SAMN03766243, study PRJNA286221) | soda lake metagenome | biome: soda lake; feature: Kulunda steppe; material: water; isolation source: sample B1-Br-g2 brine of Lake Bitter-1 | place: Russia: Kulunda steppe | collected 2010-07 | reverse complement strand
TCGGCCGCCAGAAGGCGCCGGACTCCCCGGTCGCCGGGCGCGCCACGGTGTTCGTCTTCCCCGACCTCAACACCGGCAACACCACCTACAAGGCGGTGCAGCGCAGCGCCCGGGTGGTCAGCGTCGGCCCCATGCTGCAGGGCCTCAACAAGCCGGTGAACGACCTCTCCCGCGGGGCACTCGTCGACGACATCGTCTACACCATCGCGCTGACCGCCATCCAGGCGGCCCAGGGCGACTGACCGACCTCGCGCTCGCGCTGCCCCAACCATGTCATCAGCGGGTCAGCGCGATAATGAACCATCAGGCCGCCGAGATACGCCCGGCCTGCGGCGAGGAGGCCTCCGCCCGGTCCCGACGCGGCATGCGACCGGCGAGAAAGGCCTCTCTTCCCGCTTCGACCGCGAGCTTCATGGCCCGGGCCATGCGAATCGGTTCCGGAGAGTGGGCGATCGCCGAGTTCATCAGCACCGCATCGCAGCCCAGCTCCATGGCCAATGCCGCCTCGGAAGGCGTACCAATGCCGGCATCGATAAGCACCGGCACGCTGGCGCGTTCGATGATCAAGCGGATGTTGTGCGGGTTTTGGATCCCGCAACCGGAGCCGATCAGCGACCCCAGCGGCATGACCGCACAGCAGCCCAGTCGCTCGAGCTCCAGGGCGACGATAGGATCGTCGCTGGTATAGGCCATGACGTCAAAGCCATCCTTGACCAGTTCCTCGGCCGCCTTGAGGGTCTCCACCACATTGGGATAGAGGGTGGCCTCATCCCCCAGAACCTCGAGCTTGACCAGGCCGTGCCCATCGAGCAGCTCGCGGGCTAGCCTGCAGGTGCGCACGGCAGCACGGGCGTCGTAGCAGCCGGCGGTGTTGGGCAGCAGCGTATAGCGAGCCGGCGACACCGCATCCAACAGATTGGGTTCATCGGCACTCTGGCCCAGGTTGGTGCGCCGCACGGCGAAGGTCACGACCTCAGTGCCACTCGCCTCCAGCGCCCTGGCCGTCTCATCGAAGTCCCGGTACTTGCCGGTTCCTACCATCAAGCGAGAGTGAAAGCGTCTGCCGGCCACCACCAGCGGGGCATCTGCAAAGGGTTGGTCATGCATTGCGAATTCCTCCTAGTCCAGGTTCAACCGCCACCGATGGCATGAACGATTTCGACACGATCCCCATGGCGGATCCGGTAGCTGTCATGTTGGCTGCGAGGAACGATCTCCTCGTTTAACTCGACCGCTACACGACGCTCCTCGAGCCGGCTTTCGACCAGCAGCTGACGGATCGTTGTTTCCGGGTTGAGCAGACGGCTCTCGCCGTTAATCCATACTTGCATCACAGACTCACCACGCCAAACAGGATGAAGGCCAGCACCAGCCCGAGCAGGAACAGGGTCTCGGAGACCATCAGGATGACCGGCTTCCACCCCACCACGGCGAGCTTCTGGAAGGAGGTTTTGATGCCCAGGCCGGCAATCGCCGTGACCAGGCACCAACGCGACAGATCGGTCATGCCATCCGCCACGCTCGTCGGAATCGCGCCCAGGCTGTTGATGATCACCAGCACCACGAAGGCCACCAGAAAGCCGGGGAGACGGGGTATCTTGCTATTGTTCTGGCTGCCTTCGGCATGGCGGAATAGCAGGATGAAGCACATCACCACCGGCACCAGCATCGCCACGCGCATTAGCTTGACGAAGGTGGCGACATCGCCGGCATCCTCCGAGATCATGTAGCCCGCACCGACGACCTGAGCCACGTCATGGATAGTACCTCCGAGAAAGACCCCGGCCTGCTGGTCGGTGAGACTCAGCACACCGGCAATCAGCGGATAGAGCACCATTGCCGCCGTCGACAGCGTAGTAACCCCCACCACTGTCAGGATGGTATTGCGCTCGCTATTAGCACCACGCGGCATCACCGCCGAGAGTGCCAGGGCCGCCGAGGCACCACAGATCGCCACCGCGCCCCCAGTCAGCAGCCCCATGTCGCGGTGAAGCCCCATCAACTTGGCTAGCAGCACCCCCATCAGGATGGTCAGTACCACACCCGCCACCACCGTGATGATCGGTCCAATGCCAAGCGAGGTGACCTGCTCGACGGTGATCCGTACCCCCAGAAGAGCCACCCCGAAGCGCAAGATCGTGCGGGCGGCAAACTCGATACCGGCGACACAGCGCCCCTCCTCAGAGAGGAAGTGCAGCGCCATACCGAACAGCAAGGCATAGAGCAAGGTGGGGCCGCCGTAATGATCGGCGATGAAGGTCGTTGCCAGGGCAATGGTGATGCAGATCAGCACCCCCGGCATGACCTGGGGGACCCCTTCGACAGCCGCACGCGACAGCGTGATGGGACTTCGAAAGGCTCGTTTACCGCGTTCGATGATCATGTTGTGAACTTCCTTCGAGCGATACTGGGCACGAGCGCAACCTTGGCGCCGCTCTGGCGCCGTTTAAGCCCTCGCTACGGTTGAAAAGCTGGCGTGATGGCGGGAATTGACCTTCGCTCTTGTGAGAGAAAAATCTCCCGAAAGCTCCTACTCAGGCGGGGGGACGACTACGACCGGCACCTGGCTTCGCTTGAGAACACCGCGCGTCACCTTGCCGGCATAGGCGGCAGTGAAACCACGCTTGTTGGAGGCCATCACGATCAGGTCACAGCTCAGCTTCGATGCTCGCTGGACGATGACCTTGGCAGGATAGCCTTCGATCACGTCTCGACTGGCCACACAGGATGCCAAGACGTCGCCGCCCTCCCCCAAGGCACTGAAGAAATTCTCCAGTTTGGCATCCAGCTGCTGCTGAGCATCATCCAGGCGTTTGCGAATCAGCCCCTGAAGGGTCTGCTTGTCGCGAATATTGACGCGCAGGGTGTTCATCACGTCATCGTCCAGTGACTTGACGGCATGCAGGATATGCAGCCTGGCGCCGGTGGCCGATGCCAGTCTTACTGCCTGCTCCAGCACCACGTGGCTATCGCTGCGAAGCCCGACACAGCACAAAATGTTATCGATCGACTTCTCCATACCCCCTCCCGTGAACTCTGAAGTTGATCCCTAGCCCCTGTTCAGTAGCCCATCACTCTAGGCAACCAGAGAGCGATCTCCGGAACATAGGCGACGATGAAAAGGGCAAATATTGAAGCGGCGGCAAACGGCAGCGCACGGTAGGAGATCTCCTCGATGGAGGCCCCGCCGATCCCCGAGGCAACGAACAGGTTCTCGCCCAGTGGCGGTGTCTGGAAGCCAATCGCCAGGGCGCATACCATCACGATCCCCACGTGAACAGGGTCGGCCCCCAGCATGTACATGATAGGCAATAGCACCGGGGTCAAAATCATGATAGCCGCCAGGGTCTCCATGAACATCCCGACAAACAGCAGAAACATGATGATCATGGCCCAGATGAGGTACATGTTCTGGGTGAAGTCCAGCATCGCCGAGGCGATATAGGCGGGTACACGCTGCTCAACCAGCAGACGACCGAATACCGTGGCGGTAAACAGAATCAGCAGCACCCGACCGCTGATCCAGGTGGTGGTTTCCAGGGTCTTCATGGCTGGGCGAAACTTGAGTTCCTTATGGATAAAGATACCCACCACCAGCGTATAGAAGATCGCGACGATAGCCGACTCCGTAGGCGTGAAGATCCCCGAGTAGATACCTCCAAGAATGATGATCGGTGCCAGGATGGACCAGATACCGCGACGCAGTGCCGTCTTGATAGAGGCCGTCGACCAATGATCTGTCATCCCACGATAGCCGTGTTTTTTTGACAGGAAGTAATTCATCGTCAGCAAGCTGCCGGCAATCACCATGCCGGGAAAGATGCCGGCGATAAAGAGCTTGGGGATCGACAGTGTCTGGAAGCTGCCGTGCTCCGCTATCGCTTCCGGCGGTGGCATCATGCCCATGCCGGTAATACCGAAGATGACCATCGGAATCGATGGCGGGATCACTACCCCCAGGCCGCCTGAGGATGCGGTGATCGCCGAGGCGTAGCCTCTGTCGTAGTGACGCTGCACCATGGCGGGAATCATCAGCATGCCCACGGCGGCCGTGGTCGCCGGTCCCGACCCCGAGATGGCACCGAAGAACATGCAGGCAAAGACCGTCGCCGCCGCCAGCCCGCCCGTTGCCGGTCCAGCGAATGCCTCGGCAATATCCACCAGCCGGCGCGATATCCCTGAGGCCTCCATCAGCGCGCCTGCCAGAATGAAAGCCGGCAGCGCCATCAGCGGAAAGGAGCCCACCGAGGTGAACGCAATCTGCACAAACGAGGCCGGATTCTGGCCAATGTAGAGAAACGCTGCCAGAGCCGACACACCGAGCGATGCCGTAATGGGAGCGCCAAGTATAAGCAGCAGAAAAAAGGTGCCGAATAGCACATAGATGAAGGTGGGATCCATGACGTTATCTCCGCTGTATCAGCTCTTTTCGTCAGTATTGCTCTGGGTACGCTTCAGCTTTTCAAGCTGCTCTTCTTCGGGATCTACCAACTTCTTGTTCATGACATGCTTTACATACATATTCTGCAAAATACGCAATGACATGACCAAGAAGGCAAGCGGAAGAATCATATAGAAGTACTTCATCGGAACCCCCATTGTCTGGGATTTCCAGAAGACGTTCATTCTATTGAAAACAAAGTCGTAACTCAGATAAACGAAGTATAGATTAAACCCTACCCAGACCAGGTCGGTGAAGATATTACAAACCTTCTCCACGACTCTCGGAAAGAAACGAAACTGGAAGGTGACGCGGTTATGGGCGGACATCTTGGCCGCATAGACCGCCCCTATGTAGGCAAACCACACAAAGGCATAAGTGGCCAGCTCATCTCCCCAGGCCAGAGAACCGTCAAACACGTTGCGCAGCACGATCTGGACAAACAGAAGCACCACGAAGAACACCAGGAGAAACTGGCAAAGATAGTTTTCCAGGTTGTCCAGCACTTTCAAAATAACCTGCTTCATTTGGCCGACACCTCACTGATGTTCCATCCACAAGATCCGAAGGCTGCCCCGACCTTGGTGTCGGCGCAGCACATTCAGGGGTAAAGTGAGATCAGTTAAAGGTCACGGCCCAGCGCTTGGAGCGCCGCCTCGAGTCTCTCCTCGCCGCCGATGCTGTCGTAGAACCGCGGCCAGATGCTGGTTGCTCGCTCGATCCACTCATGTTCGCCATTGGCCGGCTCGATGATCTGCATGCCGTGCTCTTCCACCAATGTTTGCTTGATCGCTTCTTCCGAATCCAGCAGGTAGTCATAGCTGTAGGCAGTGGTCTCACGCCCTGCCTCCAGCACGAGCTCCTGCATATCCGGGCTCAGGCTCTGGAACTTGGACTCGCTCATGATCAGCGGCTCAAGCGAGAACACGTAGCAGATATCCGTGATATAATCCTGAACCTCGTAGAATTTCATCGCGTTGATGGTGATGTAGGGGTTGTCCTGCCCATCGACGACGCCCTGTTGCAAGGCCGTGAAGGTCTCAGACCAGGCCATGGGCAGCGGGTTGACGCCCCACTCCTGGTAGGAGGCAATCATGATCTCGTTACGCGGCACACGAATGGTCAGGCCGCGAAGGTCATCCGGGCTGGCGACCGGCTTGCTGGAGTTGCTGAGAACCCGGCATCCTGAGTAGGCCCAGGAGAGGATACGAACACCGGCATCACGAATGGTGTTTTCTGTCAGCTCTTCGCCGATTTCCCCCTGAGTCAGCACCTTGGCATCCTCAGGCCCTGTAATGACATAGGGAAGTGTCAGGACCCCGACCGTGGGGGAGAAGGGCGTAATGTTATTGATTGCCAGAACCGAAAGATCCAGCATATCCATGCTGGCACTGCTGACAGTGTCCTGCTCGCTGCCGAGCTGACCGTTGGGAAAAAGGTCGACGTTGATTTGACCGTCGGTCTTCTCATGAATCAACTGAGCAAATTTTTCCCCCATGGCATACTGGGTACCACCCTGCGCGTCACCCAGCGCCATGCGCCAAGTTTCTGCTAGGGCATTCTGGCTCATGACTACACTGACAGCCGCTACGGCCAAGGGAAGCATCATCTTTTTCATGTCGTTCTCCCAGCAAGATATTGTTGTTGAGTTCGCTTCACCCAGATACAGACACTAGGGATATCCTGTGAATCACGCGCTGCTCTGTGACTCTCACTTTATCCCCCCTGCCGATGGAGACTAGGACCAGACACCCCTCATCGATTGGTCCAGCTCCACAGCAAGCCAGCCTCATGACATCTTCGTGGTTTTCTTTTCACCTTAATGGTGTTAATGGCCAAGTAAATTGACCCAGTACCGGCCAACGCTTTTGACCCACCCCCGAGGTGGCAGCGCTGCCACCATCCACCTACCGTGTCGGCTCAGCCAAGGGTCGGGACGGAGATGTGAAGGACTGGGGAATGATTCACAAGATCAAAGCGTTACACGATGACGGACAGGGCCTGTCGATCCGTGCCATCGGCCAGGAGCTGGGCATCTCCCGCAACACCGTCCGCAAGTACCTGCGCCAGGACGAGGCCACCATCGAGGCGGCGCAGTCGAGCCGGGAGCGCGAGAAGAAGCTCGACGCCCACCGCGACTACATCGTCTACCTGCTGCGCACCTTTCCCAAGCTGAGCAGCGTCAAGGTCGCTCGCAAGCTGCGCGAGAAGGTCGGCGAGCTGGCGGTCTCCGAGCGCACCCTGCGCCGCTACGTGCAGCAGGTGAAGAGCACCGTGGCCAGCCGGCAGCGGCGCTACTACGAACCGGTGCTCGACATGGTGCCGGGGGTGCAGTGCCAGGTGGATCCGGGTGAGCTGCGCGAGGTGATGATCGGCGGCGAGCCGCGCCTCCTGTACTTCGTGGTGTTCGTGCTCTCCTACTCGCGCCTGTCCTATGTCGGCGTCAGCCTGTCACCGCTCGATACCGCCACCTTCATCCGCCTGCACGACGAGGCCTTCCGCTACTTCGGTGGCCTGCCCGAGGAGTGCGTCTACGACCAGACCAAGATGGTGGTGATCAGCGAGCAGTTCCGCGAGCTGGAGGTGAACCAGCGCTTCCACGAGTACGCCACCACCGCCGGTTTCCGAATCCGCGCCTGCTGCGGCTACGACCCGGAGAGCAAGGGCAAGGTCGAGGCCGGGGTGAAGTATGCCAAGCAGGATGCCTTCTATGGCGAGGTGTTCCGCGACGAGGCCGACCTGCGTGCTTACGTGCGGCAGTGGCTCGATGAGGTCGCCAACGTGCGCACTCACGGCACCACTGGCCAGCAGCCGAGGGCGCTGTGCGACGCCGAGGAGCAGCGCCATCTGCGCCCCTACCTGACCCTGGCCTGCGTGGGCCGCGAGGCCGACGGCCTGGCCCCGCGCCGGGTCGACAAGACCGGGCTGATCGCCTGGAAGGCCAACAAGTACTCGGTGCCGATGGCCTACCAGCAGGGTCGCGTCGGGGTCCGGGAAGTCGACGACTGCCTGGCGATCCACGACCTGGAGAGCGGCGACGAGATCGCCACCCACGCCCTGCACCTGGGCAAGGGGCACACCTCGCGCAACGAGAACCACTACCGCGATCACCGCCAGCAGGAGACCGACCTGGAGCAGGCCATCGCCCGGTGCCTCGGCGAGACGCTGGGACGGCAGCTATGTGACAAGCTGCGCCAGAGCGTGCCGCACCACTACAAGGACCAGCTGCGTGGCGCCAGGCAGGTGCTGGAGGCCGAGCCCGAGCGGGATCTGGCGCTGATCAGCGACTGGGTCACCCGAGAGCGCCTCACCGCCGGTGGCCTCAAGGAACGGCTGGCGGCGGCCCGACTCGCCACGGCGAGAGGCCGGGATCACGACGGTGACGACCCCGCCGGACCTCGCACGACGCCGGCGGAGCTGGCTCAGTACGCCCGACTTGGCCACTCCAGCGGCCAGCAGGAGGTGACCCATGGGACAGCTTGAGCTGACCGCCGGGCGCTACCGCAGCCTGCGCCTCGGCGCCATCGCTGGTGACCTCCCCGAGCTGCTGGCTCAGGCCGAGGCTAACGAGGTCTCCTACCTGACCTTCGCCGACATGCTGGTCGAGCACGAGCGCCAGACCCGCGAAGCGAAGCGCATCGACCTCTACCGGCGCCAGGCCGGCTTCCCCAGCGACAAGCGGCTGGAGGGGTTCGACTACCGGCACCAGACCACCATCACCAAGCGCCAGATCAACGCTCTGTTGGACTTCGCCTTCCTCGATAACCGCGAGAACCTGGTGTTCATCGGCCCGCCGGGGGTGGGCAAGACCCATCTGAGCATCGGTATCGGCCAGAAGGCCATCGAAGCCGGCTACCGAGTACTGTTCCGTAACGCCCTGGACCTGGTCGAGGAACTGGAGCTGGCGGAGATGAAGGGCGAACTGAAGAAGATGCTGCACAAGCTCGCCAAGGTCGACGCCCTGGTGATCGATGAGCTGGGCTACCTGCCGATGAGCCGGCAGGCGCGCTACGCGCTGTTCCAGCTGATCAACCGGTTCTATGAGCACCGGTCACTGATCATCACCACCAACAAGGACTTCACCAGTTGGGGGGAGTTCTTCCACGACGACAACGTGGCGGTGCCGATCGTCGACCGGATCATCCACCACTCGCACCTCTACCTGCTCGGCGGGGAGAGCTACCGGCTGAAGCAGAAGACGCTCAGCTGACAATCACGGGTGGGTCAATTTTGTTGGCCGCTGGTGGGTCACTTCTGATGGCCATTGACAAATGGCTGCAACTCACTGATTTATCGTTTTCTCTGCTGGACACAGGGAGATTTTCTTGGCATGTTCGAAGGCATGTGGATCATCCCTTTTGCCCCCTTCGCACATCCTGGCTTTCACGGCCACACACGGCAAGGGAGCGGTAGCCAGGTCGAGTGACTCATGAGCCAGCTTCTTTTCCATCTCGATTCCAGTCAGCCGACCAGCCTGCAACAGCAGCTTCGAGAGCAGGTTGTGCATGCTATCCTGGACGGCCACCTCCCTCTGGATGAGGCCTTACCCTCCAGCCGCAAGCTGGCGAAGGAGCTTCGGGTGGCGCGGAATACGGTGATGCTGGCATATGAGCAGCTGCTTGATGATGGCTACCTGATAGCCAAAAGTCGCAGCGGCTATTTCGTCAACCCAGAGATCCTCAAAGGCCGAGCAGAGAAGCCAGTTCGGCTCAATGACATCGATGCCGAGCGGATGCCCTGGGAGGAGTTGCTGACGGTCCATCCTTCCCAGCAGGAGACCATTAGCAAGCCCAGCGACTGGCACCGCTACGACTACCCGTTCCTCTATGGCCAGATTGACCCCTCGCTCTTTCCCACCCAGCACTGGCGAGAGTGCAGCCGCGACTCCATGAGCGTTCCTGCCATTCGCAGCTGGTCGGTCGACCATCTCAGCGATGATGACCCGCTGTTGGTCGAACAAATCCACCAGCGCCTGCTGCCCCGACGCGGGGTCTGGGCCAAGTCCGAAGAGATTTTGGTCACGGTCGGTACACAGCAGGCGCTATGGATCGCTGCCATGCTGCTGCTCAAGCCAGGCCGGCAGTTCGGCATGGAAAATCCCGGCTATGTGGACATGTACAACATCGCGCGAATCTTCACCGACGACATTCTCCTGCTGCCGGTGGACGAACAGGGCATGCGGCCCCTCGAGGAGCTGACCCAGTGTCAGTTGGTTTACACCACTCCCAGCCACCAGAGTCCTACCACCGTGACCATGCCACTTGAGCGCCGCAGGCAGTTGCTGGACATGGCTGAGATCGAAAACTTCCTGATAATCGAGGATGACTACGACAGCGAGACCAACTACCTCAGCAACCCCACGCCAGCCCTCAAAAGTCTCGACCGGCACAGCCGAGTCATCTATGTCGGCAGCCTCTCCAAGACCCTGGCACCGGGACTTCGGCTCGGCTATATGGTGGCCCACCCGACACTGATTCGCGAAGCTCGTGCGCTGCGGCGACTGATACTGCGCCACCCTCCGACCAACAACCAGCGCGCCCTAGCGCTGTTTCTCGAGCGCGGCTATCACGATGCGCTGATACGACAGATTCATCATACGTTCCAGGCTCGCTGGCAACGCATGAGCGACGCCCTCGAGCGCCATTTTCCTGAGTGCTATACCCCATCCACTTATGGCGGCTCCTGTTTCTGGATCAGAGGCCCAAAAGGGCTGGATTGCCAGCGCCTCCAGGCGCTGGCGCGTGAGCAAGGCATTCTGTTGGAACGCGGAGATCTGCACTACTTCGATCGTCCCGCTAAGGAATACTTGCGACTCGGTTTCTCGGCCATCCCTGAAGAGCGCATCGAAGAGGGGGTCGCACGCCTGGCGGCACTGATGCCGCTGGCGATGACGCCAGGGGCCTAGCCCCACTCCCCCACCGGCTCGCCTAGAGCACCTCGTCCTTGAGGTAGTACCAGCGATAGAGAAATCGCTGCCCGAAGCGCCGGAAGGGGGCGAAGGCCTGGGATTCGACCATTTCCCGGATATTCGGGAACGGCAGCTTGGAGGTGAAGATCGGCAGGTCCAGCTGCTTGCCGTCGCCGGCAATCCACTGCGCCAGGCGACGCCCCGCCTGAGCGGAATACATGACACCGTTACCCCCATACCCAAGAGCGTAGAAGACGGTCTCCTTAGGATCGGGTTGGTGAATTCGCGGCATCATGTCATGACTGACGTCGACCCAGCCCCACCAAGAGTACTCCAGCGATATGCCTTTCAGTGCTGGAAACTTGCGAACCATGTTGTTCACCAGTACGTCTTCGTATTTTTGTTGCGGTGCATCTCTCCCGGTGATTGCACTGCGGCTGCCTATCTGCAAGCGATTATCCGGCAGCAAACGATAGTAATGACGCAGCACACGCGTATCGGTGATCACCTGACGTGTATGCAAATTGCAAGCGTCGATCTCACTGGGGGTGAGCGGCCGGGTAACAATGGAGTTTGAGAGGATCGGCAGTAGACGGTTCTTTAGCTGGGGGTGCAAACTTTGAGACGTGTATCCACCAGTGGCGATACCGACAGATCGTGCCTTGACTACGCCACCCGGAGTCTTGAGGTAATGAACACCATCACGGGCTTCCCAGCCGAGTACCGGACTTGAGGGATGTACCGTTGCTCCAAGCGCCCTGGCTTTTCTTAAGTAGCCAAAGGCCAGCTTTCCGGCATGAATACCGATGCCCTCCGGCTCATGCATGGCACCGGCGGCATCTTGATCACCAACCCAGTCACGCTTGACCGTCTCGGCATCGAGGATCTGGGCGTCGTAGTCGAAGGTTTCGCGCAGCAACTTGGCTTCTTTCTCGAGGGTCGGCATGACCTTGTCGCGGTGCGCGACATAAAGGTGCCCACCATGTTGCGGCTCGCAATCGATATCCTTGATCAGAGTCTTGAAGGTTTCCATACCATCCAAACACTCACGATGCAGTTTCAGTGCGGTGTCCAGCCCATAGCGCTCGATCCACTGGGAGCGCTTGAGCCGCCCCGAGGCACACTGGGCCTGGCCGCCATTGCGGGTGCTGCAGCCCCAGCTGGTACGATTGGCCTCGAGCACCGTGGCGCGAATGCCGTACTCCTGGGCCAGGAAGATAGCAGCGGTCAGGCCGGTGAAACCGGCCCCGATGATCACCACATCAACATCCATGTCGCCGGTGACAGGCCCATCATCGGCAGGCGGCTCGCCTGCAGTGCCGATCCAGTACGTCGGCGCATAGTCACGGCCCTGTCCCGGCGTCGCACTCTTGAGCGGATCATAAGCCGGATCATAAGGCTGAGAAGGGGCCGTTGCTCGGCCTTGAGCATCTCCTGCTCTGCTGGCAACTGTCTGCATGATCGACTCCTTGTTGTCGTTGGTGGGCCGTGACAATGGGATGGCCTTAGCGGTCGCCGCCAGCAACCGGCGGACGGTTCTTACGGAAGGCATTCTTTACGGCGATCTTGCCGTCGCGAAAGGTAAAGGCGTCGATCATGCGAGCCTCGGAGCGAACACCGTCAGTGGTCGTACCCTTGTAGGTGGTTTCCGAAAAGCCTCGATCGCCAATCACGAAATGCTCGCCATCGACCCAGCACGCATCAGGAGCAGTTTTCCAGGCATTTTCTAGGCCCTGCCGCACTTCGGCCTGGCCGACGAAGCTCTTGCCCTGAAGGTCCGGGCCGGCCACGGCGTGAAAGACGCAGTCGTCGGTCATCATGGACATGACAGCGTCGATATCGTGACGATTGAGGGCCTCACTGAAGGCTTCGAGGAACTCTACACTTGGCTGGCTCATTTCTTTCTCCTGTTTACACATCTTTTAAATTCGCAAATGAGTAAGGCCCAATTTCTGTTCAGACCCAGTTGAAGCCTCTCATCGAGACTACTTTGGCCACCTGAATCCGCTTAGCTCCAGTTAACTACGATCCGTTGGTCCAGCCAAAAACCATCCTGGACTCAGTTAGTTACAGGGATTCAAGGGAGTCTTGGGCAT
>LFCJ01002909.1_pt1 | contig 12445 bp, 11 predicted proteins | sample 643141 | NCBI WGS metagenome assembly LFCJ01 (sample SAMN03766243, study PRJNA286221) | soda lake metagenome | biome: soda lake; feature: Kulunda steppe; material: water; isolation source: sample B1-Br-g2 brine of Lake Bitter-1 | place: Russia: Kulunda steppe | collected 2010-07 | reverse complement strand
CTCCACAAGCGTGAATGTCACTGTATGCGCTCCACAAGCGTGAATGTCACTGTATGCGCTCCACAAGCGTGAATGTCACTGTATGCGCTCCACAAGCATGATTGTCACAGTATGCACGCGCTCTGCAGTGGCTGTGCAAGCGCGCCAGGCGGCTATGCAGTGGCTGTGCAGTGGCTGCGCACTCTGCAGTGGCTATGCACGCGCACCAGGCAGCTGCCCACAGGCTGCAAGCTGCCATCCTTTGTGCAACTGTGATCGCATGTGCTGCGCATCGCAGTGGCTGTGCACGCGCGCCAAGCCGCCCACAGGACGTACATGATCTCCTTCGAGGTTCCCAAAGGTGTGCGGTGCACACTGTGCTCCTTATCTCCATAGTCTCCTCTAAGGTTAGCCAAAGGCATTCGCACACAGCAGCCCCTGCTCTGCCCTCAAGCCTACACGTATTGGATCTCAATCCAAGCACTAATGTATCATAGGCATGGACCTTGTATTTCCTCATCTGCGTGCAACTCCCCTATCAAGTGAGGGTGAGCATGCGTTGACAAGGTTCTTGCTCTGCTATTTGAGCACAAAAGGCCCACCACTTGAGCACAAAAGGCCCACCACTTGAGCACAAAAAGCGCACCACTTGAGCACAAAAAGCGCAACACTTGAGCACAAAAGGCCCACCACTTGAGTACAAAAGGCCCACCACTTGAGCACAAAAGGCCCACCACTTGAGCACAAAAGGCCCACTACTTGAGCACAAAAAGCCCGACACTTGAGCACAAAAAGCCCACCACTTGAGCACAAAAATCCAACCACTTGAGCACAAAAGGCCCGATACTGCGTCCTTGGAATGCATACCTGCGTGCACGTGCATGTTGCAGACATGTGTTCACACCATTTTGTGGGAGTCCGTGCTTGCTTTGCATGCCAGTGAAACAGAGGGAATGATTTGCTGGGCAGGCCTCAGCTCATGGAATTGGCATATTAATCATATGATATGATGCATCATCGCCGTCAGATCATCTAGGCACGTACAAAGTATGTACATGTTTCGTATATGTATCTATGTACAAGGTAGTGCACAAAATAGTGATGTACACTACTTTGTGTACTTTATAGTGCACAAGTCTACAGAGACTTGAGAAGACGTGTACACGTCTTTGGAGACTTTGTGTGGTCCACAAAGACCACAAAGACAATGGTCTTTGTGGACAAGAGAATCCAGAGGTGGACTCTAAGTTGGTCTTTGTGAACACAGGAATCTGAAGATATTGAATCTAGAGAGGTAGAATATAGAGAGATGGACAGATATAAACCTTCAGGCAAATACATTATTCTCCACCACCTTGTTTGAGGAAGCCCATGAGCATGGTAGACTGGTGGGGGATGGTGAAGCATCGAACCCTCCTGTGCTTACTCCCTCAATACATCAGGGCGATGGCAGAGTCCAGGCGGCACCAGCATGGCCATGAGCTGCCACCAGCAGGGCCATGCGCTGCCACCATCTAGCCAACAGCACATGGCAGCTTAATCAGTGGTAGCCCCATGCCATTAAATACTGGGCGTGGTCGTAGCCTTACTTTGTGTCTGGTGCCATGAGCGACAGCTGAAGCACCCGCACAAAGCAGAGCTCCACCATTATGCAGATGAGCACATGCACCCGATGGGCCATTTGCCACGGCAGGTAGCGTGGAACGCGCAAATTGGTGGAGCACCGAGGATCCTTACCACTACGTGAGTTGCAGCTGTGCACACGGACTTTGCCACTTTGTGTGCCATGAGCGTGTTCACGGGCTTTGCCACTTGCGTGAGCCATGAGCGTGTTCACGGGCTTTGCCACGTGCGTGAGCCATAAGTGTGTCCATGTGAGCCGTGTTATCCTATCCTAGAGAGGTCTTGCGCAGCACAGGCTCCCCCAGCACTGCATCCTGGACAGGTTTTGAGCAGCCATGCGAGTTGCTGGACATGTCTGGAGCAGCTATGTGAATTGCTGGACATGTCTGGAGCTGGACATGTCTGGAGCTGGACATGTCTGGAGCAGTTATGCAAGCTACTGGACAGGTCTGGAGCAGCTATGCAAGTTGCTGCAGTGCGCAGGGTGGGCCAGGCAGCCAACATTGTCTAGCTGCCTGTTCAGCATATGTTCATTGGCTGACCAGCTTCCCAACATGTTCATTGGCTGACCAGCTTCCTAACATGTTCATTGGCTGACCAGCTTCCTAACATGTTCATTGGCTGACCAACTTCCTAACATGTTCATTGGCAGACCAACTTCCTAACATGTCAGCCTCTTCATTAGCAGACCAGCTCCATGCCCAAACCTCCTCATGAGGAGGTGCAGTGCAGCCAGCTGAGCACAAGGAAGATCAACCAAAGTTATGTCGATGAATGATGGTACACACGGGGCACCAACCAAAATCAAAGAATGGTGGTGCACCCCGTGGAGCACCAAGCAAATAGATTAATGATGGCTGCCCTGTCCCCTTTAAACTGCCATGAAAGCGGGTAGCTTGTGCGCTGCACAAGCCCTGTGACTTATTGGCCCAGTTCTATGCAAACTTCAGGCCTGGAAATGCGCACATGACCAGGCTGCACGCCCTGTGGCTGCAGATCCGTATCCAGCCAGGCGAGGCGCATGATGTGCTTATGGTGGGGGGAGAAGACCACCAGACTGGGTGAGTGCCCTGTATGGTCATACTGAGATCCCGCAAAGGCATCACCCTGCAACCCTCCCACACAGCCCCGCATGCCAGATCACAGGCCTGCAAGGACCCACGCAGCCCCGCATGCCACATCACAGGCCTTCAAGGACCTGCGCAGCCCCGCATGCCAGATCACAGGCCTGCAAGGACCCACACGGCCCCACATGCCAGATCACAGGCCTGCAAGGACCCACGCAGCCCTGCATGCCAGATCAGTCCTGCAAGGACCCACACAGCCCCGCATACCAGATCACAGGTCTGCAAGGATCCACACAGCCCCGCATGCCAGATCACTGGCGTGCAGCAGCAATGTTGAGTGAACTCTAGTCGCACCAGGCAGATCAAGCGTTCTGGCCACACCATAGGACAGATAGTGCGTTCTGGTTGCACCAGATGGCAATTGCACAAAGGGCAGCGCGCATAAGCGCGGGCGCATTGGGCTCCGAGAGCTGCGCGCTCCCAGAACAGCCCCAAGCGCTGGCTCTTTCACCGCAGCGGGAAGGTATTGCACCCATGGTTTTTGCAGCGCAGCGTGGCAGGTAGTGCACACATGGCTCTTGTACTTCAGCGTGACAGGTAGTGCACCCATGGCTCTTGTACTTCGGCGCGGCAGGCAGTGCACCCATGGTTTTTGCACCACAGCGTGGCAGGTAGTGCACCCATGGTTTTTGCACCGCAGCGTGGCAAGTAGTGCACCCATGGCTCTTGCACCACAACATTGCAGGTAGTGCACCCATGGTTTTTGCACCGCAGCGCAAGTAGTGCACCCATGGCTCTTGCACCACAACATTGCAGGCAGTGCACAAATAAGCCAGTTGGGGGGGGGGGATGCAGCTCCTGTGTAATTACAATCCGCGCAACAAGGCTGCTGCTTGTGGACTGTAATTACACAGGAATGGCGTTGGGGAGAAGTTGTGTGTGTAGTGTGCCTTGGGTTGACCTGGAAAAGAGGCATCATGGATTGCGTTTGCACGGGGAATGGAAATTGGAAATAAGGAAAACTTTGTTGGTAGTGAAAACCCTCCCTATATCAATTAAAGAAAAGGGTCACCTAGGGCCTAGGGAATGGGAAGAGGCATTTGGGACCACAACTCCGTAGGGAATTGCACCACAGGGATGCATTGGCGGTAAATCCTGCGGGCGTCACACTGCACTAGGTCTGGATGGGCGCGTGTGACACCTGAAGATGTGAGTAGCCACATGCAACTCAGGAGCATGCCCTGTGTGTGTGTCGGTCTTTCTGAGTGTGTGTGCATGCGCATGTGTGTGTGCGTGCGCATGTGGTTTTTGTGTGCGTGGGTGCATCTGTGCTTGTGTATGCATTTGTGCGTCTGTGTGTGTGCACATTTGTGTGACTGTGTGTGAAATAGAGTGGGTGTCTGAGTGTGTGTGCGCGTTTGTGTGACTGCGTATGAATAGCGTGTGTCTGTGTGTGCGCGCGTTTGTGTGACTGCATGTTAAACAGAGTGTGTGCGTGTCTGCGTGCACGTGTGCACCTGCGCAAGGCACAGGTGAGTGCACATGGATGCAAGGACTTGCAACTGAGGGGGCGCGAGAGCTTTTGATGGCCCCCGTCCTGCATGCACGCTGGTGTGCTCAGGGGCGTGTGCAGGCACAGCGGGGGGGAGTATGAGGATGCGTCTGCCCAGCTGGATTATGAAGGAGTGCAAAGATACACGCGTGTGTGCGTGTGGGTGCAGGCAGAGCGTGGGGGAGTATGAGGATGCGTTTGCCAAGCTGGAGACGTTCACCCGCACGCGCTGGCCCCAAGCCAAGTCCGTCATCCACCGTTGGAGCGGGCAGGTGCATGCTTCAGTGTGTGCAGGTGCCCATGCGTTTGGGAGGGGCAGCCACTGATGGAAGCGCTGAATTCCTTTCAGGAGAGGGCTCGCGCATCAGTGTGTGCAGGTGCCCATGTGTTGGTGTGTGTGTGTGTGTATGTGTGTGTGTGTGTGCTAGCCACTCGTCAGAGCACAAGCACCCATCCACCGCCTCAGGGGTCTGTCACTCAGGTAGGAGCGGGCTGTGCTGGTGCGGCGGCCGGCAAACATGCCGCGAAAGTGTGTGTGTGTTGATGCCTTGGGCAGTGTACACATGGCCCGCGTTGGGCCCATGGACAACTTGGGCCTGTATCATCCTGTTCAACGACCCCGCCGGGCTCGCTGTACACAGCCGTGCCGTCAACCCGCGCAGTGTGCCTTTTGCACACACACACACAGTACTACGAGCCCGTGGACGACTTGGGGCTGTATGGTCCAGACCCACTGGACATTGCCGGCAGCTACCTGAAGCCCACCTCTGTGCCGCGCTACATTGCCACAGGCGACTCTGGCCAGGGCATGACAGGTACCCAAGTGCTGGTCTGCTCGGGCTATGTGTAGGCTAGTGTGCTCCAGCTGAGTGTAGGCGACTCTGGCCAGGGCATGACAGGTACCCATGCTAGTGTGCTGGGGCTGAGAAGGGCGCGGTAGGCATGCATGCGAGCGTGCTTGGGCTGTGAAGGGAGTGGTAGGCATGCAAGCTGGTGTGCTTGTGCGCTGGTGTGTGCTTGATGTGTCGCACCAATCTGACTTTGTGGACAGTCAACACGAAACATCTCCGCAAGCACACACGGGCGTGCCGTGTACCATATGCCTAATGGATGCAAACGTACGTGTAAATGAGACTGGGAGCCTCATGGATAAGAATGTGCACATATATATTTATATATATATGAGGCTGGGGGCACGGCATGCACTGACCTCTTTGTGTTTATGTGTGCAAGTGAATTTCAAAGCAACAGATGTCTCTTCTGAATTGCTGGCCCTGCTGTTCTTTGTCCTGGCTATAGGAGGTGACCACATGCGCACAAAATCACACAAAACTTGTGCTGCAGGGTCTGCGATTGCGGCCATAGTCATTGGGGCCCAGATCCTGAAGAGGCCGTGCCCATGGATTGATCTATACAGCCCCTTGCGCACAAACTCCCTCGTGTCCGCGGACAGCCTGCAGGTGTGTATGCTGTGCCAGTGCGCACAGGCTCATGCGCGCGCACCTCGAAACCAAGAGGCCCAGCGCCAGCTCGCAACAGCATGGGCCAGGGCAGACTTATGGTGCTCTGCTTGCAAATTTGCGCGCTTTTCCTTTGGTCCCTCGGCCTTGTTGTTCCTCGGACATGCTACTATGCCCCATTTACATGGGTGCCTTCTCTAGGTCAAATTTTAGGTTGTACGCCATGATAAGATGCGGCTAAGCTGCACTCATTCAGCACGTACACCTGTGTCCTCCTTACCCTGACCCCTACCTTTCCTGGTACCTTAACTTACCCAAAACTTGCGGTGCGCATTGTTGGATAAGGCCAGTCTATGCAGATGAGGCAACTGGTAGTATGCAATTAGGCAACTATAGCATGCAAAACCCACCAGCATTGCCCTTGAGCCGCCCAGAACCCCAACCCATAGACGACGTTCTTGCTGCCTCATCACCAGACATTTTGACCAACTTGGTTTTAAGTCGAAAAGGTCACTAGCTGTTTTGTGGCCAACATGTTTTTTGGTCTCCAGCTGTTTTGTGACCAACATATGGTTTCTAGTAACCAACTGTTTCGTGGCCAACGTGTTTTTTGTCACCAGCTGTGTGGACAACATGGCTTCTGGTCACCAGCTATTTTGTGACCAACATATGGTTTCTGGTTACCAGCTTTTTTGTGGCCTGCATGGTTTTGTTCTCCAGCTGTTTTGTGGCCAACATGGTTTCTGGGGGAGCCTCATGCGGTATCGCCTAGCACTGCAGGGTAAGGGTTAGGTAAGGATTAGGATACGGATACAGGGTAAGGGTTAGGTAACATGTTCTACATGCCTCAGCCTAGCGCATTGCATGCAGCTGCTCCTCCACCCCGTGCCTACCCATCAACTGTGCACGCCTCTGTCTTTCTTATTCAGTAACAAACTTTGAACATGAAGCAACGCACACCCACACAAAGACACATGTGCTCACACACAAACTGCTTGTCCAGAACCTGGGCACAGAAGTGTTCGAGACGGCGCGTGGCTATGGCCGGCTTCTGCCCCACGACCGTGAGGTGCGTAATGGAGCGCGGTCAGCACGCGCTCATCAAACCTGCTCACTTTGCCGCATCACCTTTTTGCTCGATGGCACCACCTACTTGCTGTGGCACACAGCCTCTGTTTGCCTTGTTCTCAAATTCGAGAGCTTAAAAGCTTACCAGCATTGCCCTCACATGCCGCAGGACTTGAGGGGCTTAGCAGATAGCGAGGACATTGGAACAAACCTGCAGAAAGGTGCGGTGCGCGTGTGGGTCAATCGAGGCTTCTTGCCTTCCCTTTGCCTGCTTGGTGCAAAGAAAGGTCTGCTTGGATCTGCTTGCACCCACCTGTGAGGGCTTCTTTTGCCTTCTTATTCTTCTAAGCATGAGTTTCCGGCATTACAGTGATTGTCACCCAGAAATATCTTTTGGTCATCACTGCTACAATCATGCTTGATCACTTGCAGCATCAATTGAGCAGGATTGGGATGCACGCTCTATTTTGCGCATGTGTTTGGTTTGTACACACACACAAAAAAACATCAGCAAACAACTGCTGCTGATCAAGCATGAGCAGCGCACCCATCTTGGCAAGCAGACAGAGCTGGTAATCATCAATAGCCAGCCGTCTGTTGATTCATGTTGAGTCTTGAGCACCATATCAAGCTTGGTCGCTTGTGCAGAAGGTGCCTTTCTCAGCATGAGCAAACTGCCGGCATCAACCCACGCCAATACAAAGTACAAGGCCACAAAGCTTGAAAGACACAAGATCTAGCGGGGCGTCTGCCGTGTCTGCCCACCATTCCCCCATGGCCTCCACCGTGTTTGACGACCTTCCCCCATGGCCTCCACTATGCCTGCCTACCATCCCCCATGGCTTCCACCATGTTTGACCGCCTCCCCCATGGCCTCCACCGTGTTTGACCACCTTCTTCGCCACGGCCTCCCTCTGCAGGCCAGGGCATGGTAGTCCAAGCGGGCCTATCCAAGGTCGCCCTGTACCGTGATGCAGACGGGCGGCTGCACAAGAGGAGCGGCGTCTGCCCCCATCTGGGGTGCGCCGTCGAGTGGAACCCGTCAGACAAGACCTTTGACTGCGTGTGCCATGGTGCGCCCATGTGTGTGTATGTGTGTGTGTCTGCGTGGTGTGCTGTCGGGTGGAAATCACTCATTAAGAGGTCTGGCTGCGCGTGCAATGGTGCGCCTGCACGGTGTGTCGTTAAGCGCCTGGGTGTTGTGCTGTCAGACGAAACCATTGGCTTTGTGTTCCATGGTGCGTGCGCATGTGTGCTTGCATAGTGCGGTGGCCACTTTGGCAGGCGTGCTGCACGAGCAAGTACCTGCAAGCTGTGGCAGTGTGCTGCTGGAGCAGACTGCCTGTGTGCTGCAGTGGTAGGACTTGCACAGCAGTGACTGTGACCTTGACTGTGACCTTGCGCAGCAGTGACTGTGACCTTGCACAGCAGTGACTGGCTGGGGTGTGAGAAGTCACCGGGCAGGAGGCATGCCAGTGTTGCCTGGGGTGAAGATCCATAGCTGGGTGCAGTCTCGCAAGTCTGCATGCTGGTGCTGCAAGGGGGAGCATGTGCTGGTGATGCAAGGGGGAGCATGTGCTGGTGATGCCTGGCACAGTCGGGAGCTGTGCAGTGCAGACTAGGCAGCCAAGATGGTATGGTGGTGTTGCAGATTTTGAGAGTGGCACTTATTCAGCCCTGGTATGCATTAACGCAGATCCCTAATCCCAGGTCAGCGCTCAGGGCAAGGTTGCAATCGCTGCAAGCACAGAGGCCTGTCAGGGCCAGAATCTGGCATGCAGGCACTATTCTATTCCATCAGGAGCTAAAAGATGGGGGCTCAGGTTTGTTGTGCGCCTTGTGGCACTTATTCATGATTGTGCACCTCTTCACGATTGTGCCATCTATGGATTAAATTGTCGCATGCAGGAAGCCTATTTGATCGGTACGGCAAATGCATCAATGGACCTGCCGGTGAGCGGGGCTGCAGTTTCAACTACCACAGTCAAGCATCCCCAAACTTTGCTCACAGACTTTTTGCTTGAAGTTAGGTTGCTACCTCTGTCTGTTCATCACATGAACCCCATGTCAAACACAAATGCTTACCACCTTGGGTGCTGCAGCCTACAAGTGGGTATGAAGTAGCAGTTGCAAACAAGCCGATGGCGAGTGCACTGATAATGCTGGCTGTCATTGGGCTCAGACCACTGTTATGCTTGCCGCACCTTGGAAAAACGCAACTCTCATTCATCATTCAAATCTTGCAAGCAGAGGGATCTGCACATTGGATGTCTTCCAAGTTGAGACACGCAGTATACCTCTGTACCTACGTACATCATGTGTGTGGTATCACCTTCATGTTCTAAGTCCATCCCACTGTTAGGTGGCATATTCCTTCTGCTGGCATTAAACTGTCAAGTTGGTAGCTGACCCACCCCACACCCCCCTCTGTCTTATATGTAAACACACAACTGCTGGTCCCAAACTTGGTGGGAGAATTCCAGATTTTGAGAGCCGCAGGTAACTATAACAATGCAATTATGATGCGATTATTATTTCAAGGGAGAGCTCCTTTGCTGATGAGCAATGTGCTAATTGCTAATGAGTGAATAAGCTCTGCCTTGCCGCAAAGATGCAAAGGATGAACAGCATATGACAGGGAGGATTCGTTGACAAGCACTCATGACCACCTTATCCACTTGGTCTTCTTTTGAAATCCACCCCCAAACAACTCTGAAGGCGCAGATCTGACATCCAACACCGTTTTGGTGCCCCCTTGCTTGCAGTGTCGGACTTGGAGGATCTCGGTTACCGAGGCACACCAGCCACAGAAGGGGCAAAGGCAGAGTGACGCAGATGCCTTGGACCTGAAATTTATGTGGCTAGGTACATCTGCAACAAGAGCCCGCAGCTGCTGATCAACAGAGTGAGCGTGAAACTTGGCTTTTTGGTTGAGTGCACTTGCATTCATGTTATTATGAACAGTGCCGCGTTATCTCAGAAATTAACTTCAATTGCGCCTATGACAAACAGTAGTTAATAGTATTCTGACTACCTGGCCTGTAAAAATCAAGGCACTAAGAACCTTCCAAGTTTTCACTCCTGGTCAAGGAAGGAACTAAGAAAGGTTGTCATGACGTTTTGTGTCTGACACTCTGAGAGTCTTTGCCGAACTGGTGTCTGAGACTGTGTTTGATCAGACTGTTTGAGATCAGACAGTTGTTGGCTGGAGATATTCAATACCTCGTAAAAGTTTTACGGAGCCCAGAGTATTGAAGGGCCAACTATTGAGAATTCCTATTTTCTGGCTTTGATTGTGGAACACTCGATAACCTTAATGAAGAACCAAGGTCAGTGCTGCTTGCAGATGGCAGCGTAAGCTTGGAGGCTTCCGGGGGGGGGAACGGCATGGCAGCCAAATCGTGTGTGCGCGTGAAAGTATTGAAAACATGCTACAGAGTAAGGAATGATGCACCTCATGGTCATGGTATGCAATCGCGTGCCCTCTGTCGCATGGCTTTTGCGCTTTGGGCGAGCTGGGGAAGGTAAGGCCCTACAAACCCCGCTTCTCAATGTTTAATGTTACATTAATACCCCTTAGGGGTTAATATTAATAGGGGTTAATATTAATAATGTAAACCTGTGACACAGCTCCTGACGAGTAGCATTGAGGTTTAAACAGCTATTGATTTACATGATAAGTAATGATTGTATCCACATAGACAGGCTCATGAAAATCTGCCACCATCATACTGCCATTTACAACTTCAAACAGATGTTGCAATTTGGTACATGAACGCATTAACGCAAGTTCAGATTAATAAACCAATTAATCTATGGCAAAAAAGAATGGAGGGTGTGCTTAGTCTTCACGAAGTCCACTAAAGATCTCAGCCAACATCTTGTTGTACTCTGCTTTATCTGTCCAGCGATCTGTGCTCGTTTGCTCTTTTCTGGTCATAACCTGTGCAAAAACAAAAGACATACACTTTTAACAGGCAGGATCGGTGGATGCATTCATGAACAGCAGTGTGTGTGTTTATTTGTGTGTGCGAGAAAACAATTGAGGAGCAGACCTACATTTGTTGCATGGGCTGCTCCTGCTGAAGTATGACTATGCTTCTAAATGCGGATTTGCTGAGCGCTCCTGCACTTGACTCTACTTTCCCTCTGCCAAATTCTACTGCGCTTCTGAGGAGTGCTTGTGACTGGTGCACGCCGATCCTACACACTGCTCAGGCAAGCACCACTCCCACTTGCCTCAAGGGTGACGTTCTGGGCTGCAGGGTTGCCGAGGGCAGCCACACACACCGCTGCCACATCAGCTCTGCTGATGGAGCCTGCAGGTGTGCCTTGGTCTCCTTGAGCTGCAAAGCACGCACACACATTGAGAACAGGTGTTGGCCCCTGATGCTGCGAGCAAGGTGGGTGCTGGGAAGCACAGCTGATGCAAGCGCAAGGCCCCTGCTAGCCGTATGCACAGTGGCATGAATGCAGCAGCTAGAGATGAGCAGCTTGTATGAGTCCTCCACGAAACATGTCACACACACAGCTGCTCGCTGTCCACGAGCCTGGCTCAAGCTCAGCATGCACCAGCGGCAGGCCCAAGGTGCCAGCTTTCCCCTGAAGACGCCCAACAACATTGGAAGACTGCACAGGCAGGCATCCTGCCCGGCCACACATCCAAGATGTTGCAACAGACTGGGAGGCAAACAACCCCCTTTTTGCGCCAGCGTTCCACGGCCCTTCACCATCACCACAGCCCACTATCCAAGGCAACGCCAGCACTTGAGCGCGCCCCACAGCTTACCTGCCACGATCTCGTCCTGCTGTGGGGGCGTTGATTTGAGGCCCCCCGGCCGCACCACAGTGTACAGCACCCCGCTCCTGCGGAGGGCCTCCTCGCCTGCAGTGAGCAGTGAGCAGATCGCGGTGAGCATGAGGCACAACAAAACGTGCTTGTGAGCTGGACCGGTGCCTGGCGGCCCACTCCTGCCTTGAAGCCTGCTGCAAGCACATGAGCATCTCTACACCTGGGGGGGGGCACAGGACAGCGTACTCTTGCCAAAGGTCTCCTTGCCTGCAGCAGCCAGTGCACTATGAACCATAGTCTATGATTCCTTCTTTGGTGTGCTCGACGCCGTCCAACTCAGCTGCACACCGCAATAGGCACGCGCATGGTGCAGCATGGGATACAGGTGACAAGGCTGCCCTTGGCTGCAGTCATGGCCGCGGGGCGTCCGCCCATTTGCCACATTTGATGCATCCCCTTTTCCAGGGTCCAACACGAAAGGTGAAGATGCAACGTGCCCCCATAAGTGACCACATGCATCATGGTTCATGAGACCACATAATCCCCCTCACCGGTGATGAGAACAGCTCTGTGTGACACATGACCCCATGTGACCCCTGTGCGCACCTCGGTTTAGGGTTTAGGGTTTAGGGTTAAAGGGTTTTAAGCCTAACCACCCTGAACCCTAACCCTTGAAGGGTTTAAAACCCTAAACCCTAACCCTACTGCAAGTGCTGCTGCTGCTGTAGGTCAGCCAGACCCGGACGCGCACCGTTGAATTTTTCGTCCATCAGGCCCCATCGGATGTTGTTCAGGAGCAGGCGGATGGGGTTCCACCGGTTCTTGGGCGTGACGAGCATGGATGACACGAGCACCACCTGTGCGCCTGTCTGCTTGGCAACGGCCGCCACGTTGGCCACGCCCT
>LFCJ01002908.1_pt1 | contig 12448 bp, 10 predicted proteins | sample 643141 | NCBI WGS metagenome assembly LFCJ01 (sample SAMN03766243, study PRJNA286221) | soda lake metagenome | biome: soda lake; feature: Kulunda steppe; material: water; isolation source: sample B1-Br-g2 brine of Lake Bitter-1 | place: Russia: Kulunda steppe | collected 2010-07 | reverse complement strand
GGCGAGGATACGGGCGCCCGGATTGGCGGAGGGGGCGGGCTCGGGGGGCGTCGAGCCCCCCTCGCCCGCCGCCGCGCCGGGGGGCTGCGCGGCGGGGCGCGTGGCAGCGGCGGGGCGCTCGGCTACGCCGCGGGCGATGGGGGTGTCGGGTTGCTCGGACGCGATGACGGCGACGGGGTGGCCCACGGGCACATCCTCGCCCGCATGGCCGAGCGTCGCGGCGAGATAGCCGTCATGGCCGGCCTCGACCTCCATCGTGGCCTTGTCGGTCTCGACCTCGAAGAGGATGTCGGCGGCGGCCACCGCGTCGCCCGGCGTCTTGTGCCAGGCGACGATGCGGCCCGAATCCTGCGCCATGCCGAGGGCGGGCATGATGACTTCGCGGCCCGGCGGCAGGTCGCCGCCGTCGGACGCGGCGCCCGACGGCGCCGGGTCGCCCTCGACCGCGCCGTCCGCCGCGGCCTCGGCGGTGCGGGCCTCGTCGGCGCTTGCGGCGATCACGGCGATGACCTCGCCCACGGGCACATCCTGTCCGGCCTCGAAGCGCGGCTGCGATAGGAAGCCGTCCTCGGCGGCCTCGACTTCCATCGTGGCCTTGTCGGTCTCGACCTCGAAGAGCGCGTCGCCGGCCTTGACGGCATCGCCGGCCGATTTGAGCCACGCCACGATCCGCCCGCTATCCTGCGCCATGCCTAGGGCGGGCATGATGACCTCACGCGGCATGGACGAGCTCCCCGCGCACGATCCGGCGCGCATTCTCCACGAGCCCTTCGGCGGTCGGCACGGTGATGTCCTCGAGCGCGGGCGAGAACGGCACCGGCACATCCATCGCCCCCATCCGGATCACCGGCGCGTCGAGATGGTAGAAGGCCTTCTCCGAGATGCGCGCGGCGAGCTCGGCGCTCACGCCGTAGCTCTGATGGCCCTCGTCGATGACGACGGCGCGCGAGGTCTTGCGCACCGAGGCGAGGATCGTCTCCTCGTCGAGCGGCACGAGGGTGCGCGGATCGACGATCTCGGCGCTGATGCCCTCGGCGGCGAGGGTCTCGGCGGCGGCCTCGGCGACCTGCACCATCGAGGAGGTGGCGATGAAGCTCACATCGCGCCCCTCGCGCAGCACATGCGCCTGCCCGAAGGGGATGAGATACTCCTCCTCCGGCACCGGGGCCTTGTCCTGGTACATCAGCTTGTCCTCGAAGATGATGACCGGGTTGTTGTCGCGGATCGCGGTCTTCATCAGCCCCTTGGCCTCATAGGCCGAGGACGGCATCGCGACCTTGAGGCCGGGGATGTGCGCGGCGAGCGCGTGCAGCGACTGCGAATGCTGCGCGGCCGAGCGGCGCGTGGCACCCATGTTGGTGCGCACCACCATCGGCACGTTGAGCTTGCCGCCCGACATGTAGCACGCCTTGGCCGCCTGATTGCAGAGCTGATCCATGATCAGGTAGAGGAAATCGCCGAACATCAGGTCCACGATGGGCCGCGAGCCGGTCAGCGCCGCGCCCACCGCGATGCCGGTAAAGCCCGGCTCGGAGATCGGCGTGTCGATGACGCGCGCGGTGCCGAACTCCTCCACGAGCCCGGCGAGCACCTTGAACGGGGTGCCGGCCTCGGCCACGTCCTCGCCGATCAGGAACACGGTCGGGTCGCGGCGCATTTCCTCGGCGATGGCCTCGTTGACGGCCTTCGACAGCGTGATCTCGCGCATCTTCTCCTCCTCAGGCCGCGTTCGGGGTGTCGGCCCGCAGGGCCGCATCGGGGGTATCGACATAGACGTGCATGTCGACCTCGTGGGTGGGGGGATACGGAGCATCCAGGGCATAGGCCACGGCGGCCTCGGCCTCCTCGCGCACCTCCTCGGCCATCGCGGCGAGATCGTCGGCGCTCACGAGCTTCTCGCCCTCGAGCCACTTGCCGAAATTGACGATCGGGTCGCGATTGTCGCGCCACTCGGCCTCCTCGGCCTTCGAGCGGTAGTATTCGCGGTTGATGTCGCCGACATGGTGGCCGTGGTAGCGGTAGGTATCGAGCTGGATGAAGAACGGCCCCTCACCCTTGCGCGCCCGCGCCACGAGGTCCTGCGTCAGCGCGTTGACCTTGAGCACGTCCTGCCCGTCGACGACGTGGCTTTCGATGCCGAAGGCCTCGGCGCGCGCGGTCAGCGCGCCGGCGGCGATCTCGTCGGTGCGGGTGTATTCCGAGTAGCCGTTGTTCTCGCAGGCATAGATCACCGGCAGCTTCCACAGGGCGGCCATGTTCATCACCTCGTACCACAGCCCCTGCGCGGTCGCGCCGTCGCCGAAGAAGCACACCGCGACCTCGTCGTTGCCCTGCAGCTTGGCGTTGAGCGCCGCCCCCGTGGCGATGCCCATCGAGCCGCCGACGATGGCGTTGGCGCCGAGATTGCCGTTCGACTGATCGGCGATGTGCATCGAGCCGCCCTTGCCGCGGCAATAGCCCTCCGCCTTGCCGAGAAGCTCGCAGAACATCGGGCGGAACGCGGCGCCCTTGGCGACGCAGTGGCCGTGGCCGCGATGGGTCGAGGTGATCTTGTCAGCGGTCTCCAGAGCCTCGCAGATGCCCACGGCGACGGCCTCCTGGCCGCTGTACATATGCGTCAGCCCCGGCATCTTGGCCGACAGGTAGAGCTGGTTGGCCTGGTCCTCGAAGGCGCGGATGCGCAGCATCTGGCGGTACATGCGCAGATAGGCCTCGGTGTTCGTCTTGCTCATCGGTTTCCCCTCCCGGGCGCGCTCAGTAGCGGTTGGCGATCGGCAGATCCTCGGCGGGAAACAGGCTGATCACCTCGCAGCCCGTATCGGTGACGACGACCTCCTCCTCGATGCGCGCGGCCGAATAGCCGTCCTTGGCCGGGCAATAGGTCTCGAGCGCGAAGACCATGCCGGTCTGGATCTCCATCGGGTTGTCGAGGCTGACGGCGCGCGAGATGATCGGCCGCTCATGCAGCGCGAGCCCCAGCCCGTGGCCGAATTGCAGCCCGAAGGCCGACAGCTCGTCGGGAAAGCCGAGGCTCTCGGCGGTGGGCCAGACCTTGGCGACGGTGTCGGTGGTCACGCCCGGCTTGATCAGCTCGATCGCATGATCGAGCCACTCGCGCGCCTTGACATAGGCGTCGTTCTGCACCGGCGTCGCACGGCCCACATTGAAGGTGCGGTAGTAGCAGGTGCGGTAGCCCTGGTAGGCCTGCAGGATGTCGAAGAAGGCCTGGTCGCCGGGGCGGAAATAGCGGTCGGTGAAGTTGTGCGGGTGCGGGTTGCAGCGCTCGCCCGAGATCGCGTTGATCGCTTCGACGTCGTCGGAGCCCATCTCGTAGAGCATCTTGTTCGACATCGCGACGATGTCGGATTCGCGCACCCCCGGCTTCAGCTCCTCCCAGATCATGTGATAGACGCCGTCCACCATGCTCGCGGCCTGGTTGAGAAGCTGGATCTCGTCGACATTCTTGATCTCACGCGCGCCGAGCATGATCTGCTGGCCGTCCACGACCTTCAGCCCTGCCTCCTGCAGCGCGAAGAACATCGCCGTCTCGGCGTAATCCACGCCGACCGGCATGTCCGCGACCCCCGCCTTTTTCAGGAGGGAATAGATCTCCTCGGCGTATTTCTTCATCAGCCCGAAGGAGGGCGGGATCGTCCCGCGCATGCCGACGACCCCTGCGCGCATCCGCTCGGGGTCGAGCCAGTCGCAATACTGCCGGTGATGCACCACGGCGGAGCCGAAATCCCATACATAGGGCTCCTCGTCGCCGGCGAGCAGGCAGAAGCGGCACATCTTGTCGCGCTCCCACTCGCCGATCTTGGTCGCCGAGACATAGCGGATATTGTTCACGTCAAAAAGCAGCAGAGCGCCGCAATCGCTTGACTTCAAAGCATCCTTTGCCCGCGAGAGCCGGTAGCGGCGCAGCCGGTCGTGATCCACGCGGCGTTCGAAATCCACCGCCGTGTGGCCGAGCGCGGGCAGATGCCGCTCCCATTGCCAGTTGGGGTCCATGTCGCCCGGCTGCAGGATCCGGGGGTTGAGCGCGTCGTTCATAATGTCCTCCCTGCGCCCGGCGGGCGCGGTGTGTGTGGGTGGCCCGTGCGGGCTCACTGCATGATCATGCCGCCATCGATCATGAAGAGCTGGCCGGTCATGTAGTCGGACTCGGCGCTGGCGAGGAAGGCGGCGGTGCCGACGACATCCTCGGGATAGGAGTAGCGCTTCATCAGGATCATGTTCTTGGCGAGCTCGTCCATCGACTTGCCCTCGGCGTCGAACTTGCCGATGGCGACGAGGTCCTTGTCGAGCTGCTCCCAAAGCTCGGTGCGCACCACGCCGGGGCCGTAGCCGTTGACGGTGATGTTGTGCTCGACGAGCGCCTTGGCCCCGCCATTGATCATCGCGAGCACCGCGTGCTTGGAGCAGGCATAGGGCACCACGTCATCGAAGGCCTGGCGCGACAGGATCGAGCCGACATTGATGATCTTGTAGGGGCCGTTCTCCTTGCCCTGAGCGATCATCTGCTTGGCCGCTTCCTGCATCCCGATCAGCGTGCCGAGCGCGTTGACCTCCATGATCTGGCGGAAGTTCTCCTCGGTGACGTCGAGAAACATCAGCGGTTTGTTGATGCCGGCATTGTTGAGCATCACGTTGAGCGAGCCGAACGCCTCCACCGTGGCGGCGACGGCGGCGGCCATCTGCGCGCGGTCGGTGACATCGAGCTTCGCGGCGATGGCGCGCCCCACGCCGGCGGCGTTGATTTGCTCGGCGACCGCGTTCGCACCGTCCGCGTTGACATCGGCAAGGCAGACATTCGCGCCCTGCTTGGCAAGATACTGGCCGATCGCGGCGCCCATCCCCTGTGCGCCGCCGGTGATCAGCGCGTTCTTTCCCTTGAGCCGTTCGGGGTCCATCGGGTCCTCCTCCTATGCGGTTTCCTGGTTGCGCATGGCGTCCTCGGCGCGAGCTTGCGCGCGGTGCAGCGCCTCGCCCACGGTGACGCGGCGGCGCAGCATGTCGTGAAACTCCTCGCCGCAGATCTGGATGATCTCGGCGATGCAGGGCAGCGGCGGGCGCGGCCAGAACTGCAGCTCGTCGCGCCACGACATCTCGTCCACGGCCTCGAAGATCGGCGAGAGCCGGCGCAGCTCGGGATCCGCACCCACCGAATAGCGCGGCGCGGTGCGCGAGCCGTTCTGAACGTAAAGCTTCTGCGCCTCGGGCGCGGTGAACACCCGCAGCGCCTCGGCCGCCGCGGCCTGGCGCTCGGCCGGCAGATTGGCCGGAATGCCCAGCATGTAGCCGCCCACCGGCGCGATGCAGCGCCCGCCGGGGCCGGCCGGATGCGGCAGATAGCCGGTGCTCGCGCATGCGGGCGACTCGGCATCGAGCTCGAAATATGGCGCCAGCAGCGTGTAGCCATAGGCCATGGGCACGCGCCCGGCCGCGTAGGGGCGCACGCGCTCGTACCACGACATCGACAGGATATCGGGCGGCGAAAACTCCAGCAGCGCCATCAGGAATTCGGCCGCCGCGCGTCCGCCCGGCGTGTCGATGGCGGGGCGCGGGGCCGCACCGGCGAGTGCCGTCGCGTCGAACCCGCCGGCCTTGCGCGGCAGCTCGACGACGGGCTGGCCGAAATCGGCGCAGGTCATCATGAAGGTATGCCCCAGCGCCGTGCCGCGCGCCGCGTTCCAGGCGATGCCGTAGCGCCCGCGCCGCGGGTCGTGGAACCGCGCGGCGGCATGGAGCACGTCATCGGTGCTCTCGGGCGGTTCGAGCCCGGCCGCTGCGAACAGGTCGCGCCGGTAGAACAGAAGCTCCGGCGTGGTCTGGCTGGGCACGCCGTAGGCCCGCCCGCCCCAATGCGTCGCCTGCCAGCCGGCGGTGTGGAAATCCGCCGGGTCGAGCGCATCGGTGTCCATGACCGTGTCAAGCGGCGCGAGCACGCCGCGCGCGACATATTCGCCCAGCCAGGGCAGGTCGACCGCGATGATGTCGTATTGGCTGCTGCGGCGCTCGGCGTTGCGCAGTCCCTCGCTGCGCAGCCGGTCGATGGAGAAGGCGCGCTGGTGGATCTTGGTGCCGATGACCTGCTCGAACTGGCGCTTGAGCGCCTCCATGACCATGAAGGTCGGATCGCTATGCACCAGGATGCGCAGGCCCCCGGGCAGCGCGAGCGGCTCGGGCAGGACCTGCGGCGGCTGGATCGCCCGGGCCTGCATGTAGGAGCCGCCATAATAGTAGTCACGCGTCTCCTCGGGGGCCGGGGCATCGAAGGCCGTCTGCGCGATGCGCCGCACGCGCCCCGACAGCACCGTCCACGCATCGAGCAGCCGCGCCGAGGGGTGCAGCGAGAAGCTCTTGCCCGTTCGCGTGCGCGGGCGCTGCTCGATCAGGCCGGCATCGACCATCGCGCGCAACCGGCGCAGCGCCGTCGCATAGGGCACGCCCGCCACCGCCAGCAGCGAGGTCTGGGTGACCGGCTTGGCCTCGAGATGGTTGCGGATCAGATGCGTGGCCATGTTGAAATACGGGTCCGTGGTTGAGAGTTCGAGCGCGGCGCCGATCTCGCTGCGCAGGCTGTCAAGAAAGCCGGTGATCCAGATCATCTCGCTCTGACTGGCCGGCGCGATCGACATTGCCTTGTCCTTGCCTCGTTCCTCCGGATGGCTCGGCACCGGCGCCGCGATGTTCATTCTGGGTGTCTGGCGTTTCATCGGGCGTCGCCTCCCTATTGGGTGCCTTGTCGCGGCGCGACGTTACATCGGCCAGATATCCGGATCGGACACACTTTTGTTCAGATCGGATAATTTTGCACGGGGCGGCACGGGGCGGGCCGCGCAATATCACGGCACTCGTGTATCAACGGCGCCGATGATTCCCGGCCATGGCCGGGCTTGGCCCGCAGGACGACACCAAGGCTCAAGGGAGGACCCCGAAATGACCAAGCCGCGTATCGGCACGCTGACTGCCACCGCCGCACTGATGGCCGGCCTCGCCGCGCCTGCCGCCGCCGACACCGTCCGCATCGGCATCACCCAGAACGATGTGGGCGTGGACAGCTACCAGACCACCTACGAGCAGGCCTTCATCGACGCCGCCGAAGAGCGCGACGATGTCGAAACAATCGTGCTCGACGCCGGCGGCGACGTGGCGCTGCAGATCAACCAGATGCAGGACCTGATCCAGCAGCAGGTCGATGCGATCATCGTGTGGCCCACCGACGGCACCGCGCTCGTTCCCGCGGTGCGCAACGCCTATCAGCGCGACATCCCGGTGATCGTGACCAATTCGAACATCGCCGAGGAGGGCATGGAGTTCATCGCGGCCTTCTCCGGCCCGGACAACATTCAGCAAGGCGCCTCGGCGGCCGAGCTGATGTGCGAGGGGCTCGACGGCGAGGGCGAGATCGTCCAGATCACCGGCCAGCCCGGCTACACCACCGCCATCGAGCGCCAGGAGGGCTTCGAGGACGAGCTCGCCGAGATCTGCCCCGGCATCGAGATCATCGCCACCCAGCCCGGCGACTGGAACCGCGAGCGCGCGCAGTCGGTTATGGAGGATTTCCTCACCCAGTACGACAATATCGACGGGGTCTATTCCGGCGATGACAACATGGGGATCGGCGCGCTCAACGCCGCCAAGGATGCGGGCCGCGCCGAGGGCATGGTCTTCGTGGGGGCGACCAACTTCGCAGTCGGATACGACGCGATGGCCGAGGGCGAGTATTACGGCTCGATCTACCAGTCGCCGGTCGATGACGCGCGCGCCGCGCTGCAGACCGCGCTCGACGTGCTCGCCGGCGAGGATGTCCCCAATCTCAACTACTTCGAGACGCCGAAGATCGACCAGTCCAACATGGACGAGTTCGACCGTCCGGTGTTCTGAGACCCGGCGCGGGGCGCGGCACGACCCGCGCCCCGTTGGGCACCCGCCGCGCGCGGGACACGACTGACCGGATTACGGGAGGAGCGTAAGATGGTGCTGAGCCGCCTCAGGGGCGCGGGCCCCGCCGTCGCACGGCAGGGTCTTCTGATCGCGTTCATCGTCTTCATGATCGGCTTCGGGCTGATCTCCGAGCGGTTCCTGTCGCTCGACAACATCGCCTCGGTGCTGCGCCAGTCCACGATCATCGGGGTGATGGCGCTCGGGGTGACGATCGTGGTGATCGGCGGTAATCTCGACCTGTCCGTGGGCTCGATGCTGTCGTTCTCCACGGTGCTCGTCGTGGATCTGCACGACAAGCTCGGCCCCGAGATCGGCATTCCGGTGATGTTCGCCGCCACGCTGACCCTCGGCGCCATAAACGGCTTTCTCGTCGGGGTGATGCGGCTCAACTCGCTGATCGTGACGCTCGGGATGCTCTCGGCGATCCAGGGGCTGATCCTGATCTATTCGGGCGGCCAGAACGTTGACATCTCCAATCAGAGCGGCACCTGGTTTCGCGTGTTCGGGCGCGAGAGCTTCATGAACATCGCCGTGCCGATCTGGATATTCCTGACGCTCGCGCTGATCCTGCACCTGATCATGAGCTACACGCCCTTCGGTCGGCGCGTCTTCGCTGTGGGCGGCAACCCGACCGCATCGGTGTTCTCGGGCATCAAGCGCAGCCGGGTGGTGTTCATGACCTACATGATCTCGGCCTTCTGCGTCGGCGTCGCCGCGCTGATCCTCGGCAGCCGGGTGATGGGCTCGCAGAACACCGTCGGGCAGGGTTACGAGCTTCTGGTGCTCGCCGCGGTGATCCTCGGGGGCACGTCGCTGCTCGGGGGATCGGGCAACATCCTCAAGACGGTGATCGGGGTGCTGATGCTGGGCTTCATCCAGAACGGCCTGCTGCTGATGGGCCAGCCCTACTACACGCAGTGGCTGGTGACCTGGGTCGTGATCATCCTCGCCGTCTGGCTCGACGTGGCCGCCAAGCGCGGCAAGCTGTTCTCACCGATTGCCTGAGGGGGCCGCCATGCAGACACTTTTCGCCTCCGGCCCGCTGCGCTGGCTCAAGTCGAACCCGATCTGGGGGTTCGTGGTGCTCATCTTCATCTTCTTCAGCGTCGCGGCGGACAATTTCTTCGCGATGAGCAACTTCACCAACATCCTGCTGCAAAGCTCGACCATCGGGCTCATCGCGCTGGGGATGACGCTGGTGATGCTCAACGGCAATATCGACCTGTCGGTGGGCGCGACGCTCGCGCTCGCCGCCTCGATCGCGGTCGATGTGCAGGGATGGGAGATGTTTCTCGAATGGGGCAGCTAGGGCGTGCTGCCCGCGGTGACGCTCGCGCTGCTCGCGGGGACCGCGCTCGGCGCGATCAACGGCTTCATCGTCTGGAAGACCGGGGTGGATGCCTTCATCGTCACGCTCGGCGCGATGCTCGGCATCCGCGGGCTGGTCTTCATCTACACCCAGGAGCAGTCCTTCTACGCCGCCAATTTCGCCTATTCGGATTTCGGCATGAGCACCGTCGGCTTCGTGCCGACGCTGGCCTTCATCTTCCTGGCCTTCACCCTCTTCGTGCATCTGCTGCTCACGCGCACGGTGCATGGGCGCAACACCTACGCGGTGGGCGGCAACCGCGAGGCGGCGATCAATGCCGGCATCAAGGTCGGCCCGCACATGGTGATCAACTTCATGATCGTGGGGTTCTTCGCCGCGCTCGCCGGGGTGTCGCTGTCGACGCAGATGGGGGCGGCGACGCCCAATCTGGGCCGCGAATACGAGCTGTGGACGATCACCGCGGTGGTGCTCGGCGGCACCAAGCTGACCGGGGGCGTGGGCTCCATCATCGGCACGCTGGGCGGGGTGCTGGCCATCGGGATCATGCGCAACGGCATGAATCTCATGCAGGTTTCGGGTTTCTACGTGCTCGTGATCCTCGGCACGATCCTGATCACCGTGCTGATCCTCGACAAGCAGTTCAACCGCCGCACCAACGAGGAGTTGCGCCTATGACCGATCAGACCCCCGCGCTGCGCGTCGAGAGCATCGTCAAGACCTTCCCCTCGGTGCGCGCGCTCGACGGTGTGAGCCTCGATGTCATGCCCGGCGAGGTCCACGCCGTGCTCGGCGAGAACGGCGCGGGAAAGTCCACGCTGATGAAGGTGCTCGCCGGGATGCACGAGCCCGATTCGGGGCGCATCTTCGCCGGCGGGCGCGAGATCGCGCCGCGCAACCCGCTCGAGGCCAAGGCCGAGGGGATCGTGCTGATCCACCAGGAGCTTTCGCTCGTGGAGGACCTTTCGGTGGCCGAGAATATCTTCATCGGCGAGCTGCCGCGCGACCGTTTCGGGCTCGTGAAATGGCGCAAGCTGCGCCGCGACGCGGACGCCATCCTCAAGCGGCTCAACTGCGATTTCGGCTCGGACACGAAGGTCGCGCGGCTGTCGATCGCGAAAAAGCAGATGGTAGAGATCGCGCGCGCGCTCACCGTGGACGCCAAGGCGGTGATCTTCGACGAGCCGACCGCCTCGCTGACCGACCAGGAGAAGGTGGTGCTCTTCGAGATCATCGCCGACCTGAAGGCGCAGGGCGTGGGCATCGTCTATATCTCGCACCGCATGGAGGAGATCTTCCACATCTCCGACCGCATCAGCGTGCTGCGCGACGGCGCCTATCGCGGCACGGTCGTGACCGCCGAGACCGACGAGGACGAGATCACCAAGATGATGATCGGCCGCTCGCTCGATTATACCCGCCTCGAGGCCGCCAACCCCCCGGGCGAGACTGTGCTCGAGCTCGACAACCTGTCGTGCACGGGGCTGTTCGAGGATATCAGCTTTCAGGTGCGCGCCGGCGAGGTGGTCGGGTTCTACGGCCTCGTGGGCGCCGGGCGCACCGAGATCGCCGAGACGCTGTTCGGGCTGCGCGCGCCGACCGGCGGGCGCATCCTGCTCGACGGCAAGGAGGTCACCATCGCCTCGCCGGTCGAGGCGATCCGTCACGGCATGGCGCTGATCCCCGAAAGCCGCAAGGAGCAGGGGCTCGTGCTCGGCATGAACTGCCGCGACAACATGACCCTGCCGCAGATCGACGATCTGACCGCGGGGCCGATTATCTCCAACGGCGGCGAGATCGCGATCTACGACATGTATCGCGACCGGCTCGACATCCGCTCGCCGAGCTGGCGCCAGGAGGTGCGCAACCTCTCGGGCGGCAACCAGCAGAAGATCGTGATCGGCAAGTGGCTCGCCATGAAGCCGCGCCTGCTGATCGTTGACGAGCCCACCCGCGGCATTGATGTCGGCGCCAAGGGCGAGATCCACAACCTGATCCGAGGGCTGGCAGATTCGGGCTATGCCGTGATGGTGATCTCGTCGGAGATGCCCGAGATCCTGCGCGTGTCGGACCGCGTCGTGGCGATGTATCATGGCCGCATCATGCGCGAATTCACCGCCGACGAGGTCACCGAGGACAACCTCGTCCAGGCGATTTCGGGCATCGCGGACAAGGTCGCGTAGCGCGCGGCCGGGCCTCGCGCGCGGCGCTCGGCGCTATCGCGAACACAGGTCCGATGACACCGGCGACGCACGCCGCTTGCCGGGCAGTCGCCTCGAAGTCGGGCTGCTCCCACGACATTTGGGGGCCTCGTGCCTGCAGGCAGCACGTGATGCTGGTCAGCGCGCTGGTCTGAGCACGCACGCGCGGGCGCGGCTCGAGGAAGTGGCGCGCGAGAACCGGGACCAGCGCACGGCCACGCCGCGCCTTCAGGCCGCAGCCATCGCGTTCACTCGGCGTTCGGCCATTTTTGTCAATACTTTCAGGGCAACATGTTCATCATACAGCGTCGCCCTCAATAGCCTTGCTGCCTCGGGGTTCCCAAGTTGCCGTGCCCAGGTGACGAGGCTTGTGTAGCGCGCAATCTCGTAATGCTCGATGGCTTGCACGAGCGATATGAGCGCCGCGTCCATGGTCTCGGCATCGGTGCCATCAGCCATCAGACCTTCGGCCTCGTCGATGAGCCCGACGATCGCGTCGCATTTGGCTCCGCGGGCGGGCTTACCCATCGCGTCGAACACCTCTTCCAGCCGCAGGATATGTCTTTCGGTTTCCTCGATGTGGCTCGAAATCACCTTCTTGAGCACTGCGTGGGTCGCCTTGCGCTCCATCTTCGGCAGGGCCTTGAAGACCCTGCGTTCGGCGTAAAGGACGTCCCTCAGGGTGTGAAGGAACAGGTCGTCAAGGGTTTCGATCATCATCGGGTCATCCCTGTCGTTGCGCGGATCGCGGTATCGGGCGCCGCCGGGTCGATCGGCCGGACCGGGCGGTGGTCACGCCGGGCCGCATCGCGCGCCTTCGCGGGTCTCATGGACAGCCGGGCCCGTCGCCCCCGGCGGGCCGGGTGACACGGCGTCGGCAGCCACTGCGGCTGAATGCGGCCCGGCTGTCCGGTTACCCGGATTACTCATCAAGCGACAACATGTTGCGGATCGACGTTACCGGCTGGCC